>Ga0116125_1000494_pt1 | contig 18302 bp, 19 predicted proteins | sample June2015DPH_16_1_2_FD_89729 | JGI IMG/M metagenome (GOLD analysis project Ga0116125, IMG submission 89729) | Peatland microbial communities from SPRUCE experiment site at the Marcell Experimental Forest, Minnesota, USA - June2015DPH_16_10 | ecosystem: Environmental > Terrestrial > Soil >...
CCAGGGTATCGTCGAAGCCGGCGAAATTATCGAGCCGTTGCGCGACCGCATTGTGGGCCGCGTTTCGCTCGAGAAGATCAAGGACTACGACGGCAACGTGATCGTCGACATCAACAACGAGATCACCGAAGAACTGGCGGTTTCGATTCAGGCGGCCGGAATCGAGCGCGTGAAGATTCGTTCGGTGCTCACTTGCGAATCGAAGCGCGGCGTTTGCGTCATGTGCTACGGACGCAACCTGGCTTCAGGACGGCTAGTCGAACTCGGCGAAGCAACCGGAGTCATCGCTGCACAGTCGATCGGCGAGCCCGGAACGCAGCTCACCATGCGTACCTTCCACATCGGCGGCACGGCGTCTCGAGTTTCCGAGCAGTCGCGCCTCGATGCCAAGAACAACGGCACGGTGCGCTTCATCGGATTGCAGACTGTGAAGTCGAAGTCCGGAGACCTGGTGGTGATGAACCGCCAGGGCTCGATCGCGGTGGTCGACGAAAAGAACCGCGAACGTGAGCGCTACTCCGTGATCTACGGCGCCAAGCTGAAAGTCAACGACGGCGATCAGGTGCAGCAGGGAAAAGTGATGGTTGAGTGGGATCCTTACACCTTCGCCATCCTTACCGAAATCGGCGGCACCGCGCAGTTCAAGGACTTGCAGGAAGGCGTCACGCTGCACGAAGAAGTGGACGAGGTTACCGGATTGTCGCGGCACGTCGTGGCCGATTCGCCCGACGAGAAGCGCCAGCCGGCGATCGTGGTCAAGGGCAAGGGCAGCAAGCGCTACCTCATGCCTTCCCGCGCTCACCTCATGGTGCAGGACGGCGACACGGTATTCCCGGGAGACGTGCTGGCGAAGATTCCGCGCGAAACCACCAAGACCAAAGACATCACCGGTGGTCTGCCGCGCGTCGTCGAGTTGTTCGAAGCCCGCAAGCCGCATGAAACCGCAGTCATCAGCGAAATCGATGGCACGGTGAAGTTCGGTGAAGTCTCGAAGGGCCAGCGCAAACTGTATGTGCAGGCTGACAACGGCACGGAAAAAGAATACTCGGTGCCGCGCGGCGTTCACATCAACGTGCAGGAAGGCGAGCGCGTCAAGGCGGGCGAACCGTTGATGGATGGCCCGCTCAACCCGCACGACATCCTGGCCGTGCTCGGCGAAAAGGAACTGCAGGCTTATCTGGTGAACGAAATCCAGGAAGTCTACCGGTTGCAGGGCGTGAACATCTCGGACAAGCACATTGAAGTGATCGTCCGCCAGATGATGCGCTGGGTGAAGGTGGAGGACGTGGGTGACACCTCGTTTCTGCTGGAGCAGCAACTGGATAAGTTCCGCTTCCGCGAAGAGAACGAGCGCGTGATCAAGGAAGGCGGCAAGCCGGCAACCGGACGACCGCTGCTCCTCGGCATCACGAAGGCTTCGCTCTCGACCGACTCGTTTATTTCGGCGGCGTCGTTCCAGGAGACCACGCGCGTGCTCACCGAAGCTTCCATTCAGGGAGCGGTGGATCACCTGCGCGGCCTGAAGGAGAACGTCATCGTCGGCCGCCTCATCCCTGCCGGAACCGGCATGGAGTACTACCGCAACGTGCGCCTCTCGCCAGAGATGGAAGAGGCCGCGGCCAAGGTACAGGCGGAAGTCTCGGCGGCGTACGAAGAGGCCGAGCGCGCTCTCGAAATGATGCGCCACGAGGGCGAGACCGAGGAACTGGCGGCGGAGTAAGCCAAATCAACAGGAGCAATCGGGGGCGAATCCGTTCGCCCCCGAAGCCCTTTTTGGCAACTAAACATCGATGCACGCCAACCCACAGCGATTGCAACTTGAGGAACCTACCCAGCTTCCTTCGTTGCTTCCCGCCTCTGCCGGCCCTAAGCTAGGGCCAGCGATGCTTCGCTTTCTGCGTCTTCTGCGGTTGGCCTTCTGGCGTGCTTTCCAGCACGACGCCTTTTCTATTGCCAAAGCATCCGCCTACTCATCCATTCTGACTTTCTTTCCGGCGCTGCTGGTTCTGGGATCGGTATTGGCTACATCGCGCAAAGGCGCGCCGTACCTGCGGGAAATCTCATACGCTTTGTCTCGAATTTTGCCGGCAGGCAGCAACACGGCCATGAATTTCCTGCGCGGAGCAGCCCAGCGTCCCGTGAGCCTCCTGATTACGACTTCGCTGCTGACCTTGTGGACTGCCTCCGGCGTCATGATCTCCTGGATGGAAGGCTTCCGGCGTTGTTATGAGCTGCCGAAAGTTTGGGGACTGGTGAAAGAGCGGTTGATCTCATTCCTGCTCGTGATCTTCGCCCTGGTGCCGATGACATTCTCCACGCTCCTCGTCGCCTTCGGCAGCAAGATCGAAACCACCATCCTCTTCTACACCGCACACGAATTCAGCGCTTACATCCTGCTGATGTGGGCGTGCATTCGCTGGCTGATCGCAACCCTTACAAGTATTGCGGTCATCGCGCTCATCTATCACAATGCGGTCCCGCGCACCCAGCCCTGGCATAGCGTGATCCCGGGAGCCACCCTCGCCACCGCGATGTGGTTCTCGTCAACGCTGCTGTTTGGCTGGTATCTGCAGCACTACGCCGATTACAGCCTCATCTACGGATCGCTCGGCGCGGCTATTGCGCTGCTGGTCTGGATGTATATGGTTTCGCTGGTTGTCCTGGTGGGCGCGGAATTCAACGCCATGATATTTCCTCGCGCCATGCTGGGCAAAGAACTGACAGCGATCAGTCATCCTCGAGGGTAGAGTCTCGTTCAGCGGATTTGCTGCGGATTCACGTCTCGTTCAAATCAAAGACACTCTCGAACGGTTACAATAGTCTCTCCCCGGTTGAGCAAATTCCGATCTCGAACTTATGAAACAAGGCAAGACAGGAATGGCGAAGGAAAGTTCTTTCATGTCGCAAGGCGCTTCTTCTGAGTTGCAGGGCGTCGCCCGAGCGCGCCGCGCCAAGATCATCTGCACGATTGGTCCGGCGTGCCAATCCGAAGCGGAGATGCGGGACCTTCTTCGCCTTGGAATGGACGTTGGCCGGTTGAATTTTTCCCATGGTTCGCATGAGGATCATGCCCGCAATATCGAACGCCTGCGCCGCGCTGCCGAGAAAGAAAACCGGACCGTCTGCATCCTGCAGGATTTGCAAGGCCCCAAAATCCGCACTGGACGCCTGGAGAACCATGAGCCCGTTCTGCTGAAGAGCGGCTCCACGGTGCTGATCACCCCGCGCGATATCGTGGGCACGGCCACGCGAATTTCCACCACATTCCCCGATCTGGCCAGCGAAGTGTCCCCCGGCGCCCGCATTTTGTTGCGTGACGGTCTGATCGAATTACGGGTGCGCACCTTGCGCGGCAAGGATGTGGTCTGCGACGTTTTGAACGGCGGAGCGTTGGGCGAGCACCAGGGGATCAACTTGCCTGGTACCGCCCTGTCGATTCCCGCGCTGACCGAGAAAGATCGTCGAGATCTGGAGTTCGGCCTCAAGCACGGCGTGGACGCGGTTGCGCTCTCGTTTGTGCGCACCGCCGCCGACGTGAACATGGTCCGACAAATTGTCGCGGCCCTGGGCTGTGACGTTCCGTTGATCTCCAAGCTGGAGAAGCCACAGGCCATCGATCACCTGGAAGAAATTTTGCAAGCCTCCGACGGCGTGATGGTCGCGCGCGGTGATCTGGGCGTGGAAATGGCGCCGGAAAAAGTGCCGGTGATTCAAAAGCACGTGATCCACAGCGCGGCGCAGTGGCGCAAGCCCGTGATCACGGCCACGCAGATGCTGGAATCGATGATTGAGAACCCGCGCCCCACGCGGGCCGAGGCCAGCGATGTTGCGAACGCGATCTTCGATGGCAGTGATTCCGTCATGCTTTCCGCGGAAACCGCCAGCGGCCGCTATCCTCGCGAGGCGGTCGCGATGATGGCGCGCATCGTGGTCGAGGCCGAAAGCAACATGGGCGAGTTCACCCAGCGCCGCCGCCGCGACCGGCACGGACTTTCCGTCGCCGAGACCATTTGCGAATCCATCGCCCATGCGGCTGAGGACCTTCCCATGGGTGCGATCGCGGTCTTTACCGAGACGGGCAACACGGCGCGCATGATTTCCAAGTATCGGCCCCAGGCCCCCATCTACGCCTTCACGCCGAGCTCGACGGTTGCCCAGCGTACCAACCTTTACTGGGGAGTTCATCCCATGAAGTGCGCGCCGGCGCTCTCGGCCGAACAAATGGTCCGCGTCGCCGAGAAGGAATTGTTAGACCTCCGGCAACTCAAGCCCGGCGACGTCTTGGGAGTGGTCGCGGGCACGCGCCAGGCCTCGGGTTCCACCAACTTGATGCGCCTGCACACGGTGACGCCCGAAGAGGTTACAGCCGCCACGCGCGCGAAACCCCAGCGCAGCAACAAGCCGCGGAAGCTATAATCGCGGGGTATGTCGCAGGAGTATCTATCCATCGCAATCTGGGAGCCTCTGCCGGGCATGGAGGCCCCTGCCCTTGAAACCATGCGCGAACTCAACGCCATCGTCTCCAGGAAGCAATACGGCCGCGATCTTCTCTACCGCGCTGGCGAAGCGAATTACCTGCTGCTGCGTTACTGGAATTCGGAACAGGCTCGGAGCGAGGCTTTGGAAGATCCCGAGCTTCTGCGCTGCTGGGCTCGCCTGGGAAATGAAATCAAAATCCTGAAAGTCTACGAGAAGTTGGAAGAGGTTGGGGTATAAGTATGTCCGTTGAATCGAGCCCAAGGGTTTTTACCGATGTAACGGTTGACCCGTTCGTGCGCGGGTTGCTGCATCATCCCGCCAAGCCCAACGGCCAGGGATTCGTTCTCACGCACGGTGCGGGATCGAACTGCCAGGCTCCTCTGCTGATCGCGTTGGCGGAAGCCTTTGCCGGCGCGGGTTTCCTCGTGCTGCGCTGCGATCTGCCGTTCCGTCAGGATCGCCCCTACGGTCCGCCCAGTCCGCACGATGGCAAGCGCGATCGCGCCGGACTCAAGGACGCGATCATGGCGCTGAAGAACCTGACGACTAGTCCCATCTTTCTCGGAGGACACTCCTACGGGGGAAGGCAAGCGAGCATGCTGTGCGCCGAACAGGCAGAAGGAGAACCTGCGCTAGCGCCCGGCTTGCTCTTACTGTCTTATCCTCTGCACCCTCCGCGCAAATCGACACAGCTGCGCACCCAGCATTTTTCGAACCTGCGAACGCCGGCTCTGTTCGTGAGTGGCACGCGCGACCCCTTCGGCTCCGTCGAAGAAATCGGACAAGCCCTGAAGCAGATTCCGGCGAAGACGAAGTTGATGACGGTGGAAGGTGCCGGTCACGATCTAGGATTCAAGGGAAAAGCGAAGCGGGAAGAGCTGCCGGAGAGAATACTACTGGAATTCAAAAACTTCTTTGGCCAACCATAGAGACTTCGTCCGCGGAGTCTTCCCCAGCGATCAGTTCACCCACCCGGATTTCGACCCACCGTTTCCTTTGCGCGGACTGTCATCGGGTGGAATGTAATTGCCGTGCTCGTCGAACTCGACCTTGCGGTCGTGCTTCTGCATGTAGACTTCAAACTTCTTCGCCGCGCGCCTCCGCTTCCAGCGGTAATACTCGTTGCGCGCGCTGAAATAGCGTTCGGAAGTGGCGAACATCAGGCCTTTTCGCGGAAGGAATTTGAGATACAGGTAGCCGAAGAGCAATCCGCCAAGGTGCGCAAAGTTGGCCACGCCGCCAGTTTCCTGGATCGCTCCCACCAGCGTCAGGAACACGATGCCCCAGACGAAGTACTTGGCTTTGATCAGGAAGGGCAGGGGGAACATCATGATCTCGCTCTCGCCGTACAACACGCCGAACGCGACCAGCAGACCGTAAATCCCGCCCGAAGCCCCAATCGTGGGTGTTCCCGGGGAGAGCCCGGGAAGGTGCATATAACTCACGGCCACCGTAGTAACGGCGGCTGCAACCGTACAAAAGAAATAGAACTCCAAGAACCGCTTCGATCCCCAGTCGCTCTCCAACTGCGAACCGAACATCCAGAGCGCCAGCGCATTAAAGAGGAAATGCAACAATTCAAGGTGCAGAAACGAATAGGTGATCAGCTGCCAGATCATCCCCTGCATCACAAGCTTCGGGATCAGTCCCAGGTAGACAACCACCCACTCCCGGGCGAAGGGCGATGCCAGCCTCATCACCGCCATCAGCAGGTAAATCGCGGCGTAGGTCAGAATCAGCCGCTTCACCCAGCGTGTGAACGGAGGGAGGCTCAACGAGATCGTACGTCCGCGATTCATCGGCACGGTGGGGTCTCAAATACGCCAGGGCAAAAAGGCGTCAGACTCATGGTATCAGGTTGCCCGCCTTGCGAATCTACCGTTCGGGCAGCGGCACAACCGGCAGGCTCTGGTGTCCGTGAGCGTCCACAGCCCTCACTGCAAAGATGACATTATCCTTCGAAAGTTTCAAAGTCGCGCGCGTTACGTTCCCGACTTTTTCCACGTGCTCCCATTCTGGGCTGCTCGTAGCGCGCCAGAGAACTTCATAGCCGGAAGCCAATCCTCCGGGAGAGCTTTCCCACGTGAGCGTCGAGTCATTCTCCAGGTCTTTAGTCAGCAAATGCACATTCGCCGGAGGCGCGGGAGCCGAAGCCAATGACGCCAGGGTGGCTGCATTCAGCCGCGCCACGTGCGCGACATAATCGAAATCGACGAACTTTACCAGATCGCCATTTTCGATGCCATTCTCGGTGCGCACATTCTGGTGTTGATGATGAAAATCTTCGCGAAATTCCGTGAAGCGTACCGCGGCAAAGCCTTGCTGGTTGAAGGAATAATGGTCGCCGCCGCGCAGGTACCGGTCCAGGCGGAAGACCAGCGTCGGCTTCACGCCCGCGTCGTAAACTGTCCCTACGTCGGCGATGTAGCGCGCCAATTGCCGCGACGCCGAATCGTTCTCGCCGCCCAGCCCGCGAATCCGCTTAATTTCCTGCTCTGTCGCGGCAGCCGGCAAGCCTTCGGAAAATACGCGCACCACCGAGTGGTCCTGCTCCGCGCTCTTATCTGCGCCCACGATGTCGTTGTTCAACACGGCTTCAAGGTTCCAGCCCTGCTCCTTCGCCATTTGGGCAAAATGGTGGCTTCCATTTAACCCTTGCTCTTCGCCGGCTACGGTGAGAAAGATAATCGTCGCCGGAAATTTCAGCTTGCTCAAAACCCGCGCGCATTCCAGGCTCACGGCCGTCCCGCTGCCATCGTCATTCGCGCCCGGAGCATCAGCCCTCGTATCGAGGATGTCGCTGTTGCGCGAATCGTAGTGCCCGGTGACCAGCACGATGCGCTTCGCAGTCTCCGCATCGGTGCCTTTCAGGACAGCATAAACATTGGTGATTTCGGTGGGTTGGGGAATGCGGTCTGCGGCCGGCTCGGTGAAACTGTCGGTCTTCACCTCCAGACAGCCGGCGCAATCTTTGGCGTAGCGCTCGAATTCCGACTTGATCCACTCCCGCGCAGCGCCAACCCCGCGTCCAGAGCCGATTGCAGCCGAATCCTGGGCCGAGATGGTCGATCGCGTCTCAAAACTTACCAGCTTCTCGATATTTGCCCGAATGCGTTCCGCAGAAACCTGCTGCAGAGCGGCCGCAATCCGGCTATCAACGGCCATGGGTTCAACTGCACCGCTTCCAGACACGTGGGAACTTTCCAGGTTCTGTGCCGCCGCAACCGTGCTCGTGACCACTAGCACGGCAGTCAACAACCACCTTCTTTTGTTCAGGAGAGAAATCATGTAAGCTCCGGCGAGCGAAATGTCAAGGTTATCGGTCGTTTTCCGCCCAAATTTTAATTCGCTGCTCTACAGCACTGGCCCCCTTGACCTGCGGCAGGGGAAGAATCTAAATATTATCAGTGGTATCTAACCAGAAAGACGGGGAATGGGGGAGTGGAGGAATTATGGTTCTTTGTCCTGAATGCGAAACTGATCTGGATGTGGAAGAAGAGGAAGTCGACGAAGGTGAAATCGTCTCCTGTCCGGAGTGTGGTACAGACTTCGAAGTCATCACGACCAGCCCGCTGGAGTTGAAGGCAGTCGAAGAAGGCTATGTGGAAGAAGAAGAGGAAGTGGAGACCGAAGACGGTGACGACGCATAGCGCTTGCCGTCTTCGCCCATTTGTAAGGCAGTTCTCTTCTTCTGTGGTGCTTCTGCTCGTCTTGTCCGCCCTCGGCCCGCAACTCTCGCCTGCAGCCCATGCCGCCTCCGGGCCCAAGAAGTTGAAACCGACGGATCCTTACGCGCTCATCTTCGGCACGGTCTGGGGACCGGATGATCGTCCCGCGTACGGCGTCAAGGTCAAGATCCGCCGCGCCTCCGACAAGAAACCCAGCTGGGAGCTCTATTCCGACCATCACGGCGAATTCGCTCTACGCGTGGCCGCCGGCAAGAACGACTACATCGTGGGCGCCGATCTCAAAGGCGTAAAGACTCAAGATGGCTTCCCGGTGCATCTGGTGGAAGAGGTACCGGTCCACGTAGAGTATGATGAACGCATCGATATTGGTTTGCATCTGGCCCGATAGAATCATCCGGAGCAGAAAAGGAAGAAAGACTCGCATGATTCTAAGATTGTCTCTTAGGCCCATCCCGCTCCTGGCTTGTGCCATCCTGCTCGTAATCTCAGTGGCTGGTAACGCCGCTCTCGATAAGAAAGACCAGCAAGGCCGGCTGCTCTCCGGCAAAGTACTTGATCCGCAGGATAATCCTGTGGTCAGCGCGATCGTATACCTCACCAACACGCGCACCCATGCGGTAAAGACCTACATTGTCGGGCAGGATGGGACCTACCGTTTTCCGGGCCTTTCCAACGTGGATTATGAAGTCTACGCCCAGTACAACAACCATAAGAGCGACACCAAATCAGTCAGCCAGTTCGACGACCGCTCCCAGGTCTACATCGATCTCAGGATTGACGCGCGCTAACTTCGAAGATCTACATTGCGATAGAATACCTTCGTTTCCTATTCGCCTTGCTTCGCGCAGCACGCCGCCATGCAACTCTTATGGGTTTTTCGGGTTCAATATGTAAGGATGTTTTTGTTCGTGGGAGGAGACCTTGAAAGTATTGCGATTATGGCAGAAACAGAGGCGTCGCGGGTTGGCCGCGGCAGTGGTACTTAGCAGCTTAATTCTGATGGCCGGTTCGGCTTTTGCCCAGCAGGGCGCCCTGAGCCCGTATCAGGGCGAACAGGATGGCGTCAGCGCCGGCGGCAACTGGATGGCGTTCCGCTCGGAAGACAAAATGACGGGAGCGAAGAAAGCTCGCTTCGAACTGCTGGCCAATAACTATTTCCGCGAAGATCCAGATTACAAGCCCCGGGTCGAAATTGTATGCTCCGACGGCAAATATGAGCACGCCGATTTCGATCCCGGTACCAGGTTGGGAAGGCCGGACTATCCGGGCTTCTGGGGCCAGCCAAAGATGGAAGTCATGGTTCGCATCGACGGCAGCCACGACCATAAAGGGTGGAACTGGCTTCGCGCACGTTTCCTTTCCATGGACAAAGGCACGATTCGGGGAATGATTGGAGCCCAGGTCTTCAACGTGGAAGTCAGGACCAGGACCGGCTATGCGATCGCCGAGTTCTCGCCGGGCGGCTTGAATCTGGATGAGATGAAGCACTCCTGCGATCTGACGCCGCATAAGCCGTAGCTGATCTTGTTGTGCGCGAAGGGCTGAGCCTGAGGGCTCAGCCTTTTTTCTTCGCGGAAGGCTCCCTGAGGCCGGATTTGTGACCTTGGGCGCTGCCCCGTCAGTTACTTGCGTTGCCGACCCGCCTGCTGTTTCACTGGAAGCATTCCGGTGGCAAAGTCGAGGCGGAGGTCGGGATAACGATGGGCAGCAGCGTGATTGAAAGCGCGGCGTTTCTGCTGTTTGTAGTCGGAGTGCTGGTCTACGTAGTCATTCTCTACAACGAGTTGGTGCGCCTGCGCAACGATAACGACCGCGCCTGGGCCAACATCGATGTCCTGCTCAAGCAGCGCCACGACGAGATCCCCAACCTGGTCGAGACGGTGAAGGGATACATGCAGCACGAGCAGCAGACGCTGTTGGCGGTAACGCAAGCACGGGCGGCGTCGATGAATGCCGCCAGCATCAGCCAGAAGGCGCAGGCCGACTTGAAGATGACGGATGCGCTGCGCGGGCTATTTGCCGTGACGGAAAATTATCCCCAGCTCAAGGCCAACGAAAATTTTCTCAAGCTGCAGAACCGTATCACCGAACTCGAAGAGCGCATCGCGGATCGCCGCGAGTTTTTCAACGACGACGTGAACACCTACAACACCCGTATCGGCCAGATCCCCGAGGTTTTCGTCGCTAGCTATATGAACCTGAAGCCGCGCGCCATGTTCCAGGTTTCCGAGGAGGACCGGCGGCTGGTGGAGGTTACGTTCCAGGGCAAAGGCGCAGCCGGAGCGTAAGCGACGAGCGTAGGAGCCGCGCATCTTTACCGGAACGGCCGATCGGAAGTGCACTCTCGATCAAACCACGTGCAAAAACAAAGCGGCGGACATTCGCATGATTCGCGAACTCCGCCACTGACTTTTTTAGTAGAAAACCTCTGCCGCGAACTTAGGCTCGCGCGCCAACTGCCGCCGGCTCGGGCGCGACAACGCTCTCATCTTTGCCATTGGGCTTCAACTGGCCGGGCTGGCCACCCTTGCGAATGTCGATGCCGCCTTTGAAGAACGCTCCGTCTTCAATGGAGATGCGTGCTGCTACCACGTCGCCGGTGAGCGATCCATCGCTGCGGATATCGACTCGGTCGCTGGCGGTGAGATTCCCGCGGACTTTGCCGAGCACCACGATTTCGCGGGCATTGATGTTGGCAGCAACCACTCCATTGCGCCCAATGGTGACGCGATTGCCCGCCAGGCTGATCGAACCTTCCACGCGGCCATCGATGTAGAGCGATTCGGACCCAGTTACCTCGCCCTTGATCACCAGCGATTTGCCGATGGTTGCCTGATCCGCGGTGGTGGTAGTGGTGGTTGCCGCCGGGCGCGGCGCAACCGGCTCATTCGCCATCATGGCAGGCGCGCTCGGAGTATGCGTAACTGGACGCTCCGGTTCCACCGGGCGCCCTGGGGTCTGAGGCTGATTCGTCGGCTTCCACATGGGTTACATAGTTCCTTTCCTTGTTGGGATTAGGGATCACGTGCCGCACTTGCGTGACCAAATCGAATTGTACTCCGCCGTCTCATAATGAGCGCTGTGGAAAAGCCTTTATTTTCAACAGAGTTTCCTAGGATGGTACATATTTCCGTACCCATCGGGGTCTCCCGATTCGGCTGGAGGACCCTCCTTTTCCACCCTCGCACCGTGTAAGGATTTCCCGAAAGAGGCCTTCTTGTTAGCGGTTCCACAGGGGGCCGGAGTATGCTCTTGACTCGAAGAATTATCGAAAACGGACCTATCCACCAGGGAGTAAGCGATGTCGGAACCAGCCGTGATTCCTCCTCCAGCCTTGATCATCGCTCGTCCTCAGCCCGACGAGTACGCCCCTTATTATGGCCGCTACATTGCCCTGGTGCAGGGCGAGGACATTCTCGCCACGCTCGACCAGCAACGCCGGCAAACCATGATGCTGCTCTCTTGCCGCGACGAGGAAGACGGGAACTTTCGCTATGCGCCGGAGAAATGGAGTGCCAAAGAAGTGCTCGGCCACGTCTGCGATACAGAGCGAGTGTTCGCCTATCGCACTCTGCGTATTTCGCGCGCCGACGCCACGCCGATGGAGGGTTTTGAGCAGGACGACTACGTGCGCAATGGTCCCTTCGCTCACCATCCGCTGGCGGAGGTGATCGAAGACTTCATTGCCGTGCGCCGCGCCACGCTTTCGCTGCTGCGCAATCTCGATGAAGCGGCGTGGATCCGGCGCGGAACTGCGAACAAGAATGAAGTGACCGTGCGCGGCATCGCTTACATCATCGCCGGCCACGAGTTGCATCATCGAAAGATTCTGGAGGAGAAATACTTTGTGAGCCGCTCTTGATTCAGAGGTCTTAGATCATAGGTCATAGGTCTCAAGTGTTGGGCTTCGGGTACTCTTGGCCAGAAAGTTGCGGCAATATCCTAAGACCTAACACCCAAGACCTAATACCCGATTCCCATGTCCTCACGCGCACTCACGGAACTGTTCCGCGGCAAAGGTGCACACGCCGATCCCGTGGCCTGCGTCGAAGATCTTTCTGCCGAACTGGCCTCGCGCCAAGTCAAAGGATTTCCCCACTCCATCGCACAACTTGTCTTCCATATGAATTACTGGATGGATTACGAACTCCGCCGCATTCGCGGCGAGAGACCGGCCTATCCCGAGCACGCTTCCGAAAGCTTCCCGCCGGCTTCGCCCTCAGATGGACAGGAATGGGACCGTCTGAGGAAACGCTTTGCCGACCTGCTGGCGGATTTCGCCGTCCTGGCGAATTCTTCTCCGCAAGAAATGCAGCGGCCGATCGAAAGTGCGCACACAGGAGATATGCAGGTCGCGGCAACACTCGAGGCTGTGCTCTGGCAAATGGTGGCTCACAACAGTTACCACACGGGCCAGATCGCAACGCTGCGACAGGTGTTGGGAGCCTGGCCGCCCCGCGACGGCGGAGATACGTGGTAGAGGAGCTCAAGAGGAGAAATGATGAGAATCGCAATTTGCTTTCTGTCGTTTCCACTTCTGCTTATGGCGCAGACAGGCGCAGAAACAGATGAGCATGCGATCCGGGCAGTTATGGATCGCTTCATGGACGCCTGGAATCATCACGATGCCAAGGCCTTCGCCGCGGTATTTTCCGAAGATGCGGATTTCACCAACTGGCGAGGCACCGGCGCGAGTGGCCGCGCGAAGATCGAGGAGTTCCACGCGCCTATGTTTGCCACCATCTTCAGCAAAAGCCACCAGGAATATACCGACATAAAGACGCGGTTCATCCGTCCTGACGTTGCCGCAGTCGATGTACGGTGGAAGATGACAGGGGCTATCGACGCGCAGGGCAATCCCCGCCCGGAGCGAGAGGGGCTGCTCAGCTTCGTGATGGCAAAGACTGCGGGGCACTGGGAGATCGTGGTGATGCACAACTTGGACATCTCTGCCCTGCCACCACCACCGAAATGAGGGAAGGTCTTTGCCAGTGGGGTATCCTGAGAGCTGATCGCTCATAGCTCACACCCGATGCTCTCCGACTCCGCCATTCTGAAACACATTGCCCGTCAGCCCAAGCGTTCCGCAGGATTCAAGCAGTTGATCCGCGAGCTCGGCCTGCATGGCGATGCCCGCGGAGAGCTCGATACCCGTCTGCAAAAACTGGTTGCCGCAGGAGAGCTGGTTCAGATCAACTCCGACCGCTACGCCTTGCCGCAACCCGCACCTGACAAGAATCTTGTCGCCGGACGCCTCACCATGCACCGCGATGGTTTTGGCTTCGTCATTCCTGATGCGAGCTCGCTGAGTCCGACGATGAAGTCGCGCCTGGTGGGCGATATTTTTATTGCGCCCCACGCTATCGGCAACGCCATGCACGGTGACCGGGTGCTGGTCGATATCGTCGCCACTCGCCCTGATGGCCGCGCCGAAGGCCGAATCGTGCGTTCCGTGGTACGCAGCCATCCCACGGTAGTGGGAATTTTTCACTACGGCAGCCGCTACAACTATGTGAAACCGATTGACAGCAAAATCACACAGGAGATCGTGATTCCGCCGGGTATGGAAATGCCCGATCGCAGCGGCGGCGAGTCACCAGCGACGGGCAAGGAGAAATCTCCAGACCGGGTGCTCGGAAACGAGGCCGCGCGCCGTGCGGACTGGAATGATCTCGAAGGCGTCGTGGTCGATGTCGAAATCACGGACTGGCCCACCCCCACGCAGAACCCGCGCGGCCGCGTCTTCGAAATTCTGGGCCGTCAGGATGACTTCGGCCTCGACGTGGAAATCACTATCCGCAAATTTCACCTACCTCACCACTTTCCCGCGGCGACGCTCGAAGAGGCGCAGGCCATCCCCGCCGTGATCCCGGCGCAGCAACTTCGCCATCGCCGCGATTTCCGCGCGCTGCCCATCGTCACCATCGACGGCGAAACTGCCCGCGATTTCGACGACGCCGTCACCGTCCGCCATCTTCCCAATGGCAACTTCGAGTTACAGGTCCACATCGCTGATGTGGCGCAATACGTCACGCCAGATTCCGCGCTCGACCAGGAAGCTCGGCTGCGCGGCACCAGCGTTTATTTTCCCGACCGCGCCGTGCCCATGCTGCCGCTCGAACTCTCCACCGACATCTGCAGCCTGCGCCCGCATCTCGACCGGCTTGTGCTGTCCTGCGTGATGCACATTGACCCTCGCGGCGAAATCGTCGGCTATGAGCTGTGCGAAGGCGTGATCCGCTCCGCCGAGCGCATGACCTACACCGCCGTCAACGACGTGCTCGAAGGCGATGCCGCCGCGCGCACGCGCTATGCACCGCTCGTTCCCACCTTCGAACTGATGCGCGATCTCGCGCTGATTCTCAACCACAAGCGCCAGCGCCGCGGATCGATCGACTTCGACCTGCCCGAGCCGGTCATCGAGTTCGACGAATTCGGACTGATGAAGAGCATCACGCGTTCCGAGCGCAACATCGCGCATCGCCTGATCGAAGAATTCATGCTCTCGGCCAACGAGTGCGTGGCGCAATATCTGGAATCGAAGCGCATCGCGTCTCTCTATCGCATTCACGAAAAGCCCGACGCCAGGCGCGTCTACGATTTCGAGGTGATCGCCGCCACCTTCGGATACTCCCTCGGCGTGGGCGCGCTGCCCATTCAGCGCGTGCAGTTCAAGAGCGACCGCCGCGCCGTACGCGGCACCGGCAAACAAGCACGCACCATCGAAGTGCCGAAAGATGTTCACATCACTCCTCGCATGTACCAGAAACTAGCGGCCAAAATTGCAGGGAAGCCGGAGGAGCGCATCGTCAGTTACCTGATGCTGCGCTCGCTCAAGCAGGCGCGCTATTCGGAAGAGAACGTTGGTCACTTCGCGCTGGCGGCGCCGAGTTACACCCACTTCACCTCGCCGATACGCCGCTATCCCGATCTCATCGTTCATCGAATTCTGAAAGAAGTCCTGCGCGACTCGGCCGAGACTCATGACGGCGAAATTCCGGTTGGAGTGTTCCCCGCCAACTCCAGCAGTAAAGAAAAGAAGAGCTTTGACGGCGCGGGCGCGCACGACGAGGAAGCGCCTTCGCCATGGTCGAAGCGCCGCGACCACGCCGCGCATCGCGAAGCGCTGGAACCGCTCAGCGGCCCGATCCCGCTCGACGAACTCCATATCATCGCGGAAGAATCGAGCCAGTCCGAGCGCCGCTCCGACGAAGCCGAGCGCGAGCTCATGGAATGGAAGAAGGTCAAATTCATGGAGGACCGCGTCGGCGACGACTTCGACGGCCTGATCACCAGCGTCACCAAGTTCGGCTTCTTCGTCGAACTCACTGACTTGTTTGTCGAAGGCCTAGTCCCATTGAATACGCTCACCGACGACTATTACACCTACCACGAGAACACGCGTCAGATCATCGGCCAGCGCTCGCGCAAGACCTACAGTCTGGGACAGAGAATTCGCGTGCTCGTCGACCGCATCGATCCCGTGGAGAAGAAAATCCAGTTCGCCATTCTGGAGGAGAAACCGCTCCCCAAGCGCAAGCGAAAGAAGAGTTGAACAGGAATTTATGTCGATACAGAATGGTCGCGAGAGGTTGCTGGCCGCCTTGCTGCTGGTGTGCCTGATCGCGGCGACCGATGTTCGCGCCCGCGATGTTCGGGCGCAATCTTCTCCCGCGTGCCAATTCGTCTCTTTCAAAGTGCATCTCAATGCCGGTGACAGCTTCGAACGCGAGCTGGGAGGGGGATTGCTGTTTCGGGTAAGGAGCCAGAAAGATTCAAGCTGGTTCCTCGACATTGTTCCCGCAGAAGCGAACACCAAGGACTACATCTACCCGGTAAACCTGCCGTTGCGGTTTAACGGGAACCAGACCCTTGGCGCCGGATTCGGCGAAACCGTCAAGTCCTCTTTAGCTCATCCGCATGAAATGTATTTCCTGCTGAACCGATCCGACTACGATCGGGTTTTCGGCCTGATCGGCAATGTTCTGCGGTCTTACCAGACCTCGGACCCGGATAAAGCGCTGTCCGACTACACGAACGCAATAGACGACGCAAGCAAGGGATGGCTCCGGGTTACGGTCTCTTCCTACAAGACGGATTCGAAGGGTTCACTCACACGCATCAAGCTGCGCGTGGAGGTCACGACCTCACCGGATTTCCAGTTTGCTCCCCACTTGAACCCTTTCCCGTGGCCCTGCCATCCGTAGACAGGATCGAACGACAAAATCGAGCGCGGACCAACCAAACTTCTCCGCAGGTGTTAAAATCCTTGAGTTAACCCCATCCGCTGCGGATGCGATGCAGCGGGTTCCTTTCTCGTCGGGACGTGGCTCAGCCTGGTAGAGCACTCGCTTGGGGTGCGAGGGGTCGGCAGTTCAAATCTGCCCGTCCCGACCATTCAACAAGTTACGTGGTTTTCCTCCAAATCTGGGTACTCGCTTGGAGGAATGCTATGGAGGGGTTTTCGCAGTTCACCCGCGAACGGCAATACCTATCGAACGTCTCACCCGCAACCCTGGAATGGTATAAGCACAGCTTCAAATGGCTCCGAACAGAATCCCCCTCACAAGATGAACTGAAAGACGCAGTGCTGAGAATGCGTGAGAAGGGCCTGAAGGCAACCGGCTGCAACTCGGCAATCCGGGCCATCAATGCTTACCTGAAGTGGACCGGCTCACCGCTGAAGATTCCGCAATTGAAAGAGCCTCAGCTCGTGCTGCCCACGTTCACCACGCAAGATATTCGACTGCTTCTTGCGTGGAAGCCCAAAGGGAAATATCCGCGGCGTCTACATCTGCTCATCTTGTTCTTGCTCGACACTGGGTGCCGCATCTCTGAGGTCCTTAAGTTGCGGGTCGGCGACGTAGACATGGAAAATTTGCTTGTCACTCTGGACGGGAAAGGGCGCAAGCAGCGCGTTGTCCCATTCTCGTTTGAGTTGAGGAAAGTAATCTTTCGATACATCCGAGACTACGCGCGGAAGTCGGACGCACTGCTCTTTGCGAGCCGGAACGAAACGCTGTTGGGCAGGCGCGAGATGCTCCGCGACGTGAAGCGGCTTTGCCGAAGATTGGGATTCAGTCCTCCGGCCCGCACGCTGCACGCATTCCGGCATACCTTCGCGGTGAACTACCTTAGGCGCGGTGGGTCCGTGTTTCACTTGCAGAAGGTGCTCGGGCATTCCTCGCTAGAGATGACACGGCGATACGCGAATCTGATGACGGAGGACTTGCAGGCGGTCCATGAGCGGGTTTCGCTGCTGACGTCCACGAGATAAACTCTCGTGGGATGTATTCAAAGGAACGGAGTGTTACTTGCAATGGAATGGTCAACGCTGAACGAAGCCGCCGCCTACTTGAAGGTGAAACCACGGACGCTCGCGCAATGGGTTAAGCAAAAGAAGGTACCGGGACACAAACTGTCGGGAACTCAGCGTTGTGTTTGGCGATTTCTGCGGAGCGAACTGGACGCCATGCTCGGAGTGTCATACCCGCAACCGAACTGAGCGGTCACCGAACGGTTAATCTCTCGACGACACGCTCAAAAACGCCACGTGGGATGCGGATGCTGCGATGGCCGCGCTTGTGTGCGTTTGCGGGCGGCTCAAGATTAACATGCCCTTCGCCTGCTCAAATATCCGCGTTACTGTTCGCCGGGAGAAACCGGTCAATGCGGCCACATCTGACAGAGGTGTACACCTGCTTATCTGTGAGCAGAATCGATATGGTGAGACCTCAATTCATCTTTGTCGTCGCGCTGCTGCAATCGGAGTTGTCATTTATAATCCTGCCACCCACCATTCTCCAAGGAGATCGGTTATGGACCCCATCACGTTGGCGACGGCCACCTCTGCCTTGACTGTACTCGGTACTGAATGCGCGAAAGGAGCGGCTTCGGAACTTGGCAAAGATTTATGGTCACAGGCAAAAGCTCTGTTGGGATTCAATCACGAGCCCGAGGCGAAGGAACTTCCAAGAGCGATAGCGACAAGGCTCCAGTCGGACGACGCGTTGCTGTCGAAAGTTATGGAACTGCTCGCAAATACGAACGCGCAGGATTCTTCCGTGCAAATAGCTGGTTCTCTGGTTGGCAACTTGCACTCGCAGCAAACCGTCGTTGCTCAGAAGATTGAAG
>Ga0116125_1000495_pt1 | contig 18285 bp, 15 predicted proteins | sample June2015DPH_16_1_2_FD_89729 | JGI IMG/M metagenome (GOLD analysis project Ga0116125, IMG submission 89729) | Peatland microbial communities from SPRUCE experiment site at the Marcell Experimental Forest, Minnesota, USA - June2015DPH_16_10 | ecosystem: Environmental > Terrestrial > Soil >...
CAACCCCAGCAGCGCCACCCACGCCGGAGCCGCTTCCCTCAGCATCAGCGGCAATGTTTCCGACGGATGTTCCCTCAATCGTGCGGCTAGCTCGGGCGGCCAGTGATACCCGAGCGCGGCCATCCCAATCAACAACGGTGGCACCACAAACGCAATCGTCAGCAGCCCCGATAGGATCGACATCGATTGGGCTTGTCCAGGCGATTTGCACCCCAGCACGCGTTGAAAATAGCAGTTCCACGGAATCCCGCCCAGCATCAGCATCATGCTAACGTCCCACCATCCAACCGTCCCCGGCCATCCCCACGCCGCGTGATGCGGAATCAGTCCCGCGCCTTGCGCCGAGTGCGCGGCATAATTGGCAAGCCCTGCGTGGAATCCGCCCACCGATCCCAGCACGAACGGAAGCGCCGCGATCAATCCCAGCGCCACCAGACCAAGCTGCACCAGGTCCGTGTACGCAACCGACCAAAGCCCGCCCGCCATCGTATACGCGGTTACCACCAGCGCAGCTAACAAAATCGCTAATACCAGCCGCACGCCCAGCAGCGCCGCGAAGCTGGACCCCAGCGCCGTCAGCAACTCCGCGCCCCAAAAAACTTCAGCCAACACCGCCGGCGCAAACAGCACCAGCGCCCAATGCTTCCCATAGCGCGATTCGAACGGATCGATCAGCGTGGTGAATCCCAGCCGCCGCATGGGCCGCGCGAATATCAGCCCGCCCAGAATCAAGCTGCATCCAAAGCAAACTCCGCCCTGGATGCCCAGCGCAAAACTGGATTTATACGCGCCCTCGGCGGTGCCCAGCAGATAGCCGCCGTCCACCCACGTAGCGGTCATCGTGAGCAGGGCCAACAGCAGCGGCATCTGCCGCCCAGCGACGATCAAATCCTGATGCGTCCCTCCGCGAACCTTGCGCGCCGCGATGCTTCCAATCAGCAGGAAGACGCCCAGCATGACGAAGATGACAGCAGGTCCCAGCAACGGCTTCTAGTTTATCGCGTGGGCCAGGCGCTTTTCGCCGGCCAAATGCGGTCGCAGTTTGCGCCGCATTCACGGGCAACGTTCGGTGCCTCCGATAGTCTGCAGCGAACCCACAGGCTCGCCCGCATCGCGCCACGTAGCTTCCTAGAATCCGGGCTCTTTTCTGGAACTGTGCCAGAAATGCAGAATCTCAATCGCCTCCCGGTTCTCATTGATGCGGTAGTAGACGTAGAGTGGGGAATGGAGAAGCCGGCGGAGCTGAGGATGTCCCTTTATAGGAGTGCCGACGTAAGGGAGTGCTCGAAGTAATTCGATGTGATCGAACAGATCATTGGCAAATTGCTCGGTTGTTTCGGGATGCTTCTCCCTGGACCAGTCGAAAATTTCTTCCAGATCGGCTAACGCGTCTTGGTGGTAGAGGACTTTGAAAGCCGTTCGTGGATTCGCTGGCGGGCTTTGTCGGCGGGAACCAATCGGCCTTCAACGGCAGCCTTCATGCGTTGTTTTAGGAGGCGGCTGGTCGCTGGGCTGATTTCAACAGCCGACTCGTTGGAAACGAATGGATCAATGCTCCTGCCCTTGGCCATACCTTCACAGTAGCCTGGATCAGCGCGTCGCGCAAATGGATTTTGAATCGGCTCATGGCTTGGACAGCCGCCTGATTCACCCAGCCGTCGTCAACTCCTCCGCCACTTGTACATCCGGAATCTCGATCCCCGTCCGCGTCCCCTCACCCGGCTTGCTGTCGATCCACATCCGGTAATCCTGCCCGAACAGCACTTTCAGCCGCTCGTTCACATTGCTCACTCCGATGCCCTGCTCAAACAGTGTCGCCAATCTCGCTTCCGGAATTCCCACGCCGTCGTCTTCCACCACCAGTTGCAGCTTGCCGTCGGCCACCGAACTCCGCACCCGGATCATCCCTCCCTCCACCTTGCTGCTCAATCCATGCCGGATGCTGTTCTCGATAATTGGCTGCAGCATCATGCTGGGCACCATGCGGTCCAGAGTTTCCGGATCAATCTCCTTCACAAACCGCAGCTTCTCGCCGAACCGCACCATTTCGATATTCATGTAGTTATCGATGAACGCCAGCTCCTCGCGCAGCGGCGTAAGATTGTCGGTCTTCCGCAACAGCCTGCGCAGAATGCTGGACAGCCGGTAAACCACGCTACGCGCCTGATCCGGATTGGTCCGGATCAGCGATGAAACCGAGTTGAGCGTGTTGAACAGAAAATGCGGATTGATCTGGCTGGTGAGCGCCGCGAGCCTCGCCTCGTTCAGCCGCAATTGCTGCGCTTCCAGCTTTTTCTCATTGCGCGTGTTGTTCCAGATCTTGAGCGGCAGCATCACAGCGAACACCGTGCTCGCGCAGATCGCGGCTCCAGTCACCAGATTTGTTCCGCCCCACAACCGTTCCAGGGAAAACACCCCCGCCGGGAACCAGCGCGCCGCGGAAAATCGCAACATCTCAGCAAAAACTATCGTGAATAGGCAGCCGAGCTGAAACAGGACGCGGAGCTGCGACTGCCGTTGCCGCAGCCGCGCCGGATTCAGTCCGAAGATCGGTGAGAATCGCCAGATGTCTTCTTTCTCGGGAGCGATATCCCGCAGCAACCCACCCAGCACGCCGACGCCGGCAAACAAGGGCATCGATAGGAACTCCCCGCGGAACAGCGCGGGAATCGAGATCAGCACGCCGGACAGAAGTCCGGTCACATAACCACCCACCATTCCAGAAACCAGGCTGCCTTCCAGCCCCAGATCCACAGCTTGATACGCGGGTATCAGCACCCGCGTCGCAACACTGGCGCCGTAAGCAGCGGAGCAGCTCAGTGCCAGCTTCACGCGCTGCACCATGGTCCGCTCTTCGCGCATCAACATGCCCTGGAACGCGGTGAACCTGGATAGAATGCTCGCGAGCGACGCAGCCACTGCCAGCCTCAACAGCAAGACCACTAATTGTTGCGGTTCCAGCATCGCGCGCCTGCCGATCATTATAATGAAAGCAAAGTCTCCGCAATGGTAAACAAAGTAGCCGAAGCCAATTTTCCCAGCCGGTTCGGCCATTTCCGCATCTTCGGATTCGAGGGTGTCTATGGCGGCGAGATCCAGGAGTGCGTGGTGCTGCGCATGGGCGACATTTCATCGCGTGAGGACCCGCCTCTAGTCCGCATTCATTCCCAATGCCTGACAGGCGACGTGTTCCACAGCCTGCGTTGCGATTGCCGCTCGCAACTGGAGCTTTCGCTGAACCTCATCGCCGAAGAAGGCCGCGGCCTGTTGATCTACGAACATCAGGAGGGGCGCGGCATCGGATTGCTCAACAAACTCCGCGCCTATGAACTGCAGGACGGCGGCGCGGACACTGTGGAAGCGAACGAACGCCTGGGCTTTGAAGCCGACCTGCGCCATTACGAAATGCCGGCCGAAATCCTGCGCTACTTCAAAGTGAAGAGTGTCCGCCTGCTCTCAAACAATCCCGACAAAATCGCAGCCTTGGAAAACGCCGGCATCCAGGTAGCCGAGCGCATCCCCTGCATTGTGGCCCCGCACGAATCCACTGAAGGCTACCTTCGCACAAAAAAACAAAAAATGGGCCACCTCCTGGATTGATCTGGCGCAGGCTTCAGCCTGCAGCGTCGGCACTCAAGCCGATGTCAGCTGCCCGATTTGAATCTGCAGCTCGATATCCGTGTAGTTTCGGACATCGCTCATAACCTCAGCCCCATGCGCTGCCATCGCCTTTTCGAACTCTTCCACCGTATTGAAGTACAGCCTGCCAATGGAGGTGAAGGGCGCAGGCGATTCCGGTGCTCCTCCAGCCAGCCCTCTGTCGATTTCGTAGCGGATCAGTCCAAAACTTTTGCACCTATTCATAACCAAGGGCATGTGGGTTTTTGCATAGTACTCGTGATCGAATTTCTTGCCGGAAGTGTTCGGGTAAAAAACTGAGATGCAGACCATGCATCGAGGGTACCAGTAAAGCTCGCGCCTATGAGCTGCAGGAGTGGCGCAGACTTCAGCCTGCGGCGTCGGCACTCATGCCGACGCCAGACTTAGTCAAATCAGAAACTACACCCGAACGAAAACTGAAACACCCGCGGTCCATTCAACTGCCCGATCGACCCAGACTTTGAAAATTCCCGGCTCCCACGTTCGGCGCCAAATAACACGTCTGGTTGAGAGTCATCCGGTCACCGCAAGTCGGTCCCACCGTTTTGTACTGCGTCTGATTGATCCTCGGCCCAAAAACTAAGTGACATTGGGATGCCATCCTGCGCGCGGTTGTTAACCGCGCAATTCCGAAGTTCGGGGTGGCAAAGCCCGCCGGAGCTTCCCCGCATGCCGGCCGTGAGTAGGACTCGGCGCACGGCCCCTTCGCCGGGATGCACGGCCAAAAACAGTCTGCGCATCCGCCGCCGAGAAACCCGACACGCTGATCGTCGCCATCTCATTCAACGCCTCGTTCGTCCCAAAAGCAATGAACGCGTCGCCGTCGTTCAAACCGCCATCCGGCAGTGTTAAATTGATTTGATATAACCCGGCAAATCCAGGCGCCAGACCAGCGAACGAAACCACGGCCGGCGCTAGATTCTGGCCGTCGTCCAGAAACACGCTGATGTCCGCGGCCTCCAGGCTGGTGCTCACCGGGCTACTGGGAGCAGCCGTGCCATCGCCCACCTGCGGGCTCACCGGTCCCAGCCCGTTCATGAACATGATCACCGTCTCGCCAGGCTTGGCAGGGCTGCCGTCGCTTACCCCTGTCCCGTTAGCATGCACGATTGCCGCCTCTCCCATTCCGTTCTGCGCAAGAGTGTAAATTCCCGGCGCCGAGTTATCCACATACACAGTTACCGGGTTCGATTTCGATCCGTTCACCACCACCTGGAACGTAGCGAAATACTCACCCGCAATCTCGTAAGGAATCAGAGCGCTGATCTGGTTCTTGCTCACCAGATAGACCGGAGCCGCTTGACCATTGACCAAAACCTGTACGCCCTCGAGCGTCGTGGAAAACGGCAGCGCCGGTGCAACGTGAGTAGCCACGCCGAAGTTTCCATACAAGTTCACCAGCTCGCCTGGAGCGTATGCGTTCGTAATTGGCGTGTAATTGGCTGCGTCGGTGATGTTCACCGGATCAATCCACACGGTGGAAGCCGGAGGAAACGCCGGAGCGCGAACACCAACGATGAGCGAGAACTGTTGGTTGGAGCCAATCAGCATCACCGCTGCTCCATTGGCGCCGGCCAGATAAGTGTAAAAGTTCCCGTCGTAAAATGTGCCGTCCGCGCCTATCGTGACGTTCCTCGTGAACGTGTTGTCGAAGGTATCTACGTCGACAACATCGTCGAACCGCTGGTGCCAGATGAGCGCTCCCCCTCCATTGGTGCTCACGGAACCATAAAAGGCATCCAGGAAACTGCTCGGGGAGCCCACACTGTCTTCCATACCCGCGGTAAAGTAGGTCCCGTTCAGCATCGAATTCGAACTTGTTCCCGAAGGTGCGTGAAACCCGAAAAACATATCCGATCCACCTGCCGCCCCTCCCACGAACCAGTTGCCATCGGCCGACACATACAGCACCTTCTCGCCGCTGACGATCTCGTTCTGATTGCCGGGACTGCCGGGAAAAGTCACGGTTCCACCGGAGACGCCCGAGAGCGTATAGGTGGACGCTGAAACATTCTGCGTAACCGTGGCGCCGCTGCTCACGTTTGCGAGCGACCCCGTCACCGTGAATGGTGCGATATTCCCATGCCCGTCGGCCTTCAACGTGAAGTAGCCTTGCCTGGCGGTCGACGCAGAAGAATTCAGGAAGTCGAGCGTGCCCACCGTGAACGTGCCGGAAAGAATCCCGTTCCCCGCCGTCTGCGGCGCTTGAACCGCGATAAAGAGATCGAAAAAATCGTCTTCCGTTGAACTAGCTATCACCACGGGCGCGCTGAAGGTGCCGAAAAGCGTGGCCGGGTAAAGGGGATTGTCCAGTTGGGCAATGCCGTTCGATTGTACTCCATAGGTTCCTCCGCCGAGCGATGTGCAGGAGCCTGTGTCCGTCGTGCCTAAAGAATCGAATATTTTCGTATTCGAGACCGTGTACTTTCCAGCGCCATCGAAGGTCATGGTGCCGGTCAGGCTGCAGGACTCGGTCAGGTTGCCTGATGTGTCGTTGAAGAAATTGACGTAGCGGAATAGATATTGTCCTGCGAGGCTCGCGGTCCCGCTGGTATCGAAACTCTGGGCCCCAATCCGGGCCGGTGCCACCGCCATCATAAGCGCGCTAGTAAGAAGGAAAATTGTTCGGTACATGCGTGTCGTCCTCATTGGCCGTTCGTCCAATTCATGATCAGGTTGAAGGCATCCACGCTGCCGAGCCCGGTAGCAAAGTTCCAACCGGCGCCGGCGGCAAAAGCGGGGGCATAGGAATGATCGCTACTGGAAAGTCCGCCATTTCCGTCGAACGCGGTGGGCGGCTGGGCGCGGCCTCTTCCCACAAACCCGGCTCCGAAGCAGTTTATGTCGCCCGAGCAGTTCACCACGATGTCGCCCTGCGTAATGCTATGGAAAACCGATGAGGCCACGGAACTGGCGGCCAGTTTGTAGTAAACCGGATTCGGGTTACCCTGCGCTGCTCCCATCTTCTGGTTCACTAGCGCCTGTATTCCGGCCATGATGGGCGAAGCAAATGAGGTTCCGCCACCGCCGGGCCATAGGTCCGGTGCGACTTTGCAGGGCGTACCGCCGTTAGTAGGATCGGAAAAGCAGAACACGTAGAAGTGGCTCCACAGCCCGTCGGCGGCGAAGAGCGCGACATCAGGAAGGTCACGGACGCCATCGTTCTGGATCCCCGGGACGCCGGTTTGCCAGGAGGGTTTCGAATATCCCTTGCAACTGCCTCCCACCACGAAATTCTCCGCAGTAGCGCCGGTCGCGCACCCGCTTGGCCCTCCGCTGCCGGCTCCAGTGGTGAGGGCGCCGGATAGTTGCGCCATGCTGCTTCCACAATAGCCGGCGGAGCCATAACCAACCGAATAGCCCCAAAAGACCGCCAGGATGGAGCCCGCGCACGAATCGTTCCAGGGGATCTCCGGAATGTAAGAGAGGGCCGAACCGTAGGTGGAGCTGTTGACTGGTCCCCAATATGTACTGTTCGTGTGCTGGTAGGTATCCCCGAAATCCGTTCCTCCGACTGCCACGTTGTAGGGAGTAGAGGCGAGCGAGTTGACGCCGATGCCATGAATGGCTACCGCAGTATCCATGTCACAGCTGGCCGCTCCCGCGTCACCCGAGGCAACGAACACCGACACCCCCTCCGCTACCGCCTGCTGGTAAGCGGAATATTGGGCGGCATTCATTGCTGCTCCGTTCGCCGCCTCGCAGGCGATGTAGCTGATGCTGATGATGTCGGGCGGATGGCTGGCGTTGATAATATTCTGCGTCGCGATTTGCACCCCAGCCGTGGTATCAGTATTCGCGCACGTAACCACCTCGATTTTTGCGTCCGGCGCGGCGGCGCTGGACCATTCGGCGTCCAGTGTCGCTTCGTCGTCGTCCCCGTTGAATCCCGGATCCGAACAATTGGAAGTTCCATGCGGCGGCGCGGGATTGATGGTGCTCAAGGATCCCGCCGTGTAGCTGGATAATCCAAATACCTGCCGGAAAGCGTACCAATCCGCCGTGCTGTAAAGATCGCTATCTTCGATTACCGCGATGGTCTGTCCCTGCCCGGTGTATCCTGCTGCAAAAGCCGGTTTCAAATCATAAATAGTGGCCAGATCGTCCGGCACGACGATCTCAGCCTCGAGGCTATACCTGGGGGCAGGCATCTTCGCCGAGCGGGGCCGGAAATCGTGCAATGACACCACCCCGGTTACCACTGGCGCAAGCGCTTCCGGGATCTGAGGATCGCTCATATTTGCGATGTGATCCTTCCCGTTCACCGACAGCCGGTGAATCTCCGTCTTGAATGCCGCCAATACCTGACCTGCCGTGCCGGAGAAGTCGATCGTCATGCCGCTCGGATACACGGTATTCACCGTGAAGCCATTAGAGCGCAACCAGTCGGAAACCTTCTCGATATCCTCCAGCGCAGGTCCATATAATTGCCCGATTTGAACCGCCGTCAGCCATTTATGAAAATTGGACGAAGTGGGATCCTGTTGTTGATCGATGAAATTCCGAAAGGCCTGTTCCCGCTCCGCACTACGCTGCAATTGAAGCAGCATGTGCGGCATCGCAAACGTGTCCGGCACCTTCCCGAGATCGTTCTGCGAATTCGCTTCAGGCCGCGTGTTTCCAACCAGCGTATGTAGCGCGCTCTGCGCCACCAGCCCCGAACTCAAGCCGATAAAAAGTGCCAAGCAGCGCAACAAACGCAAATTCATGGACATCAGAAATCCTCCACGAGACAAGTAATTCAACAATTCTATCGCATCGCCCCGTGGCGCACGCTCTCAGCGTGCCGCGTCCACACTCGTGTGGACGCCTGGGTTAACCTAAAGCAGGGAACGTGAATGAGCAGCTTGGCGCATTCTCCGGTGACGTGGCAGGATTTTCTCCGGTTACCAGAACGCCCAGAAACAGGCCAGCGCTATGAGCTGCACGATGGTGAGGTAGTCGTAGTGCCCCCTGCTCGGCCTCTGCATATCAAGCTTCAAAAGCGAATCGAGCAACTGCTGGAGGCGTTAGCAGGCGCGCGTGGAATTGTCAGCATCGAGTTCCCTTACCGCCCAGGATTGAATCTTCAATTCTGGTTCGCGGATGTCGCATACATTCCGAAGGCAGATTGGGACGCCCTTCCACCCGACGACTACCCGGTCTATGCGCCCCCGCTAATCGTCGAAGTGCTTTCCCCGTCGAGCACACCCGTCAAAATCAATCGGCAGCGCATAGTCGCGATGTCAGCCGGCACCGAAGAGTTCTGGGTGGTAGATCCGAGCGAACGTACGGTGCAGGTAACGAGTCGAAACGGCGTCCACACCTACTCATCAGGCGATGCCATCCCACTCCCGCTATTCGACGAGACCACGCTCGCGGTAGAACAAATCTTCGCCTAACCCCGTCACCTGAGAATCTCCACCAGCAGCACCCACGCGCTTGCCACGCCGGCGACCAGCGAAAAAATACAGCCGGCGCCAGCCGGTACAATCCAGGGGACACCCCTCGCAACAACAGAACTCCAGCGACGCAGAACGGGATGTTGGCGAATTGCGTCTGCGCCATCCTGACCATACCCGAGCGCGGCCGATGTCTGTTGCGGAATGGACGCGGTAGTTGTGATGGCTACCACGCCGCGCAACTGCATTAACGATTCCTCCGCGCGTCCTGCCAGTCCCGGCGTCGGGAGCACGCGCGCAAAATTGATCGACACCGCGACGAAGACCAATCCGGTGAGCGTAGCCGCCGCGCCTGCCATCGCTGACAGGTAATTTGCCGAACCGGCGACCGTCACCGTACCCAAGAACTAAAGCGTAGCAGGCGAAGCCGGCGGGAGAGATGCACTACAATGGCCCAGAGGATCGCCAATATGAGCCCGCGAAGCCAAGAGAACGGATCGCTCGGTCCACTGCGCTGTGTGGCCCTCATCGCCGCGCTGTGCGGCGCCGCGGGTGCTGTTGCTTTAACGCTCCGTGCAGGTCGCCACAATAATTCCTTCATCCTTGTGACGCTTTTCGTGATCTGGGTTCTCTCCCCCTTCATCGCCCTACTGTGGGCCAGCGCAGTTTCGAAACGTTGGCCGGCTTCCAACCGAGCGACGCTCTATACCCTGATGCTGATTATCACTCTGGCGTCCTTGGCCATCTACGGAATGAGTGCCGTGAACCCTCCGAAGTCGAAGGGCGCGTTCGTATTCCTGCTCGTTCCCCTCGGTTCCTGGTTGCTGATTGAAATCGCTGTTCCGATAGCCGCATTAATATCTGGCCGTCTGTCACCGCGAATCAACCAATCACCAGCTCCGTAATTCTCTTTCTCCCTGCTCCGCAACAACTTGCGCCCTACCTGCACCGCAGCCTTGTTGCCTCCTGCTAATCTCAGACCGGAATGCAACCTCACCGCACCGGCAACTTCCGCACTAGATCCCTCATCACCCGAATCGCTCCCGCAATTTTCTTGACGCATCTTGAATTTTCGTGCGTCAAAATCCTCCAGCCCGCCTCCAATCATCCCGCCCTCCAATCACTTACAAACAACGCACCTCCACACACAAGAATCGCCCGATGCGTCATTCCCCCGTAGCAACAACCCTCTGGCGTGTCCCGCGCGCCCGCATCGTACAATGGTGTTCACCGCATGAGAATCGCCCTCGCGCAAACCAACACCACCGTCGGCGATCTCGATGGCAATGCCCAGCGCATCCGCGCCTTCGCACGCCGCGCAGCCGAATCCGGCGCCGATGTCGCCGTCTTTCCCGAACTCACGCTCACCGGCTACCCTCCGCGCGATCTCCTCGAAAAGGAAAATTTTCTCGACCAAACCGAGCAGCACCTCCACCGCCTGGCCGCTGATACCGCGCATCTCAAGCTAGCCATCATCTGCGGCACCGTCACTCGCACCGGATCCTCTTCCGGCAATCCCATCTACAACTCCGCCGCGGTTTTGGAAAACGGAAAAATCGTTTTTCGACAGAACAAAATGTTGCTGCCGAGCTACGACGTCTTCGATGAAACGCGTTATTTCGAACCCGCTCCCAAACAGTTTCCGCTCACCCTCTCAGGCGCCGCCACCGCCCTCACTATCTGCGAGGACGCCTGGAACGACAAACAGTTCTGGGAACGCCGCCTCTATAGCCGCAATCCCGTGGAAGAGCTCGCTCAGACCGGCCCACGCGCGCTCATCAGCATCAACGCTTCCCCCTACCATATGGGCAAGCGCGCCTTACGCCGCGAAATTTTCACTGCCACCGCGCGTCATTTCAACATCCCCATCGTCTACGTCAACCAGGTCGGCGGTAACGACCAATTAGTGTTCGACGGCTCCAGCTTCGCCATGAACGCCCGGGGCGAAGTGATCGCCTCGGCGGCTTCGTTTGAAGAAGACCTGATCCTGGTCGACACCGCAACTCTCTCGGGCGATCGCCACGAAAATTATCCCGACGAATGCGAAGCCGTTTATCAGGCGCTAGTCACCGGCACGCGCGATTACATTCACAAGTGTGGTTTCGAGCGCGTCATCATCGGACTCAGTGGCGGCATCGATTCTTCTCTCACCGCCGCCATCGCCGTCGATGCAGTCGGCAAGCAAAATGTCACCGGAGTCGGCATGCCCGGCCCGTATTCCTCCGAGCACAGCGTCTCCGATGCGCGCGATCTCGCCCGCAATCTCGGCATCCGCTTCGAGATCATCCCCATCGGCGATCAATACCAAGCTTTTCTTGGCGTACTTAATCCGCTCTTCGATGGCAGAACGTCCGGCGTCACCGAAGAGAATCTGCAATCCCGCCTGCGCGGCGTTACCCTGATGGCCCTCTCCAACAAATGGGGCGCCCTCGTTCTCACTACCGGCAATAAGAGCGAGCTCGCCGTCGGATATTGCACCCTCTATGGCGACATGTGCGGCGGACTCGCCGTGATTAGCGACGTTCCCAAAACGCTGGTCTATTCTCTATCACGCGTCGCCAACCAGCGTCACAACAATGCCATTCCCGAAAACGTGTTCGTCAAACCCCCATCCGCCGAGCTGCGTCCCGATCAAAAAGATACCGATTCGCTTCCCGAATACGAAGTGTTGGATCAGATTCTCCGCGCCTATGTCGAAAATAACGACGCGCCGGAAAAGATCGCCGATTCGCTCCATCTTCCTCTAGCACTGGTTCGCGAAATCGTCAACAAAGTGGATCGCAACGAATACAAGCGCCAACAGGCCGCTCCCGGCTTGAAAGTAACCACCAAAGCGTTCGGCATCGGTCGCCGCTTCCCCATCGCCCAAAGGTTCTCCGAATGAAATTCAAACATCTCGTCCTCGTAAGCGTCGTGATAATCCTCGCCGCCGTGCTTTCCTCATCTCAACCCGCGCCTCGCGAACAGGTCGGCCTTTTGCCCGATGGCGGATTTCTGCTCAACAGCGGCTGGCGCGTAAAACCAGCCGGCACGCAAATCCCGCTCGACACTTTGCCCATGTCGGCCATCCTGTCGAAAGATGGCAAGTTCCTTTTGGTGCTGAACGGCGGCTACAAACCACCCTCCATCAGCGTGCTGGATACCAAAGACGGTCACGAAGTGGGACGCACGCCCGTATCTGACGCGTGGCTCGGATTGACACTCTCGCCCAATGGCCGGACCGTATGGGCCGGCGGAGGGTCGCGTGCCGCCATCTTTGAATTCGCCTTCGATGAAAATGGCGGTCTCAAACCCTCCAATACATTCGAACTAGTGAAAGCCGCCGATCGCACCAATCGCGACTTTATCGGCGATGTCGCCGTCTCACCCGACGGCCATCTGCTCTACGCTTGCGACCTCTATCACGATTCCATCCTGGTGGTGAATCCGCAATCCGGCGCAATTGTCGATCGTTTCAAAACCGGCCGCCGCCCCTATCGCATCCTCTTTGACCCAGATGGCAAATCGTTCTTCGTAACTAGTTGGGCCGATGGCACCATGCTTCGCCATCAGACGAGCGATGGCGCGCAATTACAGTCCGTGCGCATCGGCGCGCACCCCACCGACATGGTCTGGCGCGACCGTGCCGCGGCGTCGGAGGAAGAAGGCGCCGATTCCGGCTGGAAGGCGCGCATCTTTGTGTCCGCCGCCAATACGAATAGCGTCTTCACCATCGCAGTTTCCGATAGCGGCGAGCTTCGCCCTCTCGAGACCATCAACATCTCCACCAGCCCGCTGCACCCGCTCGGCATGACTCCCAGCGCACTCGCACTCAGCGCCGATCTCAACCGGCTCTATGTAGTTTGTTCAGACGCCAATGCGGCCGCTGTGGTGGATGTTACCGAATCCCGCAGCCACGTGCTCGGCTTCATTCCCACCGGTTGGTATCCCACCGCCGCGAAAGCGCTGGCCGATGGCCGCCTGGTAGTCCTGAACGGACGCGGCTCGCGCAGCTATCCCAATCCTAATGGGCCCAACCCCACACTCCGCCCCTCCGTTGTCCACGGCGGCGCACCGTTGGAATACGTCGGACGCATTCAGACCGGCTCCGCCTCTTTCATTCCGCCCATCCAGGAGGAACAACTCAGAGGTTATACCGCGGAGGTGCTGCACAACTCGCCGTACAACGATGAACTGCTGGACAGCCAACCCGCCGGCATTCCACCCATCGAGCACGTCCTCTATATCGTCAAAGAGAATCGCAGCTACGACCAGATCTTAGGTGACATCGGGAAAGGCGAGAGCGACCCTTCGCTATGCCTCTTCAAAGAAAACGTCAGCCCGAATCATCATAAGCTTGCCCGCGAGTTCGTGCTGTTCGACAACTTCTACGTGAGTGGCGACGTCAGCGGCGATGGCCACAACTGGTCCACCTCCGCCATCGCGAACGATTATGTCGTGAAGATGTGGCCCAACAGCTACGCCGGCCGCCGCAAACATTACGACTACGAAGGTGGTGAGCCGGCCGCCCTTCCTCCTGCCGGCTACCTCTGGACCAGTGCCGCGGCGCGCAACATTTCCATGCGCAACTACGGATATTGGGCCACCAACATGAAGGAGCCCGCCGCGGACGGCACCCAGATTGAAGCGGTGCGCGACACCATCCTCGCCAAAGTTACGAATATGAAATATCGCAGCTTCGATCTGGATTATCCGGACGTCAAGCGCGCCCAAACCTTCCTGGCCGATCTCGCGGAGTTCGAAAAATCGGATAGCATGCCCGCGCTCATGTTCATGCGCTTGGGAAACGATCACACCAGCGGAACAACCCCGGGAAAAATCGCCCCGCTCTCCTCGTTCGCCGACAACGATTACGCGCTAGGCATGCTGGTGGAAGGTTTGTCGAAAAGCAAATTCTGGAAAAGCACCGCGATCTTCGTTCTTGAAGACGACGCCCAGAACGGCCCCGATCACATCGATTCGCACCGCTCGGCCGCTTTCATAATTTCACCCTACACCCACACCGCCGCGATCAACAGCACCATGTACAACACCACATCAATGCTCCGCACCATGGAACTGATTCTGCACCTCCGTCCCATGACCCATTTCGACGCAGCTGCCCGCCCCATGTTGAACTGTTTTTCGAAAGACCCAGTGCTGACCGCTTATCAAGCCGAAAAACCCAAAATTTCACTCGAGGATCGCAACCCCCAAAACTCCCCAACCGCCGCCCGCTCCTCCCGCCTGGACTTCAGCCAGGAAGACCTGAACGACGATGACGAGCTGAACGATATCCTGTGGCTAGCCATCCGCCACACCGACCCTCCACCGCCAGTTCGCAGTATGTTCGGAAAATGACGACGCCGGCCGCCTGCATTCTGCTTTCTGTCCCTAGCCCTTGCGGCTCGAATATTTGTTCAGCACGTTGATCAGCCGCGTCGCCGGCTGCGGGACAGGTGTGTCGCCAAGCACGATATCGCGGTTTGACATCGGTTTGCCATACAGCTCTTTGTTCCAGTCCTCATCCGGCCGGAGCGTGGCGCCATCCAGCGATACGCCGGCGAAGATCCCGCGGGAACGCGAATAAGTGAGGATCTCGGCGTGCATCTGGGCATCGGTTTCGGCGGAAGAATCGCGGCCTACCGGCCCGAGTGCCGCGTTCGCATCGGCGCCCACGGTAAATTTGCTCTGCAGCAGTTTCTTAGCGCCGCCCTGGTTCATCACCAGCAACACTACGTCGGTCTCGGAGCCGCCAATCTGAAATCCCACGCTACCGCCTTCCACGCGAACAGCCGCCGGCGCCGACCATCCGCCGCCCGCCTTGCGGCACAACATGAAACCCTTGCCGTATTTGGCGCCCACAATAAACGCGCCTTTCTTCAAGCCGGGTACGACTACCAGGCATTCGGCCTTCTGAAGTAAGTCTTGCGGAATTCCTTTGTCCGGAGCGGACAGGATCTCGGTCATTGTGTCGGCTGCCGCATCCAATCGCTCGCGGGCGTCCGGGGCGCCGAACAGCAATCCGGCACTCAATCCGATAAGCGTAAGCTGGGATATCTTCATGGTGTTTCCTCCTCCCGCTGATTGTAGCGCACGGGGCTTTGGACCACCGGCGCCGCCCGCCATCTGCGCTATAGTTCCCAAGGGAGCATCCGCGTGGTTGAATGGGCCTTCGCTGAAAACGAACCTTCCGAAGAGCTGTGCTTGCTGCATCATTTCGCGATCAAGAAGCGGCAGCCGGATGGCGATGTCGAGTTCCTGATTACGGTGCGGGAATATGTCTCACCGCCCGATCCAGCCCTGAAGTTTTTCGCTCAAGCCGACAAACAGACTAACCAAAAGACTGCGCCCTTTACGCCGTTCGGCTGGGGACCATCCTTGGTTCAGGCGCTCACGGAGTGCGTTAAGGCGATCCGCCGTTTCCCGTATGAAGTAGACCGGTGACCTTGGCCGCGATTCCGCCTTTCGCGAGGCGCACTTGGATTCCGGAGCCCATCGGCGCTTCATCCGGTTCTTTCACAATGCGCCCGGCATCATTCGTCACGATGGCATAACCGCGTTCCAGGATTTTGAGCGGGCTCAATTGCGTGAGGTGCGCCAGCAACGGATCTAACGAACCATGCGCGCGCGTTATGCGGAGCCGCATGATCTGTAGAGCGGCCGTATCCGCGGTCTCCAGCCTGCGGCGCGCCGCAGCGAATCGCAAGCGCAGATCCAAGCTGCGGAGGCGAGTGGCTAATTCCTCTAAACGTTTGCGCTTCGATCCCGCGCGCGCGCTGACGCGGTCACGCAGGCGAAACTCCAACTCATCTACGCGCTGTTGTAGCCGCCCGATATTGCGATGCAAAACAGCGGACGCGCGTTCCACTCCTTGCTGGTGCAATCGCCGGGCTGCCATCGCCAGGCGATATCGAATGTGCTGCAATAGCTTATGTTCGGCCAGACCGATTTGTTCGACGATCTGTTCTTGGGTGCAAATCGCCAATTCAGCGGCGGCCGATGGCGTAGGCGCGCGCAGATCCGCCACGAAATCGGCGATGGTGTAATCGGTTTCGTGACCCACGGCTGAAATCACTGGCACGCTCGAGCCCGCGATCGCTCTGGCTACGGCCTCCTCATTGAAAGTCCACAGATCTTCGAGCGACCCTCCACCGCGCGCGACGATCATTACGTCCGCCCAGTTCGAGTTGCTGAAGTATTCGATGCCACGCACCACCGCTTCGATGGATCCCTCACCCTGCACCAGCGCCGGATAAAGCCGGATGTGCAGGCCGGGGAATCGGCGCGAAAGAATCTGCGTCATGTCCCCGATCACCGCGCCGGTGGGTGAAGTTACGATTCCGATTCTCCTAGGCAGCCGCGGGATCTCCCGCTTGCGTGCGGCATCAAACAGGCCCTCCATGGCCAGTTTCTTCTTGAGCTGCTCGAAGGCGAACTGCAACGCTCCGTGCCCTTGCGGCTCCAGCGCTTCCACCAGAAGCTGATATTCGCCACGGGCTTCGTACACATCCACGCGGCCGCGCGCCAGCACCGCGACGCCGTCCTGCGGCTTGAATTTCAGATAGCGCAGCGAGGTCCGGAAGCACACGCAGCGCACCTGCGCCTCGCGATCCTTCAGCGTGAAATAACAGTGGCCGCTAGCCGCCATCTTCGAGCCTGAGATCTCGCCTGCCACCCAGACGTCATCGAACTCCGAGCCCAGTAGATCGCGAATGCGCGTGCTGAGTTCCGAGACCGTGAAAGTCTTACGCGTAGGACCCCAGGCCAGCGCCATCTGCTCCATGTCTAGAGCGTAGCGCACGCCATCGGACGGAAGCCGCTTTGTGCTGAAATGAATCCTGATGACAAAGAACTTAATGGATCTAACCGGCCGCGTGGCGGTTGTGATCGGCGGAACTTCCGGGCTCGGCCGCGCCATTGCGCTGGGCCTGGCCGAAGCAGGAGCGGCAGTGGTGGCCACCGGCCGCCGGCAGGAATTAGTGGATGAAATGGCAGCGGCCATCGCGCAGTTAGGCCGCGAATCGTTGAACTATAGCGTCAATGTTTCGGATCGCGCGTCCATCGACACACTACGCGATGCTGTGCTCGCCCGCTTCGGAAAAGTGGATGTGCTGGTGAATGCGGCCGGCCGGACCAAGCGCACACCGACTAAGGATCTTCCCGAGCAGGAGTGGGAAGACATTCTGGATACGAACCTCACGGGCATACTACGGTGCTGCCAGTCGTTTTATCAACCATTGGTCACAAGCGGACGCGGGCGCATCATCAATATTGCTTCGCTGAGTTCGTTTGTCGGGTTATACGAAGTGGCGGCGTATTGCGCGTCGAAATCGGGCGTGCTTTCGCTGACGCGCAGCCTGGCTGTGGAGTGGGCCAAAGTGGGGATCAACGTGAACGCGATCGCGCCGGGCGTATTTCGCACCGATCTGAACTCGGCATTGCTGGATGGCACCGAGCGCGGGCGCGAGTTCCTGATGCGCACTCCGATGAAGCGTTTCGGAAAGGCAGAAGAGTTGATCGGCGCGGCAGTGTTGCTAGCTTCCGATGCGGCCAGCTACATCACCGGGCAATCCATCGCGGTGGACGGCGGGTTTTTGGCGTCGGGCGTGAATACGTAGTCGTTACTGGATCATTTATTATTGCCGTGCGTCGCCATGAGTGGCGACGCGGCACGCAAGAGTGCGTGCGCTACAAGCCCATGCGCTGCTGGAATGCGTGGAATGCGGGTGAGTTTCGCATCGGCGCGAACGCCGGATCAACCGCGATGCTCAATACCTGAAATTCATGCAAGTCCGCCGAGCGCTGGAGCCATTTCATCGTGTTCGGCTCGTCGCCCATGAACGCGTAGACCAAGGCGAGCCACTCCATGGCGATGCCGGGGCTCGGGTACTTTTCCTCGTACGGACGGATCAGCCGCAGAGCCGCATCCTTCTGCCCTTCCTTGGCCAGCGCCATGGCCTCGCACACCTGGGCTGGAGGGAAACGTTGTTTCAGTTTCTGAAAGATCGGGAGGGCCAGTTCCGGACGGCCTTCTTCAACATACGTGAGGCCAATGAGTTGCTGGGTCCAAAGCATCCTGGGATTTTCCGCAGCCGCCTTTTGAGCTATCTCGCGAGCTTCGACGAACCGGCCCTCCAGACTTTGCGCCAGGGCGAGATTGCTCTGGGTCGCCGTTGAATATGGGTCTAACTCAGCCATACGCGAGAAGTGCAAGTCAGCTTCCGCAAAACGTCCGTGAAAAAGCAGAAAAAATCCGTAATCG
>Ga0116125_1000496_pt1 | contig 18284 bp, 25 predicted proteins | sample June2015DPH_16_1_2_FD_89729 | JGI IMG/M metagenome (GOLD analysis project Ga0116125, IMG submission 89729) | Peatland microbial communities from SPRUCE experiment site at the Marcell Experimental Forest, Minnesota, USA - June2015DPH_16_10 | ecosystem: Environmental > Terrestrial > Soil >...
CGCGTCGACTTCACGCACTGTTGCCGAATGCCACCGCCGCCCGCCGCGACCTGCCCCTCTCGCACGCCCCCCGCCAGACCCCCCCCTCGTACTCCCCGCCCCGCAGCCGTGCCGCAAGGACACCATCCATCCGTACTCGTCCTCGACGAACCTTGCCATCACGACAGCGCGCTCGTCGGAAGGGAGGAGCCTGACGAGATACGCGAGCACGCCGGTCTCTTCCGGGCTCAGACGTCCGTCGGCGCTGAAGAGAAACCAGAGCCCCTCGGCGAGCAGGCCGAAATGCGCGGCGCAACGAGAGCCGACTTCCAACATCTCGTCACGAAACGCGCGGTGGTAGCGCATGTACCTCGTGACCGTGTCGCCGAGCCTGCGGGTCATCCTCCAGTTCGCCAGCGAGGACGTCACCGGTGCCACGACCGGCACGATGTTGCGCAGGAGGCTCTCGCTGAGCAGCATCGAGCCGATGCTGGAGCCGATGTCCTCGTCGGGTTGCAGCATCCGCTTCACGAGCTGCTGTCCCAGGTCGGCCGCCCCGCCGCCGTCAGAGGGCACGCGGAAGGCGAGGCACAGAGGCGCCAGAACGCGGTGCGGTCCCGGGCATCGAAAGGCACGCCGAATATCTCGGCGAGGTCGCATGCGAGACCAAGGTGCACGACCGCGCGGAAAACCATCTCGCCCCCGATCGTCAGTGCTGCCACGGGAACGGTGACGAGAGCTGCAAAGCCGCCGGACTCGGCCGTCAAGAGCTCGGCTGCTGTGGTCACCGTGCCCGAGCCGGCGCCCGTCAGTGCGCACTTTACGCAGGCGGCACGTATCGCTGTCTCTGCACGTTCGGATTCCGTGGCGGTGCCGGCAGCCTGGGCCACACGGGCGCGCGTCAGGCGCTTCGCAAGATAGGCCGATGCCAGCTTGGCGAACCAACTGTCGTCGTCACCGGAGACGTCGACAGCGGTGAAGCGGGGGATCGCCGTCCCGTCCAGAGTGCTCCCCAAAGCGGACATCGCTAGGCCCCGTCCTGCTGGTCGAGGGGAACGCGAACGCTCTCGCGGAGCGTTTCTTCCAGGGCGCGCTGATCGAGGTGGTTCAAGTCCTCGCCCACCGTCGTCAGAAGGCTCTTCTTCAGCGCGGGGCTCAGCTCGCTCTCGATCAATCCGACGAAGTGCGGCGGCGCGACGAGCACCCAGTGCTCGAACTCGGACGAGCGTACCGCCTGGTCGAGCGTCCTTCCAAGCTCGTGGGCGAAGTGTTCCTTTTGGACCTCCTTCGGCGATAACGCGGGCGCGAGCGCGTTGTGGTGCACGGATCGACCCTGAGACGAGCGGCTCCCCGACCGGTCCCCAGCGAGGGCGGCGGCTTTGCTACGCGAGCCAGCGTGGAAAGTCTCCGACACGAGACGCCACGACGCCCTCCTTCGCGCACATCGAAGACCCTTGCCTTTGCGGCATCGCAAACGAGAACCCACACGCTATTCATGCTCGCGCCCTCTGGTCATTGTCGACACAGTTGCGAAGCAGTTGCAAATGAGGCGCAGACACGCTGGCGTCAGGTCCGCCCGACTACGATAGCCATCAACGGCCATCATTAGGTCGGCCTCCGCGAGGACGGTACGCAAGACGTGAACGATGCCGTCGACGCCGCCAATCGCGAGACCGTAAGCATACGGCCGGCCGATGCCGACCGCGGTGGCGCCCAGGGCGAGGGCCTTAACCACGTCGGCGCCGGAACGGACGCCGGAGTCGAAGAGCACGGGCATACCATCTGCCGCCTCCACGAGATCCGGTAGGCAGTCGAGTGTAGCCAGCCCGCCGTTGGCCTGTCGGCCACCATGATTGGAACAGTAGATTCCGTCCACCCCTCCGCCCTTCGCGCGGCGGACATCGTCGGGATGACAGATGCCCTTGAGCAGCAACGGCAGCTTCGTGAGCGAGCGTAGCCAGGGCAGGTCCTCCCAGGTCAGTGGATTGCCGAATACCTCTGTCCAAAGCTTCACAGCCGCAGACATGTCGCTTAGGGGGTCCTTACCAAGGCGCGCCTTGAATACGGGATCGGAGGTGTAGTTGGCCAAGCAGTGTCCTCGCAGTTGAGGGAAATTGCTGCCGGCCAGATCGCGCGGACGCCAACCGGTGATCCACGTATCGAGAGTGACGACAATCCCTTTGAAGCCCGCGGCTTCCGCCCGATGGACGAAGCTCGCGGCCAGGTCCCGGTCGGTAGGGGTGTAGAGCTGAAAGAAACCTGGCGTCCCCCCGAAGCGGCGGGCCACGTCCTCCATCGGATCGACGGACAGCGTTGACGCGATCATCGGAACGCCGCTGCGCGCCGCCGCCTCGGCTGTGGCCAGATCGCCGTGCCCGTCTTGTGCGCACACTCCGATGACGCCAATCGGAGCCATGAGAAGTGGGGACGGGAACGTCATTCCGAACAACTGCACGGAGAGATCTCGCTTGGTCGCCCCGACGAGCATGCGCGGAATCAAACCCCACCGTTGGAACGCGTCGACGTTGTTGCGTTGGGTCAGTTCGTCGCCAGCGCCTCCCGCGACGAAGGAGAGCACGGAAGGAGACAGGGCTCTCGTCCCTCTCGCTTCCAGCTCCGCATAGACCATCGGGAAGCCCGGCAAGGTTCCGTGCAATCCCGCGTTGTAGATCTCGTTCTGGTAGTCGCCGAACTGAGCCAGTCTTTCGGTCATCGGAGTCACTCCCTTGCGGTCACTGATCGGTATCCACCGCCCCGCTCGGTTTTGCAGATGCAAGAGCGCAGCCAGGTATTTCGCGAAACGCTAAATGGGGATGTTTTTGAGGTGCTTCCTCTACGAACTACTTGATTCTGTTGGGCTTCTCACCATTAGCGCGGTGTTTCCCGGCAGACGCTTGCGTGCAGGCACACTTCGACCCCTGATGTCCCTGCAAGTCGTCGACCAAGAGATGCGCACCGTGGAGCTGGCGCAAGGGCCTTGCTGCCAGCAGGCCCTGCTTGAGCGGCGAGCGGCCTAAGAACTCTCGCCAGCGGCTCGTGGACTGCCCTTCTTTCGGCGACGACTCGGGCGGATAGGCCGTGCAAGCGGGCGCGAGCTGGCAAGGGAGCCGTCTTCACATAGGACTTCTTATGGGCCAACCGCCAACGGAAGGTTCGAGCTGAAGGCGGACCAAATTGGCGAACTGCTCAACGACCGGCTACTCGCCGATTCGTGCAGTGGATACCAAATCGGTTCGCCATTACAGCGACGGCGGAAGCCCCTAACGGGTTATATGTGACCGCCGCGGTTTCCGCGGCTCTTCGTTGATCGATACGCTTTCGACCGGCTACTCGCCCTTCCCGTGGCCGACTTTGACGGACGGCTCACGGAGCAGGCTCCGCTGGCGTGCGGTAAACGCTCGGCGAGCCGCCAGGACTTCACATGCGCTGCGCAACTCGAAGACGCGCGACGCACTAGCGGTCTAGCACCGTCAGATCGAGCTGGCTGAGCCGCTCAGGGTCGGCAAGGATGTCGATCTCCGTGATCTTCCCGCCGCGGACGGTGAACGCCATAACCGAGAACGGCTTCCCGTCGAGCATGCAGACCAACCCCGCGGCGCCGTTGACGAGCACCGGGAGCCTGAGCAGATCGAGGCGCGAGAAAGTCAGCGCGCTACGAGCTACCTGCTCCGCACCGCGGAGCTCGCCCGACCCGTTTGACCGCAGCGCACCTCCGTCGCCCCGAAGAACCACATCCGGGTCGAGTAGTGCGACGAGCCTTTGGAAGTCACCGTCACGTGCCGCCGCGACGAAGGCGTCGACCACGCTTCGTTGAACTTGCACGTCGGCGTCAGGCGTAGCGTTGCGTGCCTGAACGCGGCGGCGCGCGCGACTGGCCAACTGGCGAGCCGCATCGGGGGTGCGCTCGACGATGGGCGCGACCTCCTCGAACGGCATCCCGAAGATGTCATGCAGCACGAACGCGACGCGTTCGGCCGGCGCGAGGGTCTCGAGCACCACGAGCAGCGCAAGCCCGACGGTGTTGGCCAACAGCGCTCCGTGCTCCGGGCTCGTTCCGTCGGCACGGTCGACGATCGGCTCGGGCACGTGACTCTCGCTCCGTGTCTTGCGTGAACGGAGCATGTTGAGGGAGATGCGGGCGACGACGGTCGTCAACCAAGCGCCCAGATCGTCGACCTCACCGTAGGCCGTTCCGTTGAGCCGGAGCCAGGCCTCTTGGACGGCGTCCTCGGCCTCGCTCAGCGAGCCCAGCATGCGATAGGCGACGGCTCGCAGACGAGGCCGCCGCTCCTCGAACCGCTCCGTCAGCCACTTGCGCTCATCCATCGGTCACGTTCCTTCGTCGTGCAGGGTCATGCACGTGAGACCCGCGACAGGGGGCTGATGTGACGGGTGGCGGAGCAATCGAGCCCTACCGGGCCGCCAGCAACCAAACATGGAGGTTCACGGTGCTTTACGTGGTTTCTATGGGATTTCATGTCCTTACGGCCGTGCTCGCTGTCGGTCTCGTGGGGGCCATACCACTCACGGCCCGCATGGCACGACACTCGGCGCGGGACCTCGCCGGGGTCGAGCGGATCCTGGGCGCGCTTCTGCTCGCGACGCGGGTAGGTCTGACTGTGATGGTCCTCACCGGTGGGCTCCTCGACCTCTCGGCTGCGGGTGCGTTTCACCGCACGGGCTGGTTCCAGGCATCGATCGTGGTGTTCGTCTTCCTCGGAGTCACCGTCGTGCGCACGAACGTCGCGCTTCGCCGGGGGTTCGCGCCAGGTGGCGCGCGCGATAAAGCGCTTGGTCAGGTCGAGCGAGGGGGATGGGCGATGTGCGCGTCGGTCGCGCTGATCGTGCTCCTCATGCAGATGAAGCCGTTGCCATGAGCGCTGGCTCGACCCATGCAGCCCTGCCCGATGAAGCAGCGCCCACAACGCAATCACAAGCCCACACACCACCATGGCCGCAGAGGAGATAATGACAAACAGCGAAGCGGAAATCCGAGAACTGGTCGACGGCTTCGTGCGAGCGATCAGCGCCAAAGATATCGACGGAGTCATGTCTGTCTATGCCCCGGAGCTCGTCGCGTTCGACGTCGGCCCCCCCCTGCAATACAAGGGCACCGAGGCTTTCAGGAAGGTCTGGCAGGGGCTCTTCGAATTGTTCCAGGACGCGATCCGGTACGAGATTCGTGAACTGAGCATCACCGCGGGCGATGACGTGGCATTCAGTCACAGCTTCAATAGGCTCAACGGAACGACGAAGAACGGCAGAACATCGGATCTTTGGGTGCGTTGGACCGCTTGCTTCCTCAAGACCAACGGCGGGTGGCGGATCGCTCACGTCCAGGTGTCCGTCCCTGTTGACCTGCCAAGTGGCAAGGCGGTGCTTGATTTAAGGCCATGACAAACGACGGCCTGCCCTCGGGTCACTTGCCGGCGCGACGAGGGGCAGCGCCCCGCCGAAGCAGCCGGGTGGGCCGCCGTGCTTCGGGGGCGCCTGCGCTCCGATGCGCCTGCTGCTCTCGCGGCTCCACGTTACCTACTCGAAAGGAGCACCGTCATGAACATCGCCCTCTGGGTCCTGCAGTGTCTACTCGCCTTGTCTATGCTGGCAAGCGGCGGGATGAAGTTCGCCAAGTCGAAGGCCCAGCTCGTCTCTGATTTCAAGATGGCCTGGGCCGCCGATTTCAGCGAAACGCAGATCAAGTTCATCGGGTCAGCGGAGGTCGTCGGCGCCATTGGCCTCATCGTGCCGTGGGCAACCAGCATCGCGACGGTTTTGACGCCGGTGGCCGCGGTGTGCCTCGCCATTCTGATGCTCGGCGCCGCGAGGATTCATCTTGCCCGCAAGGAGCCGCTCGCGCCGCCCCTGGCGATTGCCGTCCTCTGCCTGGTACTCGCGGTGGGCCGATCGGGCCTCGTCTGAAGGATGCTTCGGATCGAGGCGCCGCGGTCGCACCGCGGGACGACGTCGTCTCGCACCTGATCAGCAGACGCTGGCGTCGGCCCTGAGCGGCGCCGAGGCGCTCTTCCTCACCCCGGGCACGGGCACAGCATCGAGGCCCCCGGCAAGATCCGGCACACACATTCGCCCCGCCGGCTCTTCGCAAAGCGCCACACCGAGGGCATTTCGCAATGACGGATTATCTACAAGATGTCGATTTCGTATAGCGCGCTGGGCGACTTCCTCGGTCAAAGCCGGTTCCATGCCACGGGCCGCACTTGGACGGCCCGGCGCGGCGCCGATCACCGAGACGGGCCCCTTCTTGCAGCGACCGGAACGGCGCGTCACCGCAGGCCAGGCCCTGGGGTTTGCTACCGGGCGCACGAGGAGTGCAGAACATGAGTGCTCAGCCTCAGAAGCGGACTTCGGCTCGCTCAAGATCCACCCGACCGTCGCCAAGTACGAGCTCCCGTGCTGCTTCGTCTTCCATGGAGACCGTGAAGCGAGTGACCGGACAGCCTGGCCGTGTGCCCGCATGACTGCGATGCAGAGTGTCACGCCGAAGCGACTCTTAGGAGCAACAATGACCGAGCAGGCGGAGAGGTGCGTCGTCATCACGGGCGCATCGAGCGGGATCGGGCGAGCGTGCGCCGTATTCCTCGCCAAGCACGGGTTCCGCGTCTTCGCCGGCGTTCGAAAGGTGAAGGACGGTGAGAGGCTGCGCCAAGAGGTCGGAGACGGTGTCGTGCCGATCGAGATCGACGTGACCGACGGCGCGACGATCGCCGGAGCCTTGGAGCGGGTCGGTGGGGCGCTGGGAGAGCGCGGCCTCGATGGGCTCGTCAACAACGCAGGTATCGGCACCACCGCTCCCGTCGAATACATGAGCACGGAGGTGCTGAGGCGGCAGTTCGAGGTCAATGTCTTCGGGCAGATCGCCGTGACGCAGGCGTTTCTTCCCCTCATCCGACGAGGGCGGGGTCGGATCGTGAACATGGGCTCCGTGGGCGGCCACATCGCGATCCCTTTCGGCGGTGCGCTGTGCGGCTCGAAGAGCGCGTTCCGATCTCTGAACGACGCGCTCCGACTCGAGTTGCGCGCTTCTGGCATTCACGTCTGCCTCATCGAGCCTGGATCGATCAACACGCCTGCGGCGGACAAGACACTCGGCGACGTCGAGCGACTCATCCGCGCGCTGCCGCCCGAGGGGGCGGCGCGGTACGGCGACAAGCTGCGCGAGTTCACGCGGCGCGTCTACGCGAGCGAAGCGAAGGGGAGCGCGCCCGAGGTCGTCGCTGAGGCGGTTCATCACGCGCTCACCGCGCGAAGACCGCGCGTGCGCTATCCCGTCGGCGCCGGCGCGACCCTCTTGGTTACGCTTCCGCGAGTCCTGCCCGATCGGGTGCTCGATCACGTGCGCCTGCGACTGTTCGGGATGCCAACGGGTTTCGGCTGCGAACCGGCGACGCCGAAACAGTTGGTCGAAGGAAAGCCACGTCATGCCTAAGCCCGAGGAACGAGGATCGAGCGGCCCGTCCACTGCGCGACTATTGGGGTTGATCCCGTTCCGGCTGGCCTTCGTGCGCTGATTCCTGCCCTCTACAGCCGGCCGAGGCGGCAGTGGGTGTCATGGCCCCAAGCGAACGACGCGATTCAAGAGACCAGTTCAGCCCAAGAGGTGCCTGCATGACCCCGATCCGAGCTGTGACGTCGAAACGACTCTTCATCCTGGGTGCGACCGGCGGCATCGGCCGCGCGATGGTCGATCAGGCCCTGCAGCGTGGCCACACCGTAACGGCCTTCGTGCGCTCGCCGGAGAAGATGGGCGACCCGCGGGAAAACCTGACGGTGATGAGCGGTGACCCGCGGAGCGTCGCTGACCTGCGCGCCGCTCTCCCCGGCCACGACGCAGTGCTGTCTGCGCTCGGCCCCCCCGGGGCGGGGCCCACGACGATCAACAGCGACTCAGCGCGCAGTACCATGGCCGCCATGCAGGCCGCCGGCATCCGCCGACTACTGATCGTTTCGGTCGCTGTACTCTTTGAGAGCCAGGGGCCCTTGTTCTGGTTGTTCCGCAAGACTCTGTTGCGAAACATCACCAAGGACTCGGCCGAGATGGAGCGCGTCGTGGTCGCGAGCGGCCTGGCGGCCGCCGACGCTGACAAACGGTCCCCTGACCGGGCGCTACGGCGTTGAGGATGATCGGATGCCACGAGGTGGCATCTTCGTCAGCCGCGCGGATGTCGCCCAGTTCCTGCTCGATGAGCTCGAGAGCGGCGTGCATGTTCGCCGGATCGTCGGCATGGCCTCAGCGAAATCAGTGGCTGGTACGCGACCGACGAGTCACCTGCAAGAGGGCCTGCAGTGATCCTGGTCACCGGAGCGACGGGGAAAGTCGGTCGCGAGCTGGTCGACCTGCTCCTTGCAGACGGCCAAAAGGTGAGGGGGATCACGCGCAACCGAGCTACCGCGGCGCTGCCGGGCGGCGTCTCTGTGGTGGTCGGTGATCCGTCCCAACCGAAGACCTTGGCGTCATCGCTGCGCGGCGTCGAGTCCCTTTTCCTCAACCCGGGCACCCTCGGTGACGCCGCTGCCGAGCTACTGTCACTGGCGGTCGAGCAGCGCGTGCAGCGGGTGGTGCTGCTGTCGGCGGTGACGGTGGAGTACGGCGGCGGGTACCGAACCATTCTCGAGATGATCACGAGCGTCGACGTCCATTACGAGATGGAGCCCGGCGAGGCTCAACGGCACCCTCTCCTCGGCCACTGGGCGCCAGACCTTGCGCTGGTCACTCCGGCGGGCAAGACCCGCGTTCCCCGGCTTAGGCACCGTGGTCGCGGTGTCCTGCTCGATCTGGCAGACCGGGCGGCCCTCCGCGACGCCGCGACGGGCCGGACCGATCGTGTGGACGTGGTGGCAGCCCGATGTGAGGGGCCTCCTCCCGCGGATGCGCTCCTTATCCGTCCGGACGGGTACGTCGCGTGGGACGCCTCCGCGCACGAAGCTGTCGACGACTCGGTGAGGCGGCTCCGCCGCGCGTTGACGACCTGGTTCGGGCCGGAGAGCGCTCCCCCGGGTGGAACGTGAGCGTCGAAGCGGAGAAGCTCGACGGCGTGGAGCCGCGCTTGGTCGCTCTCTTCACCGTCGTCGCCTGCATCGCCACGGCGGCTGCCGCGATCCAGGTCGAGATGGGCCCCCTGTTCGCCTTGCCGATCGTCGGCTCCGCCACGGTGGCCCTGCTCGCATGGCTGAAAACCTCGTTCCGCCGTCCCGGAGAGCCCGCTCGCGGGACGGTCCTCTACATCGCGGCGATCGTGGCGCTCATGCTCGAGCACGCGACGCAGTGGCGTAGCCGGGCCCCTGACCTCGTGATGCAGGTCGCCCGGGGGTGGGTCGCGCCCGGTTTTGTCTTCAACGAGCGGACTCTCGTCGTGGTCTTCGCGATCGGCTCTCCCGCGCTCTTCCTGCTCGGCGGCTTCTTTCTCGTGCGAGGACGGCCTGTCGGGGACTACATGGCGTGGCTGCTGTTCGTCTGGAGCCTCGTGGCCGGGGTCTTCCAGGGAGTGCTCGCCCTCCAGCTGCCCGACGCGCTGGGGATCGCCACGGCGACCGCGGCGTGCCTCCCCTCGTTGATCCTCGGCGCGCTCGGAGCCTGGAGGCTGGCGTCTTTCTCCGGCGCGCTCCCCGAGCCGGTGAAGCCATGACCCCGCGACAGCGCGGGCTGTGGATCCTGTTGATCGTCGCGTTCGTCGCGACATACGGCACCACCCTCTACATCCAGGCGGGCTTCGGCCCGGTGGGCATCATCGTCGGCTCGATGATGGGCGGAATGGTCGGCTGGCTGAAGACGACCGCGAAGAGGCCTGCCGACCCCCGCGTCATTCTCCCGGCGTATCTGTTGATGCTCTCGCTGTTCATGGTCCACGTCGGCGAGGAGTACCTCTTCGACTTCTGCACCCGCATCGCGGCGATCTTTCACTCGCACTGGTCCGAGCACGACTACGTGCTCCTCATCGTCCTCGTCGGCCCGATGGTGTGGATCCTCGGTGGGATCGGACTGTGGCTCCGCCATCCGCTCGGGAACTTCATCGTGTGGTTCATGCTCGTCGGCATGATCCTCGGCGAGCCCACGCACCTGCTCGTCTTCCCCTTCCTCGAAGGCGGTCGTTACCACTACGTCCCCGGCATGTGGACTGCCCTCTTTCCGATGATTCCCGCGGTCTACGCGGTCTGGCGCATCCGGAAGGACCATCGAGCTGCGGAAGCGGCGGAGGCCTAGCTCGTGGCACGTCGGAACCCGCGACTCGACTCCCGCGCGATGGTCGCGGCCCCGATCCTGCTCGCCGTCTTCCTCGATGCGCGCGCCGCGTTCGCCCATGGTTTCGGCGCCAGCGGTCTGGCTCACCCGCTCACCGGGCTCGACCACCTCCTCGCGATGCTCGCAGTCGGCGCGTGGAGCGCCCAGCTCGGAGGAAGGGCCATCGCCGCCGTCCCAGCCGCGTTCGTCGCCTTCATGTCGCTCGGGGGAGCCCTGGGGATCGCCGGGCTACCGTTGCCGTGGGTCGAGGGCGCCATCGCGCTCTCCGTCGTGGTCCTGGGTTGCGCGATCGCCGCCGGGCAGCGAGTCGCCCCCGTGGTGGCCGGTGCCGCAGTCGCGCTGTTCGGGACGTACCACGGCTTTGCACACGGGAAGGAGGTCGCCGGCGCGGTGGGCCAGGCGTCGTATGTCGCAGGTTTCCTCGTGACCACCGCCGGCCTCCACGTCATGGGCGCCGTCGCCGCTCTGCTGGCACTCGAGAGTTCGAGGGGAGCCACCTCGTTGCGACTCTGCGGCGCTACGACGGCCCTGGTCGGCGGCTGGCTTCTGCTTCGCTGAGGCGCCTCGTTCGGCTACCGTTTGGCAAGCGGAAAGACATGAGGAAACAAAGCGCGAGGGGAACGTTGAGCCGCGACTCGGTGATGGACGCCGCGCTCGCGCTCGCTGATCGCGACGGCTTCGGCGCCCTGACGATGCGCGCGATCGCGACGGAGGTCGGCGCCACGCCGATGGCTCTTTACGCGTACTTCTCGGACAAGACCGCGCTCTATGCGGGCATGCGCGAGCGGATCTTCTTCGTGCACGTCGGCGCGGAGACAATCTCCAGGCAGACCTGGCAGTCGATGCTTGAGGGATTGGCCCGGGGACTCTATCGAGTCATGCACGAGCGCCCCAACTGGACGCCCGTGTTCGCGTACCACACCGGCCCCGCCTCGGCGGGCCTCGGCTTCATCGACGAGAGCGTGAGGCTCATGCTCGAAGACGGGCTGGCTCTGGAGGACGCGTTCTCCGCCTACTGGTGCGCGATGAGCTTCGCCGTCGGGAGCGCGCTGTGCGAACGCACCATGATGGGCGCCGGCGACGGTTGTGCGAGACTCCTGGACCGCCTGAGAGAGCTCCCTGTGCGGGCGCCTGGACGGCACGCGACCCTCGCGGCCGCGGCACCGAAGCTCATTGGCTGGAGCTGGGACGACGCCTTCGAGCGAGGACTCCGCTCGCTGCTTGCCGGCATCGAGGCCAGACGCGCGCGCCCCAAGGCTGCGCCCAAGCGTCGCGCTCGCGCGCAGCGAACCCCATCCTGACCCGGGTCCCCGCGGCTGCGGTCTTGCATACTTGTGCGCGCCTCGACTCGAGGACACGCCCGAAAGGGCCCGCCATGATCGCACCTGTCCAGCACGCCGCGACCACTGCCTCTGCAAGACGGTCGACCCCCGACGAGGACGAAGCTCGGCGCGCCGTCACCGCCGCCGTCGAGACCCACCGCCTCGGCTTTCTTCGTCTCGATCCGGAGCAGCTCGCATCCGTGTGGGACCGCCAGCACGAACCGCTAGTCTATGTCGCCCAGGAGAAGGACGAGCCCATCCACGGCTGGGCCGCGATCCAGCGCTACCTCGCGGCTCTTCCCGAGCACCTGGACAGAGTGCTGTCGAAGGAGCTCCATGACGTGAAGATCGACGTGCTCGGTGACACGGCGGTCGTCTTCTTCACCTCCCGCTCCAGCGTCATGCTCACGGGGCGCTCCACGAAATACGAGCCCATCGGCCACATCACCATGATCTTCCGCCGAGCTCCGGAGGGCTGGCGCGCGATTCACTTTCACGAGTCGGCCCGGTCCGAACAGGCCGCGCAGGTCGTGCAGGCGATGAAGGCCCTGCCCATGACGCGCCCATGAACGAGGTACTCACTTTCTGGTTTTCGCACCGCGAGCGCTGGTGGAGGGGCGGCGCGGACTTCGACTGGGAGATTCGTCGGCGTTTCGGCTCCCTCCATGCCGAGACGGTGGACGGCAAGCACGAGGACTGGCGCGAGACGCCCGCCGGTGCGCTCGCGTACGTGATCGTCCTTGACCAGTTCTCGCGCAACATGTTCCGAGGCGATCCCCGGACCTACCGGAGCGATGTTCGCGCCCTTGCGGCGTCGCGCGAGGCGCTCGCCCGCGGCGACGACGGCGCGATGTCGATGGACGAACGGACCTTTCTCTACATGCCGTTCATGCACAGCGAGCAGCTCACCGATCAGGAGCGCGGCGTAGCGCTCTTCGGTGCCAATGGGGACGTCGAGAGCCTGCGCGCCGCCGAGCGGCACGACGACGTCATCCGTCGCTTCGAACGTTTCCCCCACCGGAACGCGATCCTGGGCCGCCCTTCGACGGCCGAGGAGCTCGCGTTCCTGAAGGAGCCGGGCTCCTCCTTCGCCTGATGCGCGGAAAGCGGGGGACGTGTCGGCCTCCGCTCATCGCTTCATCCCCGGAACACCCTCCCAGAACGGCTGGACCTCGACCATTCCGCCGTGCAGCAAGATAGGGAAGCGTGCAGTTCGAACGCGCCATGATGGCCGACGGAGAAGTGGTTGCAAGACGCTTCGCGCTCGCGAGGGAGCTCGCGGTGCGCGCGCCGGGCCGATACGCGAGCCTCGCCCCCGTGGCCGCGAAAGTCGACCGCTGGTGCTGGGACGACGTCTTCGAGCTCGGAATCCGTTCACTGCTCGCAGGCATCCAGCCCAAGGGTCCTCGACCTGAGAGCGACGCCCCACGAAGGCCGCGCGCGCGCCGAGTGCGAGCGTGACGGCCGAGACCGGGGATGAAACATGCCCGGGTCGCCGACGCTCGTTGCGCATTCGCCCACGGACACCTCGCAAAACGCCACACTGAGGGCTTCTTGCGAGACCCGACATTATACAATTTGCTGATTTCGTATAGAGCGTGGACGACTTTCCTGGGTCAAAGCCGGTCTTGTGCCAGAGGGCTCCGGCGTTGCAGCGCTACTGGTCGACGCGGGCCTCGTCTTGCATGGCTGGGTCGCGGTTGGCCCACCCGGGGCCAGCGCTCGAGTTCATCGCCTCTCTGATCGCAGGATAGAAGGAGAATGGAAATGCAAAACCCAATCGTTGCATCGCAACCCGACATCGGTGGCCGCACGTCAATGAAGAGCTTCGTCGAGAAGTTCAAGATGGTCTTTCTCGGGGATGACCTCGATGGCGTCGTGAAGCTGATGGACAAGGACATCGTCTGGACGTTCATGGCAACCGGCGAGAAGTTCAGCGGGCTCGAGCAGTACCGAAAGGCCGCAGAGAGAGCCATGGCTGGCCGCCTTCACACGAAGGCTCTTCACATGGAGGTGACGAATCTGTTCTGGAGCGACGACCAGCTCTGCATCGAGTACCTGCATCGGGCCACCATCCCGGAACATGCGACGATCACCGGCTCTCCACCCGCCGGGACCGAGATTGCCATGCCGATCTGTCTCACGATGCACCTCAACAAGGATGGCAAGATCGATAGATGGAATGAATACCTGGACCTATCTACGATGCGCGGCGACGCGAAACGGAGCTTGTTTGTTCAGGATGGGGATGGAGCCGCGAAGCAGCCGCCTCCCACGGCGCAGGCAACTCCCCCGATACCGAACGCGAGGTGATCGCGGACGACGCGCTTCGTGAGTCTGGCGGTGCCATGAGCAGGCACGACGGACGTGATCGCCGCTGCTGCTCGGCGCGTTCAACCTCTGGCGACGCGGCGGACGTCTCGAGAAGGGCGGCGTCTTCCTCGCGTCGATAAAGCAGGATTATCGGATATGCCTGCGGCACGAAAGCGCGTACTCCCCTCATCCGGCGGCCGGCCGAACGCGCTACCCGCAGCAGAGCCGTATCCTCGTAGCTCAGGGGCCTCCGGCGCCGCGTCGTCGCTCCGGAGCGCCCCGACGCTCTTGCGTGCGGAGAGAGCCAGCTGCGCGGACAGCTATCGAGTGAGTTCGGCGTGAAGCTCGTAGTACGTGAGGTCAGGTACAAGTCCAGGCGGGAGATGGGGCTTCAGGTTCTCGTTGAAAAACTTCTGCTGGTCCGCCTTAGACTCCCAGATCTCGACGATGCGCGTCCCGCCGGCGGGACTGGGACCTCCGGCGTGGGACTTGAGGCCCTTCGCCGAACGCAGCAACGGCATCAACTGCTCCAGCATCGACGCATAGGTCCCCTTGTCCATGTTCGGTTGCTCAGCGATCATGAGTACACACATTGGTCGATCTCCTTGATGTTGGGTGAGTAGCTAGACTGGCTTTCGCGACTGGGTGTCCTGATCCGTATGACGGCGCAGCCTGCAAGAAATCATCGCGGGCTTTGGACGAAACCTCGGGCCCCACGCGCGTCCCCCGTTGACAGGCGGACCGAGCACCGGGCAAGAGCCCTACTCGCGCAGAAAGCCCTCGGTTTCATGGTTCCTGTTGCTAGACGGCGCGACGGTCCAGAAATCATCGGCCGGCAACGGGAGGGTCCGATGTGGCATCCTCCTTTTTCATGGCAGGCAGTGCCGGCGAGGAGTCCTTCCGGACGGTGTTCGAGCCGCACCGGCGCTCGATCACCCTTCACTGCTACCGGATGCTCGGTTCACTGCAGGACGCAGAAGAGATCGTCCAGGAGGCCCTGTTTCGAGGATGGCAACGGCAGGACGAGCTCAGGTCGCCTGGCGCGACGCGGGCTTGGCTCTACAGGATCGCGACAAACGCATGCCTCGATTTTCTGAAGACCCGTCGTCGTCGAACGCTGCCGCACCTTGTCGCGCCCTCGCCGAACACCGAGCCGCGACTCGGTTCCCCGGCGGAGGAACGCCTCTGGGTCGAGCCGGCCCCTGACGCGCTGCTCGAGGCGGCTGACAATGCCGCCGAGCGCCCGGACGCGCGAGTCTCCTTGCGCGAGAGTATCGGCCTCGCCTTCATCACCGCATTGCAGTTCTTGCCACCGAAGCAGCGCGCGGCGCTGATCTTGGTCGACGTGCTCGAGTGGAGACCTCAGGAGACGGCCGAGCTCCTTGAGACGACCATCGTTTCCGTGAACTCTCTCCTTCAGCGCGCACGCAAGAGCGTCGAGGCGCGGGGGGATGACGACGCGACGCCGGAGGCCCCTAGCTCCGAGGATGAGGTCCTGCTCCGGCGCTACATCACTACCTGGGAAGGCGGCGATCTCGACGCCTTCACCGCGCTACTCGCCGACGACGTGAGACTCTCGATGCCGCCACAGCCGGAGTGGTTCGCAGGTCGCGATGCCGTACGCCGATTCCTCGCGAGCATCCTGCCAGCAGAGGCGCGCGAGTTCCGGTGCGTGCCGCTCGCTGCGAATGGGGGGCTCGCTGCCGCCATCTATGCGCGGCCAATGAGGCGCGACGTGGAGTACGAGGCGGCGGCAATCAACGTGATCGCGGTTCGTGGGGGACTCATTGCGGAGATGACACGGTTCGCCTCGCCTAAGCTCTTTCCGCTGTTCGGGCTTCCGGCTCACCTTCCGAGCGACGGGCCTGGCGATCGTGCGAGCGGGGCGTAGCCTCGTGTGGAGCGCGGGCCGCCGAGATGCGGAGCGCGAGTCGGTCGCCGCTGAGGGACGCGACGCCACCCCGTCCGGCTCCTCCATGGCGTCACGCCATCGACGGTAATACACTCAACATCAACGACCGGCGAACCGCCCTCGCGGTGGGCGCTGGCCTCGTGTCCGAGAATATTACTTTCTCGGACCCCACCCTCCGGCCCCCCGAGGACCCCATGCCCGCCCCCCTCGCCCGACGCACCCCCACGGATGTTGAGCCGATCGAGCAGCTTGTTGAGAGCGCCCGACGCTACATCGCCGAAGGCAAGGCGAAGAGCACCCGGCGCGCGTACGGCTCGAGCTTCGCCTGCTTCGACGGGTGGTGCATCTCGCGCGGTCTCGTCTCGTGCCCTGCGGCGCCGGCGACGATCGCGGTCTACCTCGCGGCGCTCGCCGACGCCGGCGCCGCCGTCTCGACGATCGAGCGCACGCTCGCCGGGATCGCGCACGAGCACCGCTCGCGCAACCACGTGTGGCAACGCGGCGAGCCTGCCATCCGCGAGACGATGGCGGGGATCCGCCGCAAGCTCGGGACGTCGCCGGCGTCGAAGAAGGCGCCCGTGGGCGACGGCGACCTCGCGGCGCTCGTCGCGACGCTCGGCGAGGACCTCGCGGGGCTGCGCGATCGCGCGCTGCTCACGCTCGGGTGGTCGAGCGCGTGCCGACGCTCCGAGCTCGTCGCCCTGGACGTCGCGGACGTCGAGGAGCAGCGCGAAGGGCTGCTCGTCCACGTGCGGCGCTCGAAGCGCGATCAGGAGGCCAAGGGCTTCGACAAGGACATCCCCCACGCGTCCGCCCCCTCGCTCTGCGCCGTGCGCGCGCTCCGCGCGTGGCTCGACGCCGCGGGGATCAAGGAGGGACCGATCTTCCGCGGCGTCGACCAATTGGGACGGCGCTTTCAATGACAACGAGCGCCCCAAAGGCCTTTTATGTGGCCGCGGCGGTTTCCACGTCTCTTCGTCGGCCGACAAGCTTTGCGCCGCCTACTCGCTCCAAGCTCCGGGCGTTCGTCGTCGATGAAGCCAGCCGGAACTCTAGCGATGCGTTCATCGTCTCGTGGTTTGCCAGGCAGCTTGTCGTGGTTTGCCAGGGCAGCTTGCTCGCACCAAGCGACGCCCCGGCGCGTGCGCTTATCGTGCGGCCCCCGGCACAGTCGTTATAGTTGAACCGATGTCCGTACACGATCCCCGCCTTCAGGCCGCCGCACTTCGTCTCGCCGCTGAACGCCTCGAGCGTGGCGAAGCCCTCGCGCCCGAACTCGCCGACGCCCTCGCGAACGACATGGCCAAACATCCGGAGGAGCTCGAGGCCATCAATGCGCACGAGGGAACTGTCCCGCAATGGATGGCGGACGAACTCGACCGTCGGGATCGCGAGGACGCGGGCACCGAGCAGGACGGGGAAGCCGTCATGGCTCGCTTGATCGCCAAGCACAGTCCGCGTCGCCGGTCCGCTTGAACCACAAGATCCGTGCGGCCGCCGAGCGCGACCTGGAGGAGGCAGCACGTTGGTACAGCGAGAACGCGGCTGATCCTCGCGTGGCGGTCCGCTTCCTTCTCGAGGTTCGAGCCGTGTTCGAGGCTCTTGCCGAATCGCCCGGCGCCTTTCCCGAAGTACATCGAGACATTCGGCGGTGTCGGGTACTCGCCTTTCCTGCGTACTCGGTCTTCTATCGCGTACTTCACGGTGCCGTCGTCATCACGGCTGTATTCCACGGTCGGCGCCGTCCGCTCGACTGGAAGCAGCGCCGGTGAGCCTCTCGGCCCGCCGGGTCGCAGAGCATACTAAGTCCCGGAAAACGCATGGGAACAAGTCCGCACTCACGCGCCTTGCGGCGGCGGAACCTAAAGCTGATCGGCAGGCCCACAAAAACACGGATATCCGGCAATAAGCCCGATCGACGATCCGAGATCTCACGAGATCGAACGAATCGACCCCTGCGTCGGGCAATCGTTGGGCAATCCCGAAATCGAGCGCCCCTCAATGGGCAATCGCGATCGACGCGTCGCCGCCCTCCAGGCCGTCATCGATCGTTTGACGCACGCCATCGCCACGGCGGACGAGCAAGCGATCCCGTCCCTCGTCGTGGAGCGGCGCGCGATGCGCGAGGAGCTCGCCGCGCTCCTGACCGCAAGCGAACCTCCGGGATAAAACGTCGCGCAAGCGGGCTACCGGCGGTCGGCAAACCAACGTGCGGCCAAGCCGTGCAAGCCGGCGAGAGTCACGTCGCGCGTGCGCGACTCCTTGTGTTTGGTCATCATGGTCCTCGTGATCAAAACCTCGCTCGCCGAAGCCAAAGCGCATCTATCGAAGCTCGTCGACCAGGCCGAGCACAAGAAGAAGCGCATCGTGATCTTGCGCCACGGCAGGCCGGCTGCCGCCATCGTACCGGTCGAGGTGGCGATGCCTCGAAGTCGTCGAGCCAAAGCCATGACCGACGACCAGGTCCGTACGTTCTTCGAGGACGCGACGAAGTGCGTCGATC
>Ga0116125_1000501_pt1 | contig 18237 bp, 16 predicted proteins | sample June2015DPH_16_1_2_FD_89729 | JGI IMG/M metagenome (GOLD analysis project Ga0116125, IMG submission 89729) | Peatland microbial communities from SPRUCE experiment site at the Marcell Experimental Forest, Minnesota, USA - June2015DPH_16_10 | ecosystem: Environmental > Terrestrial > Soil >...
AAGCTGCAGAAGGTCTCGGTGAGCGTCGTCTGCGTGGGCACGATCGCGCTCGCGTTCGTGATGGCTTGCGGCGCGGCGCGGCAATACGCAACCTGGTCGTCGGCGCCTGAGCATGATCATCAGTCGTATCAGACCGTCCTCTACACATGGCTGGGCACCGATACCGGCCACCTGACTTACACCACGCACGACGGCTCGCCGGCCCCGTTCCAAGCCGATGCCGGTTTCCTGCTCGACCCGCTCTCGAGCATCTGGCTGCTCTTCGTCACCGGCGTCGGCCTGCTGATCCACATCTACTCCACCGGATACATGGCGCATGAAGGCGGCTACTACCGTTTTTTCGGATATCTCAACCTGTTCATGTTTTCCATGCTTACGCTGATCCTGGCCAACAATTACGTGCTGCTGTTCGTGGGCTGGGAGGGTGTGGGCCTGTGCTCGTATTTGCTGATTGGATTTTATTTCCATCGCAAGTCGGCTAGCGACGCGGCCGCAAAGGCGTTCATCGTCAATCGCATTGGCGACGCCGGATTTCTGTTGGGAATGTTTTTCATCGCGTGGTATTTCGGCTCGCTGCGCTTCACCGAGGTCACGCAAATCGCGCGCAGCGGACGCTTCGCCATCGGCGATCCCATTATTACCGCCGCCACGTTGCTGCTCTTCGTCGGAGCCTGCGGCAAGTCGGCCCAGCTTCCGCTTTACGTCTGGTTGCCCGACGCCATGGAGGGTCCCACGCCGGTTTCCGCGCTAATCCACGCCGCCACCATGGTCACGGCGGGCGTCTACATGGTCGCGCGCTCGAACGCGCTCTTCGTGCTGGCGCCCAGTTCGATGAAGACGGTCGCCATCGTCGGCGCGCTCACTGCCATCTTTGCCGCATCCATCGGCTTAGTGCAAAACGATATCAAGCGCGTGCTCGCCTATTCCACCGTATCGCAACTCGGCTACATGTTTCTCGCGCTCGGCCTGGGAGCCTTCGCCGCCGGCGTCTTCCACGTCTTCACCCATGCGTTCTTCAAAGCTCTGTTATTCCTTGGCGCAGGCTCGGTCATCCACGCCATGAGCGGCGAGCAGGACATGCGCAACATGGGCGACCTCGGCCATCGCATCCCCTGGACGCATAGGACCATGTTCATCGCCACTTTGGCAATCGCCGGCATCTTCCCCTTCGCCGGATTTTTTTCCAAAGACGCGATTCTCTGGGAAGCCTGGTCGCGCGAGGGCGGCGCGTACCGCATCCTCTGGGGTGTAGGCTACGCCACGGCCCTGATGACGGCCTTCTACATGTTCCGGCTGATGTACCTGACCTTTCATGGCCGTCCGCGCATGAGCCACGAGGTGGAGCATCATATTCACGAGTCGCCAGTCTCCATGACGGGGCCATTGGTTGCGCTTGCCATCTGCGCCATCGTCTCGGGGTGGCTGGGATGGCCGCACAGCCTGGGAGGTTCCGATCGCTTTACCGCGTTCGTTGAGCCGGTCTTTGCCCCCGAAGCTCGTGTTCTGCAAGAAGAAGGACGAACCACTCAGCTAGTGCAGGGAGTGGAAGAAGAGAAGAACACGAAATCGGAATGGTTGCTGATGGGCCTTTCGCTGGCTGCAGCCGGTATGGGTTGGGGCGCGGCTTGGAGAAGTTATCGGCACGCGGATAAAAATTACACTGAGCCGATCGCGGCGATTCCGCCGGTGTATAACACGCTGCTGAACAAGTATTACGTGGACGAAGCTTACGACTACGCATTCACCGGACGGAGGAAGCTGGGGGAAGTCCGCCTGGGCGTGCTGGGATTAGGTGCGGCCTCGGCGTGGTTCGACGCCAACATCGTCGATGGCGCAGTCAACGCCGCGGGGTGGATCACGCGACTCACGGCGACAATTTCCAGTTGGTGGGACAAGTGGATCATCGATGGCATCGGCGTAAACGGCCCGGCGATTCTGGCGCGCATGTTGTCGTATCCCGCGCGCCTTTTCGAGTGGGGTCTGGTCCAGTGGTACGCGCTGGTGATGACGGCAGGCTTGGTAGGTTTTGTGTTTTATTACCTGTACCACTAGTGGCGCCGCGACGGCTGTCGGGGCGGCGTCCTGGCCGCCACCTCCGAGGGCGGTACGCCCTCGCGACAGCCGGCGAGACGCCGGCGCTACGAATACGAGGCGCTACCGCCTAAGAACTGAGAAGTGCACTTATGCAATCTCACATTTTATCGATCATCCTGTTTACGCCGCTCGTCGGCGCCCTCGTTCTCCTCTTCGTTCCCAAGGGGAATAAAGACGCCATCCGCTGGATCGCGAACTTTTTCGCGCTTGCCGGCTTCCTGATCTCGCTGCCGCTCGTGCCCATGTTCTGGGCTCAGCGCCTCGAACCCGGCTTCAAGTTCGTGGAAGGCGCGCCCAGCAACTGGATTCCCTCCATCGGCGCCGGCTACGTGATTGGCATCGATGGCATTTCTTTCCTGCTCATCATGCTGACCACGCTGCTGGGCTGGATCTCGATCCTCTCGTCGTGGACCGCCATCGAAAATCGCGTCAAGGAATATTACGTCTGGTTCTTGATTCTGCAGACCGGCATGCTCGGCGTCTTCATGGCGCTCGATTTCTTCCTCTTCTTTGTTTTCTGGGAAGCCATGTTGGTTCCGATGTACCTGCTGATCGGCATCTGGGGCGGACCACGCAAACTCTACGCCGCGATTAAATTCTTTCTCTATACGCTGGCCGGCTCGGTGCTCATGCTGCTGGGAATTCTGTTTCTTTACTTCCATCATCAACATATCACCGGGGTTTACACCTTCAGCCTCACCGCGCTCTACGAGACAGCTCCGAAAATTTATTCCGACCCAGCCTACGGACCCACCATCGCCATGCTGCTCTTCTTTGCATTTTTCTTTGCTTTCGCCATCAAGGTCCCGATGTTTCCCTTTCACACGTGGCTGCCCGATGCGCACGTGGAAGCTCCGACCGCCGGCTCGGTCATCCTAGCGGGCGTCTTGCTGAAGATGGGAACCTACGGCTTCATCCGCTTCTCGTTGCCATTTTTCCCCGACGTGCTGACGCACACCAAAGTGCGCGGCTGGATGATCGCCCTCTCTCTCATCGCCATCATCTATGGCGCGTTGGTTTCGCTGATGCAGAAGGATATGAAGAAGCTAGTGGCTTACTCGTCGGTGAGCCATCTCGGTTTCTGCACGCTGGGAATTTTCGCGCTCACCCCGCTGGGATTAAGCGGATCGGTGTTGCAGCAGATCAATCACGGCATCTCCACCGGCGCGCTGTTCTTGATCGTCGGCATTCTCTACGAGCGCCGCCACACCCGTGAGATCGCCGAATATGGCGGCATCTCGAACGTGATGCCCGTCTACGCCACCATCACCATGATCATGTTCCTTTCGTCGATGGGGTTGCCCCTGCTCAACGGCTTCGTCGGCGAGTTCACCATCCTGCAAGGCACGTTCATGGAGAACTGGCGCTGGGGCGCGTGGGCTGTGCCCGGCGTGGTGCTGGCAGCAGCATATCTGCTTTGGCTCTACCAGCGCGTATTCTTCGGCACGGTCACCAATCCGAAAAACGAAAAGCTGCACGACCTCACGCCGCGTGAGGTCTTAACCTTCGTCCCGTTGCTCATCATGGCCTTCTGGATTGGGCTTTATCCCAAACCGTTTTTCCAGATTCTTGAGCAGCCCGTGAATCAGCTGGTGCGGAACGTTCGCGGCCCGCAGTACAACGGTGCGCAGAACGCGGCTGCGAAACCTGAGATGACCATCGCTCCAGTAGCGACAGCATCGGTGTCCAACCCGGCATCGGCGGCGAAAGGGAAGAACTGAGTGGGCATTCTCTCCCAATTCACCTGGACCGATTACCTGCTCGCCCTGCCCATTACGTTGCTCACTCTATTTGCGCTCGGCATCCTGCTCATCGATTTGATGATCCCGCCCGAGACCAAATGGGTGAACGCCGTCACCGCGCTGATCGGCGTGCTCTTCGCTACTGCCGGCGTGGTCAAGATTCAGCTCTTTATTCAGGGAAGCCACTTGCGTCCGGGAGGCGGCTGGCCGGGACTGATGGGAGCAGTCTCCATGGATCGCTTCGCCATTTATTTCTTTTATCTCTTCCTCGCGGCCGCGGCCATTTCAATTCTCATGTCCGTGCGCTACATGAAGACCGAGCATGAGAACCACGGCGAGTACTACGCGCTCATGCTCCTCTCCGTAGTCGGCATGATGTGTATGGCCGCTGGCTTCGATATCATTCTCATCTTCATCGGCCTCGAATTGATGGCGATCTCCACCTACGTGTTAGTAGGCTTTCTGCGCCGCGACCGTCGTTCCAACGAGGCGGCGCTGAAATATTTATTGCTAGGAGCGTTCTCTTCGGGGATATTTGCTTACGGTCTGTCGCTCTTATATGGGCTGACCGGCAGCACGAATCTCGGCGAGATCAGCCATCAGCTCGCCATACGTTTATCCCGCGATCCCCATAATCCGGTCGCGATTATCGCCTTGCTCACCACGATGACCGGCCTTCTCTTCAAGATCGCCGCCATTCCGTTTCATCAGTGGGCGCCCGACGCCTACGAAGGCGCGCCCACCTGCATCACCGGATTCATGTCGGTTGCCGTCAAAGCTGCGGGCTGGGCGATGCTCCTGCGCATCCTGCTCTGGGGACTGCTCCCCATGCGCTCGACTTGGGTTCCCGTGCTGGTCTTCGTTTCGATCGCGACGATGACCGGCGCAAACTTCGCGGCCTTAACCCAGACCAACACCAAGCGCCTGCTCGCGTACTCATCCATCGCGCACGTCGGCTACATGCTGCTGGGCCTGATCGCCGGGACCGTTTACGAACTCAGCCGCGACGGCATCAAAGGCATTCTGATTTATCTGCTGGTCTACACCTTCATGAACCTCGGTGCCTTCGGCGTGATCACCTCCCTGCGCCAGCGCAACGTGATCGGCGACGAACTCGACGACCTCAACGGCCTCTACTGGCGCGCCCCGGTCGAAGCCGTGCTGATGCTGATCTTCCTGCTGTCGCTAGCCGGAATCCCGCCCCTGGCGGGCTTCTATGGCAAGTATTTTATCTTCCTGAGCCTGATCGAAACCGGACACTACGCGTTGGCATCGCTGGGCGTTCTGTATTCTGTCTTCGGCCTTTACTACTACCTGAAGATGGCGAACGCCATGTTCATGGGCCAGTCCGAAGAGGAAGGCCGCCTGCCCGTAAGTTGGACCATGCGCGCCGCGCTCGGCGTAACCGCCTTCGCGACGCTCTTCATCGGCATCCTGCCCGACCGCTTTATTCACATTGTGAATTGGTCGCTGGGCATAGCGCAGAATCCATCGATCGCGAAGCTGATTCGCTGATACGAAGTGTTCGAGAGCGGACGGGCTTCGCCCTGTCCGAACAGAGGAGGCGGCTGGCTCCACATGTTTTTCTCGCGCCGCTGGTAGAATCTGTTCGTGCCCGAAGATCCAAATCGCCCCAAGCCGAACGCGCTGGTCTCAGCAGCCCGCTATTCCGAAATCGGTTTCATCATTCCGGCAGCGGTTTTTCTGGGCTATGCCCTTGGCCGGTTGGCGGATTACTGGCTGCACACCCACTGGCTTTATCTGGCAGGAGTGATCTTCGGCGCGGTCGTAGGCTTCGTCCAAATGATACGTATGGCCGCAGCTTTATCCCGCGACAAACCAAATTCGTAGAAACCGGAGAAGGAAACAGTCCAAGTTGTTGTTGAAATTGATTTTGGGTGGCGTAGCGCTTTCGGCGCTGCGATCACCTCCGCTCGGGAGAGAAGGCTTTAGCCCCGAGGTAGTTCAAACACAAACTCGATGATCTCCGCACCCCAACTGCCTACGTCGCGCGAAAACGCCGCCGAGCGCTTCTTCTCCGCCGCCATCCCTCGAATGCTGCGATTCATATTAATTCTCGGCGCGATCTTTGCCCTCTCTGTAGCTTGGCGCTTCGGAGTCGACACCGCGCTCGGCTTCGCCGCGGGCACCGTCATCGCCTATCTCAGCTTCCGCTCTCTGAACAAAGCAGTCCAGTCCCTGGCCTCGCGTATCGTCGACGCCAAGCAGCCCGCCAGCGGATTCTCTTTAGTACATGGCTTTTTCCTGCGCTATCTTTTGGCCGGAATCGTGGCCTATGTTATATTCACAAGTTCGCCGCGGGCCTTTCGCGGCTTTCTATTTGGACTGTGTACGCCGGTCGCGGCCATGCTGATGGAGGCGGGCTTTGAAGCTTACGCCGCCCTGCGCCGCGGATATTGAAACGGAATCGAGATCTGCAGTCTATGGAGCAACTCTGGTTCACCGCGCTGCTCAACCGCCTGTTCGGCGGCGCAGTCTCATCTTTGCTGCTGGCCCTGCACATTCACCCGAAACATCCGGCCGCGCCCATGTCGAACAGTTTCGCCATGGAATTGATTGTGATGTTTCTATTGATCACATTCTTCATCGCGGTCCGCCTTCGCCTTTCGGTCGATCAGCCCGGCGCGCTGCAACACACCATGGAGGGCATCGAGGGCTTCATCGGCAACATGGGCGAGGAGATTATCGGCGACCACTACCACCCCTACCAGTCCTATCTCGTTGCCTTGGGACTTTTTATTCTGACCAGCAATTTGATCGGCATCATCCCCAGCTTCGAATCTCCGACCGCGGTTCCGGTAGTGCCCCTGGGATGTGCGTTGCTGACCTGGTTCTATTATCACTTCCAAGGTTTGCGCGCGAACGGCCTGGGTTACTTCAAACATTTCATGGGACCGGTGTGGTGGCTGGCCCCCCTGATGTTACCCATTGAAATCTTCAGCCACACCGCGCGCCTGTTATCGCTAACCGTTCGTCTATTCGCCAACATGTTCGCCGGGGAGATGGTCACGCTGGTGTTCTTTTCTCTGGTACCGATCGGTGTGCCAATTATTTTTGAAGGGCTTCATATCGGTGTTTCACTGATTCAAACTTATATCTTCGTGATTCTGGCCTGCGTCTATCTGAGCGAGGCTACGGCGCACGAACACTAATCGGGCTTCATGCAAGGCTTCGTCAGCGTGAGGGCGTCTGCTCAAGGATGACGTCAACCACCTCCTGGCGATACTTCTTAAGGAGATGCAAAATGCGCAGAGTTGTTTTCCTGATTTTAACTTTGGTGGTGTTATCGCTCTTTGCCATGCCGGCATTCGCGCAGGGCGGGGAAGCGACCGCTTCCGGCGGCACCAACTGGGTGGCGATCACCTCCGGCTTCGCCATGGCCTTCGCGGCCGCTCTGGCAGCTCTAGGCCAGGGCAAGGTAGCCTCGGCGGCGTGCGAGGGACTCGCGCGCAATCCCGCGGCGCGCCCCGGAATTCAGATCGCCCTCTTCGTAGGACTGGCTTTCATCGAGTCGCTGGTTCTCTTCACCTTCCTGATCATCTTCGTAAAGGTAGTGAAGTAAGAGATTTGGAAGATAGAAAAAGGCCTCGTTCAGCGACGAGGCCTTTTTTCAATTTGTGCTTGGGAAGGAACCGGGGCTGTGCTCGACAGCCGAGGCCGGCTTTCCCCACAGAAATCCCTAGATCTTGCGCTCCCCGGCCCACTCCTGCCCGTCTTTCGTCTGCGGAGCGCGGTTCATCGCCTCCACCAGCAGGCGCCTCAACCGGTAGCGGCTCTCCAAATCAGCATTCACGATCTCGAAACCAACTTCGTTCACCCGCGCCCGGCGCAGCAGCACATGCGCTTTGATCTTGGCCCGCATGCCCAGGGAAATTTCCAGATCGGCTTCGCTGCCGATGCGGAGATTATCTTCCTTCGTGCCCATGCCTCCGCCCAGGCTCAACTCGCGCACTTGAATCTTGGACTTGCCCCATGAACTGCTAATCGAAGCGTTCAGCGCGCGGGATAGAACCATGCGCTCGTAGCGGCGCTGCCGCACCCAGGGGCACGCCGGAGCCATATCGAGCGGGGCGATCGCCAACTCCGCGGGCTCAATGCCGCTATCGGAAAGAATCTGCGCGCTGTAGCGGGGATCGGTCTTTGACAACGACTGCGCGGCCGCGATGCGCAGTTCGCGATGATGAATCCATCCAAAGGTCTTTTTTGCTTCGACGATCTCTCGCAGCAGCGCGAGCGACTCGTTATCGCGCAAGCGCCCCAGGGATTCAATCGCCTTGAGCTGCACGAAGGGCAGGCGCGCGGCCGACTCGCCGGGTTTGGCCATCACCTGCAACGGAGGCGCAGCGGAAAGATCGCCGCTCATGCCAATTTCGTCGATGGCTTCAGGCAGCACCACCGAATCGAGCACTTCGGCTAACTCCAGGAGGGTGCGACCGCGGTCGGCCGCGGCCCCGTATGCAATCTGCCGCACGACAATATCGTGGTAGAAACGGTTCCACTCGGGCAGGCGCGAGGGCAAAATCTCCAGCAGCGTGCCGACATCGAGCCGGCTCAGCAATCCAACCACTCCCGCGGCTTGGCGCGGCTGCCCGGTGCGCAGGATTTCGCGCAACTGGGTCAAAGCTGGAGAGCCCAGCTCCATCACCAATTCGACCATGCGATCGCACTCGTCGCGCCGCATGCAGCGGAAGAAGCGGTCGGCGAGGTGTTCGGCCCCGGCGATGCTGGTGCGCCGCAGCACGACCAGCAAGTCGTTAGGCACAGCCTGACTCTGCAGAGCTTCTTCAATGAACTCCGGAATCCGGTTCTCCACGCCCACGCGTGGGCGCAAATCGTTGACCAGCACGGGGCGCTGCGCCTGCAACATCTCAATCCCGGTGCAAATCGCATTTACCGCCTGGTAATTTTTGGCCTCGCTGGCCTCCTGGCTCAAGCGCACAAAGGCCGCGCTCAGCAGGCTCTGCAGCTCCGGTTCTTTCTCGGCACAAAGTTGCTCGGCCACGTTGCGGATGGCTCCGCCCATGGCTTCGCCGCCAACGCGGGCGTAAAGGTCGGCCAGTTGGCTCAAGCCAATCGCCGACTTTCGCCGCGATTCAACATCCTTGGTCGCCAGACAGCCGGCGTAGTTGTTCAAAATCTCGGCCGACGTTTGCTTGTCGTCGCGGTCCAGCAGCACTTCGACAAACTGCCGCAGATTGCGTGGCGGCACGCACGGCGCTTCATTCGAGAGCAGCACCGTTTTCTTGCCCGACTCCGGCACCTCCGCCCAGAACATCCGGTCGAGAATATCGGCGTGCGACTCCACCAGGATTCCCGCCGAACTCATGCGGTCTTCCTGCAGCTTCAGAATCTGACGCAACGAATCCATCTGCCGGCTCATGTGCTCCATCATCTGGTGCACCGCGTTCACTTTCACTTCGCCCTTGGAATAACGATCCAGGGCAAAGCGAATCGCCATGTGCTCGGCGGCTTTCATCAGCAGAGGAGTGCTCTCCTCCGCTCCCGTGGTAGCCTTGGCTGCCAGACTGCCCAGTAACTGCTGCAGGTTCAAACGCGTATTCGGGTCGGTCTCTCCCAGCTCTTTCTGGAGAGCTTCGGGACTGGCATTCGGATCTTCCTTCACCTGCCCGAAGCGGGTGAGCAAACGGATGGCCTGTATTACCTCCGCTTCCTGCAACGGCACCACTCCGCTCTCGCCGCTGGGAGCTACCGCCGGCGCAGTCGCCGCTCCCGTGGCGCTTCCCGCGCCAGTCGCCGGACCTGCGACCCAGTGCCCGGCCATGTTCGGAACGCTCCCAAAGGGAACTGTGGCCTCTCCGGCCTGGCCGCCACGCCCGCCTGCGCTGGCGCCTTCCGCCGCCGCAATCAACTGCAGCAGCTTCTGCGGATCGTTCAGCCATTGCTTGAATTCCGGTCCTAGAGTTTGGGCGGCGATCTGTGCCGCCACGCTGACATCGCCGGTCAGAGGATCGGCGGCGACAAACTTAACTTCATTGATCTTGATCGTGCTCTGCTTGCTATCGCCTAGAGCCTCTTTGATCTGCTTGGCCACATCCTGCGCCTTCGAGCCGGCCACGGTGAAGGCGCGCACCAGACGGGTGAAATCGTCGATGGTGACGTCTTTGGAAAAGTGCAGGCTGGCCAGCCCGGCCGTGGTTAACAGTTGCCCGAAGCTGCGTTCGGTTTGCCCGGTTTCCAGCGGAACTCCATCCAGCAATAGCTTTCCTTCGGAAACTCCCAGCAGGAATCCGCCCTCGCCGGCCGCAGGCAAACCCTCCTGCAGCTCCTTCCAGGCGATCTCAAACTGCCCTTCGGTCCGCTTGTGTTCGGGACCATACATGCGCGCATACTTGATCAGGATGTTAAGGCTGTGAACAAAGGCGCGTGCCGATGTCGCCCGGTTGGCGTGGAATGTATTTGCGTTCGTGATAAATCACTCCTCTAGCCAAGACTCTGCAGGTAAAAGGTTATCTCCATTCGTAAGACCCCGCACATTACGGAGGTAACGGTTTTTGAAAGGCAATGTTGTACCCGCGATCCTCGCTGATACCTGTGGTAAAGATTTTGATTTTGGTTCCGGCGCTGGCATTTGCCCCCGTCTCAAGTCACAATGGAGCTAGCGAATCTGACGGAATCCCAGTGCACCCCCTTACCCCTCCCAAAAAGCGGCCGCAAAAAACCACGGGCCTGCGCTACTGGATGTTGCAGGTTTTGGAAGAGTGTGAGCAGGTCTCCGCCGATTGCAGCGCCAACCCAGTTCACGATCTGCGGGTGGCCCTGCGCCGCTGCCGCTCCCTGGCCGACGGCTTGATGGCCATCGATCCCGACCCTAACTGGAAGGCCATGAAGAAGGCCGGCAAACACCTTTTTCAGCGCCTGGGCGAACTGCGCGACATTCAGATCATGATGGAATGGATCGAGAGGCTGGAGCGCACACATTTAGATGTGGAGAGAGCGCCCACGCTCGTTTGGCCGGCGGGAGAGCAAAACTTTGCTTCCGCGGCAGAGTCTTTTGAGGAAAGAATCGACTTGGCAGCCGAATCTCTCGTGAACATTCTGCAGGCCCGCGAGAGCGAACAAAAGCACGAAGCCCGCGCCGCGCTGGAAGAATTCGATCGCAAGCAGTGGCGGCAGTGGAGCAAGTCGCTGCCAGCGCGAGCCGCCCGCTTCCGCCCGGACAGCGCGCTTTTCAAGCATCTTGCTCTAGAGCGCTGGACCGAGGCCCGCGCGCTCCACACCCGCGCTCTGCGCAATCGCTCCAAGACCGCTCTGCACAGCCTGCGCATCGGCATCAAGCGCTTCCGCTACATCGCCGAGAATTTTCTTCCTGAAGAACACAAGTTGTGGAGCAATGACCTCAAGGAGCTGCAAGATCTGCTGGGGGAAGTTCACGACCTCGACGTGCTCTGGAGCACGGCCATTGCCTGCAAGGTTTTCCCGAATGCCGATTCGCGCCGCCGCTGGCACGCCAACATTCTCGCCGAGCGCAGCAAGCGCATCGACCGCTACCGCAAAAAGATGGTCGGTCCTGACTCTCTCTGGCAGACCTGGCGCGCGGCGCTGCCCCAAGGCAAGCAAGTTCAGGCTTTGGCTACGCGTCGCATGAAACTCTGGGCCAACCGCCTCGACCCTGATTTTCCTCACTCGGAGCGCGTGGCCAGCCTCTCGCTTCAACTCTACGACGGCCTGCTAGCCTCCGGATGGCAGCCCTCCATCGACGCAATTTCCGCCCGCTCCAGCCTGCTGGCCGCAGCGCTGCTGCACGATGTAGGCAGATCCGAAGGCGAGAAAGGACACCACAAAACTTCCTTCAACCTGATTCGCGCCCACGGCAACCCGCTAGGCTGGAAAGCCGCCGACCTCCAGCGCGCCGCCGTGGTCGCCCGCTTCCATCGCGGAGTTCTCCCCACCCGCCGCCACAAGTCCCTGCGCGATCTTCTCCCCAACGAACAAAAAGCTGCCCTTCAGCTAGCTGCGATCCTGCGCCTGGCAAATGCGCTCGACGCCCGCCACGACGGCCACATTCAACGCATAAAAATTGAAAGCAACGGGCGGTCGATGACGAAAAACGAAGCCTTGGTAATCGAAGCCGAAGGCTATTCGCCCCTGGCGCCGTCGGCGCAGGCCATCGCCGCCGAACGCCACCTGTTGGAAATGGTTCTGCGTCGCGCAGTAGTCCTGAAAGCGATCAAGAGCAATCGGAAACCGCCGAATCAAGCGGTCGCGTTTGAATAGGGCAGGGCTTTACGGGATTAGGGAAGACTCTTATCCGGATTGGATCGGGAAGGGCATGACTTTCGGCCGTCGACGAACATCACGACTGATCGGTTCCGAAAGCTCTGGGCATCATCCCTTAGATTGCCTTGCCGTCGAATCCGCAGAACACGGCCGCCTCGCGCAACCTTTGATCGGCGGCCAGAAAGGCCTCGCCCCGCGGAAGGTCTTCGCACCACTCCAAGGCTGCGGCCAGCTGCATTGCATCCGCGGCCTTCAAATCGTAACGCTCAACGAGTTTTATCGCACGGCCGCGCAGCGCGTTGGACGGCTGGATCACAGACCAGTCGTCCGCCAATGCCGCGGCCACCTGCCGGGCCCTCCCTCCGTCGACGGAGCTGATTTCCCCGGTTCGCACCAACCGTGCGAGCGCGCTGGCAATCTCAACCGGCGTCGCCCACCAAACGACTGCTGCATAGATTTTGTACAAGCGGGCAACACTGGGTGTGATCCTTTGCGCGACGCAGAGAGGAACCAGTGCGCTAGCATCCCAGAAGGCGAAAGTCCGCGCTAACGGTCTCGCTCTTCGCGCCATATCCTTTCCATGACCTCATCGGAGACGTTTCCGGCAGGGGACGGTAACGGCGACCGCCGCTTTTTCTTCGGGGGTACGAGAATGCCGCGGGCGATGAGCCGCCGCTCCCGCTCGGGTTCGTCGTCGAGGGAGCAGGGAACAATCCTTGCCACGGGCTTGTTGCGGTCGCAGACGAGCACTTCCTCGCCGTTCTTCACCATTTCGAGATGAGCGCTGAGCCGCGCCTTCAGCTCGCTTATCTTGACCGTACGCATGATGTCCCGATTGTAGCAGACATGACCATGTTGGTCATGTCAGTGCGGACGCCATTTTTTGCGAAACATGCGCGGATCGAAATGGAGCGGCTCCGGGTGGCGGGCGACGATCTTCTTATATTCACCATGCGCAGGATTAATCAGACAATTATTCTCGCCGGGAGCGAGAACCGATGGCACCAGCAGCAAACAATGCGCTGCTCTTTGCGCGAACTGATCCCCGAACCGTGTTAGTGCGGGAGGCGCCTGGGAATTGCGCCAGTTCATTGGAAGCCTTGCCGCTTCCACCGCCTCACACTTTAGACCGTCCGGGATTTCAGGGACCGCCAGATCAAGATCGTCGGGAGGATCGTCTGGGTCAAGGTGAACGAACATATTCCAGCATGGCGAGTGATGGATGTTCCGACGCATAACTCAACCGGCCCCCGGGGCTGGACCAGTGTCCACCGTAGCGGTAAGCTCCCTCCCCATCGAACGGAGCCTGAGCATAACTCCGCCGTAGGCGATACGGCCTGGAATATTCTCCACCTGGCGCGCTCCCGGTTCGGTGTCGATGGCCGACACGGGCGCGATTCCTCCGAGGGCGCGCGACCAATGGCGCCGGCGGGCAAGGCATGTGAACCCTGCCCGCAGTAGCGTCCGAGTCACTTCCGTACAGAGCGCGGAACCGATACAAATGTTGCTGCGTCTCCGCAAGCCGGGAGCCGGGAGCCGACGAATGACTCACGCCCAACTAGTAGAAAAAGCCGTGTACTGGCTGCGCCGCTACCGCTGTGGCGTCGTGCTCTCCGAGCAAGCCTGCGTCAGCGGCGAGATGCCCGACGCTATCGGGTGGAAGCGTGCCTACCACTCCGTGCTGGTGGAGTGCAAAGTCACGCGCTCCGATTTTCTCGCCGACCGCGCCAAACCTTTCCGCCTCAAACCCGGGCAGGGAGTCGGATGCGAGCGTTTCTACCTGGTCCCCTCTGGACTCGTCCGCCGCGAAGAGCTTCTCCAAGGTTGGGGCCTGCTCGAACTTCGCCAAAACAAAATCGAAATTACCCAAGCCTCCGCTAGGAATCTGCGCACCGCCATCGGCTTCCGCTATGAAATGAATCTGCTCTTAGCCAGCCTGCGCCGCGTCGAAGTGCGCGTCGAACCGCAAAGCATCACCGACTTCCTCAAGTGGAAAAACCGCATGGCCGAATACAATCGCGGCACGCTCCCCGAAGGCATGGTCTCCGCGCAGGAGGAACTCAACCCATTCCTGGAACCAATCGAAGCGGAATCGGAAGTGCGTGAACCATTACCCTTTGATCCTCTGTGGGCTCAACGGTAAAGGTTTTGATCGCCCGGGGAAGTGCAGGAATCTTCACCCACGGGATGACTTTTCAAAGAAACTTATTCTGACCTTCTCTAATCTGTCACTGCGATCTGTGATATATTCGCGCAGCGTTTGGCTCCCCCTTAATTTGCGTTTCGGAATCTGGATCCATCAACTGTGTCGGAGCAAGCCCCACGGGCCGAAGGTGGACCAAGGAGATAATTAATGGGAAGCCTCAAAACTTTCATCGCCCTGCGCGCGACATTTGCGCTCGGTACTCTGACGCTGTGCCTGGCAGGCACACCGGCCTCCGCCCAATTAAAAGTCCTGGGTAGCTTCAACAACACGAACGGTGCCAATCCCTATGCCGGCCTGGTTTCCGATACCGCCGGCAATCTCTACGGCACCACCTGCTGTGGCGGCGCCCACAATTACGGCACCGTCTTCGAGTTTCGCCCAAGGCGGGCGGTGGCTGGAGTGAGAAGATACTGCACAGCTTCAACGACAACGGCAAAGACGGTTATGCACCCGGCGGCAACCTCATCTTCGACTCCGACGGCAATCTTTATGGCACCGCGTCGGGAGGCACCGGCTTGTGCAAGGAAAGCAACTATGTGATCGGTTGCGGCATGGTCTTCGAATTGATGCCTCAGACCGACGGCAGTTGGAAGGAGAAAGTTCTACATAACTTCTTCAACAAAGGCGAAGAGGGAATGGATCCCTCGGGCCTGGTCTTCGACTCCGCCGGCAATCTCTACGGGGTCACAAGTTACAGCGGTGTCCCAGACGGCGGGGGGACGGTCTACGAATTGTCGCCCACTGCGGGCGGCGACTGGAGCTTTGCGGTGATCTACTACTTTGCCACAGGGAATCCTCAGGGAAATCTCGTCATCGATTCCCGGGGCAATCTCTACGGCACAGCGGGCTATGCTGGCACTTACCTTTACGGAATGGCGTACGAGCTGTCGCCCTCAGTCGGGGGCACCTGGACCGAGGCCGTTCTTCACAGCTTCGATCAAAACCAGGACGGCACCGACGGCGCCTGTCCGTGTTCAAGCCTGATCTTCGATTCCGCTGGCAATCTCTACGGCACGACCGTACGCGGCGGCATCTACGATACCGGCGACGGAACGGTTTTCGAGCTATCGCCCGCCGCTGGCGGAAGCTGGACCGAGACCATCCTCCACAATTTCGACTGCCATACCGACGGTTGCGCACCCAACGCCAGCCTGGTCTTCGACGCCTCCGGAAACCTCCACGGTACCACCACCAACGGCGGTGCCGGATCCTGCCCATATGGCAACGGCTGTGGCACAGTTTTCGAGCTTTCGCCTCAAACCGGGGGGGCTTGGGCCGAGACGGCACTCCACAGCTTTGGCGCGGGCGCCTACGGAGCCATTCCATTCTCCAACTTGATTCTCGATTCCGCCGGTAATCTCTACGGCACAACTTCCAAAGGAGGCTCCAGCCAGGACGGGACCGTCTTTGAGATCACGCCCTAGCCAGCCACTGTATTAGACCTCAGCCGGTCGCGACCCAGAGCCAACACCGGGTCCACCTGTAGGAACGAGGCTAAGGATAGACGAAACTCTGGCTTTAGCTTATAGGTGGTGTTTGTAGGCGAAGCCTCTTGAACAGCTCTAGGAGTCTACGATGCGAAGCGAGAATATCTCGATTGCGCGAATCGCGACATTGATCGTGCTTACTGCGACCTTGCTCGTGGTCGTTCCTGGCGTCTTTGCCCAACAAGAAAGCGTTCTCGACAGCTTCAATCCCAAAGCCGCTGGGCCAGGGCAAGCCTTCGCCGGCCTGATCTCCGACGCCGCCGGCAATCTTTACGGCACTACGGAATTCGGCGGCGGTGGCCCCTGCAACAACTCTCTCGGCTGCGGCACGGTCTTCGAGCTTTCACCAACTTCCGGCGGCGCGTGGAATCAAAAGGTTCTCTACAATTTCTGCCCGAAAACCAACTGCCCGGACGGCGCCTATCCTCTCGCCGGTCTGGTCTTCGACGCTGCCGGCAACCTCTACGGCACTACTTATCGAGGCGGAGCTTATTTCTGGGGCACGGTATTCGAGCTCTCGCCGGCGACGGGCGGAAGCTGGAAAGAAAAAGTGTTGCATAGTTTCAATCAAAACGGCAGCGACGCGTATGGCCCCGAAGCCGGCCTGATCTTCGACGCTCAAGGCAGCCTGTACGGAACCACATCCTCCGGTGGCGCCTACGGCAGCGAGTTTAACGGGGGCACGGTATTCGAACTGAAGCCCGCAGGCGGAGGGCGCTGGACCGAAACCATTCTTCACAGCTTTGGCAACGGCGCCGATGGCTCCGAAGCCACTGCCGGCCTGATCTTCGACGCTGCCGGCAATCTTTACAGCACCACGGCGCAGGGCGGCCTGTATGGCGGTGGCACAGCCTTTGAGCTGTCCCCAACCACCGGTGCAAACTGGATAGAGGCGATTCTCTATAACTTCGGCAGCGGCACCGACCCGCAACATCCGCAGGGTTTGGTCTTCGACGGCGCGGGAAATCTCTACACCGTCGCTGGGAACGGCCTTTACGGCAGGGGAACAGTGATCGAGCTGAAGCCCACCTTAGGCGGAGGGTGGACCGATACCATCCTTTACAGCTTCAACAATACGGACGGATATGGACCGAACGGCGCTGCTCTGATCATGGACAAATCCGGCAATCTTTACGGCACCACATATTCGGGCGGCGCCTACAATAACGGCGTCGCCTTCGGGCTCACGCCTTCAACCGGCGGAGATTGGACCGAAACCGTTCTGCACAACTTCGGCCGCGGTCAAGATGGCAGAAATCCCAGCGCCCCGCTGCTCCTCAATTCCTCGGGAAAACTTTACGGCACCACCGTCGGAGGCGGCGCCCATAGCCAGGGCACGGTCTTCGAGATTAAACCTTAGCCAATCGCCTCAGACAGATGGCGTAAACTTTGAAAGAGGATTCTTTACGGACCATCTTAGAGCTTGCCTAAATACTCGATCACATCCGGCCCGGTCCAATCCACCGCGCCGATAAACTTTCTCCGCATGATGCCATTGCGGTCGATGACGTAGGTCTCGGGGAATTTGAAGGTCCCGTAGAGCGCGTTGCTCCTGCCCTCGCCATCCCGCACCGACAGCAGGTTCACGCCGTGATCGCGCAGGAAGCGGTGGTAGTTGCTGGCATCGACATCGAGGCTGACCGCAATCACGGTCACGCCCTTCGCCTTCATGCGCTGCTGCATCTCGACCAGCGACGGCATCTCCTCAATGCAGGGCGGACACCAGGTCGCCCAGAAGTTCAGCACGACCACTTGGCCCTTAAACTGACTGAGCGTTACGGTGCGATCCGAATCGCGCACGGTGAAATCCGGAGCGGCTGTGCCGATGCGCGGCGGTCGCGAGCCGCTGTAGCAACCGGTGAGAGCGAGTAGAACTAGAGCGACAACTAAGGCCGGTTTCACATCAAGTAGCGAGCGGAAAGCGCACAACCTCTGGGTTTGCGTCATGATCCTGGCCGAGGCGGGATTGGGGAGAGACACAACTTCCGTCGCGCCGACGACGAGCTTAGCAGCTTCGGACTTTGGGCGCCGGAGCGACCGCCCCGATTTCCCGAGAGGTGAAAAGCAAATCATACTTTGCACCCGTTTATACTAAACGATTGCAACCAAGGGTGAGGAAGTACCCCTTCCCGTCGATGTATTTCAGGTTCATCACGTCTACTCCGCTGGACACTCTTCAAGGCAGCGGCACTGCCGTGGGCATCAACACCCTGGCCAAGTTCCTGAGGCTGGGCGGCGCATCCGTCGACGTCATGACCCCCACTCTTCGGTTTCCGGCTTATACCGTCGAACGTTTTATTTTCAATGAGCGGCTGCGCTGGTCCCCTCCCGCCGGGGCCGGTATCACGGTAGGTTTTGACATGGACGGCTATGCCTTGGCGGGTCGCGGCGGCGGTCTGCATATCGCCTCCATTAAAGGGGTGATCGCGGACGAGTTGCGTTTCGAAGG
>Ga0116125_1000510_pt1 | contig 18092 bp, 18 predicted proteins | sample June2015DPH_16_1_2_FD_89729 | JGI IMG/M metagenome (GOLD analysis project Ga0116125, IMG submission 89729) | Peatland microbial communities from SPRUCE experiment site at the Marcell Experimental Forest, Minnesota, USA - June2015DPH_16_10 | ecosystem: Environmental > Terrestrial > Soil >...
CCGATGGACCGTGAGTGGAACGACAGTCAACCGATTTACCGCCAGCTTCGCGACCGGGTGGTCGCGATGATACTCGACGGCGTGCTCAAGGAGGGCGATCCGCTGCCCTCGGTGCGCACGGTCGCGGCGGAATACCGGGTGAACCACCTCACGGTCCTGAAGGGGTATCAACAGCTGGTGGACGAGCAACTGGTCGAGAGCAAGCGAGGTCGCGGCATGTTCATCAATGCAGGGGCGCGCAGTCTGCTGCTGCAGGGCGAGCGGCAGAAGTTTCTGGCGGAGGAGTGGCCGCGGGTCCATGCCACGATCCAGCGGCTTGGATTGAAGGCGGAAGAGTTGCTGAATGGGGACGTACACCGCGGGGCATCGTCTGAAGTGGAAACATCCGACGCTGCACAGCCGGACGCTCCGGCGTCGAAAACGAAAGAAAAAGAAGAGGAGCGCTGAAGCCATGGCATGCATAGAAGCACGCGGACTTCGTAAAGCCTTCGGAGCGACCGTTGCGCTGGATGGCGTCAATCTGAGGGTGGAAGAAGGACGCATCGTCGGGCTAATCGGACCGAACGGCGCCGGCAAGACCACAGCGCTCAACGCGATTCTCGGCCTCACTCCTTACCAGGGAGAACTGAGAGTGCTCGGCCGCGACCCGTGGACCGAGCGCGAACAGCTGATGCGCGATGTGTGCTTTATTTCCGACGTCGCGGTACTGCCGCGCTGGATCAGGGTTTCGCAGGTGCTCGAATATGTTGCGGGAGTGCATCCGCGATTCGATCGCGGCAAGGCGGAAGGCTTTCTGGCCAAAACGAATATTCAGCAGGGCAGCAAGGTGAGGGAATTGTCGAAGGGCATGGTGACCCAACTGCACCTCGCGATCGTGATGGCTATCGATGCGCGATTGCTGGTGCTCGATGAGCCGACGCTTGGTCTGGACATTCTGTATCGCAAGCAGTTCTACGATTCGCTGTTGAACGATTACTACGATCGCAGCCGAACCATCGTCGTGACCACGCATCAGGTGGAGGAGATCCAGAACGTGCTGACCGATGTGATGTTCATCAACCGGGGTCGAATCGTACTTAACAGCAGCATGGAAGACTTTGAGTCGCGCTATGTGGAAGTGATGGTGCGGCCCGAGCAGGCTGCCGAGGCACGGGCTCTGAAACCCATGCACGAGCGCCAGGTGCTGGGACGCAGCGTCCTGCTTTTCGATCTGAGTCAAGATCATCTGATTCAAAATCATGTCGATCGCCAGCCACTGACGGCGCTGGGAGACGTGCGGACGCCCAGCATCGCCGACTTGTTCGTCGCAGTGGTGGGAAATAACGCGGGCAATCCAAGCGGCCAGACAGAAGGAGCACAGAGATGAATACTCCAGCGAACGCCATGAATGACTCTCCGCTTGATGCGCGAGAAATCGCGCCCGCGGTTCTGTCGGCGACCCGGCCCCTGTACTGGTCGGTGCGGCGCGAGTTGTGGGAGAACCGTTCCATCTATGTTGCGCCGCTGGCCGCCGGTGCGGTCTTTTTGTTCGGCTTCCTGATCAGCCTGGTTGGTTTGCCGCGTCAAATGCGCGGCCTGTCGGGGCTCGACTTAATGCAGCAGCACGAAGCCATCACCAAGCCGTACGAGTTTGCGGCGGGACTGTTCATGGCGACCACCATGATCGTCGCAGTGTTTTATTGTCTCGACGCGCTGCACGGGGAACGCCGCGATCGCAGCATCCTGTTCTGGAAGTCACTGCCGGTTTCCGATGTCACTACCGTGCTCGCGAAGGCGAGCATTCCATACGTTGTCCTGCCGCTGCTAACGGTCGCGCTCACCGCGGCCACTCAGTTCATCATGCTGCTGCTGGCTTCGGCTGTACTGAGCGCGCACGGGATGAGTGTGGCGAACTATTGGGCGCAGGTGTCGTGGTTCCAGATGTCGCTGATGATCTTTTACCACTTGTTCACCGTGCATGTACTGGGGCATGCGCCGTTCTATGCCTGGTTTCTGCTGGTCTCCGCTTGGGCGCGGCGCGCGGCGTTTTTATGGGCGTTCCTGCCGCCGATCGCGATCATGGTCGTGGAGAAGATTGCATTCAACACTACGTATTTCGCAAACATGCTGGGCGAGGCATTGTCGGGCGGCACGGAGGCTATCCCGTTCCCGGGCAGGATGCCGATTGAGCCTGGGATGCACCTTACTCCGGGCCACTTCCTGCTGAGCCCGGGGCTGTGGATCGGGCTGGCCATTACCGCGGCTTTCCTGTTCGCCGCGGTGCGCCTGCGCCGCAATCGTGAACCGATTTGAGGAAGAAGCTTTTGGCTCTTAGCTCTTGGCCAGAACCCTTTGGCGAAGAGCTTTGAGCCAAAAGCCAAAAGCCAAAAGCTAAAAGCTTTCAAGATCAACTTAAGGAGGAGCCAATGCGATCGCCACTATTACTGCTTCACATTGTCGCGGGCACGATAGGGGTGCTGTCTGGATTTGTCGCTGCGTTTCTCCGTAAGGGTTCGCGGCGGCATGCGCTTACCGGAGACGTATTTGTCATCTCGATGCTGGCGCTGTCCTCAAGCGGGGCGATTCTGGCGATTATGAAATCGCAGCCGGGGAATATTCTGGGAGGCGCGCTCACGTTCTGTCTGGTGGCTACATCATGGATGACCGCCCGGCGCAGAGACGGGGGAACGAGCATTTTTGATTGGGGCGGACTTCTGGTTTGCCTGACGATCGGAGCTTTCGAGGTGACCTATGGGCTGGAAGCGGCGTTGAGTCCCAGCGGGATGAAGTATGACTATCCACCCGCTCCTTACTTTATATTCGGTGCCGTCGCCCTTATCGCGGCGACCGGAGACGTGCGCATGCTGGTGCGCGGAGGAATTTCCGGTGCCCAACGAATTGCGCGGCACCTCTGGCGCATGTGCTTTGCTCTGTTTATAGCCGCCGCATCGGTATTCCTGGCGCGGCCACAGCTGTTTCCCGCTATATTGCAAAAGACCGGCGTGCTCGCTTTCCTGAGTTTTCTGCCACTGCTGTTGATGATTTTCTGGCTGATCCGGGTTTGGCTCAAGAACCGGGTTGCGCGGACAAATCGATCTCCGCAAGCAAATCCGCAGTCAAAAAATAATAATGAAGAGCGTGCAATTGGCGCTCTTGCTGGTCTCAAGGCGGGAAGAGCATAAAGGCGGTTGCAGGTTCATCGAAGCGAGCCGAACTGCGCGCCGCCCGGCATGCACGACGCCCACGTCGCGACTCTTTAGACCGGGATTGTACGCGCAAAACAACCCGGTCCCTGCCTTCGATCAGCCCTTGATCCCAAGTCATGCTCTTTCCGGCGTTGAGGCCGCAACCATGACCGTCACGAAAGGGAAACGATGATAGAACGAGCGCAACGATCAGCGGCGAAGATCTTCGCGGTGACCTATCTGCTCAGCATCGCCATCATCATGGTGGCGTTTTCGCGCTTTTATGCGCCTTATCTGGTTTGGGAGAACGGCGAGGAGACGGCGCGTCACGTTCTGCACCACGAAGAGGCCATCCGCATTTATCTGGCCGGCGCTTTTTTGCATGGCGTGGGAATGATTGTGCTGCTGACTGCGCTGTATGTGCTGCTGCGGCCGGTCAACCGCGGCATGGCGCTGTGTGCGGCCTTCAGCAGACTGATCCACGCTGCCTTCTGGTTCATTTTTGTCCTGGACATGCTGGGCGCGCTGCGGTTTTTGGCGGGAGCGGGCGCACTGCAGGGGTTTGGGCCGGATGGGCTGGCGGCGCTCGCCGGAGCGCAACTCGATGCGGGCCGGGATGCCTATTACATTGGCCTGGTGTTCAACGGGCTGGGATCGGCGCTGTTTGCCTGGGTGCTGTTTCAATCGCGATACATTCCGCGGCCTCTGGCGTGGTGGGGCATTTTGAGCGCTGTTTATGAGGGGTTCTGCGGTTTTGCCTATCTCTTGTATCCGAGATTTGGAGGAATGCATTCGGCGAACTGGTACGAGTTTCCGCCGATGACCTTCGACTTGCTGCTCTGCTTCTGGCTGCTCTTCCGCAGGCTGAAGTCGCCGGAGACGGCGTTGGCTCCTGCTTCCGCGGCGTGATCAACCTCCCCTCACCATGGGGCCTTACAGCTTGATTTCCGTGCCTTCGGCGGCGGCGCGGACTTTGGGATAGTAGTTGCGGGCGTCGGTGACGACTTTGTCGACCACTGCGTCGGTGTGGTCGGGGTCGTGGTGGTAGAGGATCAATTCTTTCGCGCCGCTTTCCAGGACTACGTTGATAGCTTCGCGCCAGTGGCTGTGTCCCCAGCCGCGGCGGCGGGCTTCGTACTCTTCGGGAAGATACTGCGCGTCGTAGATCAGGATGTCGGCGCCTTCGGCCAGCTTGCGCACAGCCTTGTCGAAGTTCGGGTCGCCGGGTTCGTTATCTGTGGCGTAGACCAGCACACCTTCTTTAGTTTCGAGGCGGAACCCCATGCAACCCTGAGGATGGTTCAGCCACGCCGTCTTGATATGGATGCCGTCGCCCATGGGCAGACATCCATTCTCGATGTTGTAGAAGCTGAGTTGCGCGCGCATCTGCGCCAGGTTTACGGGGAAGTACGGCGCGGCCATCTGCTCGGCCATCACCTGCTGCAGGCCGCGGGTGCGACTGGAGGCGTGAAAGATAAACTTGCTGTTGGGGTTGTCGTAGAGCGGGCGGAAAAAAGGCATGCCCTGGATGTGGTCCCAGTGGAAATGGGAAACGAACACGTGGGCGGCGAAGGGGCGGTCGCCGAACTCGCGTTTCAGTTCGTGGCCGAGCACGCGGAAGCCGGTGCCGCAGTCGAAGATGTAGATCTGATCTCCCAGACGCACCTCGACGCAGGAGGTATTGCCTCCGTAGCGCAGGTTCTCGGCCTGTGGAGTGGGCGTGGAACCGCGCACGCCCCAAAACTTGATTCGCATAAATTCCAATGCTTGCTTAAGCCGTAATCTTCGACCGCAACCGTCTTCCCGTCAATTCGATTGCTGGTTCGCTCGATTTCTAGTTTGATCGATTTCCAACCTGCTCCGTGCGTTGCCTGCGGTGTTGTTCTGGGGACGCAAAAACACTCCCCCTGGCCGCAAGCCCAAAACGTTCATAATACGCGGGATATTAACGATTCTAGACCTTAGGCACAGGTCAACAAGTGACCAAAGTTTGGCGGGCTACTGCAACCGGACATCGATTGTCGGCAAGGCGCAACGCTCAGCCGCCGCCGGACGCCGTGGTTATGAATGTTCGAACGTGATCAAGGCTGCGCTTGCGGCCGGCAGGTCGAGGACCGCAGCTCCGTTCTCCACTGCGAGCGTGTCTTCTTTCGCCGCCGACCATGCGCCGGCTGCGCCCACGGGAGAGCCTCCGAAGGTGGTGTCGGTGGTGTCGTCGACTCGCGGGGCGTGCAGGCGGAGGGTGGTTACGCGCTGCGCGCGTTGTCCGGCGTCGATGGTCAGGTGAATGGTGCGATCCAGGTGCTTGTTGAACGCCGCGACTTTAATTGCCTCGGTATTGCTGCGGAGACCATAGGCGGTCAGCAGCGGCGCGGCGTCGGGCTTGTCGAGTTTGCTTTCAACCAGCTGGCCTGCGCCGGCTTGCGCGAACAGCAACATTCCGTAATAGATGGGGCGAGCGAGGAATCCATCTTCCTGAGTTCCGGCAATCGCGGTGTACCAGCCGTAACCGCCGCCGTGGAAGTTGATGCCCTCGCCGCCGGCGGACGCGAGCTGATACATGAGGTCGGCGCCCCAGAGCGCGGAGGCAAAAGTGTCGCTGACGCCTCCTTTGCCGCCTTGATAGCAGGAATTGGTTTCGGCCAGACGGAAGGGCAGGCCAGATTCTTGCATGGTGGTCTTCATGCCGACGAACTCGTCCTGCAGCTTGGGATTGGGGCGCAGCAGGCGTTCGATGGTCATCGAGGGATCGGTGGGCGGGCCCTCGGCGTAATAGTGCTGCGAGAGGAACACGGCCTCGTGCTTGAATTGTTTGGCGAAGGGGACCAGCCATTCGTTGTTGTATGCGGTGTCGGGTCCGGCGAATGGGGCGGTGGGAAGGCGCGCCCGGATGGTCTCGAAGAAATGCTGCCATTCGACGGCGAACTGTTTGAAGTCGTAATCGGACTTGCGAATTCCGTTGCGAAAGAAAAGGTCGGGCTCGTTGCAGAGCTGGAAGGCGATCAGCTTCGAGCCGACGGCGTCGATCACGCGGGCGGCTTCGTCGGCGGCATCTTCGGCGGTGCCGGTGCCCAGGTTCAGACCGTAGATCAGTTTCCAGCCGCAGGCGTCGAGGAACTCGCGCAGATTGCGGATGGCCAGCGGAGTGATGTTCACGGGCGCGGGAGCTTCGTGCCCGGTGTCGGGACCGACGGCCATGCCGAAAGCGGCGGGATTCGCTTTGTCGCCGGTGCGCAGGCTATCAGGATTTTGCAGATTCTGCACGTTCGCGGGTTTGGCGGGATCAGGGGTCCAGTAGCAGTATTCGCTGGTGTTGCCGCCGATGCGCAGAACGCCCGACGCGCCCAGGCGCCGGATGAAGCCTGCGAGCTCTGGGTTCGCGCCGGAGAAGAAATTTGGATTCCCGAGCTGCGCCGATTCATAGCTCAGGCCGGTGAAGTCGTCGCCGATCTTGTTGCCGAGCCGGTCGGGGCGCAGAGTCAGCCGGACGGACTGGATTGGGCTGTTTTCGGCAATGCTTAGGGGAGGGTACAGAACAGCAGCGGCGGAGGCAGCAGCAGACAGACGGATGAAATCCCGGCGGTTCATGGGAGTGATTGCATCACAGGATTGTGCCGCGACGCAAACGCTTAGAGCGAATGAGAATTTACACCGTCGCCTATAATGAAAAACCCGCAGTTCGGCGCTGATGAAGCCACGCGGTGTGGATTGCTAATAATGGTGCAACCGGATTTCAAACAGTTTTCGCGGCTGGCGCGCGAGGCTACGCTCGTGCCGGTGGTGAAATCCGTCAGCGCCGATTTGCTCACGCCGGTTTCGGCGTTTCTGGCGATTGCCGAGAAAGAACCACATGCATTTCTGCTGGAGTCGGTGGAACGCGGCGAGCAAATTGGGCGCTACACGTTTCTGGGAGCGCGGCCTTACATGCGGGTTACGGCGCGGGCGGGAACGGTTGAGATTGAGCGCGGGCGGCGGCGCGAGGTGGTGCGCGAGAATATTTTCCAGGTTGTGAAGCGGTTGTTGCGGGAGCACCGCCCGGCCAGCGTTGCCGGGCTGCCTCCGTTTACGGCGGGAGCGGTCGGATATTTCGCATACGACGTCGTGCGCCAGCTGGAAAAGATTGGCGATCGCGCGAAAGATGACTTGGCGCTGCCGGACGCGGAACTGATGTTTTTTGACCGGCTGCTGGCGTTCGATCATTTGCGGCACCAGATTCATATTGTTGCGGCGGCCGACGTGAAACGCGAAAGTCCGCGGCGCGCCTATGATCGGGCACTGCGCGACATTGCCACGCTGGAGCGGAAACTTGCCGCGGGGCTGAGTCCGGCTTTCTGGCGCAAGTCGTCCAAGGCCAAAGCCGAAAAACTCAAGATTCATGCCGGCACGCGGCGCGAAGCCTTCTTGAAAAATGTCAAGCGCTGCAAAGACTACATTGCCGCGGGCGACATTTTTCAGGTCGTGCTCTCGCAGCGGCTCGACTTCACTCCCGAAGTTGCGCCGTTTGATTTGTACCGATCGCTGCGGCAGGTGAATCCGTCGCCCTATCTTTATTTTTTGCGGTCGGGCGATACGCACATTCTGGGGTCGTCTCCGGAGATGCTGGTGAGGGTCACAGGACGAAAGCTGGAGTACCGGCCGATTGCGGGCACGCATCCGCGCGGGCACGACGAAGCCGAAGACCTGCGTCTGGAACAGCAGATGCGCACCGACGAAAAAGAACGCGCCGAACACGTGATGCTGGTCGACCTGGGGCGCAACGATCTGGGACGGGTGAGCGAGTACGGCTCGGTCAAGGTGAAGGATCTGATGTATGTGGAGCGGTATTCACACGTGATGCATCTGGTGTCGGCGCTGGAAGGCACGCTACGCAAGGATCTGGACGCGCTCGATGCCTTTGCCGCATGTTTCCCGGCGGGAACGCTGAGCGGCGCGCCGAAGGTTCGCGCCATGCAGATCATTGAGGCATTGGAACCGACGCGCCGTGGCATCTATGGCGGGTCGGTACTGTACGCCGACTTCGCGGGCAATCTTGATTCGTGCATCGGGATTCGCACGCTGCTGATGCAGGGCAAGAAGGCGTATTTGCAGGCGGGTGCGGGGATTGTGGCGGATTCCGATCCGGCGAGCGAATTTCAGGAATCGATGAATAAGGCGCAGGCTGTCCTGAGAGCCGTTGAAAACGCACGTCGTTCCTAAAATTGAGCGACGAATTGAGCGAAGGGTTGGGCGGCGCGCACGACTACGGTTCGCATTTCTGCGGTTCTGAACTTGGTGGCGGGGCGCAGTGTGGAGTAATTTCTCCGGCTCCGGGGTCTGTGTTTTTGGAATTGTGCGCAAAGCACCAGCGCACGAGGGTCTGGGGATAATCGCGACGAACCGTCGCCGGCAAATCCTGCTCGCGGATTTCTTGAAATACAAACTGAATCGTCCCATCCGCTGCGACCGTACCTACCAGGTAGCCGTAGACATCCTGCTTCGCCGTTTCGGAGGGCTGAACCGGCAGCGCGTAACGCTCGGCTCCGCCGGTTCCGACAATCCAGCCGGGCAGCGGGTCGCCTTTTTTCTTCAATTCCGGCGTGTCGAAAATGTTCTCCAGATAGAAATGCGAATGGCTGGACAGCACGTAGACGGGTTTGGTTGTCTGAGTGTGAAAGGCCAGCAACTTCTCGTACGCCTTGGTGCCGCTGTCACGCGCCCCGATGACGCTGCTGTCACCCATGCTATGGGAGTTGGCGACGCTGTCGGGCAGCGATTCATGCATGCCCACGACCAGGCTCTTTACTTCGTTGTCGGTGGTAGCGCGCTGTAAAACGCCGTCAAGCCAGGCGAGCTGCGAAACCGGGAAGCAGTCGGAAGAGTTGTCCAGGTAGATGAAGTCCACGCCTTTTTGGATCCAGTGATAATAAGTCTGCGGAAGAGGTGGTTCGGACAGTTCGTCAGTCTTTTTTTTCGTTTTCTTATCGCTGGCTGCCGGAGACTGCGACGCTTCATCTTTGACGCGCTGATCGTGCAGAGATTTTTGATCGAGCCACGCGGCGAACTGGCGGCGGAACTGGAACTTGTCTTTGGGCGTCATGACTTCGTGGTTGCCGATGCCTACATAGAACGGTAAATTCCCGAACGCGGCGATCTGGTGGTCGATGAAGTCGGGCCAGGCGCGCGGCAAATAGAGGCTGCAACTCAGGAAATTGCCATCGTTAGCGGCGCCGAAGGCAATGTCCTCATCGATTTTGTAAATCGCCCGCAGATCGCCGAGATGCCAGTAAAAGCTGGGATAAAACTGCACGCTGTTGGCCGCGATCGCCGGCATCACGATGTCTCCGCAGTTGCGCGAGTCGCCGGAGACGATGAAACGCCACGATCCTTCGGACAGCGGGGGAATGGCCGGATTGCCGCGCGTGCGGAATGGCCCGTCCTGCGCCGAGGCTGCGAGACCTGCGGCCAGCAACAGCGCTAAGAGCAGGAGCGAGCTCAGAAATCGAAGGACCGCGATGCGTCGGCTGGCAGCAGGGAACATAGGCATTCCTTTCGTGACGAAACGCGAACTCGAAGAGATTTAAACAGGAAGAGTATAGACCAGCAGTGACGGACCTTTGTTCTTAGATTAGCGAGCGGAAGTGCAGCATTTACAGCGACAGAAAATTCTCAACCAGCTTTTTCCCCGCGTCAGTGAGCACGCTTTCGGGATGAAACTGCACCCCTTCGACAGCGTACTCGCGATGGCGCAGCCCCATGATGGTGCGGGTGCCGTCTTTTTCAGTGGTCCAAGCGCTGACTTCGAGTTCGGCGGGCAGGTCTTTTTCCTCGACGATTAGTGAGTGGTAGCGCGTCGCCGTCATGGGCATAGGAAGACCCTGAAAGACGGTCCGGTTGTCATGCATGACGGCGCTGGTTTTGCCGTGCATGAGATGGGCGGCGCGAACCACGCGTCCTCCGAAGGCTTCGCCGATGGCCTGATGTCCCAGGCAGACTCCGAGGACAGGAACTTTTCCAGCAAAGTGGCGGATGAGATCGATGCTGATGCCCGCCTCGCCCGGCGTGCAGGGGCCGGGAGAGACGACAATCTTTTCCGGACCCATGCTCTCGACCTCACTCACCGTAACCTGATCGTTGCGGCAAACCTTGACCTCCTCACCTAACTCGCCGATATACTGCACCAGGTTGTAGGTGAAGGAATCGTAGTTGTCGAGTACGAAAATCACGCGCCTGCGCTCCTGGTATCAGCTTACACCGGAGAACAATTTCGCGCTGTTCTCGCCTGAATGGGCCACGCGGTGACCCAAGGGTGGTATTGACCGCGGCGCTGGGGAGTAGCATTCTCAATTTATCGTTTCATTATTGAAAGCGCTACTTCACGCCACTTGGAGGATGTAATGGCCGAGCCCCAGGAAGAGAAGAGGGGTGCGCGACGCTTCGCGCTGCACGTACCGGTAACCGTCGATCACGATAATGCTGCTCAACCTGCCCAGTTGCGCGACGTCAGCGCGCGGGGCATCTGCTTTTATCTGGAGTCGGCTGTGGCCCAGGGATCGCCCATTGGTTTCACGCTGACTCTGCCGCCGGAGATCACGCTCACCGAAAGCATCCGCGTGCAATGTAAGGGTCACGTGGTGCGGGTGGAGGACGGGGACGATGGCAAACTCGCCGTGGCCGCGGTGATTGAAGATTACGAGTTTTTGCCCGAAGCGTAAACAACTGCTGGCTCTCGTCGTGCGAAGTTCACGGTCTTTCTTCCGTTGATTTGTCATCCCGAGCGCGGCGGGGATCTGGGTTCTTGCTTGCGCCACCAGGGTTGCCGCTGCGGGCACACACCGAGGTCCCTCGCTCTGCTCGGGATGACAGACCGTTATAGTTTGGGCTGCCGGTTCTTCTTTCTTCTTGCCCTTCTCGTCCCTTCTCTCATTGCCTCCGCAGGTGATATGTTTCCTTCAAGGTTCCAGCGGGGGATTCTTTGCGGCGACCAGCGTTCCAATCTGCATTCCAATCGATGTGCGTGACTTTACGGGTGATGCTGTGCGTAGGGCTGATCTTGGCGCTGCTGTCTGGCGGAACTGACGCGCAGACCTTCGGGCCGCCGCCAGTGGTGACGAGCGTTCGCATTGTGCATGAACATGGGGCGCCCGCGATTGAGATTCTTACCAGCCGCGGGCCAGTCATTCCCGAGATACAGGCGCTGGATGTTCCGCCGCGGTTGATGATCGATCTGCCCAACTCACGTCTCGGACTGGCGCAGAAGCGGATCGCAACTCAGGAAGAGAACATTCTCGCCATTCATGTTGATCAAGATCATATTGATCAAGATCACTTCGATCCACGTAATGATCAACGTAGTGATCAACATCAGAAACCGCCGGTGACGCGGATTATCCTCGACTTGCGGGCGCCCTATGGCTACTCGTGGGAGGGCGCTGGACGTCGACTGGTGGTGCATCTAACGGCCCCCGGGGCTGCGCAGGCTGGAAATGCGGCAGGGAACGCGGGCAAAAAATCGTCGCAAATGGAGACCCCGATGGTGCCGGGCCTGTCGCTGCACCCAACCCCGGGCGCGACTCCTGCCGTGGTGCCAGTGACGGGTGGCTCGGGCGCGATGGTGCTGGCGGGAAGCCGCATCGCATCGGGGTCGGCGGTGACTGCCGGTTCGGACACGGCAGTGTTGCGGGTCGCGGGTGCGGGAGAAGTTTGGGTGTGTCCCGGCACCACGGTTTCGGTTACGCCCTCGCGGACCAAACGCGACCTGATGTTTGGCCTGAGCACGGGCGGGATTGAGGCGCACTATTCTCTGAAAGCATCGGCCGATACGGTGCTGACTCCTGACTTCCGCATCCTTTTTGCAGGGCCGGGAGAGTTTCATTTCGCCATTAGCGCTGATGCCCACGGGAATACTTGCGTGCGCGCGCTGAAGGGCAACACTTCTTCAGCCATCGTTTCCGAAATGATGGGGAACCGGATTTACCAGGTCAGGCCAGCCGAGCAGGCGGAGTTTCACTCCGGACAGATCGACAAGGTCGATGCCGAGGTCCCGCTGGAGTGCGGATGTCCTCAGCCTTCGCCGGCGATGCAGGCGGCCGCGGCATTTGCACCGAACGTGCCCGACTCGGAACTGCCGGAGACGGCGCGAATCGGTGGCGGTGCGAGTCCCGCGCCGGCCGTGGCCGGGTCTGTACCCGCAAGTGCAACTACGTCCGCTGCCGGGACGAGGCTCTCGAATGGCCCGGAGACGGCTCCGCTGCCCGCTTCTCAGCCGAACGAGATTCACGTACAGGTGGACGCGCCGCTGGTATTTACCGCGAAGAACCGTACTGCGAGCGCACTACCGGCGTCGGTGCAGGCGGCCAAAGACTTGCCGGTGGCAGAGTCGACGGCCCGGCAGGTTCATCTCGATGCCTTGATTCAAGCTCCGCTGCCGCAGAAGCCAACCAAGCCCGAGCATCGCGGCTTCTTCCGGCGGGTGGGAGGATTCTTCGCCGGCATCTTTAAATAGAAAACCGAGCACTCCTAAAGTTTCCGTTCCCAGGGAAATCCTTTTCCTGCGGCAGCGCGTCTTACGGCAGGTTGGGCGACTTTTCGGTAGGAGCGCGCCATGACTGCTACATCTCCTGGACCGGGGCCGGATCTATTTTCGATTCTCTCCGGGGAACGCGACAGAATCTACCGGACCCGGCGCGAAGCGTTCGTCCTTTCGCTGCTGGGCCAGGCGGCGATTTTGGGGCTGCTCATTTACTTCATGAGCTGTGTGATTGAGCACCCGCCCGGAGTTATCAATCAACTTTCAAAGTTCAGTGATCTGCCTCTTGTTTTTTCGGGAGACAGTGGCGGAGGGGGCGGCAACCATGATCCGCTTCCGGCGTCGCATGGCAATCTGCCGCGAGCCTCGCTCGATACTCAACTAGCGCCGCCAACGGTAATTCTGCCCAAGGAAATGCCGAAGCTTCCGGTGGAAGAGACCGTGATGGTGGCTCCGGATATCAGGCTCCCGCAAGGCGGCCCGATCGGCGACCCTACTTCGCAGGTTTCGAAAGTACTGTCCAACGGGCCTGGCGGTCGGGGAGGGATTGGCACCGGATGTTGCGATGGCGTAGGGCCGTCGACTGGGCCGGGAGCGGGTGCTGGGCCTCCTGGAATCTATCCGGCGGGGAAGATGGGCGTAACCGTGCCGCAAGTAATCTTCAACCCCGAGCCGAGTTTCTCCGACGAAGCCCGCAAAGCAAAAGCACAGGGGATGGTGCTGCTCTTGGTGGTGGTGGGGAAAGATGGCCGCACCTATGACATCCACGTGGGGCAGAGCTTAGGGATGGGCTTAGACGAGAAGGCGATAGAGGCAGTCAAAGTCTGGCGCTTCCGGCCCGCCACTCTGAATGGCCAGCCGGTGGCGACGCAGATTGCGGTACAGGTGGACTTTCACTTGTACTGAAAAAACTGGCGTCGGACCTCAGCCGTCGGACCTCCCAAGGTCTAAGGTCCGAGGTCGGACGTCCGACGCCGTTCGTATTAGCCTCGGTTGATGGCGCGGCGCAGGGGCTCGACTTTTTCCCGCAGATCGTCGGCCAGGTCGGCGCCGCGGCTGGCGACATCGCGGACTCGATCGCCGGCTTCGCGCACGTGGTCCTTCGCCGTGTCGGCCCAGTCGCCCAGAGTATCCTTGGCGTCTTCGAAGCCGCGCTGCAGATCGCGGCGCATCTGCTTGCCGGTCTTGGGGGCGAGCAGAAGGCCGGCCAGCGCTCCAGCGCCGAGTCCGATCAAAAGGAAGGTGATGGCTGTGCCCACGTTGCTGCTGTCTGAAGATTCGTAACGTCCGAAGCGCATAATGAAGACCTCAATTTTCCGCCCAGGGTTCGTCCGGGGCTGGTTCGCGAGTGCCGGGATTCCGGCCTTTTTATTCTAGTCCCGCGGCGCGGGCCCGGCGAAACTGATTTGCAGGCGCGCAATCCGCACCCCTTCGATGAGATCGGCTGTGGGAAGGTTTCCTTTCCGGCGCAGCTGAGTGTAAAATAACACTTTAGCCATCACCGCATGTGCAGTGTAAGCCGGCGATGGAACTTGTGGCCTGCCCGCCTTCCGCCGGCTCCGCCAACCGCAATCGTATAAGGAGAGTTTTTCAAGCGATGTCGATCCCTGCCACCCAGCTTCGTCCCGGCATGATCATCAGGCACAACAATGATCTGCACTCCGTTTTCAGCGTGGAACACCGCACGCCCGGCAACCTGCGCGCCTTTATTCAGGCCAAGCTGCGCAACCTGCGCACCGGCGCCATGTTCGAACACCGTTTTCGTTCGCCCGACCCGATCGAGAAGGTCAACGTGGACGAAGTCGAAATGCAGTTCCTCTACGCCGACGGCGACAGCTATTACTTCATGGACACCTCGAACTACGAGCAGACCCACCTGAGCAAGGAAATCCTGGGCGACGCGGTGGATTACCTGATTGCCAACCTCGAAATCAAAGTGGAGTTTTTTGACGGCAAGGCCGTCGGCATTGAGCTGCCGCAGACCGTGATTCTGACGGTGGTTGAGACCGAGCCGGGGCTGAAGAGCGCCACCGCTTCCAGCGTAACTAAGGCCGCCAGGACCGAGACCGGGCTGGTGGTGCAGGTTCCGCCGTTCATCAACGAAGGCGAGAAGATTAAGGTCGATACTTCGGAAGGCGCGTATTTGTCGCGCGCGTAAGGCCATTGTTGATTGTCGATTGCTGATTGCTGATTGGAAAATCGCGCTCCGGCGTTTTCGGTTTTCAATCAACAGTCAAAAATCAACAATCAGCAATTTTTTATGACTCCTACTGAAAAACCTGTTGAGGCGCGCCGGTTCTTCGTTCGCGGACGCGTGCAGGGGGTGGGTTTCCGCTGGTTCGTGGAGCGGGAGGCGCACATCCTCGCCATCGCCGGGTGGGTGCGGAACAATCATGATGGCAGCGTGGAAGTTCATGCCCAGGGCACTCGCGACCAGCTCTCCGGTTTGCATGGCCGGCTGCGCGAAGGTCCGCGCGCGGCCCGTGTGGATGCGGTGGAAGTATCTGAGGCCAGCATAGTCGCCGAACTGAGTTCGTTTCGCATTGAAGGAGCGTGGTAAATGCCGCCTGTCGCCGAGATGAATTCCGATCAGTTGAAGCGCCTGATTCGCGAAGTCCCGGATTTTCCCAAGAAGGGGATTCTCTTTTACGACATCACGACGCTGCTGAAGGACAAGACCGGCTTCGCCACACTGATCGACAAGTTGGCGGAACACTACATTTCGCAAGATGTCGATCTGGTGCTGGGTATGGAGGCCCGCGGCTTCATCTTCGCGCCCGCGCTGGCTTATCGCTTGAGCGCCGGATTCGTTCCCGTGCGCAAGCCCGGTAAGCTGCCGGCGGAGTGCGTGAAGTACGATTACACGCTGGAGTACGGGACGAATTCGCTGGAGATTCATAAGGACGCCATTCAGAAAGGCCAGCGCGTGCTGATTGTCGACGACTTGCTGGCCACCGGAGGCACGGCCGAGGCGACCGCAAAGCTGGCGGCCACACTGGGCGCTGATATCGTCGGCCTGGGATTCGTGGTGGAACTGGAATTCCTGAAGGGCCGCGACCGGTTGAAAGACTATGACGTGATGTCGCTGCTGCGCTACGACAGGTAGAATCCGGCGCGTGATTTGGATTTCATGGCTGCCGTAGCCTGTCAAGTACTGTCATCCCGACCGCAGCCGGAGCGCCAGCGACGGGGGAGTGGAGGGACCTTGGGTTAGTCTGTATCCCTTCCACTCTCCGTCAGTGATAACTGCGATTCTTTCGGCAAATATCCCTTCCGCCAAAACCAATCCTCCATAGCATCCTTCAGTTGGTCGAGCGGCACGCTGCTGCCGATTTCCATCTGACCGTCTGCCACGGGGAGAGTGTCGTCGAACACACTGGCGTTGGTGAAGTTGCGCATGGAGAAGCTGTCGAGCCATTTCAGCGGGCAGGGAAGTGTGTGGCCGTCGGCGGCGTATTCGACGCGAATTTTGTGGGCGAACATAGTGGGGAGTTGCTGATTGCTGATTGCTGATTGAAACCCAAGATCCCACTGGGGCCTTGGCGTTTTCAATCAACAATCAGCAATCAAAACTCAACAATTGGCCTACCTCTGAGCTTTCGGTCCGGCGGCCTTGACTTCGGCCGGGGCGTCGAAATTCTCGAAGTTCCTGGCGAAGCGGTTACGCAGGTCTTCGGCTGCCCGGTCGTAGGCGGCTTTATCGGGCCAGGCGTTGCGCGGGTTCAGCACCTGCGGAGGCACTCCATGGCACCGTCGCGGGATCGCAAAACCGAAGGCGGGCTCGATCTCGAATTCTTCCCGGATGAGTTCGCCTTCGACGGCGGCGTCGACCATGGCGCGGGTGTGCGGAATATCCATGCGCTTGCCCACGCCATACGGACCACCCTGCCAGCCGGTGTTAACCAGCCAACATTGCGCGTGATGCTCGCGCAGACGGCGGCCCAGCATTTCAGCATAAGTCTTCGGAGGCAGCGGCATGAACGGCGAACCGAAGCAGGTCGAGAACGTTGCTGATGGTTCTTTCACGCCGGCTTCCGTGCCCGCAACTTTCGCGGTGTAGCCCGAAAGAAAGTGATACATGGCCTGCTCGGGCGTGAGCTTCGAGATCGGAGGCAGAACGCCAAAGGCATCGGCGGTGAGAAATACCACGTTTTTAGGATGTCCGCCAATGCCGGGGATCACAGCGTTGTCGATGAAGTCCACGGGATAGGCGGCGCGCGTGTTCTCGGTTTTGCTGTCGTCGTTGTAGTCCGGGAAGCGCGTGTGCGAATCGAGCGTGACGTTCTCGAGCACGCATCCGAAGCGCAGGGCGTTCCAGATCTGCGGTTCATTTTTCTGCGAGAGCTTGATGCACTTGGCGTAGCATCCGCCCTCGAAGTTGAAGATGCCGTCGGCGCTCCAGCCGTGCTCGTCATCGCCGATCAGGTCGCGCGAGGGATCGGCCGACAGCGTCGTCTTGCCGGTGCCCGAGAGTCCGAAGAACAACGCGCTCACGCCGTTGTGCCCCACGTTCGCGGAGCAGTGCATGGGGAAGACATTGCGCGGCGGCAGGAGGAAATTCATGATGCTGAAGATCGACTTTTTGATCTCGCCAGCATAAGAAGTCCCGCCGATGAGCACGATCCGGCGCGTGAAATTCAAGAGAATGAAAACTTCAGAATTCACGCCATCGCGTTTAGGTTCGGCCTGGAACTCGGGAGCCGCGATGACGGTGAACTCGGGGTGGTGGCTCTTGAGTTCCTCCGCGCTCGGCCGCAGGAATAACTGCCGCACGAAGAGATTGTGCCAGGCGTATTGGTTCACGATGCGGACCGGCAGGCGGTAGGCGGGATCGGCGCCGCAGAAAAGGTCCTGCACAAAAAGTTCCCGCCCGCGCAGATGCTCGATCACCTGTTCGTAGAGCGCGTCAAACTTCTCGGGTTCGAACGGCTGGTTGACCGCGCCCCAGGCGATGGTTTGAGCGGTGGTTTCATCCTTGACGATGAACTTGTCTTTCGGGGACCGGCCGGTGCGATTGGTGTATCCGACGATGGCTCCATTGGCCGCCAGCTTCGCTTCGTTGCGCCGGATGGAGTGCTCCACCAGCACGGCCGGGGAAAGATTAAAGTGCGTCCGGCTCTCGCTCAGCAACTCCGCGACGTTGCTGACGTGCATCGTGGTAGCCATGGGGGATCTCCTTCGATGAGGGCAGACAGAGAGTCATAATAAGGTCAAACATATTATTGTCCCTCAAAAGGCGCATCCTGCCAAATTTTTCATGGTCAATAAGTCATGATCAACAAGTCATGATCAACAAGATGCGGTGCCCAAGAGGCGGGGAACCGAGGCGAAGCGAAAAAGAACCCACTCTGCTCGCCGTGACACTGTTTGCTAGTCGGAGGTTTTGTAATCGCAGGCGGTGCGGCAGGGCTCGCAGTACAGGA
>Ga0116125_1000514_pt1 | contig 18028 bp, 12 predicted proteins | sample June2015DPH_16_1_2_FD_89729 | JGI IMG/M metagenome (GOLD analysis project Ga0116125, IMG submission 89729) | Peatland microbial communities from SPRUCE experiment site at the Marcell Experimental Forest, Minnesota, USA - June2015DPH_16_10 | ecosystem: Environmental > Terrestrial > Soil >...
ATGTCGCGCAGCCGCCGGACACTTCTGCGGGCGTGGTGCCGCAAGGTGCTGGCTCGAAAACCGTAGACCGCGCGGCGGCGCGCTGCCCCACCAGTCTGGCGCGCGGTGTATCGTACCTGGTGTATCGTACTAAGTGGATCGCTCATGCATCCAGCACGCCATGCAGCCTCGCGCCGAAGTCGCGCCAACTCCCACTGAGGAAATCGTCGCGGCCCCGTCGCGGATAGCTTCCATCGATATTTTCCGCGGGCTGACGATTCTCGTGATGATTTTCGTCAATGACGTCGGCGAGGTCAAAGGCCTGCCGTGGTGGACGCATCACGCTCCCCCCGACGCCAACTATATGACCTATGTCGACATGGTGTTTCCGGCGTTTCTGTTTATTGTCGGGATGTCGATTCCGCTGGCGATGGGGCGCCGCAAAGTGTCTGAATCCGGTCTAAAGGTGCTGAGCCACATTTTGCTGCGGTCGATAGGCCTGATCGTGATCGGCATATTTCTCGCGAACCTCTACAAGATGGACCCGCAATTGAGCGGCATCGACAGGACGCTTTGGGGGCTGCTGGGCTTCGCGGGAATTTTTCTCTTGTGGAATGTGTATCCGAGAAACGAAAGGCGCAAAGCATTTTACCGGGCGCTGAAGATCCTGGGCGCAGTGATGCTGGCGGTTGTGTTGGCCGTGTTCCGGAGAAAGACGGAGAGCGGAGAGGTTGCGTGGCTCGATTTTTCGTATTGGGAGATCCTGGGGTTGATCGGCTGCGCTTATCTTGGCGTGTCGATTCTCTATCTGCTCTTGGGGAGAAAGACTTGGACGGTGGTGGTTGCGTTCGTCGCGCTCACCGCTATGAATGCAGTCTCAACCGCGGGGAAGATCGGTTGGGCTGGGCGGGTGCTCCGCTACTGGCCGTTCGAGGCGGGGTTATGCGCGATTACGATGGCTGGCGTGGTAGCGACGAAGATCTTCTTCGACCAGAACAACGCGCGAAGTTTCCGGGATAAGGCGGTGCTCGCTTCGGTATACGGAGCCGTGCTGTTCGCCGCTGGGCTGGCGCTATTGCCGCTGGGGATTTCAAAAATAGGGGACACGCCAACCTGGGGACTGTTTTCGGCGTCGGCTTGCACGTTCATCTTCCTGGCTCTGTACTGGATTGCGGACGTGAAGCACCGAACCAGTTGGGCCGCATTTGTGAAGCCGGCCGGATCGAACACGCTATTGACCTATTTGCTGCCTGACGTCTGGTACGTCATTCCAGCGCTGGTAGCGCTGGGGGATCGTTGGAACGCCGGTGCGCCCGGCGTCATTCGGGCTTTTGTGTTCACGGCGATCATGTTGGCTGCGTCCGCGGTCCTGACACGGTGGAAGGTGCGACTGCAACTATAGAGAATCTGATGAAACGGAAATCCTTGTTATTTGTCATCCTTTTGTTAATTATCGGCGTGCCGCTGATGGCAGGTGAGCCTGCGGAAATTCTAACGAATCATTTAGGTTATGATCCGTTCGGGCCGAAGCATGGCGTGATTCAAGGCTCGGCATCCGATCAGTTCGAGACGTTCGTGGTCAAGACCTACCCGGACGGAGTGCTGGTGTTCCAGGGAAAGGCTTCCCCGGATGTTTCCGTCCCGAAGTGGCGGGATTGGCATTACTGGGAGTTCGATTTCACGGAACTCGAAAGAGAAGGCACGTACGTTGTGGAGGCACAGGACCGCGATCGTGTGGTACGATCGTTTCCCTTCCGCGTTCAGAAAAACATTCTGGAGCGCGCGACGCTTTCCGATGTGCTCTACTACTTCAAGTCCGAGCGTAGCTCGGGTGCCATCGACAAGGCCGATAGCAAGATCGCCTTCGAGGGGTCGAAACGAAAGCCCATTGATGCGCACGGTGGCTGGTACGACGCTAGCGGCGATTATGGAATCCACATGTCGCAACTGGACTTCGCCAGTTACTTCAACACGCAGCAGGCGCCGCTGGTGGTTTACAGCCTAGGCAAAACACGCGAACTGTTGGAGGCACGCGATGATCCGAACTTCCGCCAGATATTGCGGCGCTTGGTGGATGAGACCGCGTACGGAGCCGACTACTTGGTCCGGATGAGAGCGCTCGGCAGTTCATTCTACGAGTCCATCGGCGACAAGAATCCTGAGAAGAGGCCCGAGGACCGGGTTATCCAGAAGGTCATGAAGGGGTTCAGCGTCTATCTGGAGAAGCCCACGGGTAAGAGCGTGGCGCCGGATGCGGCCGGCGAAGAAGGCCAGTATGAAGTTGGGTACCGCAGTGGCGGCGGATTTGCGATTGCAGGACTCGCCATCGCCGCGCGTTTGCCAATAGGCGGCGAATTCAATAATGCGATGTACCTGAAAACAGCCGAAGAAGCCTTCGCTTTTTTGGAAGCGCACAATTCCGAACTGCTCAACGATCACAAAGAGAACATCCTGGACGATTACTGCGCGCTGGTTGCGGCCACGGAACTGCTGCGCACCACGCGCAAGCCAATTTACGCGCAGGCGGCCAAACATCGTGCCGACGGCTTGTTGGGCCGGCTGGTATCGAGCGGCGGCTACAAGGACTACTGGCGCGCTGACGATCGGGATCGGCCTTTCTTCAACGCTTCGGACGCGGGGGCGCCGATTGTCGCGCTGGTGGAATATTACGAGCTAGCGGACAAAGTGGAGCAGGCTCGCATTTTGGATGTCGTGAAACGCTCGTTCCAGTTCGAGCTCGGTGTGACTCGCGAGGTGTCGAATCCGTTCGGACTGGCGCGACAGTATGTGCAGAACAAGCAGGGCCAGCGCAGGACGTCATTCTTCTATCCGCACGATTCGGATACCAGCCCATGGTGGCAGGGCGAGAACGCGCGTCTCGGGTCGCTCGCGGCCGCCGCTCGCCTGGCTGCGCCTTTGTATAGGGACGATCCGGCATTTGAGGCGCAGTTGCAGGGTTACGCGCTCGACCAATTGAACTGGATTTTGGGTTTGAATCCATTCGATGCGAGCATGCTGCAGGGCACGGGCCGGAACAATCCGGAATATCGTTTTTTCGCGAGCTGGGAGTACAAGAGCGCGCCGGGAGGGATTTGTAACGGCATCACTTCTGGATACAAGGACGACGAAGGGATCGATCTGAACGTGCCTTATGAAATCACGCACCAGGATTCGGACTGGCGCTGGGCCGAGCAATGGTTGCCGCACGCGGCATGGTACATATTGGCGACGGCGGCAGGCCGGACGACGGCCGGTCCGAAGGAAGAGGCGGTGATCGCGTACATTTTCGTTCAGGACCATAGCATCGATCCCGCGTCTGTGGCCGCTGAGAAGCTCACGCACATCAATTACGCGTTCGCGAATATCAAGGACGGCGTGATGGTGGAGGGTTTCGTGCACGACGCCGCCAATTACCAGGCGCTGAACAGTCTGAAGGCCAGGAATCCGAAGCTGAAGGTGTTGGTTTCGGTGGGCGGGTGGACGTGGTCGGGCCAATTCTCGGATATCGCACTGACGAAGGAGTCGCGCCGAAAGTTTGTTGAGAGCGCGGTGGCATTCTTGGAGCGTTACAAGTTAGACGGCCTGGATGTGGATTGGGAATTCCCCGGGCAAGAAGGTTTGCACAACGTCCACCGGCCGGAGGATAAGGAGAATTGCACGGCCCTGATGGCGGATTTGCGCGCCGCTCTGGATAAGGCGGGACAAAAAGCCGGCAAGCGATATCTGCTGACCATGGCGGTGGAGGCGGCCGACGGGTGGCTCCAACACACGGAAATGGCCAAAGTGGCGGCATCGCTGGATTTCGCCAACCTGATGGCTTACGATCAGTTTGAGCCGGGCGGGGACCCGATGGCTGGGCATCACGCACCGCTCTTCACGCATCCGGCGAATCCGAAGCATTTGTCGGCGGCCACGGCGGTGAGCCACTTCATCGCGGCCGGCGTGCCAGCGGCCAAGGTGGTGTTGGGAGTACCGTTCTATGGACACGCTTGGGGTGAGGTTCCAGCTGCCGAGCATGGGCTGTATCAACCAGGGAAGGTGCCCAAGCAGCAAATATACGAGCCGTTCGACATGATCGACGGCAAACTCGAAAATCAAGGCGGCTTTGTGCGCTACTGGGACGATGTTTCCAAGGCGCCGTTCCTCTATAACTCAGACAAGCAGCTTTTCGTTTCGTATGACGATGCGGAATCGATCCGGGTGAAGGGCCGCTATGTCATCGATCGAGGGTTGGGCGGGATGATGTTCTGGGAATACAGCGGCGACCCGAAAAACAAGCTACTAGACGCCATTCACGAGGGCATGACGCAATAAAAGCACAAGAGCGATCACGGCGGCAAGCCCCAGCAGAACTGCGACGGCGGCTAGGACCATTTTTTTTCGCGGCTTTCCAGCAGAGACGGCAGGGACCTCTTGGGGAATTGATTCTGGTTCGGGTATCGGGGTAGGTTGCGAGGCCTCGGGTGCGATAGCAGCAAGCAACGCGATACCCTCCTCAGGCGTCGGGGCTTTTTGCTCGGAACCATATTCGGCGAGGGATTGTTCGATTTGCGCACGCAACTGGTCGGGAGACTTGCCGAGCTTTACGCGGCCACGGCCTGGCAATTCCGCCAGAACGTTCTCGATATCCAAAGGCGCGAGCGGCTTAACCACCTCGTAACCCAGGGCGTCCGCGAGGCGGCAAGCGACGTGGACGATGCTGAGCAGGCTCAGCGTCGTACCCTCACAGGGATCGTGATGACGGCCGGCGATTTGCGCCAGGCCTGCTGGTAAGTCCCAACGCTCCGCAAGGACTCGGCCGGCCTCCGCGTGGTCCATCCCAAACTCGTCGCGCTCAAAGTCCAGCAGGTCGAGACAGCGTGTCGCGGCGTCCCGAATGATCCCTTCATACTCCGCTGGATATGCTACCAGCAATCCCAACCGGCCGATGTCGTGCATGATGCCGGCCGTAAATGCAACGTGCGTGAACTCGCCGCAGGCGTTGGCGATGTGATCCGCAAGCACGGCGGTCGCAACCGTATGTTGCCAGCAGCGGCGCAACTCTTCGGTGCGCAACGCGCCTTTGGCGTAAGCCGCGGTGGCGTGCGTCAAGATAAGTTGGCGGGTAAGATCCAAGCCCAGCAGCGCGACGGCCTGGCGTACGTTAGTAACTGGAGTTACCAGTCCAAATTCAACCGAGTTTACACGTTGCAGTATTCGCGCCGTGAAAGTTGCATCGCTGCTGATGAGCTCGGCGACCTCGTTGGTCTGGACTTCAGGCTTCGCCAATAAATTGAGCAGCTTGGCCGCCACGGGAGGAAATGGCGGCACTCTTTTTAGACCGTCGGAAACAGTTGTGGCAGATCTACTCATGGCAGTCAGTCACTAATCGTCAGGTTCCCGATTTAACTTCAGCTTCGGCGCGCTGCTTTTAGACCAAAACATTACTTAGAGAGACACCGCTGGTGCTAAATGACTGGCACGGGACAAATTGGAGTCGCTCGCGTCAGAGACCTGGATGACAGCCGCCGGCCTTGTGCTGAGTGTAGGCGGAGCCATGGCGCTGACGCGGTTCATTTCATGGGAGCTGTGGGAGGTGCAATCGGCGGACCCGGCCACGTGCGTGGGAATCTCCTTGTTGTTGATGGCCGTTGCTTTGCTGGCGGGCCTGGTGCCGGCGCGGCGGGCGGTGCGGGTGGAATCCGACGATCGCGCTTCGATACGAATAGGTGGCGCCGCTAGGCGCCGGCGGCTTTGAAGTGAACCAGCTTGCGGGTTTTCAGATCCACAGTTACGAAATCGTCCGGGGTCTTGGCCGCGGCACCGTCCGAGGCTGGGTGGTATTCGATACGGAGTTGCTGGGCATTCACCAGCACTCGCAGATAGCCATAATCCGTATCGTCGTAGTTTTCGAAGGTGACCCCTGGGACGCTTGAGAGTGCCATGGGCGCGCGTAACGCTGGTGCACCCGCGCGCGTGAGCGGCGTCAATCCATGGCCTCCGTTGCCCGCGATGAGATAGGGGATCTCCATATTGCCGGTTATGCGGGTGTAACGCTGATAGCTGTGTGCGTGGCCTGAGAGCACCGCGTGCGGCCACACGCCTGTGGCCTTGCAGGCTGCGTCGATCTCCTGCAGCATAATCGGGCTGCCGCCGTGGTTGCCGGTGGTGTAGGGAGGATGGTGCACCGCGATGATCACCGCGCCTGGGAATTTCTCGGACTTAATTCGCTGCAGCGCGGCTTTCAGATAATCAAGCTGTGCATTGATCAAACTCGGGAAGGTTTTTCCTTGGCTCGAAATCACGCCGGGGTCTTCCAGACGATTGCTATAGAGCGCGAGTATCCGCACGAACGGCGCTTCGAAGGTGTAGTACACGCCCGGCTGGATCATCGCAGTGCGATCCAGCCCGCCGTTTTCAGCGGTTGGGTGCGGAGCCGTGGCGCAGAAGTTTTGGAGGAACGCATCAAGGGTAGGAGTGGTGCTGCCCGGCGCCACCATACCGTCGTGGTTCCCGGCGATCGCAACGATCGGACGCGGATAGTCGCGGTAAGGCTCGTAGAATTGGTCGTAATAATACTGAGACTCGCCAAAGCTATAGACGAGATCTCCCAAATGAAAGAGAAACGACGGAACCTGCGCCGGATCGGTCTCATTGAAATCGGCCATCAACTTATCCGTAACCGCATTTTGGGGTTTAACGCTGCGCGTATTGCCGGTGTCGCCGAGCGCGTGAAAGACAATCTGTTTCGCCTGGGTGATGGTTTTGACGATGGCGGCGCCTTGGCTTCCGAGAACGTCTGCAAGTTGTAAAATCGGCTCGACCCCACCTCGGGACGGCGGAAAAGGCAGGGGCTTGAGGGTATTGGCTTCCTTATCGAGGACCTTGTATGCCGCGTTGTCCGCCTGAGTATCATGCGCCGTGCGGAAGTTACTCGGATCCGGAGTCAGCGCTGGTTGCGCAAAAAGCGGTCCGCCCGTGGATGTGGAAGAGCTGTCCGGGGTCTTGGTGGACGAGGTCGTTTTCTTGGATACTTTCTTGGCCATGTTAGGTCTCCTTAGGTCTTAAGTTGGGCTAGCTTTCCGCCAGAAGTCTAAACGCCTTGGAAATCCTCTCCATTTCTACGTCTAGGTTCTGATTAGCGTATCACAGGCTGCTGATTTGTGATCCTAAGAACAACGGCTTTTCGCAGGTCGGGGACCTGCGCCACGTTTATTTGAACAGCAACAGCTTGATAGGCTGATAAAGCAAGTAGATGGCTCCGGCCACCAACCAGATCGTTGAGCTGACGGAGAACATTCGCGCGGTGGTTCGCACTTCGGGCGTACGATCCAACTGCAGCAGGGGACCACTTTCGTTCGCGGCAGTCCGGTCATAGAGAAACAGCGGAGCGCCTGCAAAGAGCACAAATATCGGAAAAAAGGTCGCAGTGATCTCCATATTGGCCTGCTTGATGGCCCCGCTTCGGAAAAGGGAATTAAGCGATTCAACGGCCTCGGCAAGCGCGCACGCCGCGAGTGCCAGATGACGAATCGCGAGGGCGCGTCCGGCGGACCGCAAGCCGGTCATCAGATCGCGCGAGCGCTGGATGGCTGCCTTTCCCGATAGTTTCTCCACCACGACGATCACCGGCCACAAGCAATCGCCAATCACCCAGCCGGGTCCAAGGAACAAGATCGACTGAACTTGCGTCACTACCAGGACTGGAATCATCCTTACCAGTTTCCAGAAGACTCGGAATGACAAGAATCTTCTGACGCGAATTTGTTCGTCCACGGCCATCAATGCCGCGGCGGCGCGTAGCAGGTTGTCGGAAAAAATGAAAAGGATCGCCGCTGCCAACGGCACCAATACCATTCGCAGCGCGGCCACCGGCAGCACTTTCCCACTGAATGCAATCAGCAAGGCCGTCACCGTTAAGACGGTTGAGTATATGGGCACCACCAAGAGCACATTTGCCGTGAGATGTTGCAGCAGAAATGCCTTGGATCTGCGCAAGGCGAGAAATTCGGCATCCACGGCGTTGTGGAACCGCCGCGCAAATGCGACGGCGGATGCGGGGCGATCCGCGGGATTTCGTGCGAGGCCGGCGAGAATCGCGTCCGATACGTCACCCGGAATCTTGCGGATGCTCGCGGGCGGAACAGGATGGCCGCTCAGGTGATATTCGAATAGTTCGCCGGCCGATCGCGTGAACGGCAACTGGCCGCATACCAGCAGGTACGCCACAACAGCCAGCGCGTAGATGTCGGAGCGGAAATCGATTTCTTTTCCGAGCGCCTGCTCGGGCGACATATACGCGGGAGTTCCGAGCAAGCTGCCTGGCATGGTTTGCGCGCCGGGGCTGCTGTCGAACGATCCGGAAGAGGCGCCGGATGGCGTGGGCTCCATCGCGGCTGTTTCCATTTGGTCAGAGTGGGTTCGGATTTTTGCCGATGCTGCCTGAGGGGGCGCCGGGATGGCGACCGTTTCGAATTCATCGCCGTGGGTCACGGCCGCGGAGTTCGCGAGCGGCGGCGTTTCTTGCGCGGACGGGGCCCAATCGCCCAGCAAATTTACCTTGGCAACTCCGAAATCGAGCACCTTTACCGTGTATCCGCCGCGGCCGTTCGGTTCCATCCAGATGTTGTCCGGCTTCAGATCACGATGGATGATTCCATGCCGATGCGCTTCCGAAAGGGCCAGTCCAATCTGATCCAGCAGGTCGGCGACAACCGGCAATGGGAGCACCGGATTGGCTTTCTGGAAATCCGAAAGCGTTTGTCCGTCCAGAAATTCCATTACCAGGTAGGGCATGTCGCCGCCGGCGGCTTTCGCTATGCCGAAATCCGTGACGTTGACAATGTTGGGATGGCGCAAACGGCCGCAGGCCTGCGCCTCGCGCTGGAAACGGGCGAGAAACTGCGGTTCCGCGGCCCACTTAGGTGCGATCACTTTGACCGCAACGACACGCGTGGTTCCAAGATGCGTCGCCAAGTAGACGTTCCCCATCCCACCCGCGCCCAGGTGCTTGTCGATCCTATATTTACCGTCAAGAATTTCGCCGAGCATCGCTGTTGGTCTAACCCTGCAGTCCAGCCGTCATCATAACAATCGCCGGATCGACGCACGGCGCATTTCCCGCGACCGTGCCCGCTGTTATCCTGAATCTCTTAGGCCATGACCATCGATCGCGCGCCATATCAACTTCGGGTGGGCCTTTTCAGCATTGGCCTGGAAGCTTACTGGCCGCAATTTGCCGGCTTGAAAGATAAACTTACAGGTTACAACCAACGCATCGCCGAGAAGCTGGAATCCGGCGCCGGATCGGTGGTGAATCTGGGATTGATCGACACTCCCGAAAAGGCACTCTGGGCGGGGCATCGTTTCCGGGAGGCGGACGTCGATCTTATCTTTCTGCATGTGTCCACCTATGCTGTGTCATCCACCGTATTGCCGGTGGTACGGCGCGCCAAGGTTCCGGTGATTGTTTTGAACCTTGCACCCGGAGCGGCTATCGACTATTCATCGCTCAATCAAATGCGCGATCGCGGACGCATGACGGGCGAATGGCTGAGCTGGTGCCAAGCCTGCGCAGTTCCTGAAATTGCAAATGTTTTGCGCCGCTGTCAAATCCAATTTTTTCAAGTCACCGGCATGCTGGAAGACGACGACGCGGCCTGGAGCGAGATTTCGGAGTGGCTGCAAGCCGCGAGCGTTGTTAGCGTCATGGAGCACAACCGGCTGGGTCTGATGGGCCACTACTACAACGGCATGCTGGATATCTACTGCGACCTGACCCGCCAATGCGCCACGTTCGGCGGCCACATGGAGATGCTCGAAGTGGACGAACTCGCTGCACTGCGGAAACACGCGTCGAACTCCGAAATTGAGGCTCGCGTGCAGCGCTTCCAGGAAGTATTTGACGTTCAGCAGGATTGTTCCCCGGACGAACTTCACCGCGCCGCACGTACCTCAGTAGCGCTAGATGGTCTAGTGGAGAAGCACGCGCTCGGCTCACTAGCGTACTACTACGAAGGTTCGGGCATTCCGGAAAATGAGGATGCCATCAGCTCCATGATTCTGGGCAGCAGCCTGCTGACTGCCCGCGGAATTCCCGTGGCGGGTGAATATGAAGTGAAGAATGCGCAGGCCATGAAGATCCTGGACTCGTTTGGCGCCGGCGGATCGTTTACGGAATTCTACGCCACCGACTATCAAGACGACGTCGTCCTAATGGGTCACGACGGTCCGGGACATATCGCAATTGCGGAGGGGAAGACGAAGGTTCGTCCGCTCAGCGTGTTGCACGGTAAGGTGGGGCGCGGGTTAGCCATAGAAATGTCGGTGAAGAACGGACCGGTGACTTTGCTCTCCGTGGTGGAGACGGGAGGCGGAGCCATCAAATTGCTAACGGCTCAGGGCGAGTCCGTGCCAGGACCGATTCTCGAAATCGGAAACACCAACAGCCGCTATCGCTTCCCCATCGGCGCGCGCAAATTCGTCGAGCGCTGGAGTGAGGAAGGGCCGGCCCATCATTGTGCGGTCGGGGTGGGACACATAGCGGCGAAAATCGAAAAGTTGGGATTGCTGCTTGGTCTGGACGTAACTCGGGTCTGTTAGGGCCCGGGGCACCTGAACGACGGCACTATTGACTTGTATATATATAACATGATATACATATTACTGATGGCAGATATCGATCCCCAAAGCTTTCTTCCACTTAAGACGCAGTGGTTCCACATCATGCTCTCACTCGCGGGCGGCGAGCAGCACGGTTACGGAATCATGCAGGAGGTTCTGGAACGCAGCGGCGGAAAAGTGCGGCTGTGGCCGGCCACGCTATATGGATCTATCAAACGGCTCATGGAGGCGGGATTGATCCAGGAATCCGACGAGCGGCCGGCGCCGGAATTGGACGACGCGCGGCGGCGTTACTACCGGCTGACAGCCCCCGGACGGCGAGTGTTGGACGCAGAATGCGATCGCTTGCAGGAATTGGTAAGTGCAATCAGGCTCAAACAGACTTTGGTGACGGAATGAACTTCGCATTGCGGATCTACCTTCGGCTAGCGGAAGCTTTTCCGCACGAATTTAAGCTGGTTTATGGAACGGAAGTGATGCAACTCGGGGAGGATGCCGTGCAAGAAATTGCCAAGCAAAATGGAATAGCCGGGCTGATCCGCCTGATTGCGGACATCGCGATTCGCGTGCCGATGGAATACCTGAGCGAAATGCGCCGCGACATGCGGTATGCGGTGCGAGCGCTGATCAAATCCCCGGGATTCGCGCTGGTAGGCATCATTTCGTTGGGACTGGGGATGGGTGTGACGACGTCGGTGTTCACTAAAATGTGGGCACAGCTATTTCGCGAATTGCCGCGGGTGACAAATCCGGGCGAGCTGGCGGTGCCGCAGAATCCCGTGTCCTATTACTACATAGAGCAATATCGCGCTCAAAAAAACCTGCTCGCGGGCGTGGCCGCGTTTCAGAGCGGTATCCCGTTTAACGTCGGCTTCCTAGGCAACGGGAATGCGAAGCCGGAGCGCGTCTTCGGACAATTGGTGTCGCCCGAATATTTTTCTGTGCTGGGCGTCAAGCCGCAGCGCGGGCGGGTGCTTAGTCCTGAACTCGATAAGCTCGGCGCTGCGCCGACGGTGGTGATCACCGATCGTTTCTGGCGAAACCGGCTCAATTCGTCGCCGGACGCATTGGGACAGACGCTGCGTCTGAACGGCCAACCGGCGACCATTGTGGGAATCACGCCGCAGGATTTCAAAGGCGTGATGCCGATGGCGCGCACTGAGCTATTCGTGCCAGTCACGGTTTCCTCGGCGCTCGCGCCGGAGCTCGCGAACGACGTGCTGCATAAACGTGATGCCAAAGTGTTCCAAGCGATTATGCGTTTGGCGCACGGCGTCACAATTGAATCCGCCGAAGCCGGCCTCGACACAGTGACGCGTAATCTGGACGAGCAGTATCCCACAAATCCAAACCGCAATGACAAGGCCCGACGCGTGACTTTGCTAGGGGGCGGCACGGTGATGCCGATGCCTCGCGCCATGAAGCCGGTGGTGGTTGGATTTCTGGCAGTGCTGATCGGCCTGATCCTCGGCATTGCGTGTATGAATCTGGCGAACATGCTGCTAGCGCGCGGAGCTGCTCGCCGCAAGGAGCTGGCTATTCGATTGGCGGTAGGGGCCAGCCGTTTCCGGCTGATCCGTCAGATGATGACCGAAGGCATTTTGATTGCGATGCTGGGCGGCGTGGCGGGATTTGGCCTCGCGTATTGGCTTGCGATTCTATCCTCGCAAATGAAGCTGCCGCAGGCTGTGCCGCAAGATCTTGATCCTGGCATGGATTGGCGCGCCCTCGTGTTCACATTTGTCCTCGCGATCGTGTGCGGCATCGGATTCAGCCTGGTACCTGCGCTTCAAGCGACCAAGGCCGACGTGGCACCCACGCTCAAGGAGGGCGCCGCGATTCAATTGCGCGGCTATCGGCGCTTCGGCATGCGCAACTTGCTGGTGGTGGGCCAAGTGGCGGGATCGCTGATGTTGTTGCTGATCACCGGATTCCTGGTGATCGGGATTAATAAGACGAGCGAGATTCAAACAAAATTCGACGCGAAGAGCATGTATCTGTTATCCATCGATCCGGTGCGCGACGGCTACCTGCCTGAAAAGGCGCAAGCGCTGTTTGAAAAACTTCCCGCGCGGCTCAATGCCGTCGGCGCGGTAAAGAGTATCGCCCTGGCGGCCGAAGCGCCCTTTTCGATGGCGAGTCGAACGGCGAAACTAACGGTTGCGAAGGATTCGCGCGATCCCTCGCCGACGGTTAAGTTGGTTTCGAAAGAAACTGTCGGCGCGGGCTATTTCGCCGCGTTGAGCGAGCCGATGTTGGTTGGCCGCGAGTTCTCCGAAGCCGATCAACGCATCGAAATTCCCTCGGATGGATCGAAGGCAGTGGAATTGCCGATAGTTCTCAACGAAAGCGCCGCGCGCGCGCTTTTCGGAAACGGGAATGCCGTCGGGCAGCGCGTCACCGAAGACCGGCAGTCCTATGACGTAGTTGGGGTGGTGAGTGACTTGAAGACCGGGCTCGTGGACGACGAACAGCCTGCGTCCTTTATGTATATACCGCTGACGCGCCGCGATTTTGCGAGCCCTCCGGCGGGTGGCATGATCATTATGGTTCGCTCCGATGCGGGAGTGGATGCGCTGGGCGGCATTCGGCGGGAGATCGCTTCCATCGACCCGAATCTGGCCGTCTTTGACGTACGAACGCTTGGGGAATATCTGGACATGACCCGCGCCATCATACGCCTGGAGCTCGAGACGTGGGGTGGAATCGGAGTGTTCGGGCTGGTGTTGGCTGCAATCGGACTAGCCGGAGTGACGGCGTATGCGGTTGCGCGCAGGCGCAAGGAGATCGGAATTCGCATGGCGCTGGGTGCACGCAAGATTCAGGTGCTGGGGTTGGTGCTGAGGGAAGGCGCTACGCTTGTAGTTGTGGGTACGGTACTAGGTTTTCTGGGAACGATGCTGATTGTGAAGGCGCTTTCGGCTTTGACCAGCATTTTTGCCGACTCCTTCAACGTCACAACCAACGATCCGCGCTTGATCGTAGGTGCTCCCTTGCTGCTGGCCGCGCTTGCGCTGCTGGCCTGTTACATTCCGGCGCGAAGGTCAGCTAAAATTGATCCTGTGAAGGCCCTGCGACAGGAATAGCGGGGCCAATCTTGCCTGTGCGCTCGCTTCTTTCCACCTTCGGCGCGCTGACTCTTTTCATTGGCTTTGGAATTTCCGCGCGCGCCGAGGATGCTTCCAAGATTGTCGACCAATACATAAAGGCGGCAGGTGGCGCCAAGGCTCTTTCGAAAATTCAAACATTGGCAATCGAAGGGACCTTCACCAACGGCTCGGATGGAAAGGCCGGCACGTTCACGCTGGATACCAAGCTGCCGAATCGGTACTATTCGGAGCTGGTGGCGGACAGCAAGAGCTGGATCGAAGCGTACAACGGCAAGTCGGCTTGGCACGAAAATGGCGCAGGCGAAGTGGCGACATTTCTTGGCGAGGAAAGCTCGCAATTGGAAGCGGCCGGGCAGTATTACAACGCGCGGCTGCTCAATTTGAAAAAAAACAAGCTGGCGCTCGCGCTGGTGGGGCATGCGCAGGTGGCGGGCAAAGACACGGTCGAAATTGAAGTGACGGGCGCGAATGGAATGAAGCGGCACGTGTTTTTCGATGCGGCCACGCATTTGATCGCGGAAGAGAAGGCGGCCATCGGGGGAGTTGAAGAGGCGATGCTCTACGGCGATTACCGCACGGTAGATGGCGTCAAGCTGCCCTATCACATCGAGATGCGGCGCGGCCACGACACTTATCAGATTGCGGTGACACGCGCGGAAGTGAATGCAGCCATCCAAGAGCGCGTATTCGATTTTCCTGGCAAATCGCAGGTGCAGTTGCCGGACTTGAAGGCGCTCTTCAAAAAGATCGACGAGAACCAGAAAGCCATCCGCAAAATCACGGAGAACTACACGGGCACGCGCACGGAGGAAGAGACGGAGTACGACGGCAGCGGAAAAGCGAAGAAGGTAGAGACCAATCAATATACGTTCTTCTATCTGGACGGCGAAGAGGTTTCGACGTTGGTCGAGAAGAATGGCAAGCCGCTGAGCGAGGCCGAGCAGAGGAAAGAAAACGAGAAGACCCGCAAGCGCATCGAGGAATTGCAAAAGCACGAGGCCAAGAAAGAAGCCAAGGAAGAAAAGGACAAGGCGCAGGGCAAAGATGAAAAGAACGGCGATCCTGGGATCGAAGTGTTCCTGCGCGCTTGCCGGTTTGCGAATCCGCGCCGGGAGCGCTTCCGCGGCCAGGACGTGCTGGTTTTCGATTTCGAGCCGAATCCCGAATTCAAGCCGCAGAAGCTGGAAGAGAAACTTGTGCAGAAGCTGGCCGGGGTGGTGTGGGTTGACGAGAAAGCGCTGAACGTCGCGCGGCTGGAAGCGTACTTCGTCGGCGACATGAAAATCGCCGGCGGGCTGCTGGCCAATCTGCAGAAAGGCACCAGCTTCGTCATGGAGCAGGCGTTCGTCAATAACGAAGTGTGGCTTCCTACGTACGAAGAGGCGCATGTTGGGGTGCGCTTGCTGATGCTGAAAGGTTTCAAGGTGAGCGAGGTCACGCGCTATTCGGACTACCAGAGGTTCAACGTGCAAAGTCTGGCCACTATCGGCAAACCGAAAGAAGCGGTGGAAAAGACCGGCGCCGCGCCATCGAAACCGTAGCTGCGGGAAATACTTGGAGGAAAAATCTTGTGATGCGGATCCCATCTTGCTGCCTCTTGCTTCTGGGTTTTGCGGCGTCCATCTTCAGCGCGCGAGCGCAAGAGAAAAAACCACTATCAGCGCTTCCACAGGAAGGCTTCCAATTCGCCGGGGCATGGGATTGCGAGGGGACCTTTCGCAATACCAAAGTCCACAAAGCCGCATTCAGCGGCACACTCATCCTGGACAATAAATGGCTGGAACTCACCGAGCAGGATGTTGAACCCGCCACGGGCTATCTGGCCAAATATCTAATCGGTTACGATCCGCAGCAAAAACGCCTTGTAGAGTTCGACGCCAATAACTTCGGGGCCGCGGTCTACTCGAGTGAAGAGGGATGGCAGAACGGCACTCTCACCATGACCTCACCAATCTCGGATGATAGCAAGGCCTCTTACGCCGCCAATCGATTCCTGTACTCCATCACCGGGCCGAATGCGTTCAGCGTGGACTGGCAGATCAGCAAAACGGCCAAGCTGAGTTGGACGCAAGCAGATCATCTCGCTTGCAGACGGAGAGCCAGTCAATAGCACGCAAATCGCTCCTCGATCAGACGAGAGGGGCTACTTTGCGCCGGAAAGAGCCAGTACGGAATAAGCCGTAGCGGCGTCGATCATGAAGCGTCCAATATCGGATGCCGGGTCGCGCTGCTTGTTCAACGAGTATGCCAGCCACAGTCCCGCGGCTTTGTCCTGATTAGCCGTCAGCCAGGAGAGCGCGAGCTTCAACGCAGGCTGCGTTCGCGGAACGCCGGCCTGTTCCAGGACAAATGCAACCAAGCCGGTCCCGTAACCGTCGCTCCCGGTATCGAGCGGCGTTCCATCCCTTCGTTTCCAAGTTTCAATGACCAGCGAGGACGTGCTCCAGCCTCCGTCTGAGCGCTGCTTGCTCAGAACCTCGTCGATGATGGACTTCTGCTGGTCAGCGTTCAGAATTCCAGGGAGCTTGGCGGATGCCCAGAGAAGAAAAACTCGATTAATCAGGGACTCACCTCGGAAGCCTTGCTGGAGATATTCCGACAGCGTTTGCAAATTGCTCCGGATCTCGGGCGCCGATCGATAATCGCCCGGGGCAGTCCCGGCGGCAATAGCGCCCAGTGTTGCACCCCAGAATTGAGAGTCCTCCGCTTCCCACGGCTGATTGTGGAAATTCAACCAGGTCCACGATCCCTTGGATTCGCCGCTCTTTAACTGCAGCGCCCACATATTCGCGAGCGCCGTTCGCGTGTCGTCGCTCAACTTTCCCTGGTGGGCATCGTAGTTTGCCAGGATGAGCGCGTTGAGGACAGCTTCGGTCCCCCGTGACTCGGCCGTCTTAGGAGCTCCGCGCTTCTCGTCACTGTAAAACGGCTCCACTTGATTCCAAAGCCGGACGCGCTTGGTGATGTTGTCGAGCAGCTTGCGTTCGGTGGCAGAGGGGGATTGCTCAGCCAGCGCCTGCCGAAGCGCGGGCCGTCCGAGCGCATATGGCAATGCGGTGTGGCAGGAGATGCAAAAGGTGTCGTGATCCCGGGCCGACATTGGCCAGCCCATCCACCAGTCTGCGCGCTGATCCAGGTACGCCGCGGCTGCCTTGCTATCCCAGGAAGCGGCGGAATTAGTGGCAGCCGGCGCTGACGCCGCGAAAAAATTCAAAGCGAGCAGTGCTAACCCTGAAATCGTTGTTTTCATAAGAGCTAGTCTCAGAACGCTCCTAGTAACGATGATAGCAATTCTCGCAGATTCACCAGTTGGTGATGGAACCGTCGGGCCGAAAGTATGTTTGGGCGCGATTGGTGACCGGCTGCGTGATTTCGCCAATTTGCGTAAGCTGTTTCTTGTCGATCTCGACGCCCAAGCCGGGCCGACTATTCGGGTATAGTTTGCCGCTCTTGAAATCCACAAACACCGGTACGTGAGGAACGCTCTTTCCCTGGAACGTGTACTCCATCAAAAGCGGGCCGGAAAATGTGCCCAGGCAGTTCACCAACGCAGCCGTCGCGATGGGGCCGGTGAAGTGTGGAATGATGCCTACAAAATGCGTTTCACAGATGGCGGCGATCTTCAGCATTTCGGTGATGCCGCCGACGTTCGGCAGAGTGGCGCGAACGTAATCGATATCGTGGTTCTCAACCAGCTTATTGAAGTCCCAACGGTTCCCCCACTCTTCGCCGGCGGCGATGGGGACTTGAGCGTGGGTGCGCAGCCTGGGTAGATCCTCCTGGAATGCTTCGGCACGGACTGGATCTTCGACGAAATACGGTGCGAGATCTTTGATCAGATCGCAACCGCGAATGGCTTCCGAAAGATCGAATCTCTGGTGGAAGTCGACGCACCAATCGCCATTCTTGCCGACGCCTTCGCGCGCTTGCGCGCATTCATCGTAGAGCCGGTTGAGTGCTTCGTGAGTGTTGTAGGTTGTGTTGGCCGGTGAGTCCGCGGCGCCCATGCGGAAGGCGCGGTAGCCGGCCGCGATAGTAGCTTGCGCGCGTTCTTTCATATTCATTCCGGATTGAATGCCGGGGATGATTCCCGAGGTGCTGTAGCATTCGCAATAGTTGCGAACCATTCCGCCGAGGACCGCGTGGACGGGCAGGTTCAGCACTTTGCCTTTGATATCCCACAGTGCGAGATCAAGAGCGCCGAGGGCGTGCATTTTCTCGCGTCCGGGAGGATAGAAAAAGGCGCGCGACATGTCCTGCCAGAGGCGCTCGATATATTGGGGATCCTGGCCGATCAGCCGCCCGGCGCATTGTTCCAGCGTGTCCTTGGAACCGCC
>Ga0116125_1000520_pt1 | contig 17858 bp, 14 predicted proteins | sample June2015DPH_16_1_2_FD_89729 | JGI IMG/M metagenome (GOLD analysis project Ga0116125, IMG submission 89729) | Peatland microbial communities from SPRUCE experiment site at the Marcell Experimental Forest, Minnesota, USA - June2015DPH_16_10 | ecosystem: Environmental > Terrestrial > Soil >...
CAGCAGAGCTTCGGCCGCAGGGTAGTCCCGTTTTTCGATAGCGGCTTCGGCCTGGGTGAGTTCGGCGGGTTGCGAGGGGGCGTCGTCATCCGGCACCTGAACGTGATGCCCGGAGCGGTGCGACTCCGAAGGCGCCCCCTGCGAGGAAGATTGTGGAGAAGAGGATTGTGTTGCTTGCGCGGAACACGCACTCGCGACCAGCAGGGCCAACCCGGTTGCGAAAACTTTACTTGCTGCCATTCGAGCCCACGGCTCCGTGCCCATTTCGATTCCCCTGCAGCAGCCGCGCCAAATATTTCCCGGTATAGGAGCCAGGCAACTTGGCAATCGCCTCCGGCGGCCCAACGCCAACAATGTTTCCGCCACGCGCGCCGCCCTCCGGCCCCAGGTCGATGACCCAATCGGCGGTCTTAATCACTTCCAGATTGTGCTCAATCACCAGAATCGATCCGCCCGCATCCATCAGGCGCCGAAACGCCGACAGCAATTTACTCACGTCGTCAAAGTGCAGTCCAGTAGTCGGCTCATCGAATATGTAGAGCAACCGCCGTTTACGTTTTGGTTCGTCACCTCGCCCCGCGCTTGGCCGCCCGCTCTCCCGCGCTGCGGGCTGCAAGTGCGCCGCCAGCTTCATCCTCTGCGCTTCGCCGCCAGATAGCGTGGTAGCGGATTGCCCCAGCCGCAAATATCCCAGCCCCACTTCATCGAGCACGCACAGCTTTTCGGTAAGCTTCGGCACCTCGGCAAAAAATCGTAAAGCCTCTTTTACCGTGAGGCTCAAGACCTCATTAATATTCTTGCCGCGATAGCGCACCTCCAGCACCGCTGGCTTGTAGCGCGTGCCTTTACACTCTTCGCAAATCAATTCCACGTCGGCGAGAAACTGCATCTCCACCGTAACCGTGCCATCGCCCTGGCAAGTCTCACACCGGCCTCCAGAAACGTTGAACGAAAAATGCCCCGAGGTCAGTCCGCGCTTCTTCGCCTCCGGCAGCGACGCAAACAAATCGCGGATGCCATCGAACGCCTTGATATAAGTCACCGGATTCGAGCGCGGCGTCCGCCCAATCGGCGATTGATCGACCAGCACCACTTCGTCGATAAACTCGACGCCCTCCAGACTCTCCCAGGTTGCCGAGCCTCGCCCCGAGCCCGCCACGGGCTGATGCTTCGCCTCGACCAGCGCCTGATAGAGAACCTGATGCAGCAGCGTTGATTTTCCCGAGCCCGACACTCCCGTAATCGCGACCAGCATGCGGAGAGGAATGCAGATGTCGACTCCCTTCAGATTATTGGCCCGCACGCCCTTGATGCGAATCTGCTGCCCCCCCGGCTGCCGGCGCACCGCCGGCACTTGTATCCGCAAATCTTCGGAGAGATAGCGCCCGGTCAGCGACGCCGGATTCGCCAGAATTTCCTCGTAGCTCCCCTCCGCCACCAGCTTGCCGCCATTCTCTCCCGCCCCCGGACCGAGATCCAGAATTCGATCCGCCGTGCGCATAATGTCGGGATCGTGCTCCACCACTAGGATCGTATTTCCCAAATCGCGCAGGTCCTGCAGGATCTTGATCAGCCGGTGCGTGTCGCGGCTGTGCAATCCGATCGAAGGTTCGTCGAGCACATACAACGTACCCACCAGCCGCGATCCCAGCGAAGTGGCGAGCTGAATACGCTGCGCCTCGCCTCCCGAAAGCGTTGATGCCAGCCGATCGAGCGACAGATATTCCAAACCCACATCATTCAGAAATCGTAACCGCTCTCGAATCTCTTCGAGCAGGCGCTCGCCAATTTCCGCCTCTTCTGCGCTCAACTGCACGCCGGAAAAAAAAATTGCCGCCTCCTCCACAGTCATGGCGCAAACTTCGCAAATATTGCGCCCATTGATCTTCACCTGCCGCGCTTCCAGCCGCAGCCGCGACCCGCGGCAATCCGAGCAAGTCGAGTATCCCCGGTAGCGGCTCAGAAAAACGCGCACGTGCAACTTGTACTTCTTGCGTTCCAGATATTGAAAGAATCCCCGCACTCCCAGGAATTCGCCCTCTCCGTCGAGAACAAGTTCCTGCTGTTCAGGCGACAATTCCGCCCACGGCGCATCGAGCGGGATCCCTTCCTCCTTGGCAAAGCGCTTCATTTCCGTGAACACGGGGCGGTACTTGGGCTTGTTCCAAGGGTCGATAGCGCCTTCACCCAGCGATTTCGTTTTATCCGGAATCACCAGATCGAGATCGAAATCAATCGTGTTGCCGAAGCCTTGGCAGCGTCGGCAGGCGCCAAAAGGATTATTAAAAGAAAACAGCCGCGGCTCCGGCTCTTCATAGCGCAGATTGCAGTTCTTGCATTCAAAGCGCTGCGAAAAGCGCATCTGGCGGGACGGCCGCTCGTCGCTGGTGGGCAGGTCGAAGATCACCTCGCCGCCCTCCCCGTAAGCGGTCTCCACCGCATCCACAATCCGCGTCCGAGCCTCTGCGGAAACCGCAAGCCTGTCCACCAGTACAAACACCGGCTGGTCAAAATGAATATCCAGCAGCGACTCCGGGGTGGAAAACTCAAATACTTGTCCCGCCTGATAAAGCCGATTGAAGCCCGCTTTGCGCAACTCAAACAATCGCGCCTTGAGCTGATCGGTCAGGCCAGCATCCGGAGCGGCGCTCTTCTTACTCGCTTTACGCCCACGCGCAACTTTCTTCGTTTCGCTCGCTGCCGCAGCGGCCGGCTGTAACGGGAAGACCACCTGCACGCGCGTCCCGGCTTCCAACTGCAATATCGCGTCGGCAATCTCATCCACCGTATCTTTTTTGACCTCGCGACCGCACTGCGCGCAGTAAGTTCGTCCGATACGGGCAAACAACAGCCGCAAATAATCGTAGATCTCGGTCGCGGTCGCCACCGTCGACCGCGGATTGCGCGTAGTGTTTTTCTGCCGGATCGCAACCGCCGGGGCGATGCCATCGATCAAGTCCGCGTCCGGCTTTTCGATGCGCTCCAGAAATTGCCGCGCATAAGCCGACAGCGACTCCACATACCGCCGCTGCCCCTCCGCATAAATGGTGTCGAAGGCCAGGGAAGACTTGCCCGACCCGGAAACCCCTGTCACCACCGTCAGCTGATTGTGCGGAACCTCAAAATCGACATTCTTGAGATTGTGCACGCGAGCGCCGCGCACCGTAATACTTTCCGTGGTTGTTGGAATGGACATCGGGTAAGTCGCAGCAGCGCACGCGATCCGCACGGGGAGTTCCCCCCAGCAGCATCTGCGAGCGCTGTCGAATCTTCTATTATAAAGCAGGGCGATTCACGGAACTCGCCTCGTGTCAGGGTATGGCTTCAGCCCCAACCCCCGAAGCCGTCCCGCGTCGCGCCTTCAGGCGCTGCCTAGCCATTCTCGTCGCCGCTCTAAGGAACTGCAGTCCCCCGGATCGCCGAGGCCAGCGCGCGTTGCCGGACATCGTTCGCGGGGCTGGCCACGGAGGACAGCAATATCGTCAGCACGGACCCAATTCCCAGCCCAGCGATCAAAAACGTCACCGCGGTCGGAACATCATAATGACGTCCTTTTTGATTCGTCGCATGCGCATTCATAGGGTTATCCATTTCATGAATCATGTAGTTTCATTAGGTCTTCATCATCAATTCGATGCCACCTGTCCGGGCTGCCGTTGCCGTCCCGAGCAGAACTGACTTCCTCCAGACCGAGGCGGCTCCATACTCATGTCTGCAAACAAAACCTCATCCTCTACAGGATTCACCCGAGTGCCAGAGACTCTCGAAAAGAGTAGCGTGATCGACGACGGGATTCCGACAAGCCGCTGGTTCAGGAATCCAAACCAACAATCCGCGAAGCCCAGACTCAGCCTGGATCCGCCCGGATCTGAGTTCGGCGAAAGAAAAAATCCCCCACGTGGAGAGTTCAATATGGCCGCCAACACCGCTGCCGCCTACGGGATCTACTCTCAAGACGTAGTTCTGAACGACGTCGTCCACACTCTGAACCAAGCCGGCTTCGACAACGAAGATATCTGCATGATGGTCTCGCCTACGCACCCAATCGCTTCGGTGGTTCGCGACGCCAGTATCTTCCATACCGAGGGCGAGTCGAGCGCTCGAACCGCCGGACTCATCGGCTGGCTCTCCAAACTGGGAGCCGTGGTAATTCCCACCGTTGGGTTTTTCATTCGCTCCCGCGCCTTTTTCCATGCGCTCATGGTTTCGCGCGAAGCCCCGGCTCTCTGCGGCAATGCCCGGACGTTAGTGGGATTGGGTTTTTCGGAAAATGAAGCGGAAAGATTCGAAAACCAGCTTCGCCATCTCGGCGCGCTGGTCTACGTCTCCTGCGCGCAGAAGGAAAAAACATTCTGGGCTCGCGAAGTCTTCCAGCACACCGGCGCCAAAGAAGTGGCGACGCTTGAGGAGAGCGCAATCGACGGAGTCGCAGTAGCCGCCGCTGCCGCAGCGGCCTGAGCTCGTCTTCGTCGGAGCTTCCTATCGGGGTGCGCCTTCAGGCGAACCGTCGTCGTATCCGTGGGCCTGCGCCTTTAGGCGCTGAGGGAGGGGTATCACACGCTCACACAATTCGATTCACATCGCGATCCTGCTCCCGATCGCGCTTCTTCCCGTACCGCAAAGCGAATCCAAATCCAAAAACCATCATTCCAATCGGCGGCACCAGCAGCACCAGAATCGCTCGATTTAAGGCCCGCTGCCCCTCGCGCGGCGTGCTCTTCGCCACCGCATTACACATCGCGCACCCTTGCCCCAGCGCGGGCAGAGTAAACCACGAAAGCAGCCCGAGCAAAACGAAAAGCCGGACCAACCGCTTCATCGCAGCTCCTTGAACACTTCGCTCACTCCCAACCGGAGGATCCGCCCCGCGTCCGGGAAAAAGAACAGATACATAATCACGAACAGCGCGGTCACCGAAATCACCAGCATCCAGCGCATCAGGGGACTTTCAAACTTCAAGTGCATGAAATAGCCGATGATCAGCGCCGATTTAATCACCGACAGCACCAGCAGCACTTCCAGCATCACCACGGGCTGGAACACCTGCCGATAAGCCAGCACCACTTCCACGGCGGTTAGAACCAGCAGCGCGCCCCAAACCCAGAAATACTGCCCCTTGCTGTCGTCATGCGAAGCCGCATCGTGCATCGTCATCCCCTTATATTTGTCACTCCCGAGCGAAGCGAAGAGTCTGCCCTGAGCTTGTCGAAGGGAGGCATGCAACTTACCGGTTGCCACCGCTCTCGCTTGCGAGCGCCCGTCCGCCACTCGCCGCTACACGCGCGTCGACAAGAGATAAACCAGCGGAAAAATAAACATCCAAACCAAATCCACAAAGTGCCAGTACAGCCCGGACACCTCAACATCGTCCGAATCGTAATCCTTGGGCTTCAAAAATAAAATGACTGCCGAAACAATCAGCCCGATCAGCAGCGCGTGAATTCCATAGTGAAAAACATTGTCCGTAGGAATCAATAAATACCCCGCCAGCCAGATCACGCCCAGAATGGGCAGAAACCATTTGCGCAGCGCCACCACGCCCAAATAAATCACGCCAATAGTGACGTGCAACATGTGCATGGCCGTAAGCCCGAAAAAGGTAGCCGCGAATTGCGGCACACCCGTGGAAATTGTGGCGAAGCCGCCTGCATGCTCCACTCGAGGCTTGGGAAAGCCAGGCACGGTCAATCCCTCTTGAATCAACTTCGTCCACTCCAACCCGTGCAACACGATGAACGCCGTACCAAACGCCATCGTAGCCAGCAGCCAATTTCTGGTCGCGGAGCGATCGCCTTTCTTCGCCGCAAGCACGCCCAGCACCATGGTGAGAGAACTCGAGAGCAGGCACCCGGTCATCACCGTGGCGTTGATGATGCTGTCTTTGCCGAACGGCGTCGGCCACGCCGTATAAATGCGGTTATAACAAAAAGCAAACAGCAAAGCCCCGAAGGTCAGCGAATCCGAGGCCAGAAACAACCACATCCCGACCTTCTTCGAATAAGCCCCAAACAGCGGAGCCTCAAACTCGCCTGCATCTCCGTGCGCGACTGCAACCGGAGCGTTATGTGAAAGCGTGGCGTCCGCCATTCTTCAGATTCCCCTTTCGCCCTCAAATTGTCATCCTAAAGCGGGCGCTCTTTGCCCGCCGAAGGATCTCGCACGGATCAACTTTTCAGGTCAATGGTGTCCGGACTCGACCCCATCGACCGGTAACGCCCATCAGCGCGGACTACCGAGATTGTTTCCCTACCTGGCCAAGGCTAAAAGCGCAAAAACGTAAATCCACAGCACCGCCATAAAATGCCAGTACCAGGCGGTAACATCGACCACAATGCGCCGGCCCTCGACGGGTGCCATGCGCAGGGAAGTGGTCGCCGCCCAAAGCAATGCGAGAATTCCTCCGGCTAGGTGCACTGCGTGGGCTGCGGTCAGCAAATACACAAAAGAGCTGTTGGGATTGGTGTTGACGAAAAACCCGCGAGCCTTCAATTCGCCCCAGGCCATCCACTGGCCCACCAGAAAGCCCAAGCCCAGCAGCACCGTCACGCCCAGCCAGGGAAAGCTTTTCTCTTTCCCCAACGAAATCCCCGGAATCGATTGCAGCGGGGCCAGCGCCGCCCGCCGCGTAATGTCACGCCGCGCAAACTCCATCGTAAGACCGCTGATCAGCAGCAACGCCGTGTTGATCGCCAGCAGCACCCAGGGCAGTTGCACGTAGCCCCAGTCGCGCACATAAGAATTAGAAGCCCCGTCGAAGGTAGGCAACCCCTGCCGCACCACGTAAGCGCTGGTCAAAGAAATAAAGACCATGCTGACGGTCGCAATGCCGCAAATCAATCCCAGCCGCGCCCGCCGCAGCCGCGCCCCAAAATCCGGCACATTCGAACCGTCGGAGCGCCCATCATCACCGCCATCCCGCGGAGGCACAAAACCGCCGCCGCGTCCCAACCGACCAACCGGAGTGCTCGGTGTATAAGTCGCCATAAACGAAACCTCTTGGAAGATTTTATGCTCCCAGGACTCTTGGGCGAAACAAAGGGTCGAAGCAGAGGGTGGAGAAGAGCTTTAGCGCTGCGTTAAGCCCCCTATCTTTAACAGGGCGCTGTATCCCCCGCGCTTCAATGCGCCGCCATAGTAGCCGGATCCGTCTGCATCACATAATCCCGCGGAGCGCCCGGAACCCCGTACTCATAAGGCCCATGATGAACCACGGGCGTAACTCCGCCAAAATTATCGTGCGGCGGCGGAGTCGCCGTAGTCCACTCCAAGGTCGTAGCTTCCCACGGATTATCGCTGGCCTTCGGCCCCTTGAACATGCTCCAGAACAAATTGATCACAAAAATAAACTGCGCCGCGATCGTGATGATCGCCGCATACGTCATGAACTCATGAATCGGCATCAGCTTCTGCAAGTAAGCCACTTCCGTGTACTGCGAGTAGCGTCGAGTTCCGCCCGCAATTCCCAGATAGTGCATCGGCATGAAGATCGCGTAAGTTCCCGCCAGCGTCAGGAAGAAGTGAACTCGCCCCCAGGTCTCATTCATCATGCGGCCGAACATCTTCGGAAACCAATAATAAGTCGCCGCAAACATGCCAAAAATCGCGGCCACGCCCATGATCAAGTGGAAGTGCCCGACCACAAAATAAGTATCGTGCAATTGAATATCGAGCACCGGCTGCGCCAGAAACGGCCCGCTCAATCCGCCGGATACGAACAGTGATACGAATCCAATCGCATACAGCATGGGAGTCTGAAAGCGAATGTGCCCCTTCCACATCGTGCCCAGCCAATTAAAAGTCTTGATCGCCGAGGGCACGCCGATGCACATGGTCAGCAGCGAAAAAGCGAAGGCCGAGTAAGGACTCATGCCGCTCATGAACATATGGTGGCCCCAGACCATGAAGCCAAAAAATCCGATCGCCAGCATGGCGTAAACCATCGCCTTGTAGCCGAAAATCGGCTTGCGCGAGAAGGTGGAAAGAATCTGCGAAGTCACGCCCATGCCCGGCAAAATCGCGATGTAAACCTCGGGATGCCCGAAGAACCAGAACAGATGCTGCCACAACAAAGGCGAGCCGCCCTTGTGCCCCATCATCTGCCCGTTCACCACCACCAGCGGCACATAAAAACTGGTGCCCAGGTTGCGATCCATCAGCAACAGAATGCCCGCCGCCAAAAGCACGCCGAAGGCCAGCAGCCCGAGAATCGCGGTGATGAACCAGGACCACACGGTCAAAGGCATGCGCATCATGGTCATGCCTTTTGCGCGCATGTCGAGAGTAGTGGTAAGAAAATTCAGCGCGCCCATCAACGATGCCAAACAGAAAATCGCAATGCTCGCGATCCACAAATCCGCGCCCAACCCCTCGCCCGGACCGGCTTGCTGAATCGCGCTCAGCGGGGGGTATCCCGTCCACCCATGCAGTGGCGCGCCGCCGGTAACAAAGAACGCGGCGATCATGACCGCGAAAGCCACAAACGTGGTCCAGAACGAAAGCATATTGAGCACTGGAAACGCCATATCTGGCGCTCCAATCTGAATGGGCAGAAAATAATTCCCAAAGCCGCCCTGCGGGGCCGTGGTCAGCACGAAGAACACCATGATCGTGCCATGCATGGTCAGCAGGCTGAGATAAGTTTCCGGCTTGATCTCGCCCACCAGCGGTAAACTAACGCTCGGCCACAGCAAATGAATCCGCATCAGCAGCGATAAAAACATTCCCACCCACACCGCCGTGAGCGCCAGAAAAAAATACTGGATGCCGATCACCTTATGATCGAGGCTGAAAATATATTTTCGAATGAACCCCTGTGGGGCGTGCGCGTGAACGGTAGCCGAGGTCGCCATGTTATTGTTTCTCCGCCTCCCGAGCCGCCAGCCACTGGTCAAAATCCTCCTGGCTGACGACGTGAACCATGCCGTGCATCTTGTAGTGACCCAGCCCGCAAAGCTCGGCGCAAGCGATCTCATACTCGCCGATCGCGGTGGGTTTGAAGTGCATGTGAATATTTAAACCCGGCACAGCATCCTGCTTGAAGCGCAGCGACGGCACAAAAAAGCTGTGGATCACATCCACCGAGCGCAAGCTCAGATCGACTTCGCGATCCACCGGAAGATACATCGTGCCCGTGACCAAATCGTCTTTCGCCGCCGGGTCGGAAGTGTTCAGCCCCACCGCAGCCTCGCCGCCGGCCGAGGGATCCATCAGCCGAGGACTGGTCGCGCCGTACTTTCCATCCGGCCCGGGGTAGCGGAAGTACCAGGCAAACTGCATGCCCGTCACTTCCACTTTGACCGCGCCCGGCCCGGCCGGATCGAAACGCTGGCTGGCCCAGACCGTGCTGCCCATCAGATTCAATCCCACAAAAAGAATCGTGGTCAGCACCGTCCAGATGATTTCAAGTTTGGTGTTGCCGTGCGAATACAGGACCGGAGGAGAGGAGGGCTGCTCGCGGTAGCGCCAGGAGATGTAGCCCAGAGAAAGTTGCGCCGCGAGGAAAACAACTCCCATCAGCACAAAGGTGAGCGCGAGTTGTCCGTCGATAAAGTGCGCGGCTTCCGCAGCTCCCACCGGAAGCCACCAAGTCTTGGCGACAAAAAAATAAGTGCTGATCAGGGTGATCAGCCAAATCAAAGCCATTAACGCGAGGCCCATTTCCCCAGTCCTCCCGGACGAAAGTTGCCGCGCCCCACGGCGCAAAGCAACAGTCGGCGGCGAGTTTACCACAGCCGCCGAACAAATTTGCAAGCAACGAAAAAAGAAAAAACAAATCCGCAACTAGCAATTGGTTTTTAGCACATGGCCACCCATTCGTTTCTCACCGACCTTTGCTGGCCCAGTGCTAATGCCAATTGCTTATCGCGCCCAAACCACAGATCTCACGGATTCCCATCGCAAAAAATTGATCTACCCTGTGTTCCTCCGTGTCCCCGTGTTGAAGATTTTGTTTTGACGTCCGCGCCAACCCGAGAACTATTTCGACCACTCCGGCACCCGCCCCGGAGTCCATGGCGCACCCGCCGCCTCCATATCTCTTTGCAGCTTAGCCAAATCCACTTCAACCAGAGCATGAAGTTTCCCCAACTGCTCCGCGAACTCCCCTGCGGCAATGATGTAATCGTCCCCGTGACTCTGCGTAGGCTTGGCCAGCGAAAAGCGCTCGCCCTCCATGATGGCCTGCACCCGGTCGTTGATCGAGGACGGCGCCGCCTCGTTGCGCTTGTGCAACTCGTCGTCCCCGTTCAACGAGCGCAAGATTTCGCGGTCGTGTTGTTCAATTGAATCCGCCTCGGAGTTCAACTCTTTCTCCGCCGCGGGAGTAGCCTGAATCGCCTCGCGAATATCCTTCAGACGAGCCTCAACATCTTCTGCGGTATGCGCCGCACCCGACACCGCGCGATAAAGCTGTGCCACCTTGCGCTGGAATTGCTCCTGCGCCGCCCGATCCGCTGCGCTCATGGCGCCCGTGCCATCGGCTACAACTTTGAAACTTTGCACTCCACCCAACTCCTTAGGCGTCCCGTCCACTCGCGAAAATAATCGCACCGAATAGTTCCCAGCCATCACGAGCGGACCGAGCGCCGCAGCCGGAGGAAAATCGTCTCTGTCCTCGATAGGCTCATGCAAAGAAACCGGTGGATACCTTAAATCCCAAGCTGCCCGCTGAAACCCCGCGTCCGTGCTGCCTTCCACGCGCCGAATCGGCGCGCCCGACTCGTCGTAAACCATGAAGTAAATCTCAGGCTTCGGCTCTTCACTCTCCGCCCGCAGCGCATCGATCGACGGATAAGGCAGCGTCTCTTTCTTCTTCACCGCGTCTTTCTCCGCCTCCTGCCGCTTCTCTTTCTTGCTCTTCAACTTGTCTTTCAAATAGGCTGTGAACACCGCGCCATAAGGAGGGTTCTCCGCCGTATAAAGCGCATCTCCCTGAAAACCTTTCTTAGGTTCGCCCAGCGGATGCCGTTCGATATACAACAACGAATCCTTCACCGGAAACAGAGCCGCAGCCTGCTCCACCGATTGCGCGCTACTCTGCCGCAGAGCCGTGATGTCGTCCAGCACATAAAATCCCCGCCCGAAGGTGGCAATTACCAGATCGCCCTCGCGCCCCTGCAAAACTATATCGCGCACCGGAATTGTAGGCAGCCCGCCCTTCAACTGCACCCAATGCCCTCCGCCATCGACGCTAAAAAAAACACCGAACTCCGTGCCAGCAAACCACAGCTTCGGGTTCACCGTATCTTCGGCAAAAGCCAGCACCGACCCATTCTCCGGCAAATTTCCCGCAACCGAAATCCAGGTCTTGCCCGCGTCCGACGACCGCAATAGATAAGGTCTGAAGTCCTCATTCTTATGGTTATCGAATGCGGCAAAAACCGTATTGGCATCGAACTGCGAAGCGGCAATGCGGCTCACATAAGTTTTCTCGGGAACCCCCGCAAACTTCTCGTGCTTGGTCCAATTCTGTCCGTCGTCCGCTGTAACCTGAATCAGCCCGTCGTCAGTCCCCACATAAATCAGCCCTTCTTTCTTCGGGGACTCCGCCAGCGCCACAATATTTCCATACAGCGAAGTCGACTGATTCTTCGCCACCGCATCGGGCTCCCACACTCTTCCCATCACCGGCAGTTGATTGCGATCGATCTGCCGCGTAAGGTCGCCGCTTACCGCCTTCCAGGTATCACCCCGATCGTCGGAGCGAAATAATCTGTTGGCCGCAAAGTACAAGCGCGTGTGCGAGTGCGGACTGATAATCAGCGGCGAATCCCAATTCCACCGCAGCGGAGCCTCGCCCTTGCCCTCCTGCGGCTGCAGCACCAATTCCTGGCCCGTGGCCTTGTCATAACGCACCAGAACGCCGTACTGCGACTCCGAATAAACCGTGTTCGCATCCACCGGATCAACCTGCGACCGGAACCCATCCCCGCCGGTAGTCACATACCAATCCGAATTCATGATCCCGTTAATATTGCGAGTGCGCGCCGGCCCGCACCAGGAAAAGTTATCCTGCGTTCCGCCGCACACGTCGTAGAAGGGAAGCGCGTTGCTCACCGCGACATCGTAGAACTGCAGCGTCGGCAGATTCGCCTTGAACTCCCAACTCTTGGCGTCATCCCAGGTTTCATACATGCCGCCATCGGAGCCGAGCAGCCAATGCTTCGTGGTGTCGGGATCGATCCAGATGGCGTGATTATCGCCGTGGTGATTGGTTTCAGTCACCTTCTGCAAGGTCTTGCCGCCGTCGAGCGACTCCCGCAGTTGCACGCTCATCACGAAAATCCGATCCACATTCTTCGGATCGCAGGTCACCTGCGCGTAATACATCGCGCCTACATCAAACTCATTCCGCCGCTCCCAAGTCGCACCTTTATCGTCCGAGCGGAAAATTCCTCCTTTCTTATCCGCCGCCTCGATGGTGGCATACACCACATTCGGATCGGCCGGCGAAACCGCCAGCCCAATCCGCCCCATATCCACGGTAGGCAATCCGGACTTCAACTTGTTCCAAGAGGCCCCCGCGTCGGTCGATTTATAAATCGCGCTCTCTGGCCCGCCATCGACGAAAGTAAAAACATGCCGCCGGCGCTGATAAGCCGCCGCATAAACGATGTCCGGATTCGACGGATCGAGCGCCACATCCACCACTCCCGTGTTCTCGCTGATGGTCAGAACGGCCTTCCATGTTTTTCCTCCGTCCACCGACTTATATAAGCCGCGATCACCGCCAGGCCCCCAGAGCGGCCCCTCCGCTGCCACATAAACAACCTTAGAATCCCGCGGATCGATCACCACCCGCCCAATATGCTCCGACTTCTTCAATCCCAAATTCTGCCAATCTTTTCCGCCATCATCCGAGCGATAAATTCCATCCCCATAACCCACGCTGCGCTGCGAATTGCTCTCGCCCGACCCCACCCACACCACAGCCGGATCATTCGGATCCAACGCAACCCAGCCCACAGAATAAGAAGCCTCCTTCTCAAACACCGGAGTCCAGGTGGTGCCATCATTCACCGTCTTCCAAACCCCGCCCGCAGCCACGCCCACGTAAAACTCAAACTTGTTCTTCGGATTCACCGCAATCGAGATCACCCGTCCCGAAGCCACCGCCGGCCCAATCGGGCGAAGCTTCAAGCCCGAAAAAGTGTCGGCGTTCATGCCCGGCTTTTTTTCTTCCTTAGCTGAGTCGGGCTTAGAGGCATCGGGAGCCGGCTCCTTATTCTCCTTCTTCCGCGATTTGCTAGCCGCAGGCGCAGGCAGCACCGCCGTCTTATCCGCATCTTTATCCGGATCCTGCGAATTTCGCGCAAATCCGAGCGACCCCAGAAGCAACATGGCGGACACAAGAAGAAGAGCCAACCGTAACTGACGACGCCGCAATAAACAAAAACGCAACGGCAGGCCCTGCACCACCCGCACTAAAAGCGAGCGCAGCCAGGGAGAGCACGACCAGGGAGAGCCCAGGCCAGGGTGGAGCAGGCCTTCAAGGCCTGCAGGAAAGCCGCCCCTTTGCATCTGGGCTTTAGCCCCCGAGACAGCCGTCAGAAAACGTCGATCTAATTTCACGAATCTCTCCCAGGCAAAGATTTCCGAAACCGATATGTATACAGGATTCCGCCCCCAGTGAGAAGGGGAGTGCTGAAGCTTCCGCGGCCCTCGCTCGCGCTCTCCGCGCCCTGCGCGTTCAAAAGCTGTTGACTTTCGCGAACCCAAGCTAAAATTACTCATGCCCGCGAAACCCCAAGGCCACGACACCCGCCACGTAAAAATGCAAAAAAACAACTGCTTCGTATGCGGGCAAAACAATCCCGAAGGCATGCGTCTGAAGTTCATCCTCGACGAAGCCCGCCAAACCTTCGTCTGCAACTTCCGCCTAGGCAAGCGTTACACCGGCCCCCCAGGCCACTGCCACGGTGGCATAATCGCCTGCATCCTAGACGACGCCATGGGCAAGGTGAACAAACTGCATCAAGTAGTAGCGTTAACCCGAGAGATGACGGTCGAGTACCTGAAGCCTGTCCCGCTGCACCGGCCGCTAAAAGTAGAAGGTAAAGAAGTGAAAGTTCAAGGCCGCACTCACATCAACACCGCCGAAATCCTCAACGACAAAGACGAAGTCTTGGCCCGCAGCCGAGGAATCTTCATCGCCATCGACCCCGAAAAAATGTTCGCCAAATACGTGGAAAGATAAAGTGACCAAGCACTCAGCACTACCCCGTGTTCCCCCGGGTCCTCCGTGTTAAAGATTTTGATTTCAGCAAAAGCGCCGCTGACCCCGCTGACCCAGAGGGGTACCGCGAATTCCCCCAGCGCTGTAGAATAAACTGTGACGAGGCGCCACGCGCCCATCCTTCGCGCTTGCGAAAAGGTACCCACGGTATCCACACATGTCGAACCACAACGGTAGCAACACCAGCCTCCGCCTGAAAACCGGCCTCGCCGAAATGCTAAAAGGCGGAGTCATCATGGACGTCACCAACGCCGAGCAGGCCTCCATCGCCGAAAAGGCCGGAGCCGTAGCCGTCATGGCACTAGAGCGCGTTCCCGCGCAGATCCGCGCCGAAGGCGGCGTAGCCCGCATGGCCTCGCCCAAAAAAATCCGCGAGATTATGGCCACTGTGTCGATCCCGGTCATGGCTAAATGCCGCATCGGGCATTTTGCCGAAGCCCAAATCTTGCAGGAGCTCGGCGTCGACTACATCGACGAATCCGAAGTGCTCACGCCCGCCGACGAAGCCCACCACGTCGATAAGCACGGCTTCAAAGTCCCCTTCGTCTGCGGCGCGCGCAATCTCGGAGAAGCTCTGCGCCGCATTGCCGAAGGCGCAGCCATGATCCGCACCAAAGGTGAGGCCGGCACTGGCGACGTGGTCCACGCCGTCAAGCACATCCGCCAGATCGTGCAGGAGATGAAAATCCTGACCGTCCTCGGCGAAGAAGAACTCTACGCCAAAGCCAAAGAGCACGGCGCGCCCTACGAACTGGTCAGGATGGTCGCCAAAACCGGCAAGCTCCCCGTCCCCAACTTCTCCGCCGGAGGCATCGCCACCCCCGCCGACGCCAGCCTGGTCATGCAGCTCGGCGCCGAAGCCGTCTTCGTAGGTAGCGGCATCTTCATGAAAGACAGCACCACCTTCGCCGACCCCGTAGAAGCTGAAAAGCGCGCCCGAGCCATTGTCAAAGCCGCCACCCACTTCAACGACCCTAAAGTGTTACTTGAAGTCAGCGAGGACTTGCTAGGAGCCATGAAAGGCCTGGCGGTGGCGGGAATGGATGAAGCCCAGATGCTTCAGACTCGCGGTTGGTAAGGGAGCACACGGTCGTGCCTGTGCCTGGCAGCCAGGGCAAAGGAAAACTTGGATCGTGGGCAGTGAACGACTACGCCGTGCGTGCGGGCGGGCGCCCGTGTGTTGCCTCGATCACGGCCCAAGTCTTTTCCGCGGCTGTATCCAAGTGCGCCTTGCGCGTTCCCTACCCAATCGTATTCGCACCGCTCGCTCGTCCTCATTGAGTGCGGGAATGTTCAACCCTGGAGCCATGTCATCGACTGAATATGGACTTACCAGCATGGCGGCATCGCCCGCAACTTCCGGCATCGAGGGCGTTCGAAACCGACGCCGGAACACCGGCTGCCATGGCTTCCACGATAGGAAGGCCAAACCCCTCATCGAGCGATCCGTGTGTTTATAGCTCTAAAATGGATCAACGCACCAATAACTCGTGGCGGCTCTGGATTTTGCCCCTAACCGATTGCAGCCCTGGGATTAATGGCAAAATCCCCCTAACCCCCAGATTTCAAGCCCAAGGGGGGCGGGTAGGGTATGCGATTGTCATAGAAAGTACCGGGGCCAGCAGCGTACATTCCAAGCGCTGCTGGGGCGAGAAGTTGCCAATGAGGTGCCTGGTTTATCCCTGGGTGTGACAGGGTGTGAGACGAGACTAAGACCCCACACCCACTGCGCGTCCTCGCCAAGATGCTGCCCAGCCGGAGGGATACCGAAACCTGCTTGACAGGACCCAGCGTCGTTAGAGATTGGACGGCGAAATTTTACCTCCGGCGGCTATTCAATCCCTAACTCCTTCGCCACCGCCTTCCATTTGCTGTCGACCAGCGCCTTGGTGTTCGCCTCCATCACAATCTCATCCGGCCAGGGGCGGGTGAAGCCTTCGGTGGGCCATTTGCGGGTGGCGTCGACGCCCATCTTCGAGCCGTAGTTGGCCAGGCGGCTGGCGTGGTCGAGGGAGTCGACCGGGCCTAGGATGAATTGGATGTCGCGCTCGGGGTCGATGTGGTTTAGCACTTTCAGGGTGACATCGGCTAGATCTTGGACGTCTACGTCCTCGTCGACGACGATGATGACTTTCGTGAACATGGCTTGGCCGAGCGACCAGATGGCGTTCATCACTTTGCGTGCCTGGCCGGGATAGGACTTGCGGATGGAGACGATCATCAGGTTGTGGAAGACGCCTTCGATCGGAAGATTGATGTCGATCAATTCAGGGATGGTGAGGCGCATCAACGGCAGGAATACGCGCTCGACCGCTTTGCCCATGTAAGCGTCTTCCATCGGCGGCTTGCCTACGATGGTGGTCGCGTAGATGGGATCTTTGCGGTGCGTGATGCACGTGACATGAAAGACGGGATAGAGATCTGCGAGCGAATAGAAGCCGGTGTGGTCGCCGAAGGGGCCTTCGGTGCGGAGTTCGTCGAGGTTGACGTAGCCTTCGAGAACGATCTCGCTGGTGGCCGGGACTTCGAGATCTACGGTTTCGCATTTCACTAATTCCACCGGGGCGGCACGGAGGAAGCCGGCGATTAAATATTCTTCTACGTCTGGCGGGGCAGGGACTATGGCGGAGAAAGTTACGGCGGGGTCGGTGCCAATGGCTACGGCTACTTCCATGCGGCCGGAGGGGTGAGTGGTGGGAGCCAGGTTCGAGCCTCCAGAGGTTTGAGCCATTATGTTCACTGCTGCTCTGCTCGCTTCGCTCGCTGGACGAACGAATGCGCCCGTCCCCACAGGGTTCGAGGCGGCTTGGTTTGTGGCCGCTCCTGCAGCGTTTCTTAGGGCTTGACGGAAATGCTCGGCGGCTACCTTTTGCCGTTGCCAATGCATGCCGGTGTTGATGGCGTCGTAGACCTGCATGCGGTACATGCCCAGGTTGCGCTTGCTGGTTTTTGGGTCGCGGGTGGTTACGCAGGGAAGGGTAATGAAGCGGCCGGCGTCCTGCGGCCAGCACTGCAGGATGGGGAAGTCCAGCAGGGAGAAATTATCTCGTTTGATGATCTCTTTGCAGGGGCCGGTGGGGACGGTTTTTGGAAAGAATTTTCCGGCTTCGGTGAGGAGCGGGAGCATTTTCAGCTTGTCCAAGAAGCCTTGCGGGGATTTGACGTCGAGGAACCGTTTGATGCGGTCGGCGAATTCGTCGAAGGAACTCACTTCCAGGGCTAGCTCCATGCGGGCTTCGGAGCCGAATTGGTTGATTAAGAGTTGAGAGTTGGGATGGCCTTTGATGTTCTGGAAGAGCAGGGCTGGGCCGCCGGCTTTGCCAGTTTTCGATTTGCTCACGCGATCCGTGATCTCTGTGATTTCTAGAATGGGGTCGGCTTCGGTTTGAATGCGTCGTAGTTCGCCGGCGCGGTCCAGGGCGGCGATCCATTGGCGGAGGTCGGCGAAGGGCAATCTTATCTCCTGAGCTTTGATTATACCGAGAGACAAATCAAAACCCATCGTCACGAGGGACACGGGGTTGCACGGGGTAAAACTTTTACAGCTTGCTGCGCAGCATGGTGATTACGTCGTCGGAGGTGATCACGCCCACCAGCTTGTTGTGCTCGTCGATTACCGGCAGCG
>Ga0116125_1000521_pt1 | contig 17848 bp, 15 predicted proteins | sample June2015DPH_16_1_2_FD_89729 | JGI IMG/M metagenome (GOLD analysis project Ga0116125, IMG submission 89729) | Peatland microbial communities from SPRUCE experiment site at the Marcell Experimental Forest, Minnesota, USA - June2015DPH_16_10 | ecosystem: Environmental > Terrestrial > Soil >...
AGTCTTCGAGCTTGGACGTTGGATGCCTTCACTTTTTTCCACTATGCCGTCACGTCGCAAACGGGCTGCAATTCACGAGGCGGCGTGACCTGTTTCGCCGCCCGAATGCGAAAGTAGGGCTAGGCGGTGCTCGTCGAACTCGAACAGCCCAGCCTCGCCTGAAGCTTCGAGCGCCGCATTGGCCTGTTCTACGGGTTTGGCCGCGAGTCCGAAGGCCACCGTGTCTGACAGGAACACGGGAGCTATGAAGTCGATGACGTTGCCCGCGCCCTTCGTTGCCAGCCGCGCATCATCCTGGCTCGCGTCAAGGAGTGCCTGCATCGACCGGATCACTGCTTCCTCGGGGTGGCGCCGCCAGATGCCCTTGAACCCGAGCACGTCGATCAAGGCGATGGCACCCCGACGCATTGTGAAGGTGGTGCTCATGCCGGGCCCTTCGCTACCACACCAGGCTCGGTCCCAACTCCCGGAGCCGCGAGCGCCGGTCCTCGTAGTCGGGCATCCACTCGCCGACGGCCCGCCAGAAGGCACGGTCGTGCCCGCGGTGCTGGAGATGCGCCAGCTCGTGCACGAGGACGTACTCGATGAGCGGGATGTGCGCCTGGATGATCCGCCAGTTGATCCGCAGCACACCGTGACGGTCGCAACTTCCCCACCTCTTCGCCTGCTCGCGCACCACGATGCTCGGCTTCTCGACGCGCAGGAGGCGGCAGACCTCCGCGAGCCGGTCGGGCAGGTATAGGTCCGCGTGTTGCTTGAGCGAGCCAACGAGGCGGCGCCGAACTTCGAGGCGGCGAGCCTCGCCGTCGAGCCCTGGAGGGATCGACACCTCGTACCACCCGGCCCGGAGACGCGTCCATCGCTCTTCCCGCGACTCGTGGACCCGCAGCCGGTACTGGCCTCCGAGGTACCGAACGGCCTCCCCGGTGACGAACTCTCGCTCGGACGGGGGCGGGGGGAGGTCGCTTACGCGCCGGATGCGGCCCGTAACCCACGTGGCCTTGCGCCGCACGATGCCGTTCAGCGTGTCGATCGACACACCCTCGGGGGCCGTGACGACGAGCTTGCCGCGTGGAGCGATCGTGAGGGCGACTGTCTTCTCTCTCTCGGTGCGACGGATCGTGTACGGGATCGTCGTCAGCCCCCACTGGATCTCGGAACGCTCGATCACGATCGGCGCCTCCTCTTCATGAGGTCCACGACGCTTTCCGCCGTGGCATCGATCTTGTCGGCCGCGAAGTTGGCAGCTCGGAGCTGCCGCTTGATCAGCCGGCGCATCTCCCGCTGCACGTCGTCCTTCTGGGACCAGTCCACGATCGACACCTGGGGTTCGAGCTGCTCCTCCAGCAGGGATGCGAGCGCCGTCTTCGCCTCGTCCACCTTCGATCCGTAGGGCGCCCCCTTGGGCTCGGCGAGTGACAGCGGCTCACCGCCTCGGAGGAGACCATAGATGGCAAAGCCGGTCTCGGTGAGCCCGAGCTTCTCGGCGGCGTCCGCGTGGCCGCGCATCTCCTTCGTGAGCACCTCGAAGAGCTTGAGCTGTTGGGCGGCGTCGATGCGCTTTGCCTTCCGGTCCTCGATGAGCTGCTCCAGGCGCTCGCGGAGGGACGTGAAGAACGCGGGGTTCTCTTCGAGCTTGACGTGGATCTCGTGCCGAATGGCGTGCTCCATCTCGCTCGCGCGCGCCTCGTCGCTCTTGAGGGCTTTGAGCTTGTCCTCGAACTCGGGCGTGAACAGCGAAACCTGCTTCACGAGCACCTGGATGCCCTCGGCGATGACGGCCTCCTCGATGAGCTTGCGGACCTTGGCGCCGCAGTCGGAGATGTCGAGCTTGTCGTCCCGGTACTTGGCCGCCGCTGTCGCGCGGATCTTCCCGAGCCATCGAGCGTCGGCAACATAGGGGAGCGCCCTTGGGTCCGGCAGCATCATGTCGAGCGACTGCGAGAACTTCTTGAACCCCTCGTCGAACTGGGCGCGCACGTCCTCGGGCTCCAGGACGGCGACGCAGGCGTCCAGGTCGTCCTTGTCCTTTACGCGCACGAAGAACCGCAGTACCGCCGCATGCCTCGCTTGGAGGCGCGGTAGCTCGTCCCCCTTCGGTGTCATGGCCCCCTTCACGTCGGATGGTGCGAAGATGGCCAGGGCCTCCTGGAGCGCCTCGGAAACCCCCCAGTAGTCCACGATGAGCCCGTAGGTCTTGTTGTCGGCCGTCCGGTTCACGCGCGCGATTGCCTGGAGCAGCGTGTGCTCTTTCAACGGCGCGTCGAGGTACATGACCTGTTCGACGGGTGCATCGAACCCCGTGAGCAGCATGTCGCACACCACCAAGATCGACAGGGAGTCGTTCTTCTTGAGGAAGTGCTCGTTGATGAGGGACTTCCGCTGCTCCTCGCTCGTGTGGTGCCGCACGAGACGCTCGTCGTCCTTGTTCGAGCCCGAGATGATGATGGCCGATTGCGGCGCGTTCAGCCGGTCGAGCGTCTCCTTGTAAAGCGCGGCGACCTCGCGGCTGCACGTCACGATCTGGGCCTTGAACTTGTTCGGGCGGATGAACCGCGTGAAGTGGTCGATGAGGTCGAGGCAGATCGCCTCGACCCTCTTGGGCGCCCCGGCGACGGAAGCCTCGGTCGCGTACTTCTTCTTGATGGCCTCGCGCTCCTCCTCGGAGCGGTTGGCGAACACGCGGTCGAAGATGGCATCGAGCGTGTTGCCGATGATCCTCAGCTCTGGCAGGCGCCCCTCGTAGAAGATGGGGACCGTGGCCCCGTCGGCGACAGCCTGCTCGATGGTGTACGTGTCGATGTAGCTCCCGAAGGTCTGGAGCGTGCTCCGGTCCTTCTTGTCGATGGGGGTCCCGGTGAACCCAAAGAGGCACGCGTTCGGGAGGGCCTGGCGCAGGTTCGCTGCAAGCCCGCCGTATTGGCTGCGGTGCGCCTCATCGACGAGCACGAAGATGTTCGACGCCATCGAGAGCACCGGGTGCTCCTCCCGGGCCGAGCGCTTCTTGGGGTCCCCGGTGCCCGCAAGTTCCTGGAACTTCTGGACGGTCGTCATTACGGTCTTGCCGGTCGCCCCCGAGAGCAGCTCGCGCATCGCGCGCACGCTCTCGGCGCGCTCGGGGTTCGGGACGCCGCAGGCAACGAACGTCTTGGTGATCTGCTCGTCGAGGTCCACGCGGTCGGTGACGATCACGATGGTCGGGTTGTCGTGCTGGGGATCGCGCCGCAGTTTGAGCGCGAGCCAGAGCATCGTGAGGCTCTTGCCCGAGCCCTGCGTGTGCCAGACGATGCCGCCACGGTCCGTCGGGCTCTTCGCGGCGCGCGCCCGGTGGACCGCCTTGTTGACGGCGGCGAACTGCTGGTAGCGGCAGAGCTTGCGGATGACGCGGCCGGTGTCTGCATCGCGCTCGAAGACGACGAAGTTCCGCACGAGGTCGAGGAGGGCCTCGGGCCTGAGCATGCCCTCGAAGAGGACGTCCTGGGCGAGAGGCGCCCGCCCCAACGCCCCTTCGAGCTGCGCCAGTGTCTTCGGGAAGGGCTGCTTCCACTCCGCGTAGAAACGATGTGGGGTCGTCACCGTGCCGTAGACGGCGGCGTGGCCGCAGGTGGCGACGAGCACTTGCATCGTCTCAAAGAGCCGCGGAGCGCCCAGCTCGCGGTAGCGGTCCTCAAGCTCTTGGTATCGGCTGAACTGATCGATCGCCTCGGCCTTCCATCCCTCGCCGAGGGTCGGGCTCTTACACTCGACGATGGCGAGGGGGATGCCGTTCACCAGCAGCACCACGTCCGGGATGATGTGTTTCTTCGCGCCCTTGACCCGATACTGGCGGGTGACGAGCAGCTCGTTGTTCGCGGGGTTCTCGAAGTCGATGTACCGAATGTCGTAGCTCCTCTTGCCCTCACCCCGGTCCTGCTCGAAGGACTTGCCGAGCGTGAGCGTCGTGTAGACCTCCTGGCTCGCCTCGATGAGGCTCGTCGCCTGGACGCCTGTGACCGCGCGGACCGCCTTGTGGATGTTGTCGTCCGAGAGCCAAGGGTTCAGCTTCTTGAGCGCCCTCGCGAGCCGCTCGGTGAGCACGACCTCTTTGAGCGACTCGCGCTCAGCTTCGAGGGTCTCGGTGGCGACGAACGTGTAGCCGAGCGCAACGAGCTGGCGGATGGCCGGGTGCTCGGAGAGGTTCGCCTCGTTCCAGGCCCGGCCGGGAGGACTCACGCGGCCTCCTCGTCGGGCCTCACGCGGACCTCGCCCGTGAGGAGGACCGACATGAGGGCAGCCTTCATGGCAGACAGGGCGCCGAGGGAGGCCGCCTCGGCCTCGATCCGTTCGCCGAGAAGGTGCGCGGTCCCCACGATCTGTGCCTGCTCTTCGAGAGGAGGAACGGGGACGACGGTGTTCGCTATGCCCTGCGTGTTCAGGTTGTAGTTGCCCGCGGACGTGCGGATAGCACCCTGCATCGTCTTACGAACGCTCTCCGAGCGCATCGCCTCGTGCAGGAAGGCCGGCGTTATGAGTTCGTGCTTGGGCCGGAGCCGGATCAGATACGAGGCGTACGCCCAGTCTCCGGCCAGCGCCGGGAAGACGGCGCTCCTTCCAACATACGCCGGGTTCCCGTTCGTGCGGATGACGAGCAGATCCCCTTGCCGAAGCGCGTAACTTGCAAGGTCGGAGGGGGACATCCTCGCGTACTTGAGATCGGCTGTCGTGATCCGCTCTGTAACAACGTTCGGGATACGAAGGACGGGAACGCCGACGGCATTGGGCTCGCATTTCGTCGATGTGCCGTACGCGCTTTCTTCGAGCAAATCGCCGATCCGAGATGTTCGCCACTCCTCCGGCACCTCCCCGATCTCGGTCTGCTTGAACCGAGTGTGCCGCCCCGGCACCCCGCGTGTGAACAGCTCGGCCATCATCGCCTTCTTCACGACGCCAAGCTGGTCGATGACCTCGCGCGTCGCCTCGATGGCGTCGTCCACGGAGAAGAGGATCGCGGCGATCTTCCGCTGCTCAGGAAGCGGCGGGATATCAACGTCGCGTGCCAACCACTCGTCGATCTTGAAGATCATCTTCTCGACATCGACGCCGTGACTGGAGTGGAAGCACGTCCGCTGAAAGTACGGCGCGTGCGCGTAGTGACGCAGGAAGTCCATCGAGAGCGTCGGTCGCGTCCGCAGCGTCGAGTATTCGTTCGAGACAACCGCGCCATCCAGCTCTTCTGGGACGACCCCGCATGCGCCGTGGATGATTTGGCGGCGCGAGATCAGGAAGTCCCCGGCCTTCGCCTCGAACTGCGTCTTCGTGAGGATCTCGCGACCCAGCAACTCGCCTCGAAGGGCGATCCCACCACGGCTCCTCTTGGCCGTGAGCAGGCGGTAGGTCACGTCCGGCCTCAACTTCGTCGGGCGCTCGACGACATCGAGAATGTCTCCGAAGGTGGCGCGGGTCCAACCCTCGGGCGTAGGCGTCAGCTCCGGGAAACCAGGATCGACGCTCGGCGGGTAGAGCCTAGTTCGAGCCATACCCCAGCTCCTTGAGGTAGCCGTTCATCTTCGCTTCGGCTTCCGCACGCTTCCTCTCCAGCGCGCGGAGCTTCGCGATGGCAGTCGCCACATCGATCTTTGCCGCTTCGTCCGCTGTAGCCACGTACCTTGAGATGTTCAGGGTAAAGTCGTTCTTCTCGATCTCATCGAGCCCGACGACGCGGGCGTACTTCACGACGTCCTGGAAGGCGCGCACTGTGGCCGCGATCTTCTTCACATCCTCTTCGCGAAGGTAGTTCTGCGTGGTGCCCTGTTTGAAACCTCCCGAAGCTTCGACGAAGAGCACCTTGCGGTTGCGGTCAGCCTTCTTCCGCTTGTTAAGGATGAGTAGGGCCGCTGGGATGCCCGTCCCGTAGAAGAGGTTCGTGGGGAGCCCAACGACGGCCTCAACGAGGTCTTCCTGGAGCATGCCCTTCCGAATGTCGCCTTCGGCCGCGCCACGAAAGAGGACTCCGTGCGGCATGACGACGCCGACCATGCCCGTCACGTTCGTCGTGGCAACCATGTGCTGGACGAAGGCGAGGTCTCCCTTCGTCTTCGGTGGGACCCCGAAGCGGAAACGGCCGAAGGGGTCGTGCTCAGCGACCTCGCGGCCCCACTCGTCGAGTGAGAATGGGGGGTTTGCGATTACGCGGTCGAAGAGCATCAACTCGCCGTCCTCGACGAGCTTCGGGTCGCGAATCGTGTCGCCCTTGCGGATGTCGGCGTCCGGTAGGCCGTGCAGGAGCGTGTTCATGCGGGCGATAGCCCAGGTGCCCAGGTTCTTCTCCTGGCCGTAGAGGGAGAGGTTCCGCGGGTTCTGCGCGTTCCGCTCCAGGTAATGCGCGCACTCGATCAGCATGCCACCGGAGCCGCAGGTCGGGTCGCAGATGCGCATGCCCGGCGCTGGTTGGAGGATCTCGACGATGAGCCGAACGACCATGCGCGGCGTGTAAAATTCGCCGCCTTTTTTCCCGGCGTCGTCGGCGAACTTCTCGATGAGGTATTCGTACGCGCGCCCGAGCATGTCGGGCTCCGAGAGATTTGCGTTCCGCAGGTCGAGCTTCGAGAAGTGCTGCACGAGGCGGGAGAGCACGCTGTCCCGGTTCTTGGCGTCCCCCAACTTGCGCTCGTCGTTGAAGTCGATGCCGGCGAGCACGCCTTCGAGCTTGTCGTTCTTCTGTTCCAGCTCCGCGCACGCCTTGTTGAGCGTCTCGCCGACCCCAGTGGCGACCCGCTGGATCTCAGTCCAGCGCGACCGCTTGGGGACGAAGAAGTCGTGCTCGTCGGGATCGTCCGGGTCGGCGTTCGGCTGTGAGCGGAGAGCGTCACACTCCTCGTCGAAGCGGTCCGACAGCCTCTTCAAGAAGAGCATGCCGAAGATGAAGCCCTTGTAGTCCGACGAGTCGATCGAGCCGCGCAGGATGTCCGCCGCGGACCACAGGTAGCCTTCGAGCTTCTCGGTCGTGAGCTTCTCGCCCGGCGCGACCTCGACGGTGGTGGCGGCATGGGCCGCGCCGTTCGTCCTCGTCGGTGCGGAGTTGGCGCTGCCCCCGGAGCTGGTGAGCCGGTCAACAAGCACGCTCTTCTCCCGGCCGCTATCGTCGAGCCCGAGGGTGCGGCACAGGTCCTTTAGCCGGTCGCGCGGCAGCTCCGGCAGCACCTCGGCGAGCGTGGCCTTCTTCGACGACGCCACCGTCTCGACGAGACCGTCCTTTGCTCGCCGATCCGGCGACGCCAGCTCGAAGCGATCGACCACGGCGAGCAGCTCGTCGCGGGAGAGGAGGGAGAGCACGTCGCGCTTCGAGGTCATCGCGAAGCAGCCTACGCCGACGTTGCCACGATGATCAACGTTGGGTAACTTTTTGGGCGATGGCTCGACGACGACAAATCGAACCCGAAGAGCTGCTCACGATCGCAGAGGCCGCGAAGCTCCTGGGGGTCAGCATGCCGACGCTCCGCCGCTGGGACGACTCGGGTAAGTTCCCCGCGAGGCGGCACCCGCTCAACTCGTACAGGCAGTACGCCCTCGACGACGTGATGAAGTTGCGGAAGAGGATCGTCCTTGGGGCGCGCGCTTAGCGATGGTTCGGGGGGCGCAGTAACGAATGAGCCCGAGTCTCCTTCTCTCGGCGGTCGAGATCCGCTTCACGACCCCGGAGTTCAACGGGGCTCTGCGGCCCTACGAGAGCGACGAGGCGTTTCATGCACTGCGCGCGCGAACCGATTTGTTCGCCTATCGGCATCGCGATAGGCCGGGCGATTCACAGGTGCTCCTCGTGCCGAGGACGGACCCGCCCGCGGAAGGTACGACGACTTTCGGCCCGTTACCTGTGAAGGAGCACATCCGCGCACTCGCCCGCTTCATTGAAGATCGTCTCGGGGATCTCTTGCCGAAGTTCGAGCTTCGACGCACACGCTGGGGCGTCGAGCGCATCCGGAGGAAGGACGACCTGCTCGACGCCGCATTTGCGCACCTTCGACGCGCGCGGCCGGACCGCCTCGTCGGCATCCACAGGTTTCATCGGACCGTCTTGCGCGTTCGCCACGAGCATCTCGCCGGTCGAGGAAGCTCCCTCGTCATGAGCGTCGAGTTTCGTCGGCACCAAGAGATCGCGCCGACGATCGCCGAGTTGACGGATCGCGGCTTCGACTTGCGTGGCCTCGAAGTCTTCTCCAAGACCGATGGGGCGCCGAAGGTGTGGCTCGGTGCGATCCTCCGAGCTGAGGGCGGGAAGATTACCGTGCACGACGGTACCTGCGAGCACACGCTCGACGCGCGGCTGCACCACGTCGCGCCGTCGTCCGAGACGTTCACCACGCTTTTCGTGCAGGCACTTGGCCGTGACGGCTACGACGATCTGCAACGCGCGGAATGGACCCTCCGCGCGAAGGAGGTCTGTGGCCGGGGTTACGTCGAGAGATTGGAGCAGGTCGCCGACCGCCTCCGAAAGGCCGGGACCCTTACGATCGCGCCGAGCCTCTCTATCGACTTCGGCGACATCGTGTCGTTGACGACGACGGGCCGCACTCCTTCGGCCACCCAGCTACCAGACGTCGAGTACTGCTTCTCCTGGGACCGGACCAACATCCACAAGTATCCGGCGCGCGGACTCGACCAATTTGGCCCCTTCGACGGCACGACGTTCGACACGAAGGAGCCCAGCGTTCTCGTCGTGTGCCCTACCGACGCGCGCAACGACGTCGATCACTTCGTTCGCAGCTTGCGCGATGGCGTAGGAGGAGATGGCCAGCAGCGGTTCGGGCGCGGGCTCGTTGGCATCTACCGGCTTACACGCCTCAAGACACGGTTCGCGACGGTCACGCTGCCCACGAGCGGTCCGGTCGGGCAGCGCTACATCGACGTGTTGCGCGAGCAGCTCGGCAGCGAGCGAGCGCCGGACATCGTGCTCGTCGTTGTGCGCGACGAAGATGCTTTCGTCGATGCTGACAACCCGTATCTCCGGGCGAAGGCGTTTCTGCTTGCCCAAGGAATCCCCTCGCAAGAGGTTCGCGTCGCCGTCGTGAAGACCGGCGCCTCGCAGTTGCCCTACATCCTGGAGAACATCGCGGTCGCGATCTACGCGAAGCTCGGTGGGTCGCCGTGGACGATCAGGCCGACGCTCCCGCTCACGAAGGAAGTCGTGATCGGGATGGCGCACGCTCAGTTCGGAGGCCGCTACTCGCCTCTTCGTCGGATCATGGGAATCACGACAGTGTTCAGCAGCGACGGCACGTACCTGCTCGCCGCGGGCTCACAGCGTTGCGAATACGAACACTACCCGGAGACACTCGCCAACTCGGTTCGCGAGACGCTCGGGCGACTCGCAAAAGAGCAAGGATGGACGGCTGGGGACGTCGTGCGTCTCGTGTTCCATGCCCCCAAGCCGCTGACGGGCACCGAGATCGACACCTTGGCGAAGGTCGCCGTGAGAACGCTCGGCGACGGGATCCAGTTTGAGAGCGCGTTCCTGACAATCGAGATGGATCACCCATTCAAGGTCGTCGCTCCGAAGGAGAAGGGCCGTGAGGCCTTCGTCGAGCGCCTCGACGGTCGCCCCGGAAGGGCGAACGTGGGTGAATGCGCGCCGCGCCGAGGGCTCACCGTTGATCTCGGCCGGTCGAAGCGGCTCCTCTGCGTGAACGGACCGCTCCTCATGAAGCGAGAAGGCGAGTCGATCCCACAGCCGCTCCAGATCACCCTCCACAAGGACTCGACGTACCGCGACATGACGGCGCTCACTCGGCAAGTGTTCCACTTCACCGGGCTGTCGTGGCGTTCGATGCTTCCGGTGACCGAGCCAGTCACAATCTTCTACCCGTACTTGATAGCGAAGCTCCTCACTCGGCTCTCAGCGTTGCCCGACTGGAGCGACGACCTTCTCGACACGCGCCTTCGACGGAGCAGGTGGTTCCTATGAGGGTGCCCCCGTTTGCGCTCGACCTGGTGAAGACGGTCCGCGCGCTCGTAGTTCCCGAGGTTCGTGAGGTGGGCGATGTCCGGCGCAACGCAGCGCTCCTCCTGGCCAGAAAGGCTGGGGATCGACGGTCGTCATTCGAGCGAAATCTTCGACCCTCGCTCGATGCAGCGCGGTTCATCGAGGTGCCGTACCTTGCGTCGGTTGGGTATTTGCTAGCTGCGAGGGTGCTGGCGCATCCGCCGATCGAGCAGCTCAAGGCATCGCTAGAGAAGACCGTTCGTCGAGCGGCGCACACCGCCGAGCGCACCGGATACGCCGACGACGCCCTCTGCGCCTGCGGTCTTCTTCTTCTTGCGACCGCCGTCAACGATGAGGCCGTCGCCAAGACCATTGGAGAGGCCCTTGGCGACGCGATCCTGGCTGATTCGGCGATGGCCACCCTCGTCACGGCCTGCATGGGCTCCTCGGTGCCCGCCTCGTTTGATCTGGATCCCAACTCGGCGGAGCAACTGGCGACAGCCGCTCTCATGCGGCGAATCGACGAAGTGCTCGCGCGAAAACTCTTCCCGGGCTTCCCGGGCGACGTTGACGGACACCTTCTGGGCCTGCTTGCGAAGCAGACCTACTCGCCCGCAGGGGACTTCGCGTCGATGCTGGTCCTTGTGGCGCTAGAGGCCAGCGTGACCGTCCCCGATGACCATCTACCCGCGCCAGACGGTCGTTGCGATGTCGGGCTCGTCGTCGCCCTCAAGGAAGAGTTTCGCATTCTCTTCGAGCGTTTCGAGGGCCGCCACACGCACGTCGGGGATGGCGGTCGGTCGTACTACATTTTCGAGGTCGGAACGCTCGCCGGAGAGCGGCCGTACCGATGCGTGGCAACGCTGGTAGGCGACATGGGCACGAGCCGCACGGGCGTCGTCGCGGAGAAGATGCTCAGCCGATGGGACCCGGCAGTGTTGGTCGTCGTCGGAATCGCCGGCGGCATTCACAAGGACGTGCGCCTGGGCGACGTGATCATCGCTTCCGAGGTATCGAACTACGTCGAAGGTGCCAAGGCCGTGGACGGTACAAACGGCGTCGTCTTCGAGCGCTCCGGCGATTCGTTCAAGACCAAGCACGCTCTGCTCGACCGAGTGCGCAATTTCGAGTTCGCGAACCGAGCGAGCTTCCAGAAATGGGAGGCCGCGTGTGCAGCGAGATGCCATCCGCTCGGTGCCCAGGTCGAACCGCTACGCAAGGACGACCTTTTGCGCTCGAAGCCAGCGCAACGAGAAGGGCATCTCGCCAGCGGTCCGGTGGTCGTAACGTCGAGCGGCTTCGTCGCTTGGATTCGCGAGGGAGATCGAGCGTGTCTCTGCGTCGAGATGGAAGCGGGCGGCGCAATGATCACCGCGCACATGGACCCGCTGGAGCGCGATGTGCTGGTGATCAGCGCGATCTCAGATTTCGCCGATGACCGCAAGGCAGCGCTCGACGGGATCGGTGGCGGGATCCTCCGGCGGTACGCAATGGAGAACGCGATCGACTTCCTGTGGTGCCTCATGGAGGCGGGCGTGCTTCCGCAGGGGCCAGAGGTGATCCCGCGGCCACAGAGGAAGGCGACGCAGGAGTCCACCGAGGACGCGCTCCTTCGCGTCATGCACGAACATGCCGACGAGAACGGTGAGGTCACGGCCAGGTGGACGGAGATCCGCGAGTGGCTTGGCGGAACGTCGGCGGACCTCCACCAGGCTGCGATCCACTTGAAGAACGACGGCCACTTCCGTACGCAGATGTTCGAGGGAGGACCGGATGGTGTTTGCAACGTGGTGTTGCGCCGGTGAATCTCCTCCGCGGAGAGGGCCTGCCGCCGGATTCGGGGGGTGGGTGAGTGCCAAAGAAACTCGCTCGTCGTAGGCTCCTGTCGATTCAAACGGAGCGTCCCGATGAACGAGAACGCCAGGTCGTCGCCCGCGCCGAGACCATGCTCGCCCTGGCCCCGTTCGTGGGCGTGAACCTCGACGTTCTCGCCTTCGTCGCCCATCGGTTCGAGCTGCGCCTCGGAGTGCTCGACGCCGCCGAGCCGGCACCGCGCATGGACCTGGAACGTCGCGCGGCCGAGGACTTCGAGGAGCTGGTCGCCGCGCTCAAGCTCCTCGCGGCGGCGCTTGAGAGGGGCGGAGACGCCTGAACCAGCGCTCATGACGGGCACACCCGCGGCGCCACCGAGCCCCATTTACCCCTCCTCGACCTCCGGCCGCCGACCCCAAAAAAATCTGGGAAACGAGAAGAGAAGCCACCCATCGCGATCAGGGCCGCCACCATGTCGCCGCAACGCTCTACCGTCTCACTGGAATGCCGCGCCATTTGTACATGCGAGTTTGAGTGCCCGCGTCGGCGCCGCCCCAAGTCGGCGCTCCGGTAATCGATCGGTCCTCTGGCGTGCGAAAGCCACTCGCTCGGATCGGGATCGCGGACCCAACGAACGGCGGTGTAGAAAGCCGCCATGCCCCTGGACGAGCGTGAGTCCGAACAGTGGGTCGAGTCCGTCTGCGAGCGGATCCGGTCCGGCGCCTCGGCACCAGCAGTGGTGCTCGACCGACGGATCGCCCTGGCGTTCCACGAGGCTGGCCACGCGGTTGTCGATCACGAGAACGGTCTTGCGGTCGCGCGCCTGAGCATCTTTGCCCCCGCCGGTCGTCCCGAGGGTCGTGCACATGCTTCGGTTCCCGGCGCGGTCGTCGAGGCGATGCTCGACGGGGAGAACCCTGACGCCGCCCGACTGATCGTGGAGGGCGCCGTCGCAGGCATCATTGCGGAGGCGCGGGTAACGGCGGCGCCACAGTGGGGAGACGCGTACGCGGATCTAGCGCTCGCGAAGCAGCTCGCCGAAGGCGCCTGCCCGACGGACGCGGAGGCCAGCGCATTCATGGGGCTCTGCATCGAGGGCGCGAACCGAACCCTCACCGAGAGATGGTCGTCGGTGGCAGCCATCGCCAGTTTCCTCGCTACGCAAGGTGAGATCACGAGGGACGACCTAGCGGACTTGCTCAAGCAAGGCTCCCTTCGATGAGCTTCGGTGCTTGCAGAGCGGCGTGAGGACGCGGCGCTACGCATCGAAGCGGTCTCACGCTTGGGCACCGTTGAGGTCTAGGTTGGCGTTGATGATAAGGGCGTGTTGAAGCGCGACGTGCCTGTCTTCCTGGCGTGCCTCGTACAGTGCTCGGATGTCGTCGAGCGTGCGGGTCTTCATCTGCATCCAGACGCGCCTGACATTCTCGTTCAGCGCCTCGTGACACCTCGTCGCATCGAGGAGTTCGACGAGCACATGGGCCAGCGGAATGCCGCTTCGCGAGACCGTCGATCGAGCATTGATTGCAAACGCCCCACCGGCGAAGAGCAGGTGCAGGTCTTCACTACGCCACGGGACGTTGCGCTGCTCGGGCTCGCGCAACTCGCCCATCTCATGAACGAGCACCACGCCTCCCGGCTTCAACGAACGAAGAAGCCGTTCAAGCTGTCCCGGGATGTCGGCAAAAGGAATGTGGTGGAGCGTGTTGACCACCATGATGACGTCGGCGGGGAGCGGGTTCTGGAGGAAGTCGGAGCGCGACACGGAGCGCGAGGATGCTCCGGTGCTTCCCGCAAGCGCCATGACCTCCGGCGGCACCGGCTCATCGACGGCAACGTATTCGGCCGTCTGAAACCGCGATGCTTCGGCCAGTCCCGCAAGGACGCGTCCGAGACCGGCGCCGTAGTCCACGAGAACGGCGTTCGGTCGGGCAAGAAGCGCCTGAACGGTGGACACGACCATCTCGACTTGCTGGTCCCCTTGGCGGCATCCTGCAACATCTTCCTCGCCGCGCAGCAAGACCTGTCGGAGCACCTCCGCGTCCGAGATACCCGTCGGCAACCAACGACCAGCAACGAGCCGATATTTGACGTGCTCGGTGGAGACAACGGCGTTCACCCGTGTCTCGAACTCCTCGGCTGTCATCGGAAGACCTGCCGTGGAGCAAAGGTGTTCCCAGGTTGCCGAGAGGAACACGGCAACCGTCGCGTGCTCAGGCGCGGTGTCTACCGCGCTCCGACAGATGTCCTCCAGCGAGGCGTAGCCGATGTCCTCCAGGTCGATCCCGTCGCGTTCGCGGAGGACTTGGCATGCGCGCCTGAACAACGGAACGTGGAAGCGCTGTCGTCCCTCGTGAGCATCGCACCGCCGCAAGAGTTCGAGAATGCGGACCATGCCGGTCTCACCCATCACGAACTTCACGGCCTCCTTGCTAGGCTTCTCCCTCGACGGCGGGCGCGGAAGCGGCCGTGCAGCGCGCGGCACGGGCAGAACCGACGCCATCGCGTCGGGGTCGAGCATGATCTCCGCGCCGCGCTCTTCGAGTAAGTAGTTGCGCGTTCCGTGCGGCTTGACGAGTCCATGATCGGCAAGAACGCGGACGCCAAGGCGCCGCTGCTCGACAGTTAGTCCGGTGGCGTCAAAGTCGTTCTCCTCCCCTGAGAAGCCGAAGTTGCGACGTCCGCCGTTCTTCTCGTAGAACCCGCGAACAACGTCGAGGATGCGACGCGCTGCATCGTTGGGGTGGACCTCGACCATGAACAATCCGTACCGTGAGCGGACGGCACGCTCAACACCGCGGCGACCCTTTCGAGCTTGCCTACCGCCTCACGAACGGCACATGCAGTAGCTCGGCCGCTCGCCGCTTCGCCCGGTCCCCACGCCTGTCGTACCTCGAAGTCGTGGTCGGGCTGGAGTGCCCGCAGAGCGCCTGCACCGTGGCGATGTCGGCGCCCGAGTCGAGCATGTCCCCGATGAACGTCCTGCGCATGTCGTGCGGGGAGAACGTCGCGATCTTCGCCCTCCGTGCAAGCCGGCGAACGAGGGCGGCGACGGCGCCGTCGGTCATCCTGTGGCGCACGATCGTGCCGCTCTTGGTGACCGGGAAGAACAGCGGTCCGGCCTCGTCCCCACGGAATACGAGCCACGCGTCCAGGGCGTCGCGGGACCCGTTCGTCACCCAGGCGACGCGCTCCTTGTTGCCCTTCCCCCGGACGACGAGCTTCCCGGTGGTGGCGTCGAAGTCCGTAAGATCCAGCGCCACGACCTCGGCCCGGCGGAGCCCTCCGCCGTATAATAGTCCGATGAGCGCAGCGTTTCGGGCGCCACCAGTCGAAGCGTCGCAGGCCTCGAAGAGCGCCGTCAGCTCGCCCTTCGAGAGGGCTCTGCCCTTCATGACCCTCGACCCACGGACGGGCTCGACCGAGCACGCCCTCGTCATGCGGTCCGAGTCGGTGAGCCCGAGCTTGAAGCTTGCCCTGAGCACGCCGCGAAGTGCGGCCAGCATTCGGTTGGCCGTCGCCGGGGCGAATCGCTCAGCGAGCTTCGAGCGGATGGCGCTCGTGTGGGCGTAGTCGAGCCTCCACCACGGCAGAGTCACCTCGGTGGCATCGGGGGAGACGAGCATCGCGACGACGCGGAGCGCGGCCCTCTGGGTCCGTCGGGAGCCGGGCGACCGACCCGCGAGGAAAACCGCAACTGGATGACAGTCGAGGGGAACACTGGGCTCATAGAAGACGGCGAGAGCGTCCTGGGAGCCGGCCGGGTTGGTACCTGAAACGCAAGTTCTCGCTATCGAAGTCATGGTGTCCGTACAGCGCATGGCCACGGCGATCAAACCTGCGTACATAGGGGGCACCCCGCTCGCATGCCGCGGTGCTCAGCATTCGACGTGCTACGCCGAATGACGTGAAGGTCCGCGAGCTTCTCGAATGCGCCTTGCCGTTGCTCGCCGAAGGGGACCACGAGCGGTACCCGTACTGGTTTGGTGGAACATGCTTCGCTGTGCGGTTCAACGGGAGGCTCTATGTGGTCACCGCGGAGCACTGTGTCCGAGACAAGGACAGGAACGAGGTGCGCGTACAGCGTCAACCAGGCTCAGACACCCTTGTCACCCTGCGCGCGCTCTTCATCCAGGACCCGAGCCAACGGGACGCGGAGGATCCCGATCAGCATGATTGGGCCGTGTTTCAAGCTGTCGAGCCAGAAGACTCCGGGGATTCTCTCGTCAACGTGGTGGACGTCGCGGCGGTACCGGATGCGCCGCTGCCACCACCGCCCGGCCATAAGCTCCTTGTTCGTGGGTACCCGAAGACCCGCTGCTTGATCGACTACGAGAAGCTGACGATCGTGTGGCAGGCGTACGGAGGCACGGGACAGTACGTGGGCGCCACCAGTAGCAAGTGGCTTCACACGATGAAGATGGATGACATTTCGCAGGTGGAGAGCGTGGATGGGCTGAGCGGCTCGCCTGTCTTTCTGGCGGCCCCCGAACAGGATGGATTGGCCTTTTCGTTCGCCGGCATGGTCCTCCGCGGCTCGAAGGAGTCGGGGCTTCTGCACTTCCTCGATCGTGCTGTCGTTCGGGCCGCAATTCGCGGTGCCGACATGAGACGCGGCTAGGCCGCATGTGGCGGGGTTGGGGCCGATGAATCTTCGATGCGAGCGTCATGACGCAGCCACCTTGAACATGCCCGCGCTCGTCCCCCGCGTCGCCCGGCGGCACCTGGCCCAGGTCCGGGTCGAACGGCTCGCCCGCGAGTACCAGCGTCGGAGCGGGGGCTCGTGCCCGTAGGGGACGATGCCAGAGGCGAGATCGACGACGAGGACGACGTTGCGGGTCCGCCGCTGTTACCTGCCCGGGGGCCTTTTGGGTAGGAGCAAGGGCGCGACGGTGGCTGCCTCGTGTTTTGCTTGCTCGGCAGCGCGCGTTCTCCGGCGGGCATCTGCCCGGCGCTGACCGACGTCATGTTCTTCGTAGACGGCCTCGACCCAGAGGCGCTCCTAGCCGACGGCTCCGTACGTTTGCCGCTCGTGAGGTCGTCGTACCAGCGCCGAAAGACCGTGCGTTCGGAGTCGCTCAGCGCGGTGTACTGGAGCAAGCGGGCGAGCCGCTCCCGGTCGGTGATCTTCGGCTGCTTCACGGTCCCTCCCACGCGCCGCTCGCCAGGACGGCCTCCACGACAGCCCATCGTGGTTCCCGGCGACGGACGATCGTGCAACGTCCGCAGCGCTCGGTCGCCACGAGTCCGGCCTCCTGCATGCGCTGGACGTGACGGCTGGCCGCTGCCTGCGTCACGCCCACGGCTGAGGCGAGCTGGCCGATGGTGCGTGGCCCGCGGGCAAGCTCGAAGAGCGCGCGTAGCCGGGTGGGATCGGCCAGTCCAAGATCGGCGTGACTTGCAGCCTGTTTTTCGGTTCCACCGAACCGGCTGAGTCATTTTGACGCGTGGCGAGGATCGCCGACCACGAGAGCGCGAAGGTCAAGATCACGCCATCCCGGAGCGCCGGGGAGAAGAGCAACGGCGTCTGCAAGATGGGGAAGGCATGGGCCGAAGTGCGGAGCCAGCCAGCCCGGGACCCGCCGTTACGTATGTGATGCTACCGCGAAGGTCACGACTGCATCCTCGACGAAGGGGCGCTCATGTCGGCCCACCGTTTCGGGGTGCGTGCGACCTTCCGGACTGACCCCCGTGTCCTTCGTCTTCTCCAGCGCTTCCTCAAGCGAAGCGCGGGGCGCCCGGACGTCCACAATCCCGATGATGAGCTTGATACGCTGCCCCCTGTACATGACCTCGACGGGGTGCTCGTTGCCCGGGCCCACCCCCATGCGCGCTGCAACGCGAATACTCCGCACGCCGCGTGGATGGGGATCTGTGTTCATCTCGGCAGCCGTCGCCCGCTTGGCCTTACGGTGGTCTTCGACCGTCTTTCGTACGTCGCCCAAGGTCGGGTAGGGCTTCATAGGTAGGATCTTTATTTCTCGAGTGATGTCGATCACTTACGTGCATAGTGCACGAATTGGATAGTCAAAGGCATCGGGGATTCTCTAGACGCGGTGTTGTGGGACAACGCGAAAGGAG
>Ga0116125_1000522_pt1 | contig 17825 bp, 12 predicted proteins | sample June2015DPH_16_1_2_FD_89729 | JGI IMG/M metagenome (GOLD analysis project Ga0116125, IMG submission 89729) | Peatland microbial communities from SPRUCE experiment site at the Marcell Experimental Forest, Minnesota, USA - June2015DPH_16_10 | ecosystem: Environmental > Terrestrial > Soil >...
CCGGCATGCTCGCGTTCGTGCCGTACATCGGCTGCGGCTGCGGTCTGTTCCGCGCCCTCTCGATGGCGACGCTCGATTGGCAAGGGCCCGGACGCTTGGCCGGCGTCCTGGCGGTGATGCTCGGAGTGCAGGTCCTCGACGGCCTCGTCGTTACGCCGCGCATCGTCGGCCGATCGGTGGGTCTGGCCCCGCTCGAGGTGCTGCTTACGATGATGGCGGCCGGAACGCTGTTCGGATTTGTCGGAGTCCTCTTGGCCGTGCCGCTCGGCGCCGTCGTGAAGATTCTCGTGCAGCGCATCGTGAAGGCCTACCTCGCTTCCGACTTCTACGGTCAGAACGTCGCGCCGCCTGCGGCGACGCAGTCGGCGACCCAACGTGAGTGACGACATCCTCGTCGAGACCGTCGGCGCGACCCGAGTCGTGACCATCCACCGCCCACAGGCCAGGAATGCTCTGACCCCTGCGGTGCTCACGGGGCTACGGGACGCGTTCCGCCAGGCCTCGGCCGACCGCGCCGTGCGATGCGTGGTCCTCACAGGGGCCGGCGAGCACTTCTGCGCCGGGGCCGACCTCAATATCCTCCTGGCCGATCCCGAAATCGATCGTCACCTCGAAGGGTACCTGGACGCGTTCCACGATCTGGTCAAAAGCGTCGTCCACTGCGACAAGCCCACGATCGCAATGGTGGATGGAGCGGCGGTGGGCTTCGGCGCCGACCTCGCTTTTGCCTGCGATCTGCGGGTGCTCACGACTCGGGCGTATACCCAGGAGAAGTTCGTCCAGATCGGACTGATTCCGGACGGCGGGGGTAGCTTTTGGCTGCCGCGCCTGGTCGGCACGGCCAAAGCGATGCACATGATCCTGCTCGCAGAGCGCGTCGACGCGTCGGCGTTGCGCGACCTCGGCGTCGCAAGTGCCGTGGTCGATGCCGACCGTCTGCGCGAAGCCACGATCGCGATCGCTCGACAGATCGAGTCCGGCCCTCCCCTCGCCTTTGCGGCCGTCAAGCGCACCGTCTACGCCAACTGGGGATCGCTCGACGACGCGCTACGGCGCGAGCGCGAAGAGCAATTGAAACTCCTGCGAAGCGCCGACTTCGCGGAAGGAGTCGCCGCCTGGAGGGAGCGCCGCAAAGCGCGGTTCGAAGGCCGATAAGCCCCGACCGCGACCTCGACCCCGACCGCGACCGCGACCGCGACCTCGACCCCGACCCCGGAACCGCTTGGCGCGGCTCGGCCGAACGCGCGGTCAGAAGAGATACCGCTCTCCCGTGTCGCATAAAACAGTCAGCACGATGCCCTGTCGCTCACGGCCCGACGCGAGGTCGACGCCGGCGGCTCCCCCCGGTCGGGACTCTATTTGAGCCGCGACTTCGCACGCCGCATGGACGTTTGCACCGGACGATGGGCCGACGAGCAGGCCTTCTTCTCTGGCCAGCCGGGTGGCCATGCGTTCCGCGGCGACGTCGGACACGGTCACCACCCGGTCGATGACGCTGCGATCGAGGACACCCGGCACGAAGCCCGCGCCGATCCCCTGAATGCCGTGCAGCCCGGGCGGGCCCCCGCTGAGCACGGCGCTCGCGGCCGGCTCGACGGCCACGATCTGCACGCCCGGTCGCTCCCGCTTGATCACCCGGCCCACCCCCGACAGGGTTCCTCCGGTTCCGACACCCGCGACGAAGGCCACCAGATCGTCGCCCACGGCGTCGAGAATCTCTCGGGCCGTCGTTCGCTCATGCGCCTCGGGATTCGCCGGATTTTCGAACTGGCAGGGCATGAACGCACGATCGGTCTGCCGCGCGATAGCCCTGGCGCGATCGACCGCCCCCGCCATTCCGGCGTCCGCGGGGGTCAGCTCGATCGTCGCGCCGTAGGCCCGCAGCACCTGCCGCCGTTCGAGGCTCATGTCTTCGGGCATGACGAGAATGCAGCGATAACCACGGACCGCCGCGATCATGGCCAGTGAGATCCCCGTATTGCCGCTCGTGGCTTCGACGACGACGGCGCCCGGACCCAGGTGGCCTGCCCTCTCGGCGGCTTCGATCATCGCGAGCGCGGGGCGATCCTTCACACTGGCACCCGGATTTTTCACTTCGAGCTTGCCGACGACGGACGCCCCTCGGGTCGGCCCGATTCTCGAGAGTCGCACGAGCGGAGTGCGCCCGATGAGATCGAGAACGCTCCCCGCGATGGCATCGGGCGGACGAGACATCCGCCGAACGGTATCAGAAGATGCGCTGACTGATCTTGATGGTGTCGCCCGCCTGCAGGGGAATATCGGATAGCTTGCCGTCGGTGATGTCGTCGACGTTGATCGTCGCCGTCACCGTTCGTTTCGGGCCGACGATGCGCGTAAGCCGCACGTGATCGCCGTCGGCCAGAGGGGTCAACCCACCCGAGATCCAGATGGCGTCGATGAGCTTCATGCCCTCGGACCACGGAATGACTCCGGGCTTGGCCACAGCACCAATGATGCTGACTTTTTTGGAGTTGTATTGTTTGACGATGAGCGTCACCTGAGGATTGACCAGGATCTTCCTCTCGATGAGCTGTTTCTTGATGAGCTCTTCGATTTCCTGCGGCTCCAAGCCGGCCACCGTGACGCGGTCGAGATACGGAAAATCAACCGTGCCGTCGGGTTGGATGCGAAACTCGGAAGGCAAATCCTTCTCACCAAGGATCGAGACGGAAAACGTATCGCCCGGCCCGACGGTGGTGCTCTGCGTCGGTGGCGGCAAGTTCACCGCCGAGGCACGCCCCGACCGTGCGCATGCGACGGCAAGCGCCGACACCACGAGAAGCCACACCCAGCGACCGAACAAGAAGTCCTCCATGCGTTACGCCGCCAGCATGCCGCAACCGGTGCGCCGACGCCATGCGTCGAGGTGCCCCCCGCGGGATCAGAGAAACAGGCGCAGCCCGAGGTACGCCTCGACGCGCTGCCAAGCCATTCCATAGTAGCCGGTCGTGCCCGGCGGGGGCCCTATCCCGGGGACCGGGACGACGTCTTCGACTTTCGTGTTGCTGAACGTCTCGCTGTATCGAACCGTCGCGTTCAGACCGAACGTGTTGGTGAACCGGTACTCGCCAAAGACACTCGCATCGGCCACGACGTCGGTGAATGCTGCGCCGCGCTGCTCGGCCACGAGCGGGGCATTGGGAGTGGCGCCCGCAACCAGCCAATACAACGTCGGATATTGCACCGCACCGACGCCGCCCTGAACCGAAATGATGGCGCGCCCCGCAAACATGTAATCGAATTTGAGATATCCGCGATCGAGGATGTCGTAATTTCCCAAATAACTGTTCTGAAAATCGCGCGTGAAGCCCAGTGAGATCGACGAAAGCGCTAGCCCGATGTCGGTCGCACGCGCGATTCCGGGGCTCGCGGCGAGATACCACTTGAGCTCCGCCTGCGCGATCAGGCTGTCGAACTGCTGCACTTCGGGAATTTTGTTGTCGTAAAAGCTGGCTCCCCACCCCAGCATGGCCAAAACCGCGAAGCGCTCGGTGATCAGGCCGTTCAAGCCGAGTCGCGCGCGCACCGGCGTCGAGCTAACCAAGCCCTGCGCGCGCGCCTCATCGGCGTTGGTGTACGTGAAAAAGTCGAGCGTCCCGTCGTACAGCATTGCCGTCCGCGGGCGGAACCGCCAACGGCCACGCAGGTACGCTTCGTTCGTATAGTTCGTAAACGGCTGAGCGACGCTTTGTTCAAATAGCGTGGTCGCGAACCGGTACCCGAGGTGCCAGTCGAGAGTGCCTGCGCCCGGAAGAATCGCGATTTCGGCGCCGGCTGTGATCGTATCCTGATTGAACGAAACGTTCGGATCCGCGTTGCCCTCATTGGGCAAGATGGTGCGTCCGTAGCTCGCGAAAATCGCGCCCCCGACGGGACGATTCGGCAAGATGTCGAGACGCGCGTCCGCAGCGCCCCCCACGTTGGCTTGCCCCGCGATGTCGTTTTGCGGCTGCGACGCATCGCTCGTCACGCCAAAATAGGCTCGGTACGTCGCATTGACGCCGGCTCGAAAGGCGACCGCCGGTGTCTCAAGGGGTCCTTCGTCTTGCCGTCGCTGCACACCGACCGTCGAGAGGTACAAGGAGGGGGTCACCCGCAATTCGAGCGCAGGAACGACCGGCGCGAGCGGCGGACCGTTGTCGACGTTCTGCTGGTTGCTCCGTTGAAACCAGTTCGAGTCGTAGCCGAACTCGCCCGCGATACCCGGGTGGATCTCGAGATCGCCGGCCTGAATGCCGCTGCCTTCGGCATAGCGCCGATCCTTCAGCCACGTCGGCGTATCCGGCTGGGAGGTGTACTGCGGCTGCGCGATCGCCGCCGCCCCCGACAGGAGCAGCGAAAGCGCGACAGCGGACGATACGAGGCCTCTCATGATCATCGGTTGGGACGAAAGGTACACCACTCTACGGCAGAGCTACCGCGAAACGTACATTCGCATTTTGCGAATCGCTCGCGAGGCACAGAACGTCTTTGCGTGGGCCACGGAGAGCGCCGTCGGCCCCGGCCTCAAAGTACGCAGGAGGTGCAGGGGGGCGGGGTCGTGACGATGGCTGGGGGCGCACCCAAGGGTGGGAACTCAGTGTTGTCTTCGCCGGTGCCCGGCAAATTCGGGTCGATATCGGTGATGATCTGGGTCTGCCCGGTGAAGGCGACCTCGGCACCCAGACACTGGTTCGCCTCCGCAGTCAGCTGCTCGACGCGCTGACGCAGAACACTCATGATCGTGAATTCGTGGTTCGCCAACTCCGTATCGCCCCGTTGCACCGCGGCCTGGAGCGACGCCTGGCGGTCCTTCGTGGACCGTCCGGCGACGTCGACCTGCGAGAGCTTGTCGCTCAAGCACAACGACTTGACGACGTCGCGGGCCTGACGAGCCGCATCGAGCTGCCGGCGAACGACGCCCGCCGCTTGATCGATGCGAGCGATGATGGCATTCGATTGCACCAGCTCGTCTTGCAGAGACAAGCGAGGATGTGCCTCGAACCCCACCTGCGCCGACGGGGCGGTTCCGTTTTGCGCGGCCGCCGTTCCCGCGGCCAAGACGAGCAACGCGACTGCTCCCCACCGTATACCCGCCCCAAGTCGTATCGCCAAGATCGCCTCCGATCGCTCGCGTGTGTCAGTAACCGACTTTAACGGTCGAGGTGGACAGTGTCAACGTGGCATGATGCGACATTCCGAACGTGTCCGGAGCCATCGATGGACTCGACCCGAGTCGTACGTTGCGCCGGCGGCCACCGGCATTCAGGGCGAGCGCCCCAGCCCACGTGGGTTTTAGCTGCCTTGCCTGACGAAATTGAACGGCACGCTGATGGTCGATCCATTCGCGCCCGGCGGGTCGAACTTGGCTCGCCTCGCCACGGACGCGATGCAACCCGCGACTTGGGCCGACAGCCCACTATTGCTCGCGACGTTCGTCGAATCGACCTCGCCGCTCGGGGCCACTTTGATCAAGAGGACCAGTTTGCCGGCCTGGCTCGGATCCGTTTCAAGCCCCCTTTGGTAGCAGCGCTTCGCGCCGGGGTGAATTTGGCTTCGAATGACCGCTTCGGCGTTGCTCACGGGGACGCTCATCGACGATCCGGCATATTGCACGTCGCCGACCGGCACGACTTTGGTTGCCTGACCCGCGCCCGTCGACGCGCCCCCCGTATCGCCGCCGTGCAGCCCTTGCAGCCCGCCGCTGCCGCGCCCGGGTTGAATCGGACCCCCGGCACCCCCCGGCATATTCAAGCCGTTGGCCCCTTGATTGCTGATCCCGCCCATGCTGCGGGCCAGTTGATTCAAGTCGACGGGAGCGCCGTTGTCGTCCTTCATCGCGCCGTTGATGTTGGGTCCACCGTTGAGCGCGGCGAGGATGGCGATGCGCGCCTGATCCGCCTCGTTCAGCAGCCCCGAGACCACCCGGGCGTCGGGCGCAGTCGGCCCCGCTTTCGCGGCCTTTCCTTCCGCCTGGGCTTTCGGCGCCTGCGTCGGGGAGGGTGCCGTGTCCGTCGACGACGCGCTCGATGTCGGGGTTTCGGCCGTTTCGACGGGAGGCGGCACCGTTCGTTGCACCATGTCGATGAGCCCCGCCGTGATGTCGTCGTTGACGACGGGGTCCATCCAGTCGCTGTACATCGCGCCGACGAGGCCAAAGTGCACGAGGAAGCTGAACGCCGCGATGACCGTCAGGTTCCAGTCGATCTGATTGGCGAGCCCCCCCTTGACCGACAACGGCAACTGCGGTCGAGGCTGCACGGGCGGCGGCGCCACGAACTGGAAGAGAAACGTCGTCTCGCCGAGCACGATCTTGCCGCGAGCCTCCTCGGTTAGGCGAACCTGGTACGCGGGGCCCACGCGCCGAGCTTGCCCCTTGAGTCCCGCGAGGTCGGAGATGCCCGTCGCCAGCGCGATGCGACCGGTCATGCCGTCCAAGAAGTTCAGGTAGTAGTCGCCGCCGATGAGCTCGAAGAGCTTGAACTGCGGAGGGACGTTCGCTTGCACGACGAAGGTCGACCTCTCGCTCGGTCCGACCGTCACGCTCGTGCGCTGCTTGACGATGCGTTCTTCGACGATGCGCCCGGAGGCCACGAGCCCGATGCGCAGCACCTTCGGACCGCTCGCCTGCTGCATCGCCCGCATCACGGCGGTCATCTGGCCGGGACGCCCCGAATGCACCTGCGGTCCCACGCCCGGCCCCATGCCCTGATTCATCTCTGAAACGCCTTTCTCGGAGACATCGTACCCGTGGCCCGCGTTACCCCACTGCGCTCGCTTTCGATTCGCCGGCGTAGCCCACCCAATCCCCCGCCAACCCTGCCACGTTACACGAACGCGACCCGCGGCCCAAACGGCTGACGGCGCGACCCCACACCCACACGCACACCCGATGGGGCGGGCCCGAGGCCCCCCTCAAAATGGATCGTTGTGAACGGCGGCTTCAATTCGATCGAGAAACGGCTGGCGCAACTCGGCCAGCGTCAGCTTGGGCTGAATCTTGGCGACGTCCACCGCGGCCACGGGCTTTTGCACGCGGCCCACGATCGTGATTTCGCCAATCTGCAGAACCCCTTGCTGCGGCTTCGGCGCGCGCGGAGCGGCGTTGGCCGTCCGATCCTGGGCGTGGACGGAGACTGTGGACAAGACGGCCGCAACAAGGACGGCCCCTCGGATGGCGATGCGATGCATGGATGGTTCTCCTCGTCGTCAATGCTTGCCGCTCGGGGCACCCGGGGCCGACGCGGGCGCCACGGGGAGGGGGTGTGACGCCGACGACGACGGCGCCGGTGGGGTCGAAGCCGCGGCGGCTGCCTGTTTCTTGAGCTGAAGCTCGCTCTGCTTTCGTTTGGCGGTACTCAGGAGCTCGTCCACATCGTCGCCCTGACCCTTCAGGGCTTTGGCACCGCGCATCGATTTGTAGTTCTGAAGCTCCGCGATGGCTCGCGTGATCTGGTCGTCCGGGCTGCCGACGCCCGGCACGGAGGGAGAAAACAAATACAGAAGCCCCAAGTCGTAGTGCGCGCCGGCCAGCGTCGAGTCCATGCCGAGCGCGGTGTCGAACTCCCTCTTGGCCTCGGCCGACTGGCCGAGCAGTCGGTAGCAGTCACCGAGATCCAAGTGCGCGACCGCGACGTTGGGGGCGTACCGCACGGCTTTCTCGAGCGGCGATTCGGCTTCCGTCGCGTTGCCCGCTTCGAGCTTCATTTCGCCCAGGTTCGCGTAAGCCTCGAAAAGATCCGGCCGTTGGGCAATCGCCCGCTCGAAGTCGGCGATGGCCTGTTTTCGCTGCCCGCTTTCGCGCTCGATGAGCGCTCGCAGCAAGAGCGCCTGCGGATTTCCGGCGTCGCGGGGCGGAATCGACCCGTCGCCCGCCCCGTCCAGAATGGCCTGAAGCGCATATCGGGCGAGGTCCCACCGGTGACTCCGGTAGTAGTCGCGCGCGATGACGACCATCGCGTCTTTGAAGTCGGGCTGTTTGGCAAGCGCCTGCTGGGCGAGCTGCTGGCAGCCGGCGCTGTCGCCTTCGATCGACTTGACCTCCGCGAGATCCGCGATGAGGGCCACGGACTGGGGGTCTTGGGCGCGTTCGCCCACGACAAACTGCTCGGCCTCGGGTCCCCGGCCCGATCGGGCGAGAAGCACGGCGTAGCCGCCGACGGCCGGCTCGCTCTTGGGCTTGGCCAAGTAGCCCGCGCGATAGGCGTCGAGCGCACCGGACGTGTCGCCCAAGCGCTCGAGGACACAACCGAGCGAATAGCGCGCGGCACCGGAGTTGGGCGCGCGGCTCACCGCGTCGCCGAATGCCGCCCGTGCGCCCTTGAGATCGCCCGACGTCCACGCTTGAAACCCCCGATCGTATGCGACCTTCGCCTCGCCCGATAAGTCGGCACTCGCCGACGGGCCGGCGGAAATGTGGCCCACCTGAACCGGTGTCGGCACCGCAGGGGCGGCGGCGACCTCGGGGCTCGGCGCGGCCTTGGCCGGCGGCGGCTCGGCCCCCCCGCAGCCCGCTAGCGCGAGCGCGGCCGCCCACGCCGAGGTCACCCCGAGCCCGGGACATCTTACGCGTCGCACGATCGCACACTCCCTGTCTTGACGATGTTGGCGGGCGGCATGGGCACGGGACATTCTACGGAGCCGCCGGCAACGGCGCCGGTTCTCCGTTGGCCGGGGGCGCGAAGACGACGCCGGATCGCCACTGCAAGAACTCGCCGGGAACGTAGACCAACTTGGAGTTCGGACTGAGCGGGTCCGGCGTATTTTCGACGTACGCCTTCATCTTGTCGTCGCCCAGATAGTCGGTGAGGTACGCGAGACGCCCGACGGCGCTCTGAACCGCCGCGTCCTTCACGTTGTATTTGCGCGCCGTGAGCGCCGCCGTCGCATATTTGCTGACCATCTTTTGATTGCAGAGTTCCATGTACTGATCTTTGGTCGCCCGCCATTTGCTCCGGACCTGGTCGCGCATGTCGTCCATCTGCTGCCGGATCTGGTCGGCCTTGTCGCCCTGTCCCGCCGCGTCGAGCTTGGCGGCCACGCCCTCGAGCCGCTTGAGAAGCGCGTCCTGCTGCGCGGTGAAGTACTTCGGTACGACCAGGTCGAGTCCGGTGCGGATCGAGTCGTACAGCGATCCGAGTCGCGCCGTCGCCGCCGCCGCCCACTGGAACGACCCGTACTCTTGGGCAATGTGCTCGAGCGGCGGCCGCCACTTCTTTTCGGCCTCTCCGAGATCCTTGTCCACGGCTTTGGTCACGTCCACGGCGTTGCCGGCGTAGTGATGATTGCCGGAGGCGTAATCGAACCCCACGCGCACCTCTTCGTCGACGAGCGTGAAGTCCGCCTCGCCCCCATAGTCGGAGTAGGGCACGTCGGTCGCGACGATCTGGACCGTCTTGTTGTCGGCGGCGGCGGCCGCGGCCGGATAGGACTTGAAAAACTCCCAGTCCGCCACAGTCGTCTTGAACCAGCTTCGGAACGTGGGGTCTGCCTGCGACTGAAGCATTTTTGCGACGTGGAACCCCGCTTCCAGCGAGTACCGCGCTGCCTCGGGACGGCCCTTGTTCGCGGCGTGAAACTGCGTCAATTCGGCGACGGCGAGCTTGCGAGCCGCCGCGTTGGCGCCCGTCTCGCCGCCACCCGGATCCCATTGCGCGTAGTCGAAGCTCGCCTTCAAGTAGTCCGCTTCGACGCGCTTCGAAGCCGACAAATGCATCTTGGGGTCGACCAAGATGGCGTACATCGCGTTCATGTCCGATCGGTCGCTCAGATTCGAGTACAGGACCATCGCGATGCGCGCCGCGTTCGAGCGGCGATCTTGGTCGAAGCGCGGATTGGTGGCGATCTTGGCGAACGATTCGGCCGCGCGCTGATACGCAAAGAAGCCGTAATACGTACTCGACAGGGCGTCGTGGGCCATTCCGAGATACTTGATGCGCTCTTTGTACTCGTCCGGATTCGGGGGGATCTTCTCGCCCTTCTTGGCGGGGTCCATTCCGCCGTTTTGCAGCCGATCGAGGATCTCTTCGCTGCCGTAATTGCTGATGAACAGCTGGTACAGATCGATCGCTTTGTTGAACTCGCCCACCTGCTTGTAACAGTAGGCGGAGTTGATGGCCGCCGCAGGGGCGTCCTTGTGCGACGGCGCGGCACGGAGAGCGTCCTCGTACATTTTGCCGGCTTTTCGCCAAAGCGCATCGCGATCGGGCCCCGGCGCCGCGTCCTTGGCTTGCTTGAAGACCTTGTTCGCGTCTTCGAACGCCGCGTTCTGCAAGACCAGATCCGTCAGCACGCCGCGCTTCTCCTCGGCGACCTGCAGCTCGGTCTTGGCGCACGAACTTCGCTTCTCGGCCTCCGCCAGCTCGCGCGACCGCGCCGCATCCTTCTGGATGTTGCTCATGACGATGAGGCGCTTCCACGCCTCGTAGCCGAGCGCGTCCTTGCCACAGCGCTCCTTGTAGATCGCCTCGAATCGGACCGTCGCCTCTTTGAAGTGACCGTAGAGGTAATACTGATCGGCGGAATACGAGGCATATTCTGCCGCCCGATTTTGCTTGTCGCGCTCGGGCGGCACCCGCTCGATGTATTCGTCGCGCGACTGCATCGATTTCTTGATCACAGCCGGAATGACTTCGACGACGACCGTCTTGTCGCCCTCGGTACCTTGAAGCTTGACGTCTTTGCGCGGTTCGATGCCGACCGTCCCGCCGGAGTCCTGCCACCTCTGGAGCGCGAGGTCCCGGTCGACGTCGGCGAGGTCCACGACGAACAGCCCGGCGTTGTCGATGAACTGATCGTCTTCGTCGGAATCGCGCACGTCGACCGCCGCCCGTTCCGCCGTCGCAATCTCCGGAGAAGTCGGCTCCCCGTACTCTTTGGGATCGAATTGATGCAGGGCGACTTCGAGACGCACTTGGTTGTGCAACGCGTCCGCGTAGAAGTAGCGGCTCTTGTAGGAGTCGGCCGCGTTCTCGTCCTGCTTGAAGTAGCCGAGCCAGCCGATCGCGGCGAGCCGGTATTCCTGAATCGCGTAGTTGGTCAGACGCAGCTTTTCCTTGGGGTCGCCCGTTTGGTCGGCCTGCTCGATGGCGGCTTGCCCATTGCGGGTGTGCGTAATGGCGGCGCCCTTCAAACCGGTCTTCACGAGCTCTTCGGCGCGCCGGAGTGCCTCGGGATTGTCTTTGTTGGCATCCACCCAGGGCGAATCGCCCGTGTACTTCGACAGCAACGTGCGCGACTCCAGAACTTTGCGCTCGTATTCCCGCCGTTCGTCGCCCATCTTGGTCTGGCGCACGAGCAAATCGTACACCTCGGCGATTCCGTTTTGCGCATCGGGGGCCGATGGATCGTTCGGCCACTTGTCGAGCATCATCTGGTAGGTGGCGAGGGCATTTTTATATTGATTGATCGCGCGAAATTCGAGCGCGAGTGCCCGGTAGATCTCGATCGTCCAGGGCTTGTCTTGGGGAATCAGGCGCGGATCCTGGACTCGCTCGATGGCGACGTGCAGTTTGGCCTCGCCCTCGGCCGGACTTCGCGCGGTATCGAGAATATCCGGTCGCGCGATGTACGGCTCGTCGGGCCCCGGTCCGACGAGATCGAAATTGTCGAGCGATCCGGCGATGTACGTGTAGGCCTCTTGCCGAAAATCCGCCCCGGGATCCCCGGTCAGCTTTTGCTGCTCGTCGGTGTAGTTCAACAAGTGGACGAACTCTTGGACGGCGGCCTCGTAGCGCTGCTGCTTGAAGAGCGTCCATGCGTACTTGTAGAGAGCCACCCCGAAGAGCGGTGGCTTCTTGAATGCCATCGCGTGCGTGTACGCGCTGGCGGCCCGGTTGTAGTCCCACACCGCAGACGCCTCGAAGTCGACCACGCCGCCGCCGAGATCGTCTTGATCGAATTCCCAGTCGCCGATGCGCCACCAGACCTCGGCCACGTACTTGGGCTCGGCCCCCGTCGGAACGTCCGGCTGGGCGACCATCTCGCAGTTTTGCGGATACGGGTCGTCGTACGTCGTTTCGGCTTTGGGTCCCTTCGCCAGCGAGGCCGGTGTCGTGTACTTGGTCCGCCATCGCTTCCAGAAGGCCTCGTCCTGATCTTGGGTGAGCGGCGCGATGGAGTCGACGTCCGGGCTCTTCGGGTCGCTCGCGACCGGGTAGGCGTAGCGATTGTGGCATACGAGCGATCGCCACACCTGCTGGGCCTCGGGGACCCGCCGCGAGTCGTTCAACGCATGCCCGAGAAAGTAATAAACGCCCGCCACTTCTTTGTAGTTCGGGAATTCACGCAGGACGCGCTTGTAGAGTTCGACCGCGGGTCGCAGACCCGTCGCCATGTCCGCGTTCGCATCCTCGTCGCCCCTCGCGCGCTCTTCGTACAAGGCCGCCAGCCGATACATGGCGTCCGGGGTCGCGTCCGGCTGGGCGTTTGCACCGCTGTATTTCCCGACGAAATCTTCGAGGCGTCGAATCGCGATCTCTCGGGCTTTCCTGAGCTCGTCTTTCTCGATACCGACCTCGCGATCGAGCCCACCGAGGATCGACTTTTTTCGGGCCTCGTAGTGAAGCGTCACGATCGTCGTGATCGCGTCCTTGTAATCCTGCGCGCCTCGCGCATAGGTATCGGCCTCTTGCCGAATCTCCCGGTACGCGGACACCTGTGCGGAACTGGGCGGCGCGAGCTTGACCGCGTGCGCGCGGTAGGTGGGAACCGATAGCAGGTCCTCCGCCGTCGCCGTGGCCGCGGGACTCGGCGATCCGGCGCCCGGCGCGGGCGAAGTCGCCACAGACCCGCCGCCGTCAGCGTGGCCGACGTCACCGGACGTCGCGAGGCCACCGCCGTCGGCCGCCGTCTGCGCCGCGGCGGGTCCAGGCTCTGCCGCCGACGAATCCGACGCAACGGACCCGCCGAGCGCAATCGCCAAAGCCCCCGCCACGCCGCCGAATGCGTGAAGCCCACTCGCCCACTTCGAACCTCGCCTCGCCATGGTCATCGTCTTCCTCGGACCCGAGCGGCCCTCAATTTCCCGCCGGCTGCGCGGGATCGAGGCCATCGTCCCGGACTTCCTTCAGCTCCTCGTCGAGCACCTGTTCTTGCCGCGCGCGCTCGGTCTGCAACGTACGGACACGGTCGAGCTCTTCTTCACGGACCTCCCAGGCCTCCTCGGTGACGCCGACGTCGGCGCGCAGAACGATTCCGCGCAGCCGGTCGCGCACGATGCCGAAGTTGCGCTGAGCGACGTGGCCCACCAGATCGCGCGCGTCGTTGTCCAGCGCATCGAGCTGTTGGCGGTAGCCGGCCAAGCTCGCCTGTTCGGCCACGATGCGGCGCCCGAGATCCGCGGAACGAACCGCCACCTGCCCTTCGAGGTCTTGGATGATCGCGACCAACGAGGTCTCGTAGTCGCGCACCTGCTGAAGAAGCGGTGACGCTTGGCGTGCGAACGGCTCGACCGACCCGCCGGCCGCGCCCGACGAAGCCAGCTGAACCTCGCGAGCCACCAGATCGCGAAAGTCGTTGCGGGCGGCAGCATCGTTCTGGTAGCGGGCGTCGCCGAGGCCGATCTGAGCCCGGCCCGTTTCGACTTGGCGACGCAGATCGATGATCCCGTCGCGGTAGCGCTGGATGTCGCGCTCGTTGGCGTCGAGTTCGGCCTGGAAGCGTTGCACGGTCGCCGGCTCTCTCGCGACGCCCTGCTGGGGGCCGTCCGCGATCAAGCGACGCAGCCCGTTGATGGAGGCCTGCAGCGAGTCGACTTCGAACGATCGACGCGAAAGCTCCTGCGAGAGATCGTTCCACCGGGTGACCCCCTGCTGATCGCGACGATCGAAATCGCCTGATGAGACGGGCAACTCCGCGATCGACGCCATCCACGCGCGACGGCGCTGCCGGACGCCGGCGATCTCGCCGCTTAGATCCGACGGCTCCTCGCCGTCGAGCTCGCGGGCGATCGCGAGACGGCCCAACGAGAGCCGGTTCAAGAGTCCAAGGGCCGCGCGCTCTCCGGCCTCGAGATCGGGAAACGCTCGAACGCGTGTCGACGCTTGAGTCAGGGACAACAACCGATCGACCAGTTCGCTCGATTGCCGAATGAGCACGCGGCACTCGTGCACGTCGTCGATGACGGCAAATGCCAACGGGCCGTCTTCGGCCTCGCGCGCCCACCGAATGGCAATCGGCGGAAGGCGCTCGTTTTGATCGAGCACGTCGAGCTGCTGCTGGCTAAGCTTGTCGTAGTAGACGGCCACGTCTGCCGTCGAACCGAGAAACGAGTCGACCGCCGAACGCATGGGCTCGTACTGCGTGCGTACGCCTTCGTAGAGCTTCAAGGCCCGGTCGAATGCGCCAGTCCGAAGGAGCAGATCGGCGCGAAGTAGCGTTCCGTCCGCGATGTACTGGCTGTCCGGATCGCTCACCATGAGCACTTCGAGCGTGCGCTCGGCCCGCTGCACATCGCCGAGTCGCACGTACACCCAGGCGAGCTCGTAGAGCATCGTGTCGAATTCGGGGCTCTCGCGGCTCACTCTGCCGTAGGCCTCGCTCGCCTGCTGGTACTGCTCCATCTCGTAGAAGAGGCGCCCGATGGCCAGGAACGCCAAGTCGATGACGTGCTTGTGCTCGGGCGAGTCGGGCGGCAGTTCGGTCACGGCGCGGAACGCTTCGATCGCCGGCCTGTAGTTCGCGCCCGTCGCGGCCCGCTTGGCGGACACGACCTCGGCGCGAGCCGCCTTCATGGCGATAAGGCCCTCGAAGTAGCGTGCTTGGTGCACGTAGGGCGTCCCCCGAGCGACTTGCGCAAAGAAGCTTCCGGCTTCGCTCCACGAGCCCCGGCGGTAATACGCCTTGCCCTTCGCATAGAGCAGGCCCGCGTCCATCTGCGCCGCAGGCACCTGGTTGAACCGATCGAAAATGGGCGCGAGGGTCTCGGGCGGATCATCGAGTCGGAGCGAGACGTCCACGAGCCGGGAAAGCGCTCGGCCAAAATAGGAGTCGAAGCGCGGCTCGCTTCCGCGATCGACCAGCGCCCGATAGTTGCGCCGGGCCGACAGGTAGTCGTGCATCGCGTAGTACGTCTCGCCGAGCAGCCAGAGCGCGTCCGGATAACTGGGGGTATTGGCATACTGTTCGAGGATCTCGCTCAACAGCACGGACGCGCGGTTGTAGTCGCCCATACGGTAGAGCAACTCTCCGTTGGCCAGGCGCTGCTCGGGCGTCTGCCGATCCGTAACGCCCACGCGGGCCGCCGAACGCACGTCGGCCATGTTTTGCGCCACAACCGCCAAGGCCCCTTGCGCGGCCGCAACGGCTTCTTCGGGGCTCGCCCCTGCGGCGATCGAAAGGGCCGACACGAAGGCCGCACAGCAGGCCGCCGTGCCGAGGGCCAATCGTCTCACTTGGGGCCTCCGCCAGCGGGCGGGCCGGCCGGAGGAGCGGCCTCGGACGGAGCCAGCGGCTGAATCTTCTCCTGCCACTGAATGGTCGGTCGCTCCTCGAGCGGTGTCGTGACGCCGCCCTTTTCGTACGCGGTGGCCGTCACGATCAGAGCCTTGCCCTCGGTGGCGGTGAAGGCATGGCTCGACTTGACCTCGAACTTGTATCCGCGAAGGTACGAAAATACGCCGTAGCCGTTCCCCTGAAACGTCAAAACGAGCTGAATCGTATGATCGCCCGGCGGCATCGATCCGCTGTAGATCGGAATGTCCTTTTGATCGCTCAGCGCGCCCGAATCGTCCTGGCGGTTGTACTGAATCTGCCCGTCCACGACGAAGAGAGCGCGCGTCAAAAGAAACGCGCTCGACATCTGGTCGGCGAAATTCACTTCGGCGCGAGACCCCGCGGCACCGCCCCCTAAAATGGTGTCGCTCAGCAGCGCCAAGCGCGTGTGACTTCGGCGGACCTGGTCTTTCAGCTCGTCGACGCGCTGCTCGAGATCGCGCAGGCGCACCGAGTAGGTCCCGCCGTTCATGGCTTGATCCGTCGGCGGCTTGGTCGTCAGGTCCACGCTGACCGCGCCGGGTGGCGCGACCGCCACGGGCGGGCTCGAGGCGCCGGAGGCCTCCGACGCGGCCGCAGCCGCATTGGCGGAAGGGGCCGCGCCCGACGACACCGCGGAAGCACTCGCACCGGCACTGGCACCCGCATCGGGCGCAGCCGTCTTCGCTGGCGCACCGGCCGCCCACGAGGAGCCGGCAAGCGGAAGAAAAAGGGCCAAGACCATCATCACTCGACGTCGCATGCGACACTGTCCCTTCCATGAAAGCGTGGGATTGTCCCGACCGTCGTCGGGCACGCCACACTTCGTCTACTCGGCCGCTCAGGAGCGTGGCGCGTTGCAGTCTATGTTCGTACGTGCGCAGTTGGCAACTACACCCTTCGAACGATGGGCGACTGGAAGTCCGCAGGCGGGATGAGCGAAACTCGGCATCGTGGCCGCACGTCCGACCGCTGTCGCTCCATTCGGAGCCCACACGGCGCGTTGCCTCGGTACCCACTGGGTCGTTCGATGCCCCCAATCCACCCTCCGTGCGCGCGGGCGACCCCTCGAGGCGATCGCGCGCGGCGCCAATCTACCTGAAATGCGGTCAAAAGTCGGATGCGCTATGCAATCGACCGGCTGCCACGATCGCTCGACGCATTCGCGGAGTCCGCGAGCGCACTATGCTGAGGCTGCTTACGGATGATGGACTGCGAGGAATTCGAAGCCGCGATGAGGAACGCGATCGTCGGCGCGCTCGACGAGGTCACGAGCTCCGCCATGAGCCGGCACGCGTCGGGTTGCCCGCGCTGCGCGACCGCGCTCGGCGTTCCGCGCGAGACACAGCGGACTTCTTCCGCGCCGCTTCTGGCCGACTCTCCGCCGAATGCCGAGCGACGGATCCTCGAAGCCGCCCTCGCCCAACCCGCCCTGGCGACCGGTTCGGACGCCAAGCGAACCGCTTCGTTGCCTTTTGAAGGGCGCCTCGCGGTAGCCGTCTCGGTGGCGGGCAATTGGGCCATGCGACCGCAGACGGCGATGGCCGCCCTATTCCTCGTGATGATTGCCACGAGCGTGCTGCTTCTTCGAGGCAAGTCGTCGCGCGCCCCGGCAAGCGCCGAGATTACGGTGACCGAAGAAGGAACTCCGGCGCCGACGACCCCCGCGGGCGCCGCGCCCCATTCGTCCAGCCTGCCGGCGGGACCGCCCGATCCCTCGCCGTCGCTCCAGCCCAACGCGCGCGCCTCGGACGGCCGATCGGGTGCCCCGGCGGCCGTCCCGGTCGTTACGCGTTCCCTGGACGAGGTCGATGTCCGGCCGCCCGCGAAGCCGTCGGGATCGGGTCGAGATCGTTCGGCCACGACGGCCTTCGACGAAGCTCTCGGCGCCTACCAATCCGGCCACTTCGACGAAGCGCGTCGCGCGTTCGACGCGTTGCCCTCCACCCATGCCAACGCGAGGCTGTGGGCGGCGCGTTCTTTGCGCGAGGGGCGAGGATGCGAAGCGTCGGTGTCGCGCTTCGATGACGTCGCGCGCAACGCTCCCAATACGCCGGTGGGGTGGAACGCCCTGCTCGAAGGGGCGCGCTGTTACGAGGTCCTCGGCGACACGGCGAGCGCTCGCGCGCGGCTCGACAAGCTCACAGGGATCGCGTCGTTCAAGGATCTCGCGCGGGCGGAGCTCGAACGCATCGCGCATGGGGGGTTCAAGGTAGCGATACCCGGTTCACCCTGAGCGTTCGCTGCGACTCGAGATCCCCGGTTCACCCTGAGCGTTCGCTCCGCCTCGACTCGCTTCGCTCGCTCGGCTCCGCTCTCGCCGAACCGGTACCCGCGACACGTCGAGGGGAGCG
>Ga0116125_1000524_pt1 | contig 17789 bp, 10 predicted proteins | sample June2015DPH_16_1_2_FD_89729 | JGI IMG/M metagenome (GOLD analysis project Ga0116125, IMG submission 89729) | Peatland microbial communities from SPRUCE experiment site at the Marcell Experimental Forest, Minnesota, USA - June2015DPH_16_10 | ecosystem: Environmental > Terrestrial > Soil >...
CGTACCGAAGAAAACCTCGGCGGATTCCATCACGGTTTCAGAAAGCGTGGGATGGGGATGGATGCTCATGGCAACGTCGCTCGCCAATGCCGCCATCTCAATCGCCAGGACGCCCTCGGCAATCAATTCTCCGGCGCCGGCTCCGACAATTCCCACGCCAAGCACGCGCTCAGTATGCGGATCGATAATGAGCTTGGTCAGGCCGTCAGGACGGTCGAGCGTCACGGCGCGGCCGGAAGCGCCCCAGGGAAATTTCGCAACTTTGATTTCGCGCTGTTCCTTCTCCGCCTGCGTCTCCGTTAATCCGGCCCACGCAATTTCAGGATCGGTGAACACCACCGCAGGAATCGCATGCGGTTCGAACGCGACCTTGTGCCCGGCAATGGCTTCCACGGCAACTCGCCCCTCGTGCGAAGCCTTGTGCGCGAGCATCGGCTCGCCAACGACGTCGCCGATAGCATAGATCGCAGGGTCGGAGGTTTGCAGTTGCTTGTTCACCTCAATGAATCCGCGCTGCCCGACCTTCACTTGCGTGTTTTCCAGGCCGGGAATCTCCGAATTCGGCTTGCGCCCGACGGAAACCAGCACGCGGTCGAACACTCTCTCGCGTTGATCTTCCTTCAAACCCGCGCCTTCGAACGTCGCGCGAATTCCCGCGCCGTCTTCTTTCAAAGAAGAGACGGTGGTGTTCAGGAGAATCGTTTCAAACATCTTCTCCAGCCGTTTATGCAGCGGAAGTACAAGGTCGCGATCGGCTCCGGGTAGCAACCCAGACAGCATTTCGACAACGGTCACGCGTGTACCCAGCGCGGCATAAACAGAACCGAGCTCCAGTCCTATGTATCCGCCGCCAACCACGAGCAGACTGCCGGGAATGTCTTCAAGATTCAGTGCCCCGGTAGAGTCCATCACGCGGGGAGAATTCAACTTCAGTGCCGGAATAATAGCCGGTCGCGAGCCGGTCGCGATGATGATGCGGTCAAACGAGAGATTCACATCCGTAGAATCCGTTTTGCTCACGCGCAGAGTCGTCGAATTCTCAAACGCGGCCCGCCCCTGAATGTATTCCACGCGGCGTTGCTTCGAGAGTATGCCCAGCCCACCCGTTAGCTTTTTAACCACTCCCTCTTTCCACGTCCGCAAGTGACTCAGATCGATCTTTGGTTCGGGAAATTCAATCCCCCAGTTCTTAGCTTGCTGCGATTCCTCAATTAGCTTGGCTACATGAAGCAACGCCTTGGAAGGAATGCAGCCACGATAAAGGCATACGCCACCCGGGTTCACCTCCGGATCGATCAACGTGACTTGCATGCCGAGGTCGGCAGCAAGAAAAGCGGCGGCGTAGCCGCCCGGTCCGCCGCCGACTACTGCGATGCGTAAGCTCGATGTCTCAGACATAAGAAATTGAAATTAAGGCTGCCGATCGGCCGACGAAGAATCAGGGGTTCACTCTGTGCAGACCTTGTTCCATAGCAGCGGCTTCTTTCTTGGCTCGTTCAATCAGTTCCGACGGATCCGCACCGCTGATTTCGACGCTAGGACCCAACCTATGCTGGGCCCGAAGTCTGTAAGCCCCAGCTGATACTTCATCCACCCGAAAGGTCCAGTTGGGAAGGTCTGCGATTCTAGTCTCCATCCATTCCTACCCTTGAACCGAAAGCAGGAACGGCTGCTCGAACGCCTCCGCGACCCAGCGCAGGAAGCGAGCGGCGTCCGCGCCATCGATCAGCCGGTGATCGTAGGAGAGCGAAAGCGGCAGAATCAGCCTCGGTTCGAACTTTCCGCCAATCCACTCCGGCTCCATGCGCGACCGCGAAAGTCCGAGGATTGCAACCTCGGGATGATTCACAATCGGAGTGAATGCCGTACCGCCGATGCCGCCGAGGTTAGTAATCGTGAACGTTCCGCCTTCCATCTCGGCCAGCGTAATTTTCTTCTCCCGCGCCTTCTGCGATAGCTGCGATAGCTCGACCGCCAACTCGACAATGTTCTTCTTATCCACATCGCGAATCACCGGAACCAGCAATCCGCGATCCGTATCCGACGCGACTCCGATGTTGATGTACTGCTTATAGATAATTTCTTCCTTCTCCATGTCGATGGTAGCGTTAAACTGGGGGAAGACTTTTAACGCGGCAGCGCAAACCTTCAGCGCGATCGCCGTTACCGTCATCTTTCCGCCAGCCTGCTCAGCTTTGGGGCCAAATCGCGCGCGCAAGTGCTCGAGTTCGGTAATGTCAGCCCGATCATGCTGCGTAACGTGCGGAATCGTATTCCACGACTCGGCAAGATGCTCGGCCGTTTTCCGCCGCACCCCGCGCATCGAAACCCGCTCGATCTTTCCCCACTTCGCAAAGTCGGGAAGCTGAGGCGCAACAAAATGGCCCGCTCGAACCGGAGCCTGCGCGGCCGTTGCAGCGATTGCGAGCGCGGCCTTCGCGTATGCCTTCACATCGTCTTCACTGATGCGTCCGCCGGGACCGGAACCCTTCACTTCATAGATGTCGACGCCGATTTCCCGCGCCAGCCGCCGCGTGTGCGGAGCCGCAGGAACCGGTTGCCGGTTCTCGGTTCCAGCCACCTTGCCCAGTTGCACCGGCATGGAAAAAGCTGCGGGCCGCGGCTGGGGCTGATCGGGAGGCAGCGCCTGCTCCTCCGTCTTCCCCTCAGCGCGAATCGCTGCCTGAAAGGCCAGCCGGGCGCCGTGCTGTCCGGAAACGTGCTCCACCGGTCCGCGGACAGCTCGCACGGGCTGGGCTTGGGTGGACGCGTCGCCCCGCAGCGTGAAGATCACCTGCCCAACCTTGATCTTCTCGCCTTCTTTCACTTTCACTTCACTCACCACCCCGCTCACCGTAGAAGGAACCTCGATCACGGCTTTATCGGTTTCGAGTTCCATCACCGGCTGGCCCTCGGAGACTTTTGCTCCGGGGGAAATCATTAAGCGCACAAGGTCGCCTTGCGATATATTTTCCCCGAGCTCCTGCAAACGAAATTCAGTTGCCGTCCTTGCGACCGCTGCGTGCGATGCCGCCTGTGGAATTGCCTCGCTCGTCTGCGCTTTCACAGCGGCAGCTACCGCCCCCGACGAAGGCCGCTGCGCCTTCTGTGCGACATCATGCGCAACTTCGTTCGCAGATACATCGCTTCCCGGCTGCACTTTCGCAGTACTGGAACGCCCATTGCCATCGGCGGTAAAAATCACTTGGCCAACTTTGACCTTGTCGCCTTCCTTAACCAGAATGTCCTGAACTTTTCCGCTGATCGACGAGGGCACTTCCACGACCGCCTTGTCGGTTTCCAGTTCCATCACAGCCTGGCCTTCGCTGACCTCCGCTCCGGGCGCAATCATGAGGCGCACCAGATCGCCTTGTTCAATGTTTTCGCCGAGTGCGGGAAGTTTGAATTCGATCACAGATTCCATTCCTTATTTTCCGAACGGTTCCGGTCTGAGCCTAGCTCGTGGCCGGATTAGGTTTCTCCGAGTTAATCCCCAGTTCGCGAATTGATTGCTTCACCACGTCAAGGCTGACTTTCTTTTCTCTGGCCAGCGCTCCCAGCGTGGCCAGCACAATATGCTTGGCATCCACTTCAAAAAAGTCGCGCAATGCGGCCCGGTTCTCGCTGCGGCCAAAACCGTCGGTGCCTAGCGAAACCAACTGTCCCGGCACCCACTTCGCCAAGGATTCCGGCAGCACCTTCATGTAATCAGATGCGGCAATAAACGGCCCGGGCGCATCTTTAAGGGCTGCCGTCACAAACGGCGTCTTCGGCGATTCCCCCGGATGCAGCATGTTCCAGCGTTCGCAATCATTCGCGTCGCGGTACAACTCCTTGTAGCTAGTCACGCTCCACACATCCGCGGCGACGCCGTACTTTTCCTGCAGAATCGCCTGCGCCTTCAACACTTCATACATGATTGTTCCGCTGCCCAGAAGCTGCGCGCGCAGTTTTGCAGTGGGCGCATCCGAAGTCTTGAATCGATAGATCCCCCGCAAAATTCCTTCGTGAACATGTTCGCCCTTCGGCATCCCAGGCATGGCGAGCGGTTCGTTGGTCACGGTCAGGTAATAGAAGATCGATTCCTGGTCCACATACATGCGCTTGATGCCGTCCTGAATAATCACGGCGATTTCGTAGGCGAATGCCGGATCGTACGCCAGCAAGTTCGGAACTGGCAACGCGAGCACGTGACTGTGACCATCCTGATGTTGCAAGCCTTCGCCAGCCAAAGTTGTTCTTCCAGCAGTTCCACCCACGAGAAATCCCCGGCAACGCATATCGGCCGCAGCCCAAATCAAATCGCCGATGCGCTGGAATCCGAACATCGAGTAATAAATAAAGAAAGGAATCGTGTTGATGCCGTGATTCGCACAGGCTGTGCCCGCAGCGATGAACGAACACATCGCACCAGCCTCAGTAATTCCTTCCTCCAGAATCTGTCCGTCCTTCGCTTCCTTGTAGTAAAGCAGCGTGTCCATATCGACGGGCTCGTAATTCTGCCCCACGCTCGAGTAAATGCCAACTTGCCGGAACAAAGCTTCCATGCCGAAGGTGCGAGCTTCATCGGGAATGATCGGCACAATCAGTTTGCCTACTTCGGGATCGCGCAGCAATTTGCTCAGCAGTCGAACAAAAACCATTGTGGTCGAGGCTTCGCGCCCTTCGGTGCCTTTATAGAATTCCTCGAAATAAGATTCCGGGACCGGTTTCAAAGGCGTCGCGCGCAGCTTTCGCGTAGGCATGTATCCGCCAAGCTGCTTTCGGCGTGCCTGCATGTACTTGATCTCGGCGCTGTCATCGGACGGCCGATAGAAGGGCGCTTCTTGCAATTCGTCATCCGGAATCGGGATTCCGAAACGCGAGCGGAACAACTCCAACTCATCTTCGTTGAGCTTTTTCTGTTGATGCGTAATGTTCTTGCCTTCGCCCGCCTCACCGAGGCCATAACCCTTGATGGTCTTAGCCAGGATGATTGTGGGCGAGCCAGCATGATCGACTGCAGCACGATAGGCTGCATGAACTTTAATCGGATCGTGGCCACCCAGTCGCATCCGCGCGAGTTGTTCGTCCGAAAGATGCTCCACCATCTTCAGCAGGCGAGGATCGGTACCGAACAGGTTCTGGCGGAAATAAGCTCCGCTCTCGACAAAATATTTCTGATATTGCCCGTCGCTGATTTCCCCCAGCCGCCGCACCAGCAACCCATCCCGGTCGTTGCGAATCAAGCTGTCCCAGTCTGAGCCCCAGATGCATTTAATTACATTCCATCCCGCGCCCCGGAAAATCGCTTCCAGTTCCTGAATAATTTTCCCGTTGCCGCGCACCGGCCCGTCGAGCCGCTGCAGGTTGCAGTTCACCACGAAAATCAAGTTGTCCAGCTTTTCGCGTGAGGCCAGCGTGATCGACCCGAGCGCCTCCGGTTCATCCATTTCGCCGTCACCGAGGAACGCCCAAACTTTTCCACCGGTAGATTCCTTCAATCCGCGATTTTCCAAATAGCGAATAAACCGTGCATGGTAAATCGCCTGAATCGGCCCCAGGCCCATCGAAACCGTGGGAAACTCCCAGAAATCCGGCATCAGCCACGGATGCGGATACGAACTCAACCCTCCGCCCGGTTTCAATTCGCGCCGAAAATTCTCCAGCTTTTCCTTTGGAATACGGCCTTCGAGATAAGCGCGAGCGTAAATTCCCGGCGCTGCGTGTCCCTGGAAATAAACGAAATCGCGGTCGCCACTCTCGGTCTTCGCCTGGAAGAAATGATTGAAAGCGACTTCGTACAGAGTTGCTGCGGACGCAAAAGTGGAAATGTGGCCGCCAATGCCTTCCTGAATTTTATTGGCCCGCACTACCATGGCCAACGCGTTCCAGCGCACGAGGCTTTTGATCCGCCGTTCCATCTCCTGGCTGCCTGGGAACGGCGCCTGTTGCGGGGAGGGAATCGTGTTCTGGTAAGGAGTTGTAGCGGAAAAAGGAAGATTCACTCCCGCCGCGCGCCGCGCATGCAGCGCCAGTTGCTGAATGAGCCGTCCTGCGCGAACCGGCCCGCCTTGGGAGAGCACATAGTCGAGCGAATCGACCCACTCCCTAGTTTCCAATACCTCTTGACCGTCAGTCTCCGTCTGAGCCACGTCTAATCTCTCCGTTTGATTGTGCCGAATACTCCATGATATTCAATTATGCCGAATCGTGCTGGACGAAAGGAGATGAACAAAAGTTCTACAATGATCAACATTCGCCCAACTGGAACACGGGAGGAAAATCCTTGTTAAAGATTGTGCTCCTGATCGTCGCAATATTGTTCATCATTTTCCTCGTCCCGCGCCTGTTTTCAAAGGCTTCGGTTCCGATGGCCGGCAGCCCCGCTCCAGATTTCACCTTGCCCTCGCAGGAAGGCGCCCCAGTCAGCTTGCGGGACTACCGCGGAAAGTGGATCGTCCTTTATTTCTATCCCAAGGATCAGACCCCGGGTTGCACGCGGGAGGCACACAATTTTCAAGCGGATCAATCCAAATACGGCGCGCGGCAAGCCGTGATTCTCGGGGTGAGCGTGGACAGTGTCGACTCGCACAAAAAGTTCTGTGCCAAGGAGGGTCTGAATTTCAAACTCTTAGCCGACAGAGGCGGCAACGTAAGCAAGGAATATGGTTCTCTTATCAATCTGGGTCTGGCGAAAATGTCTTCCCGTCACACCTTCCTCATCGACCCCAGCGGGACGATTGCAAAGACGTATACCAACGTCGATCCCATCCGTCATAGCGAAGAGGTTCTGGCTGCGCTCGATCAATTGAAAAGATAACAAGGTCCCGCCGCCCCCGGCGCGGCTTTTCGGTTGACGCGCCGCGCGTCCCATAGCACAATATCCGCTCGAAAGGTGGTCGATGAAAACCGTTCCCAGCCGTTGCGAATCCATGTCTGGAAGTTTCAATCACCGGCTTAGCATGTACTCCGTTGGCGCGGCGGCAGCCGGCGTCGGAGTCCTGGCTCTGGCGCAGCCCGCCAGTGGCGAGATTATTTACACCCACATCAACGTCAGCGTTAGAGGCTACGGAGACGAGAGCTTCGCGATTGATGTCAACAATGACGGCAAGCCAGATTTCTCGCTTCGTGGCCACTGGAGCCGGACCTATTTCGGCTCCGGCGGTAACTCCAGTATCTATATATACCCAGCCAAAGGTAACGGAGTCGCTGGCTTCGGCGGCAGCGCCGCGGCTCTCGTGGAAGGAGACACCATCGACGATGCCCATAGGTTTGCGGGGAGGGAGATGGCGTGGATGAATACCTTTTTCGGAAGCGACTTCGGTGCCGGGGGTAAGTGGAAGAACGTAAAGAACGGCTATCTTGGTTTGGAGTTTAAAGTCGATGGGCAAATCCATTACGGCTGGGCGCGGCTTACCGTGCGGAACGAGGCTCCACTCACAGCAACCCTGACCGGCTATGCATACGAGACCGCACCGAATACCCCGATTGTTGCCGGGGACACTTCCGGCGCGGAAGAATCTTCGCTAATACTTCGAGACCCCGATGTGCGCAACACTACCACTCTCGGCGCCCTAGCCCTGGGATCGCTGTCCGCTCCCGAAGCGGCGGAGACCGGGAGCCATGCCCAAACTTCCGACCGTTAAAATAAAGACGGTTCGAGAATGCCTGTTCGGTTTTATATTCCCTCTAAATCTCGCGGCGCTCATCGCGTAGACTAAGCCAATGGGCACGGCAGTTCGGCAACCGGATGTGCGAGAGCGGTCTCAGGGCAGAGGCAGCTACCGCTTTCCGCCCGGCTTGCAGCGAAATCTCTTGTGGTCTGCGCTCCGCAAGTTTCGTCCGGGAAATCCCATTTTTTTGTTTCAACATCTGGCCGAGACATACGGCGATATCGCGCATTACAAGATTGCGCAGCATCACATTGTCTTTCTGAACCATCCGGAATACATCCGCGAAATATTGGTAGTTCAGAACGATAACTTCATCAAAGAACGCACTGTACAGCGCAGCAAGATGCTGCTTGGCAACGGCATGATCACCAGTGAAGGCGCGGAACATCGTGCCCAACGCCAGGCAGCCCAACCGGCGTTTCACCGCCAGCGCATCGGCGAGTATGGCTGGATCATGGTGGAAGAAGCCGCGCGGACTAGTAATTCATGGCGGGAAGAGCGGCGCGACATTGCCGTCGATATGATGCATCTCACGCTGAATATCGTGGCCAGAACTTTGTTTGCCGCCGATTTGCGCGACGAGGTATACGAACTTGCCGCCGTCATTAACCGCATCATGGGTCTTTACAATTTTCTTGTCATGCTGCCTGCCGCAGAGTGGCTTGTGCATATGCGCCCGCCGGGCCTGGCGGCATTCGTGAGGGCCCGCAAGCGAATCGATGCCGTAATCTACCGCATGATCGACGCACATCGTCACGGCGGGCTCGACCGGGGGAGTCTGCTCGATCTAATGCTGGCCGCAACGCCGGGAGACGACGCAACCTCGCGCCAGTCTTTGCGCGATCAGGTCATCACGATCTTTCTCGCGGGCTATGAAACCGTCGCCAACGCCCTTTCCTGGACCTGGTATCTGCTATCGCAGAATCCTGAAGCCGAATCCGCACTTCACTCCGAAGTTGACACGGTGCTTCAAGGCCGCCTTCCGACAGTGGACGACATTCCTCGTCTTCGCTACACCGAGCAAGTACTGGCGGAATCGTTGCGGCTCTATCCGCCGGCGTGGGCCATGGGCCGCTACGCGCAGAACGATTTCTCGCTAGGAGAATACTTTCTTCCGGCTCGCACCACGGTCTTAATCAGCCAATTCGTCACTCACCGCGATGCAAGATTTTTTCCCGACCCGTTGCGCTTTGCCCCGGATCGATTCTCGCCCGAAGGGAAGATCCGGCGCACGAAGTTCACCTACTTTCCGTTCGGCGCAGGCCCTCGCCAGTGCATTGGAGAATCGTTCGCGTGGATGGAAGGAGTCTTGATTCTGGCGACGTTAGCCCAGAAGTGGAGACTGCGGCTGGTTCCCGGTCACAAAATCGAACCGCAACCGCTCATCACGTTGCGCCCAAAATATGGAATGCTGATGCAAATTGAGGCGCGTTGAAATTTGACGGACCTAATCTGAGTAGAAGACTCCGAGTTCTATTCAGAGGATTGTGCGACCGGGATTGCGGGAGGCTGGATAATATGCAGACCGCACTCGGTCTTGGAAGATCCATCCCAGCGTCCCGCTCTGGGATCTTCGCCCGGCCTCACAGCGCGAGTGCAGTGAGTGCAGCCAATACTGGGGAAGCCACGATCATGGAGCGGGTTGTACGGTGTTTCATGCGCTCGAATGTATTGCCAAACCTGCTTCGAACTCCAGTCCGCGATCGGATTGATTTTCACCAGCCCATATTTTTCATCCCACTCAATCTTGCCGGCAGCCGCACGCTCGGCAGTCTGATCGCGGCGGATGCCGGTGACCCATGCGCCTAGTTCGCTCAGTTTGCGCCGCAAAGGCTCGACCTTCCGCAGGCTGCAGCATTGATCAGGATTATTTCTCCATAATTCAGGTCCGTGGGTTCGTTCCTGTTCCTCGGGCGAACTTAACGAATATACCTTTTCAATCGTGATGCCATATCGCTGCTCGATCTGGTCCATCAGATTGTAGGTTTCTGGAAATAAAAACTCGGTGTCGAGTGTGAAGAGCCGAAATTCCTTGCGCACGCGGGAAGCGATATCGATAACCACCATGCCCTCCGCCCCAAAGGCGGATGCGACAGCCACGGCATTGCCGAAGGTCTCGAAAGCCCAATGGAGGACGAGTTCAGGACTCCATGCTTCCGCCAGAGGCTCCAGTTGCAGGATCTTTTCTTTCATGCCGATAGTTCCCCTTGATTGACAACTTTTACCGAAGCAAGATCTCGCGCAAGTATCGGCTCGGGTTCCGCGTCGGTTTGAGAAAACTGTCCGTTCACGTATTCAGTGACTCCGTCGGCAAACCCAACCACAGCGCCGACCACCAACAGCGCCGGTGCGGCAAGCGGGGGAGCACGATGCAAGGACGAAATTGTCGTCCGGTGGATTTTCTGCTCGGGAGTTGTTGCGCGCGAAACGATCGCGCACGGAGTGTCCTCCGCGAATCCAGAATTCCTGAACTTCGTTGAGAGTTCGCCGTAATTGTCGCCGGGCATGTAGACCACGAGCGTTGAATTGCCCTCAGCGAACCGGCTCCAATCCACTTCATCGCGGTCGGATGCGAGACGGCCCGTAGTCAGCACGAGGGCAGAGGAGACTTGCCGATGCGTGAGCGGAATCCCTGCCGCTGCGGCGGCACCAAGCGCCGACGTCACGCCGGGCACGATTTCGTACTCGATACCACCTTTTCGCAGCGCATCGATTTCTTCTCCAGCCCGTCCGAAAATCAGCGGGTCGCCGCTTTTCAGCCGCACAACCTCTTGTCCCGACGCGGCCAGCGTGACCATTAAAAAATTGATCTCTTCCTGGCGCATCGTCTTCGTTCCGCAACGCTTACCTACGTTCTGAAGCTGCGCGGTGGATGGAATCAGCTTCAGAATTTCCGGCGCGACAAGATCGTCATGGAGTACAACGTCCGCAGATCGAATCAACCGCAGCGCCTTTACTGTGAGCAGCTCAGGATCGCCCGGACCTGCGCCCACTAAGTACACCTTGCCCTTCATGCCAATACCCTCCTATGATCTTCGGCTGACTCTTCGACCGACTCTTGTTTTAATATTGCCGCCTCGAAAGCTTCGCGGCTCGCCAGCGAAAGCAGCAGTTCGCGCTTGCGCTCCGCATCCAAATTGCTGGCCAGCACGAGCTTCCTGGTTGCGCCGAGTTCCGCTACCCACTCCGCATATCCCGGCCCAAATTGCCGTTCCAGTTGCTCGCGAAGTTTTTGGGCGAGCGATGGACTCTGCCCGCTCGTCGAAATCGCAATTTGCAGATCGCCGCGGCGCACCACTGCGGGATAGTAGAAGTCGCAGAGGTCGGGAACGTCGACCACGTTGCACAGAATTCCACGCCGCTGGGCTTCAGCGTAGATCGACTCATTGAGGTCACGAGACGAAGTGGCGACGACCGCAAGAAAAATGTCGTCAAGATCGTTGGTCTCAAATGCCCGCAGTTCGAGCGCGATCTTTCCTTCCTTCGCGAATTCTCTGACTCCCTCGCTAGCCTCCAATGCGACCACGTGGAGTCGTGCGCCAGCCTCAATCAAGCTAACGATCTTCGGCTCGCCGACCTTGCCAGCCCCAACCACGAGGCAACGTTTGCCTTCGAGTTTCAGAAACATTGGAAACAAGCTGCTCATTGTCTTTCGGCCTTCGTCTCTCAACCTTCCACGCTGCTCGGCACGCGACCCTCAGGAACGTCGCGCACAACCGGCTCAAACCTCTGGCCGGCGAGATACTCGCGCAACTCCGCGTCGCTATGCCGCGCGAAAAATTGCCGCAGATTCTCACCTGAGTTGCACTCCCCCAAATACCGGCGGAGCAATCGCTCAATCGCTTCCGGGACTTCCGTCGCAAGGCAGCGATATCCGACAGGCCGCGCGATGCCTTGATTCAGACCGAGCGCCCCGCCTAGGCAAAAATAGTAGGCATCCACCATGCTGCCGTCGATTTTGAGCTTTTTTCCTTCAATCCCAATGTCAGCGATCCAATGCTGGCCGCAACTATTGGGGCAGCCCGTAACGTGCAATTTCAAATGCTGATCGAACCCCGGCAGTCGCTCTTCCAATTCCTCGACCAACCAGCGCGAAAAACTTTTCGTCTCCGTGATCGCCAGCTTGCAAAACTCCGTCCCGCTGCACGCGACCGCTCCCCGCCAGAAAGGAGATCCACCAACCGGCAGTCCGATCTCGCCCAGTTCTTTGGCTAACTCATCCGCCTGTGATCGCGGGACGTTGACCACAAGCAGGTTCTGCATGTTGGTGGTGCGCAGTTCGCCGGAGGCGAAACGCTCGGCAAGATCGGCCGCGGCTTCCATCTGCTCGGGTGTAATACGACCGCGCAAAACTGCCGACCCTACATAGCAATACCCGGGCTGTTTCTGCGAATGGATGCCGATGTGATCGCGGTAGACATCATCCGGCGCTTGTTCGGGCTCGGCCGGATCAAGCTCAAAACCAATCCGCCGCTCCAGATCGTTTTGGAAGTCTTCCGCGCTCCATCCATGCCGCAAAAACAAAAACTTCAGTCGCGCCCGCTCGCGATGCTCGCGCAATTGATCGGCGTCGCGAAATAACTCGGCGATTCCCCGAACCACCGGCAGAACCTGATTCCACTGCACAAAAGCATTCAGCCGCGCACCCAGATACGGCTCGGTCGAAAGCCCGCCGCCCACGCGCAACGAAAACCCGGTTTCCTTCTTTCCTCCGACAACTCGCTCAATCGCGGTCAATCCGATGTCGTTGATCTCCGGATACGGGCACCACATGCGGCACCCAGTAATCGAAATTTTGAACTTTCGCGGCAGGTTATAAAACTCCGGATTTCCCGCCAGCATGCGATCGACTTCCAACGCGAGTGGCGAGGCATCGCAAATTTCGTCCGCCTCTACACCGGCGACTGGGCAGCCCGTAATGTTTCTTGTTACGTCACCGCAGGCACCGGTTGTGTTCAAACCAACGCGCCAAAGTTCCCCCAGGACCTCCGGCAAATCCTCGATGGTCACCCAATGCAGCTGAATGTTCTGCCGCACCGTCAGATCGGCCGTTCCGCGCGCGTATCGCCGGGCGAGAGATGCAATAGTTCGAAGCTGCTCCGATCGCAACAACCCGTTTGGAATGCGAATCCGCAGCATAAAAAAGGGCAGCGCTTTTCCAACGCCGCCCTTGCCGCCAACTACTCCAACTCCGTCGCCTTGCGTGTAAACTCCCCACCAGCGAAAGTAAGTGCCGATCCACTCCGCCGGAATTGCGTCGAATCCATCGCGCGCAAAACGGCGAATTTCGGCCAAGCCTTCCCACGGATTGAACTCGCGCTTCAACCGCTCAGACTTCTGCGCTTTGGTTTCCGCAACCGCATTCGCCATAAATTGACCCCAGAAAGTAAAAACCCACCGCCAGATTGCTTCTGGCGGTGGGTTATAAGTGCCGGTATCTATAAAATTCTTAGACTAGCAACCCCCTGCGCCAGAGCACACGAATGCACAACAACAACATGCACAGATGCACTCCCGCCGAAGATTGCCGTAACTCAACATGCTGAATTGGATGCTAGCCTGAGCCACAGGATGCGTCAACTTACTTTTAAAATGCAGCGATTAAAAATTTGGATACTCGAAATCGGAATCCCAGCTTTTAAGAAAGTGTTGAGGAATTCACGCTATGCCGTAGTCTCTGACGGTTCGATCTTGTTTGGTGCTTGAGACCGAGCGATTTTAGGTGTTGGAATCGAAACAGAACATTCCGTCCCCGTGCCATCGGAACTGATCGTTAGCCTGCCTTCGAACTGCCGGAGCCGTTCGCGCATTCCTCGAATGCCAACTCCAGAGCCGCCGGCTTGTATTTCTGCCAACCTCTGTAGTGACATGCCTCGGCCCTGATCTCGAACATCCACGGTGATCTCATCCGGCCCACGGGCGACGCGGATAGAAGCCGTTTTGCTGCCGGAATGACGGTGAATGTTGGTCAGACATTCCTGAACCAGTCGAAAAACGACAAGTTCCATATCCCTCGGGAGCCTTCCGAAGTCCTCCGCGATGCTAAGGCCTATCTCTAGCCCGCTTCGCTCCACGAGGCCCTGCACATACCAGTTGAGGGCTGACGAGAGTCCCGCTTCATCCAGCAGAGGCGGATGTAACAGGTACGACGTGGTGCGTATTTCCTGGTGCAACTGCTGGACCAGCTCCTGGATTCCCTGAGCCTGCTGCCCAAGTTCAGGCGCCGTCTTTTTCGCATCCTCAGCCATCTGCGCCAGACTCAGGCCCAGCACAGTCAAAGTTTGCCCCGCGCTGTCGTGCAGCTCTCGTGCAATGTGCCTGCGTTCTTCGTCCTGGGTCTGCAGCAGGCTCCGTGACAGATTACGAAGCTGTTCGGATTGCCGCAATACGTCCGCATTTCGGTCCTCCAACTCGCTGGTGCGCGCGCGGACTTCAGCCTCCAAAGTCTCGGCCAGCTTCCGGGCGTTCTCCTCGGCGCGCTTGAGATCGGTGATGTCTACACCGGTGGGATGAAGGAAAAGAATCTCTCCTTTATCGTCAACAATCGGATAAAGCGCAAAATCCACTAATCGTTTAGTCCCGTCTGCCCAGGAATACTCGAGGATTTCGCGGTAGGGTGTGCCTTTCGCCGCCAATGGCGTAGCGGCGCGGATTTTATCCCGCGCTTCTTTGGAATTGCGCCACCATCCGGTCTCCCAGAATTGCCGGCCCAGTACCTCCTCGGCGCGATAACCGCACGCGTCCAGACACATCCGGTTCGCCTCAACGACGATTCCATCCTTGGTCATGATTCCGGCGAAGACGGTGGTTTGTTCAAAGACCGCCCGGAATTTTGCGGTGGCGGCGATGGCCTCCGCCGTCATCTGCCGCTCGCGTTCTTCGGCGCGTTTGCGCTGAGTGATATCAAACGTTAATCCGTCGAAACTTTGCGGTCTCCCCGCGGCATCGTAGAAAGTGCGCCCAGTGGCGCGTATCCACTTCTCACCGCCATCCGGAGACACCGTACGATATTCAATGTCATAGGGGGTGTCTCTTCCGATGCTTTCTTCTATGGCCTGGCGGGTTCGCTCGCGATCATCGGGATGTATCCGCTCATAAAAGGCCCCGATCGTGACATCGGCATCGGGCGCCAGCCAGAAATGTTCTTTTACTCGCTCATCCCAAACCAGCTTATCGAAGGGAAGATCGCAGAACCAGAATCCGACCTGCGCCGCTTCCGCGACAACATCAAACCGCTCGCGTTCTTGCCGTAAAGTTTCTTCCGCCTGTTTGCGTGCCGTCACGTCGCTCGCTGTGCCAAACCATTCGACGATCTCACCCTTCTCGTCAAGAATCGGAACAGCTCGCGAAAGCGTCCAGCCGAGCGTGCCGTCCAACTGACGAACTCGATGTTCCAGTTCGAAAAGGCTCTTTGTTCTTAGGGCGTCCTCAATAGCGTTGAGCACCGTGGGCTGGTCGTCCGGGTGGATGTACTCGTCCAGCCATTTTCCGGTAGGAATCTCGGTATCCGAGATCAGACCACGTCCGTCGAGTTGGCGCATCTCTCTCCAGTCGGGACTCATGCGATATACAACCGAGGAAGTTGCATTCAACAGCGCGCGCTGGCGCTGTTCACTTTCACGCACAGCCCGCTCGGCGCGCCTTTCTACAGAAACGTCGCGGGCGATTTTGGACGCTCCGATCACTCGCCCGGCAGGATCTCGGATCGGAGAAATGGTCAGCGATACTTCGAGAGTCGTGCCGTCTTTGCGCTGGCGCACGGTCAGGAAGTGGTCAAACCTTTGTCCATTCCTCAGGCCGGCAAGGATACGCTCTTCCTCTTCCCGGCGGTCTTCCGGAACTATCAGGGTAATGTGCCGGCCGATGGCCTCCTCGGCCGTGTACCCGTACATGCGCTGGGCGCCTGTATTCCAACTCGTGATCGTGCCATCAAGACCTTTGCTGATGATGGCGTCATCGGAAGAAGCGACGATGGCCGCCAGTAGTTCGGCATTCAATCGCGCCTGTCGCTCCACCTCCTCCGCTTCGCGGCGAAGCTTCGCCATGGCAATGTGAGACCCGACACGAGCCAGCAGTTCGCGGGCGGAAAACGGTTTTACCAGGTAGTCGTCGGCTCCGGATTGAACTCCTTCAATGCGCGCTTCTTCGCCAGCGCGCGCCGAGACGAGGATAAATGGGATTGTTCTAAGCGATTCATCGGCACGTACGGCCTGCAATAAGGAGAATCCGTCCATGCGCGGCATCATGACGTCTGAGAGGATGAGGTCAGGGCGGCGAGCACGCGCGCTTTTCAAAGCCGCTTCGCCGTCGGCAACGGCCTCGATTTCGTACTGTCCCCGCAAGAGATTCTGCAGATAACTGCGCATATCAGCGTTGTCATCTGCGATCAGCACGTGCGCCGACTTTTCTGAACCAGGCTGAGGCTGGGGCGCGGACTTAGCAGGCGGAATGAACGCCTCGAGCTGGATGGCAGAGGTGGTTTCCCCTCCAATCCAATGCATAGCCTCCTGTGCATAAGCTACGCCTCGCAGGCCGGTTGATTCCAATACTCGCGTGGTTCCACGTCGCTCAACCGGCAGGTGTTCTTTGCCAAGAGGAATCGAAACTGTGAAGGTGGTGCCCCGGCTGATCTGGCTCTCTGCCCGAACCGCTCCGCCGTGCAGCCGGGCTAATTCCTGCACCAGAGAGAGCCCGATACCGCTGCCCTCGAAGGTTCGCCCCCGCGCACCTTTTACTCGATGAAAACGCTCAAACAGATGTGGAAGCTCTTGCTCTGGTATACCCGTCCCCGTATCCCTTACCGATAGTTCCGCTGCGCCGTCAACGGTGTGCAGCGAAACTTCAATTTCACCTTCGAACGTAAACTTGAACGCGTTGGAAAGCAGATTGAGAACAATCTTCTCCCACATTTCGCGATCAACGTAAACCGGTTCTGCTATGGGCGGGCAGTTGATTACCAGCCGCAGGTCCGCACGTTCAATCGCCGAACGAAAGACGCTGGCAAGCTCCGCAGTCAGCTTGGAGAGATCGGTCGGTTCGTAGAATGCTTCCATCCGGCCGGCCTCGATGCGGGAGAAATCGAGCAGCGTATTCACTAGCCGCAGCAGTCGGGTAGAATTGCGATGCGCCACTTCCAGCCGCTCCCGGTGTTCCCGCGACAATCCTTCAGGCTCGGCGAGAGTGTCTTCCAGCGGTCCCATCATCAAAGTGAGAGGCGTTCGGAACTCGTGGCTGACGTTGCTGAAGAATGCGGTCTTGGCGCGGTCGATTTCCATGAGCGCATCCGCCCGCTCTTTTTCCTGCTGCAACGCTCTTGCATCCAGAATCGCAGTTGCTAGCTGATCGGCGAGCAGGGTGAAAAATGTCCGATACTCGAGATCCAATTTCCGACTTGGATTTACCCCGGCAATGAGAACACCCACTGGACGATCCATCGCGGCGGAGGCGACAGGCAGAGCGATGGCTTGGCGAACCCGTTGCTGCGCCGGCCCCGACGGCAGTGCGTCATTCGGTGCCAGCGGTATGGTGCGCGCTTCGCCGCCTTCCGCCAATTCTCGAATCGGCCAAAGCAATCTTTCGCCGTGACGATCCAAGGTAATCATGCGAGGGCTGACGTGATCGAGTCCCTCAGGCACGTGACAGGAGCCTTCAAGCCTCGCGGTTTTCTGATCGTCCAGCAGGTAAAGCAAAGCGAATGGGATGTCGTCGGGATTGCGAGAGATAATCTGAATCGAAGTACTGCAGGCCGCGGAAATCGATTTTTCGATCAGCGACTTCGCCGAGAGCTCCGAGAGAGTCCGCAATCGGCGCGCATTCAATATTTTTGATGTGATTTCTGTGCTGGGGCAGAACAAGCCGGCAACCTTGCCAGATTCGTCGTAGATAGGACTGTAGGAAAAAGAGTAATAGGTTTCTTCCAGGTAATCCCCTCGATTCATGAAGAGACGAACGTCATCGACGAAGGAGGGTTCTGCCTTGCTAAAAACCTTGTCCGCCAGGGGACCGCAAACATCCCAGATTTCCGCCCACACTTCTCGCGCAGGCCTTCCTAAGGCCCAAGGATGCTTGGCCCAGCTCAATACCTGGATGTAGGGCTCGTTGTACAGGAATTGCATTTCCGGGCCCCACCCGATC
>Ga0116125_1000529_pt1 | contig 17708 bp, 12 predicted proteins | sample June2015DPH_16_1_2_FD_89729 | JGI IMG/M metagenome (GOLD analysis project Ga0116125, IMG submission 89729) | Peatland microbial communities from SPRUCE experiment site at the Marcell Experimental Forest, Minnesota, USA - June2015DPH_16_10 | ecosystem: Environmental > Terrestrial > Soil >...
GCCGGATTTGCTGTCTGGTTTGCCGTGGTGACAACCATTGCTGCGTGGTTCGTGACATGCACACCGCGCCTTTCTTACTTCGGAATGCAGGTTGCCTTCGCGTACAATTTCGTGAACCTCCAGGAATTCACAATCCAGACCTCGCTCGCACCTGCACGGGACCGCGTCGCTGGAATACTGCTTGGCCTGTTCATGATGTGGCTGGTTTTTGACCGGCTTTGGGGGACGCCCGCAGCGGTGGCGATGAAGAAAGGTTTGAGCTCGACGCTTCGGCTGATGGCTCAATTTGCGAGAGAGCCGATTTCCGAAGACCTGCGAACTGCGATCGAGCGAGGCTATTCTCTTCGCGACGCGATCGAAAAAGGCTTCGAAAACGTGAGGGCTCTGGCCGACCAAGTTCTATTCGAATTTGGGCCCGCGCGGGAACGGAATCTTGCACTGCGTGATCAAATCCGGCGATGGCAGCCGCAATTGCGTGTGCTTTTTGTATTAGACATTTCGACGTGGAATTATCGTGTCCGGCTCCCTGGTTTTGATTTACCCGATGCCATACATCCGGTGCAGCGGGAATTCGACGAGGAGTTTGCCCGGATACTGGAAGGTATGGCAAACCGGCTCGAGGGCAAGCCGGCGGAAGTGCGAGATAACTTCGAAAAGTCCTTGCAGCACTTGGAACAGAGTGTCGGAAGTTACGCTGCGACAGAATCCCAGGCGACGCTCGCGGCCGGGCCACGGACCTATTTAGCTCGAAATCGAAGGATAAGAGCCGTGACTTGCGCGCTACTTCAAGAGATTTAAGAAAGATTGGCCCGGCTACCGCTACGCCCTTGCCACTGGGCGATGCCCGCCAGAGTACGAGCCTTAAAATCAGGTGACTGATTACGAACTTGGACTTGGTAGGATCGACACTGGAGTGGAAGAGTTCAGGTCGATTCGTGTGCTCCGTTTGAGCCGCGAAGAGAGCACAGAGTGGTACGCGGTATTCTTAATCGCCAGAACGAGGCGCCAGGAGACACTCCGAGAAAGTCACCGCTAGCGTTCTCGGTTCATGGCAGCGGGCCTGCGCTTCTACTTCAGGTCCACCACAATGAGTTGATACACAGGCGCGCTCGGGGCGTATCCTCAAGCGTCTTTCGATCCCGGCTGGTGCCGATCCCTATGTGTGGAGTCCCATCTGGACTGAGGACGGCCGCATAGCCGCATTGGGCGCGCGCTTTTCGAGCTCCATCTGGCGTTATCATCCGGTGAAGGAAAATAAACGGTTTGCAGGCGAAAGCGCCTGCGCCACTGTCAACCCCACGCTCATTGCGATTTTTTCATGGCCGCATTCGAGCAATACGGTGGTATTCGGCCAGCGCTCTGAGACGCGGCGCTAACGGAAAATGCTCTTGCTAAAGGACTTGGAGTTTGGTCCCGAAACTGCCTTTTCACGGGCGAGGCGTTATGAGACAGAACAAGGAAAGAAGTACGAAGTACAAAAGCTTAATAGCAGTTTCTATGGCGTTACTGCTGTTTTCAAGCGGGGCAACTCTGATTGCTCAAGATGTTGCTCAAGGTGTTGCGCAAGAATCCTCCGACGCGGCCGCGCCGCCGGCACAGGCGTTCTCGCCCGACCAGTTGAACGCCATGGTGGCGCCCATCGCGCTCTATCCGGATAATCTTGTGAGCCAGTTGTTGGTAGCGTCCACCTATCCGCTCGAAGTTGTGGAAGCGGCGCAATGGCTGCGGCAAAATGGGAACCTGCAAGGTCAACAATTAGTGGACGCGGCACGGCAGCAGAATTGGGATCCGAGCGTCCAGGCGCTGGTGGTTTTTCCGGACGTTCTCAATCGCTTGAACTCGGACATTCGTTGGACAACAGATTTAGGAAACGCATTTCTCGCTCAGCAGGCCGACGTGATGAATGCTGTGCAGCACATGCGCGCCGAAGCCAGAGCGAATGGCAAACTGAATTCGAACGCGCAGGAAACCGTCACGACGCAGACGCAAGGTGATCAGACCGCGATTCAAATCCAGCCGGCTGATCCTCAGGTAGTTTATGTACCGGCCTACAATCCCGCATACGTTTGGGGTCCGCCGGTGTATGGATACTATCCTCCGCTGTACTATCCAGGAGTTGGATTTGGATTCGGATTCGGACCGGGAATCTACATTGGTGGTTTCTTCGGCGGATTGGGATGGGGCGGTTGGGGTTGGGGACCGAACTGGTTCGGCGGCTCGATTTTCGTGAACGGCTTCTTCTTCAACCACTACGGCTTTGGAGGCGGCTGGTATGGAGGCCGCGGAATTTGGGCCCATAATCCAGAGCACCGCATGGGAGTGGCGTACCCGAACCAGAGAGTGGCCAGCCGATTCGGCGGTAATTTCGCGGGCCGCAGTACTTTCGCGAGCCATGGGACTTATGCCAGCCACGGAAATTATGCAAGCCCCCGCGGCTATGCAAATGGTGGAAATTTCGGGAGCCGGTTCCAGGGCTCGCAAGCCGCGTCGGCCATGAGATCCAGCCAGGGGAACAGCTTCAGAAGTTCCGGATCTCAGCCGAGCTATCGAAGCAGCCCGGCGTATGGTGGTGGCACTGGGCGCGCAACAGTGCCGAGCTATCATTCCAGCCCGTCCTCCGGTGGCGGCGGATCCCATGCAGCGCCTTCCGCTAGCCATGCGAGCAGTTTCCATGGCGGAGGCGGCGGCGGGTTCCACGGTGGTGGTGGAGGCGGAGCCCATGGCGGAGGCGGCCACCGGTAAGACAGTGTTCTCGATTTGAATTATTCCGGCGCGCGGGTTTCAGGACCCAGCGCGCCGGTTTTGTCTACCAACCGTTAGTCAGTTTGAATACCAGGTTTCTGGTATTTCATGCCAGCGGTCTCTCCCTTACTATCAACTCAGGAGCTTCATGTGGCACGGTCTGCACGCAGTCCTGGCTAATGTTACGCGTTTTGTCCGGAAGCCAGACGAGGCGACGTCGAACCCACCGGTTACGGTAATTTGCTTTCTGCCTGACGATCAGGATCGTTCCCTCATGACCGATCTCTGCCGGCGCAATCAATGGGAGGTCTTCTTCGCGGAAAACCGACCGCAAGCCGAGCGCGCTTTACAGGATCTCAAGCCGCAAATCATGCTCTTCGACCGGGACATAGCCGGCCCGGACTGGCGGGAATTCGTGACCGGGTTCGCCGCTCGATCCCGAGCAGCCTGCATCATGCTGGTATCGAAAGTCATTGACGACAATCTCTGGAATGACCTGGTTTCTAGCGGAGGGTATGAAGTATTGCGGAAACCGCTTCGGGAAAACGAAGTGACCCGGGCCGTCAGAATGGCCCGGTCCTACTGGACCAGTGCGGTGGAGAGGGCTGCGAACATCAAGAGATAACGCGTTTGCGGACTGCGTAAAGGATCAGTTCCGCAAAACTATGCAGGTTTAGCTTATCCTGCAGATTTCGTCGATGTGTTTCCACCGTATAGAGGCTAAGATTCAAGGAAGCTGCTATTTCCTTATTCGACTTGCCTTCGGCAATGAGTTGAAGAATCTCCCGCTCGCGCGACGTTAGCAGCTCGTAGCTATCTTCCACTCCGCGGGTTCTGATTTCCCGGACGTAATCCTCCACCAGCATTTTGCTGATTTCCGGGCTGAAGAAAGTCTTCCCTTGACAGACGGCGCGAATAGCCGCGATCAGGTCGCCTTCGGCGGAATCTTTCAGCAGATATCCTTTGGCCCCGGCCTTCAACGCTCGAAGAACATAGCCTTCATCGGAATGCATGCTGAGGATAACCACGGCAGTTTGCGGGCATTGCGAGATGATGCGCTGCGCGGCCTCGATGCCGCTCAGATTGGGCATCGCAATATCCAGCACCACAACGTCCGGCTTGGTCTCCTCCGCTTTCGCGACCGCCTGCCGGCCATCCGCAGCTTCGCCGACCACGCTGAAGTCCCCCTGGCTCTCGAGCAACAGCCGCAGGCCTTTGCGCATCACATTGTGATCGTCAGCTAACAAGATGCGAATCTGTTTCACGTAGTTTCCCGTTCCCCTGTGCGTCCTCTCGACCCATGGGCAGTTCCACTGTGAGAACAGTTCCGGTTCCCAGTTCCGAGTGGACCATGCACTTACCTCCCAGTTGCGCAACGCGCTCCTGGATTCCCAGCAATCCCAGACCTTTCACCTGTTGGCTGTCAAAGCCCTGGCCGTCGTCCTGGACAGACAAGGTCAGGCGGCTGGGCTCCTGTTGGACACGGATGCGGACGGTTTTGGCGCGGGCATGGCTCGCACAATTGTGAAGCGCCTCCTGAGCCACGCGATAGATGCAGGTTTTGAAATCGTCCGGAAGATCGTCCGGCAAATCGGCGGCGACGCTGACATCCATGGAAGTACGTTTGGAAACTTCGCGCGCTTGCCACTTCAAGGCTGGAACCAGCCCCAAGTCGTCCAGCATGGATGGCCGCAGCAATAGAGCCATATTACGTACGACGCGAATGGTGCCCTCTACTAAATCCTTGATATCCTCAATTTGATTTTGCTCTTCGGATCGAAGCGCCAATCCAGTGGAGAGATTGCGCAGCTCGATTAGCACGGCGGAGAGCGACTGGCCCACTTCATCGTGCAGCTCTCGCGAAAGCGCCCGCCGCTCCGTCTCTTGCGCCCGGACCAGACGCGCGGAAAGGTCCTTGAGCTGGCTGCGCGCTTCCGCGGCTTCCTCGTACCGGTTGTGCGCGCGGGTTTCGAGCCGGAGGATTCGCCGAATGCTGAATGCGGCCATTCCTAATCCAAACACAACAGCAGCGAACAGCGTGATCGCGAGGCGCGTTTGGAACCTTCCCATGAGGCTCACCACCTGGTCGTTCCCGTCGCTCAGTTGCTGTTCGTTGATGGCCGCAATACGATCCGCGATGGCGAGCATATTCTGCCTGCGCGGATAAACCTGGTCCCGCAAAAACTGATAGCCAATGCGCCGGCGCTCCGCGGGATCCCACCGGAAAACGGGCGCCAGTATCCGCCAATACTCCCCCAGCTCGGCTCTGAGCGCGGAGTAATGCTTCATCTGCGCGGGCGTAAGTTGACGGCGGTACGAGTCGAGTGCGGACTCCATTTGTTGCCGAAGCTGTTCGAGGCTAATCCTAAACTTATCCGCTCGCTCGGCTTCGGGTTCCAACAAATAATCGCGCACATAGGTCCCTGATAAATACACCTGAGAACGGATGTTGTTAAGTACGTGATTCTGGAATAGAAACTGGCGCCGGATTCGATCGTCGTTCCGGCGAACATCCTGTAGCACCCGCAGCGCATCGAATCCGGCCAACGTCATGATCACGAGAATACTGCCGAAACCCGCTATCAATGCGAGTCGGCTGTGGGCGGGTAGTTGATCGGACCGTTCTTTGTCGCGCGGCCCGCTGGCGTTTTTCATCGGAACTACGGCTTCCAGTCACAGTCTAACCGATAGTGCCATGTTCTGATATCAACCCGTTGAAAAATACCAACTATTTGGTATGTAACGTTCTAGCGCCCGAAGCATATACTCTTACGTGAGTACCCTTGACCCTACGTGTCGGTCCCTAAATGACTTTACCTGACAGCGTATTTCAAAAGCTAAAAACACTGGATACGTGCACAGCATCCAACGCCATAGAACAATTAAACGTGCGCCTCCGGAACGAGGGATATATTGCAGATGCGTTGCGCTGCCGTTTTCAGAATTTCGAGCCGATGCTGGGCTACGCGGTTACGGGGCGCATCCGGAGCGCCAACGCGCCGATGAGTGGCCGCTACTACTATCGCATCGATTTCTGGAGGTACCTCGCCACGCTGCCAGAGCCGCGCGTGATGGTTTTGGAAGATATTGATGGCCAACCTGGTCTCGGAGCCTTTGTGGGCGAGATGCATGCGGTGATCGGGCTAGCGCTGAACTGCATCGGATATGTCACTAACGGCTCCGTGCGCAATCTACCGGCGGTTAAAGAACTGGGATTTCATCTCTTTTCCGGAAGCGTTTCTGTCTCTCACGCCTATGCTCATCTGGTGGATTTCGGCGATCCTGTCACGATCGGAGGCTTGAAGATTTCCCCAGGAGACTTGATTCATGGCGACCGCCATGGTGTCCAGACAATCCCGTTTGAGCACGCGGAGCGGATACCGGAGGAAGTTGAGAAGATTAAGCGCTCCGAAAGCCAATTGAAACAATTCTGCCAATCGCCGGAGTTCTCGCTCGAGGGCCTCGCGGAAAAACTGAAACAGGCGGCGCAGGATCGTAAGTGAAATCTAAAATCCAAATCGAGTTGCTACTAGTATCAATAGCCGCGTTCAGCGCTGTTCTCGCCTCGTGCGGAAAGAGTGAGAAGGCCAGCGCGAATACGGCCGGCCCTCTGGAAGGCGTTTCCGTCGGTGTGGCGAAAGTAGCCCGAAAATCGCTCGGCCGCCAATTGACGGTGTCCTCCGAATTAGTGCCGTTCCAGGAGATTGACGTCTACGCGAAAGAATCAGGATTCGTGAAGGAACTGAACGTTGACTATGGGACGCATGTGAAGGCGGGACAGGTGATGGCGGTCCTGGAGATCCCCGAGTTGCAGCTGCAGCTGGCGGAGGACGATGCGGCAATCACAAACGCAAAGGACCATGCGACACTCGCCGAACACGAGCTAAACCGCGTCCAAGCGAACCGCGACGTTCTGCACCTTCAATACGACAGATTAAATGGTGTTGCCAAATCCAAACCCGGCTTGGTGGCCCAGCAGGAAGTGGATGACGCTCAAGGCAAGGATCTGGCTGCTGAGGCGCAAGTGGAAGGTTCGAAATCTAATCTTCAAGCTGCCCAAAGCATGCTGCAAGTGGCGGAGGCCAAACGCGCGCGGGACCAAGCGCTCTTCGATTACTCGAAGATCACGGCGCCCTTCGCGGGAGTGGTGACGCAAAGGTTCGCGAACCTGGGGGCATTGCTGCAGGCTGGAACCAGTTCCAGCACGCAGGCCATGCCGCTGGTGCGCCTCTCCGAGGACAACATTTTCCGGCTGGTGATTCCAGTGCCCGAGTCTTACGTTCGCTATATCCATCTGGGCGACCCCGTTCAAGTGAAGGTTCCGTCCCTCGACCGGACTCTGCCCGGCAAGGTCGCGCGGTTTTCCGAAGACGTGAAAGAAGACACGCGCACCATGCACACCGAAGTGGATGTGCCCAATCCGAACGGGCTACTAGTGCAGGGTCTTTATGCGGAGGCCACCATAACGCTCGAAACTAAGAACAACGTTTTGTACGTGCCAGTGCAGGCCATTGATCACGCGGGCGATCGAACCAGCGTATTTGTGGTCTCGAACGCCAACAAACTCGAAACCCGGACCTTGGTGCTGGGAATCCAGACATCCACTGACGCCGAAGTGCTCTCGGGCCTCGACGAAGGCCAACTGGTTGTGGTGAGCGACCGCAGCAGCCTGAAGGAAGCCGAGGTTGTTCAGCCCAAAGTGATCGAGCTGGTCAACTATCAGAATCAGGAAGAGAAGAAGTAACAGTGCCCGGCTTCTCGATCCGCAATCCTTTTTTCATTATCGCCGTATGCCTGGCGCTCGCCGTAATCGGAGTGGCCAGCTTGGCGCGCATGCCTGTGGATCTTTTCCCCCCAATCAATCTGCCGGAGGTCGTTGTTGCAACGTTCTACAACGGCATGCCGCCGGTGGATATCGAAACAGATATTACGAATCCTCTGGAACGCTTCTTCACGCTGGCATCGGGCGTGGACCACATGGAATCGCGCTCGCTGCTGGGCGTCAGCATCATCAAAGTTTTCTTCCAGCCCGGTACCAATGCAGACGCGGATGTGACGCAGTTGTCCAACCTCGCTCTAGCGGATCTAAAACGATTGCCGCCGGGAACTTTACCTCCGGTGGTGCTGAAGTTCGATGCGTCCAGCCTTCCGGTTTGTCTGGTGACGGTAGCCGGCAAAGGGCTCACCGAAACGCAGCTTCACGATCTGGCTCAATTCCAGATTCGAAATCAAATCGCCGTGGTGAAGGGCGCGGAGATTCCAGGCGTCTTCGGAGGAAAGTACCGGCAGGTGATGGTGTATGTGGATCCGTTCAAACTCTTGTCGCGCCAAATGAGCGTGATGGATGTGGTGGACGCGGTCAACAACCAAAATCTGATTCTGCCGGCCGGTGACGTCAAAATCGGCCCCAGCGATTACTACGTCTACTCCAACAGTCTGGTCCAAAACGTAGCGGATTTGAATGATATTCCCATCAAGACCGTAGGCACTCGATGGGTGACGGTGGGAGACGTGGGCGAGGCCAAAGACTCAAGCCAGATGCAATACAACATCGTCCGCATCGATGGCCAGAAATCCGCGTACATCCCCATCATGAAGCAGGGCGGCGATACCAATACCGTGCAGGTGGTGGAGGACGTCCGCAATCTGACGCAACACTTGTTCGACTTACCCTCCCAGTTGAAAACCGCGATCGTGTTCGATCAATCCGTCTTCGTCAAAGAGGCGCTTAAGACCGTGCTTCATGAAGGCGTCATCGGTTTGGTGCTGACCAGTCTGATGATTCTCATCTTCCTGGGAAGCATGCGCGCGACGGTGGCTGTTCTGCTGTCCATTCCGATTTCTGCGCTGGCTACGTTCGTGGTTTTGTTCATGCTGGGCAGCACCGTCAATACTATGATCTTGGGCGGATTGGCGCTGGCCTTCTCGCGAGTGATCGACAACTCAGTGATCTCGCTCGAGAACATCTACCGCCATCTGGAGATGGGATCTTCGCCGGAGGTCGCTGCGGCGCAGGGCGGCGCTGAAGTGAATCTGGCGGTGCTTGCAGCAACCTTGGTGGACGTGGTGGATTTCTTCCCCGTCACGTTCTTGTTCGGGGTGAGCAAGTTTCTGTTCTCGGCACTGGCTCTCGCGTTTTGTTTGTCGCTGCTGGCTTCCTTCGTGGTAGCCATGACGGTGATCCCGTTATTCTGCGCAAAATATCTCAAGGGAGTCCATCACGAACATGGCGAGCACGAACATGGCGAGGCCCCGCCCGCAAATCCATCCTGGGGCGCACGCTTCAATGCCTGGTTCAATCGCATGTTCACGCGCCTGCTGGATATCTACGAGCGCGCGGTTCGTATCGCTTTGAGACGCCCGGGGCTCACCGTGGCGGCTCTGCTCGGTTTGTTTGTAGCCAGCCTCGCTATTTATCCATTCCTCGGGCTCGCGTTCTTTCCGCAAACCGACGCCGGGCAATTCACCATCAACGTGAAGGTGCCCACCGGCACGCGTATCGAGATCACCAATGAGTACGTCGCCAAGATCGAGGATCTGATTCGCCACGTGGTAGAGCCGGGCGACCTGAAAATGATCGTATCCAATATCGGCGTCGTCAACGATTTTTCATCGCTCTATACCACCAATGCCGGAGAATACACCGCGACCATCCAGACCGCGCTGAATGACGATCATCACCTGAGCAGCCTGACATACATGGATCGGGTGAGGGACGAGCTGGCGGGGAAATTTCCCGACGTCCGCGCGTTCTTTCAAAGCGGGTCCATGGTGGATGCGATTTTGAATTCCGGCATGCCGGCTCCTATCGACATTCAGGTGAATACCCGCGATCTCGACATGACGTACGATACCGCGCAAGAGCTGGCACGCCGTATCCGCCGGCTCCCAGGTGTAGGACAGATTTATATCCCGCAGGACATGAACTATCCGGCCCTGAAACTGGATGTGGATCGAGTGCACGCCACCGAGCTTGGCCTCACCCAGAAAGATATTGTCAACAACGTGATCACCGCTCTCAATTCGAACACCATGATCGCGCCGAACTACTGGGTGGATTATCAAACCGGCAACGACTACTTTATGGCGGTGCAGTACTACGAGCACGGCACACCGGCCATCCACAATCTGGTGGACCTGAAAGAGATCCCACTGCGCGCGCCCAATCTGAAACAGCCCACCACACTGGATTCGGTGGTGAAGCTCGAAAACGTGACATCGCCGACCGAAGTGGATCATTATCAGATCCAGCGCATTGTTGATGTTTACGTTACGCCATCCGGCGAAGACCTGGGTAAAGTCCGGAGCGAGATTTTGAAAACCATTGCCGACCTGCACCTGCCTTCGAACATTCGCATCTCCTTGCGGGGGATGGTGCAGGGAATGGAAGCGTCGTTCACTAGCTTCGCCATTGGCTTCAGCCTTTCGTTCATCCTGTTGTTACTGATCCTGCTGGCGCAGTTCCGATCCTTCATCGACCCGTTCCTCATCATGCTCGCCATCCCCATGGGATTCATCGGCGTGCTGATCATACTTCCGCTCACGCACACCACCCTGAACGTCATGTCGTTGATGGGTGTGCTGATGCTGATCGGCATTGCCGATTCCAACAGTATTTTGATCGTGGATTTCGCGCACAAACTGGAAGAGCAAGGGCTGTCCGTGGCCGATGCGGTGATCACAGCCTGCCGCGTTCGTCTGCGGCCCATCCTGATGACCTCGTTCGCTACCATCATCGGAATGCTTCCCATGGCCATGAAGCTCGGGACGGGCGGCGAGCAGTATACGCCGATGGCTCGAGCGATTATCGGCGGCTTAATGTCGTCTGTGCTTCTTACAGTGTTCATTGTCCCGGCCGCATATCTGTTGGTCTACCGAAGAAGGAGGCATCATGTCACCGAGGGTTCGTAAACTGGTCAGCTCAATTGCAATCGGAGCCGGCGCGGCTTTCGCTCAGACGCTGCCCAAGCTTACGCTGCCGGACGCGGTGGCGCTTGCCATCAAGAATCATCCGCAGATTCAAGCTGCCCAGCATGAAGTCAATTTCGCGCAGCAGCAGGTGGTTATCAACCGCGCGCCGTACTTTCCCACCGTGAACGGCGAGATCACCGGCTCTCAGGGAAACGATCTGGCCCGCATCGGTGCCGGAAGTTTGGCGGTATCGCGCCTGTTTGACCGGCTCGGACAAGGCGTGGAGCTTTCTCAATTAGTCACCGACTCGGGCCGCACTCCGAACCTGGTGGCCAGCGCCCGGCTGCAAGCGAGAGCCAGCGAACAAACCCTGCAAGCCACCCGTTACGACGTGGTACTAGCAGTGGACCGATCCTATTACGATGTGCTGCACGCGCAGGCTGTGGTCCGAGTGGCCGAGGAGACTGTTTCCGCGCGGCAGCTGCTGAGTGATCAAGTGACCGAGCTAACCAAGAACAAGCTCAAGTCACAACTGGACCAGAGCTTCGCCGAAGTTCAAGTTTCGCAAGCGAAGCTGCTGCTCATTCGCGCGCAGGAGGCCGTGCAGAGCGCGCGAGCCGACCTCGGGCGTGCGCTCGGATCCGACCAGTCGGCCAATTACCAGCTTGAAGATTCGCCGCTTCCGCCCGGACCCGCGGATAAACCGGATGATCTGGTAACGCAAGCCATCGCCAACCGGCCCGAACTCGCCAGCCTGCGATTTTCCCGCGACTCCGCTTACAAGTTCTATGCGGCCGAGAGAGATCTGTCGCGGCCAACCGTCAGCATAGCTGCAGTGGGAGGGTTTATTCCGTACATCAATGCAACGGCGAACACTCCCATCCCTGCCGAGTACGAAGGCGTGGCCGCGAACGTTAATATTCCAGTGTTCAACGGGCATCTGTTTTCAGCGCGGCGCGAAGCCGCCCACGAACGCGCTCTGGAATCCGATCAGCGCTTGCGCGATGTCGAGGAGCGTGTCTCGCGCGACGTGCGCGTGGCGTGGAGCGGCGCCGTAACCGCCTATCAGCGGATCGACGTCACAGCGCAGTTCCTTCGCCAGGCAGCGCTCGCGTTGGATCTTGCGCAAGGCCGCTACAATTTGGGTCTGTCTTCGATTGTGGAGTTGACGCAGGCCCAGTTGAATCTCACGCAAGCTGAAATCGAAAATCTGAGCGCCAAATACGATTATCAAACGCAGTATGCGGCGCTCGAGTACACCATCGGCGCGCTACGCTGAGATAGTGGGCGAACCGGCGCTTTTGTTCTACGAGGAACAGCCGTTTCGGCAGTCGAGGCTCCGAATTCTGACCGCGATTCCGCCGGCGGTGATGACGTTGCTCGCGATATGGCAAGTTGGCTTGGGACATCACTGGGGCAATGAATCGATGTCCAATGGCAGTGTGATCGGCTGGTCGATCTTTCTCTGGATCGTCTATCTTCGCCTGATCACGGTAAAGCTGGTCACCGAACTTCGCCCCGGCGAGTTGCGGATTCGGATGCGGGGTCTGTGGCGCTCGTACCGCATCCCGCTGAGCACGGTGAAATCGGCTGATGCAGTTACATTCGATACAGTGCGCGATTGGGGCGGCTATGGAATCCGGTCCACCAGCCGGGGAACCGCTTACTTGGCCGGCGGCGCCGAAGGAGTGGAGCTCGAAATGGTAAGCGGAGGAGTGGTAGTAATTGGCTCGCGCCGCTCGGACGAATTGGCGCGAGCAATTGTCAAGCGCGGCTGACTATCGTCGCGATTCCGGCGGCACCAGGTTGTTCGCGCGATAGTACACCACCAGCTGGCCGAAATGCTCGGTGCTGTGCTCGATGCCGCTCATCCATAGGTAGGAATTGTGAACGATATGCCTCCCAGTTTCCCACGCAAATTGCTGCGTTCTGTCTAGCCCCGCGTCGCCCTGCTCGGCGATCACCGCCGCCCCGTCCGCAACTGCCTGCGTGATCAGCTTCACCACCTCTGCTTTGGTCTTATAAGCGTCTCGCGGCGGATTATGCTTGTCCTTCCCGAAGTCGGGCCCGATGCTCGATCCCGAAACTCTACTGATCAAGTCGTAATCCACGGCCGCGACGTGTATAAGATTTTCCGCAAAGGTGCGCTCGTCTTTCTGCAGCTTGAAATCGTACTTGTCTTCGGGAAAATCCTGCGCCATGGCGATCAGTTTGTTCCCGACGTGGTTCCACCACTCCAGCGTCTCCTCCGCTCGGGAACGCACTGGAGGCGGCGCTTGACTTTGCGGCGAAGCCTGGCTCGTTGCTGCCGCACTTAGCTTCTTGAGTATCTGCTGCGTGTCGTTACGAATTTCGCCCCGCCGCTGGTCAGTATCCGACCATGAGGACGCCGGCACCGCATGAGCATCCAGCAGGGCCAACGTCTTTTCAGCATGTTGCCGTGCCAGATCTTTCTGTCCATCTGCCAAGTATGCTTCGGCGAGGGTCTCATGCGCGTCAGCCGACTCAGGGTAAGCAAGGAGGACCAGCTCCAAGACCTTGACTGCTAATTTCGGCTCGCGATCGCGCATATGGTCCTGGCCTATGATGCTGACCGTAATTTCCGGAAACAACTGCGCCTGGGGATCTTTCCGCCTGGCATCCGGCAGTTGACGCGTGACCTGGGCAACTCCGCCAGGCGTGCGGATTTGATCGAGGATTGCCGCACATGCCACGGTGTCCGCCGGCGCGTGACCCGGTGTTTTGATCAGCGTGGTCACCAACCAATCCAGGATGATGCCGGGCAGCTCCGGATGGACTTTGAACATGTCGGTTCCGTGGCCGCCGTTGGCGGGAACCTTGCTGGCATCGGAGGTCTCATACCATATCCAGGGCGCGTCTTGTGATGCAGAGTAGTGAACGAACTTCTTACTTGGATTGGAGGAAGCGATGTAGAGCAATTCCATCGCCTCTACGGTGGGAGGGTACTCGTCGTCGTCGGCCACGATGAACAGTTCGGGCAGTTGTGACGCCTGCCGCAAAAATTGCATGCCGTCTCGGCCGGTCTCCCCGGAAAGCAGTACCAGCGATTTCACTTCAGCCGAGTGTTGACGCGCTACTTCAATGGAATTGAGAACGCCGAGCCAGCCGGCGCCTCCCACGCCGATGACATCGCGCTTTACGCCAGGCTGCGAAACCAGGTATTGAAACGCTGTTTCAATGCCGCTAGCGTTCGTCTTGTCATCACGCGTGCCGCCGCTTTCGCCGTGTCCGGGCATATCCAGAGTCAGCGTGTTGATTCCAGCCGCCGCCAGTTTCGCCGCCACATCATCCCACGACTTCCGTGTCCGGTTGCTCTGATGCAGCAGCAACAGACCAGGGCCCGGCTTGGCCGACGCGAAGAAGCTGGCCTTAAGGACAATGCCATCAAAAGCTTTCAGGTCAACCAAGCGTGCCGGAGGCTGCGCCTGACCCAACGCAGCCGTCATCAGTAAGAACACATGTGCTTGTCTCATCAGTTCACCTTCACCGGCTTGCGGGCGGCACAACTCCGTTCATGCGCAAATACTCCACCATCTGCCCGTAATGATCAAACGCGTGTTCCACGCCAAACATGGCTAGGCGCAGGCGCGTCGATTTGCTCCTTTCCGGGGTCTGCAACATATTCTGCGCAGTCAACGAAGCCGCGGCCTTGTGACCCAGCGCAAACGAGTCCTTCAGGAACTTGAGGGCCTCGGCTCTGGTCTTGAGGCTGTCAGGACCGTTCCCGCCCATGAAATCGTCCGGGAACTTATCGCCGGTGAGCCGCCACCAGATCGCATAGTTCGAAGCGGCGACGTGCTTCACCTGTTCGGCGAACGTGCGTACACCTTTGTAGCCGCCGCCTGGAATGTTCAAGCTCTCCGGAGAGAAGTTGAATTTATCTTCCGGCATGGCCTCGGCGACATCCAAAATCTGCTTTTCAACGCCGCTGATCTCGCGGTCCACGGCGGAAGCTATGGTTAACGGAGGCGCGCTCTGGCCTAACGCGGCAGCGGCAAACATCGATACAGTCAATAGCAATTTCATAGATCGTTCCTCACCACTTGCCCATCCTTCATCACGAATCGAACTCGCTCCAGTTCGCCAATGTCGGCGATGGGATCTCCAGCAACGGCGACGAGATCGGCAAACTTCCCGGGCTCAACCGCACCCACGCGGTCCTGCCACCCCAACATTTCCGCGGCGTTGGTGGTAACCGCGCGAAGGATATCAAGCGGCGGCATGCCGGCCTTGCGCAAAGCAGCAAACATGGTTGCGGTAGCTTGGCCGCGAGTTTTTCCCGGATAGAACCAGCACATGTCCGATCCGGCCGCAAATTTCACTCCCGACTTCAATACCCTCTGAACCCGTGCCGCGGCCCGCTCGCGCGCCCGGTCGTCTCCGGCGATAAGCGCGGATCGAACGGCGGGAGACATCACTATGCTTGCCTCGTGAATCTTCGTATCCAGGCCGTCATACCAGGTTGGCGTCAGGTCCAGAAAGATGCCCTTGTCGCGCATCATCTTGAGTTGCTCGTCGGTAACGCCGTTGCCATGCTCGATGGAGTCTGCGCCCGCATCTATCGCCATTTGAATGCTGGTTGTGGTGCTGGCGTGGACGGCAACTCTCAAGTGCTGGCGATGCGCCTCGTCGACGATGGCCGCTGCTTCGGCCGGTGTGATGTCGTCCTCGATCGTAACCTTGATGAGGTCGACATTGTAGTAAATGTCCGCACGCACCGCCCTTCGCGCTCCGTCAGGGCTGTCTACATCCAGAAATTCCTGATGCACGATGGACTCGGCAAGAGCGGGATTGAGACTGTGGATATACGAACCCGGCGAAGTAAGTTTACGTCCGGCGGCCAGAATTCTCGGCCCGGGGACGCGGCCTTTGTTGATCGCGTCCCGCAGCGCAACATCTCCATCAATGCCGGAATGTCCGAGATTACGCACAGTGGTGAAACCACTCTGCAAGTCTTCGCGTGCCAATTGCGCGCCCAGCAGCACGCGTTCACTCGGCGACATTGCGGCGATCGCAAGCAACAGCCCCGGAACAAAATCTCCGTTGTCCCGCCGCGTACTCTCGGCTTCCGCGGGTACAACTACGTCGAGTAGCAGGTGCGTATGGCTGTCGATCAGCCCGGGCAACAAAGTTGAGCTGCCCAGATCAATGGTCTTGACGCCGGCCGGCGCATCCGCTGCGAGTTGCGCAGGCGAACCAACTTCCTTGATCTTGCCGTCTTCAATAAGCACGGCCGCGGGCGAAAGCACGTTCCCCGTCCGTGGATCGAGCAGCCGGCCCGCTTTTACCAAAGTCATGGGAACGGACGATTGAGCGGCTATTGGCCCGATTGAAAACAGAGCGCAGGAAAACACCGACGCCAGCGTTACCAGTTTGCGCATTCATGCCTCGCGCAGCGCAAGCATCGGATCTACCTTTGTCGCGCGCCGCCCAGGGAGGTAGCTGGCCAGCAGTGCGACCGCCAGCAAAACCAGAGGCACGGCCAAGAAAATCGCGGGATCGTGGGGACGAACGCCGTACAGCAAACCTGCCATCAGCGAGGAGGCCGATGCCGACAGTGTCACCCCCGCCGCCACTCCAACGCCAGCCAGGATAGCGCCTTTTCGCATGACCAATCGGAGAATGTCGCTCCGCGTAGCTCCCAGCGCCATCCGAAGACCGATCTCGCGTGACCTTTGGCCCACCATATACGCCAGCACGCCATAAATTCCGATTGCCGCCAATAGCAGCGCGACTCCGGCAAATGCGCCCACCAACTGGGCAGAGAAACGCCGCGAGGCGAGCGACCTGTCTAATAATTCGTTCATCGAAGCGACGTCATAGACGGGTAACTTCGGATCCACGCTAGCCACTTCACGGCGAATCTCCGGCTCCAAAGCGCTCTTCGCGAGAGGCGTCCGCAACGCAATGCAGAAGTCCCGGAAGACGTAGCCCGGCGACACATCCCATTCCTGATACATCGGTACGTAGACGTGAGGAACTCCATCCATGTCCAGCCCATCCTGTTTGATGTCCTTCACCACGCCCACAACCTTCATCCATGCGCCCTGTCCCATCCGAATCCGCCGGCCCAGCGGATCGCGGCCCGTCCAATAGCGGCGCGCCGTGGATTCATCGATAATCGCGACACGCGGTCTTTCGTCTTCATCAGCTTCAGTAAAAAAACGCCCGCGCACCAGCGGAGCCTGCATCACCTTGAAGTAATCGGGATTCACCAGGATGTCCCTCGCCCGCAAGTCGTCTCCGGAATTGGAGGGTCGATCTTCGAAACCCAGGGTGAACGCAAACCCATTGACGGAGGCCGGCAGATTGGAAGTAAATCCGGCCAGCTCCACCCCCGGGATTGCATTCATGCGGCGGCCTAACTCGCGATAGAAAGTGGCTTGCTTGGCCAGCGTGCGATATGGATCGTTCTTCGGATCATTGGGAAACGGCAGATTCACGCTGGCGGTTACAACCTGCGTCGGATTAAATCCTGGATTCTCCTTGAGAAGATCCTCGAACGTCCGCACCAGCAATCCGGCTCCGACCATCAGAACCACCGCCAGCGCCAGTTCCGACACGATCAGGGCGTCCCGCAACCGGCCGGTCTTGACGCTGTAGCCCGAGCCACCGGCGCCTTCCGGCATTCCCGAAGACAATGCGAACCGCGTTGCGTGCAGCGCCGGAGCAAGTCCGAACAGCAGTCCCGTCAGAAGCGAAATCAGTAGCGCGAACGCCAGCACCTCCCAGTCGATGTTCACCTCACTGAGCCGGGGAATGCTGGGCGGAACAAAGTGCAAGATGAATTGCAAAGTGCCGAAGGCCGTCGCAATTCCAGCAGCCCCTCCAATCGACGATAGAAGCACCGATTCGGTCAGCATCTGCCCGATAATTCGCTCCCGGCTCGCGCCCAGAGCCGATCGCACAGCCATCTCCTGTTGCCGCCCCGAGGCGCGCGCCAAAAGCAGATTGGCAATGTTCAGCGACACAATGAGAGAAATTAGGGTGACCGCGCCGAATAGCACCAGCAGCATCGGCCTCACTTTCCCGAC
>Ga0116125_1000535_pt1 | contig 17611 bp, 13 predicted proteins | sample June2015DPH_16_1_2_FD_89729 | JGI IMG/M metagenome (GOLD analysis project Ga0116125, IMG submission 89729) | Peatland microbial communities from SPRUCE experiment site at the Marcell Experimental Forest, Minnesota, USA - June2015DPH_16_10 | ecosystem: Environmental > Terrestrial > Soil >...
AATACGGCAGACGCTGACGGAAACTTTGTTGCTCGGCACAATGGGCGGGGTAGCTGGATGCGCCCTGGCTTGGGCGTTATTGCGGATGTTTGTTAGCTTGGCTCCGGAGGGGATTCCGCGCTTGGACCAAGCGGCACTCGATCCGCGCGTCCTGCTATTTACGTTGGCTGGGTCCATCGCTTCAGGCTTGTTATTCGGCATCGCGCCCGCGATCCAGAATCCGCAAGCGGAATCGCTCACCGGATCGCGCACCGCTGGCACCCGCAGAATGCTGCTGCGCGAGTGGCTCTGCGCTGGACAAATTGCAATTTCGCTGGTGCTGCTGGTCTTGGCCGGCATGCTGCTGCGCAGCCTCTGGAAAATCCAGAGCGTTCCGATGGGCTTAGAAACCGAGCACGTAATCACTGCGGAATTCGTTCTGAGCCGGCTAGGCTATTCCGAAGATGCGCGCCAGCATCAGTTTCTCAACGAATTGGAAGCGAGGCTGGCGAAAATTCCGGGCGTAGGGTCGTTTGCCATCAGCGATTCGTTACCACCGTCGGGCGGCACGCGTGGCCGGCTGCTGGCATCCATGCAGGTGGAAGGTCAACCGCCGTTCGACAAAGGCACCGGAGGCTTGATCATGTGGCGCTACGTCACGCCCGGGTATTTTTCGGCTCTCGGGATTCCAATCGTGCGCGGGCGTGCGTTCACCGAAAACGACCGCGCGCCCGGTGCAAGTTCGATGATGCTCAGCCAGACGTTCGCTCAGCGGCTGTTTCCGAATGGAGATGCGGTGGGCAAGCGGATCAAGACCGTGGAATGGGCTACTATCGTCGGCGTGGCCGCGGATGTCAGGAATTTGGGCCCCCTGCAGCCTGCCGAACCCGAGTATTACATCCTGCGCAGACATGTTCCGGACGAGATTTCACACATCCAGGAGCCGCCCACCGGATGGCGCCAGGCCAAGGTCGCTATCCGTACATCGGTGAACGCCAACGTGATGGCGGGCTGGATCAAGCGCGAATTCGCGGCGCTTGATCCCGCGTTGCCCGTTACCATCGGCAGCATGCAACGGCGCGTGGGCAGGCTGGTGGACCGGCCGCGCTTCAACGCGCTGCTGTTGACTCTGTTCGCAGGGATGGGAGTGCTGCTCGCGGCCGTCGGACTGTACGGCGTGATGGCGTTCCTTGTAGCACAAAGGACCGCGGAGATCGGCGTGCGAATGGCCTTGGGCGCCACTCCCGCAGCGATCACCAAGCTGGTGCTCTCGCGCGCGGCGGGTTGGACGCTAGCGGGTGTGCTGGCGGGTCTGGCTGGATCAATATTTGCTACGCGCGCTTTACAGAGCATGTTGTTCGGGGTTGAGGCGCGCGATCCCAGCACGTATTTGGTGGTGCTGCCGGTGCTGCTGCTGATCGCCCTCACCGCGGCCTGGATTCCCACGCTCCGGGCCGCGCGGGTGGATCCGATGAACGCGTTGCGCCACGAATAATTGACAAAGTCAACTATCTGGCCGACAATGGAGCATGCGCCAGCACGCCGGCTCCGTTCGCAGCTTCAATCGCTTTTACACCAAACAAATCGGCCTGCTGCGCAAGGGCTATCTGGACAGCGCGTTCTCGCTCGCCGAAGTGCGGGTTCTCTATGAGCTGGGCCGCAAGAAACATCCCATCGCCGTTGACATCGCAAAGGAGCTGGATCTCGACGCCGGTTATTTAAGCCGATTGCTCGCGAAGTTTGAAAAGCGCGGGTTAATCTCGAGAAAAGCTTCCGGAACCGATGCGCGCCAGAGTCACTTATCGCTGACTAAGCGCGGCCGCCAAGCCTTTGCTCCGCTCGAAGTGAAGACGCAGCGCCAAGTTACCGCCATGCTCAACCGCCTTTCCGCCTCGGACCAACAGCGCCTGGTGGACGCCATGCACACCATAGAAGCGCTGCTGGGCGCCGAGCCCCAGCCGGAGCGTCCGTACACACTGCGGTCTCACAAGCCAGGTGACATGGGATGGGTGGTTCACCGTCACGGTGCGCTTTACGCGGCCGAATATGGATGGGATGAGAGCTTCGAAGCATTGACCGCGGAGATTGTGGCGAAGTTCATCCAGAATTTCGATCCGAAGCGCGAGCGCTGCTGGATTGCCGAACAGGACGGAACTAATCTCGGTTGTGTTTTTCTGGTGAAAAAGTCGGATCGGGTTGCCAAGCTTCGCCTGTTGCTGTTGGAACCCGCGGCGCGCGGCCTCGGCCTCGGCAAACGCCTGGTAGATGAATGCATCGGTTTCGCACGGGAGGTAGGCTACCGCAAGATGACGCTATGGACGCAATCCAATCTGCATGCCGCGCGCCACATCTACGCCAGCGCCGGATTCCGTTTAGTGAAGAAATGGCCGGTGAAGCAATTCGGCCACGAGATGTTATCGGAGACTTGGGATTTGAAGTTATAGCGCCCGCTTCAATATCGCGATTTGCCCGGCATGATACAAGTTGTGCTGCACTACGCCATGCAGCAGGAAATAGAAGTGGTACTCCGCTCCGCCGGCTGATTCATTCAGCTTCTCCTCCGGCATCGCGCGAACCGCTGCTACCAGAGCCTGTGTAACAGTCCCAAGCTCCGCGACAGTGGTTTCCCACGTCCCCTGGACCGGCGGCCAATCCTGCTCGCCCGCGAGCGTCTCGTACTTTTTTCCTTCAACGACCGCGAGCGCCTCACGCTCCCAGGCTGTCACATGCAGCACCAGTTCCAAGATGCTGTGCGCGCCTGAAACCGGCTTGGCCGCGGCTTGCTCCGATGTCACGCCATCCAGCAGCTCTCGCAAGCTGGGACCATGCCAGGCTTGGCCTTCGTAGGATCGGCGAAGTTGGCTCGCCAAACGTTTGGTTTCCATTCGTTCCAGTTTCGCAGAACCAGCCCGCGACACTGTAAAGCTTTTGTGAATTCTCAGTTGAGCGTGTGCCAGAATTGGGGTAGCCCGCATCCAAGAGCTCATGCGCTTCGTTCCTTTGTTCGCTCTTAGTGCGTCTCTTTTCGCCCAAGCCGTGACACCCGGGCCCGGATTCGTTCCATTCGCGGGCGCAAATTCGGGCGTCGGGGACAATGGTCCCGCAATTCTCGCAACATTAGGTTATCCGGAAGCGCTGACGTTGGATGCCCAGGGAAATTTGTATATCGCAGACTTCGCCTTCGCGCGCGTGCGCAAGGTGACGCCGGCCGGAAACATCACTACGGTAGCGGGAAATGGCGTCAACGGATTCTCCGGCGATGGTGGCTTGGCGACCTCGGCGGAACTTTCGTCGCCCACCGGAGTCGCCGTGGATTCCTCCGGCAATCTGTATGTCGCCGACGGTCCGAACGCGCGGATTCGCCGCGTCGGGCGCAGTCCCGCTGAGGGAAGGACCTACGCCGGAGCTGGGATATCTCGGCGTGTTTAACGCTGCGAGTTTAGAAGTAGTTCTCCCTGGGCTCGGGGAGCCGTCTGGCCCAGTGACCCGTGAGCCGATTGCACCGGGGGAGATTCTGATCCTGCATGGAATTTGCATGGGCCCGGAATCGACATTAGTGGGCCACTTCGATTCCAGCGGCGTGCTTTCCAACCAGCTGGGCCAGACGCAAGTGATGTTTGACGACGTCGCCGCGCCGCTCTTTTTTGTGCAGAGCGGACAGATCGAAGTGGTCGCGCCGTATGAGTTGGCCAATAAGAGCGTCACTACGATGCGCGTGACCAATCAGGGGAACAGCACTTCCACCCAGGTAAACGTGATCGACGGCAGGGCAGGGATCTTTACTGTCGACGGGGCTGCCGCGGCCGTCAATGCCGATGGGACCATGAACTCTGCCGCGAATCCAGCCGCGCGCGGCGAGCTGATTGCGCTCTACGCCACTGGCCTCGGCCAGACCAACCCGCCGGGTGTCGACGGCAAGATAGTGAAAAGCGTGGCGACGACGATATCCACAGTGACGGCTTCGATCGACGGGCAGAGCGCCAAAGTGGTCTTCGCCGGTGACGCGCCCGGATTCGTGGGGCTCTCCCAAGTCAATGTCATCGTTCGCAAGGCTTGCCGCCAAGCCCGAGGCCTGGTCCGTCAGCGGTCCCAGTAAGCCTTACGGTGGGGGGCAACGTGAGCGCGCAGGTGGTCTTCATCTTCGTCGAATAATGTAGGGCAGGATGGCATCCCAATGTCACTTAGTTTTTTGATGCCACCAACATTTTCAAGGACTTATGTTGTTTGAGGAACCGCCCGATGTTTCGCCGTAGCCTTCGCCAACGGGCAAGCCAGGCGTCGGCAGGAGTGCCGACGCGGCACGGTGTGCTGGACCTGCCCAGCACACCGTGCCGCGTTCACACTCATGTGAACGCCATGAAAATAGTTCCTCTTCCTAATTGTGTTCCGAAGTGTGTGAAACACGCCCCGCAAACGCGCACGACAAAGCAGACCGCGTTTTTCATGAATGGCGAGGATTATCCCGGTGCAGTCCGGCTGCTAGTTGTGTTGTCATCAAAATGTAATCGGCAGCCGTGCTAGAATAACGCTCTTTATATGTACAATCGAACGTTTCTCGGCTCGATCCTTCTCTTTTTCTCCCTGAACTTCGCCGGCTGGTCCCAACCTTACACCATCACCACCGTCGCGGGAACCGATCGGTTACTCGATGGCCACAGCGCCAACACCGTGCCGCTCCGCAGTCCAGTCGCGGTCGCGGTGGATAGCAACGGTAATCTTTACATCGCGGACGCCAGCGACAACCGCATCAGGAAGGTGGACCCATCGGGGATCATCAGCACTTATGCCGGCACGGGAGTGCCGGGCTACAACGGAGACCGAATTAAAGCGGCGGCTGCGCAACTGAACTTTCCATCGGCGCTCGCGTTTGACGCGGCCGGCAATCTTTATGTTGCGGACCTGGGCAACTCCAGGGTCCGGGTGATTTCTTCGGACGGCACCATCAATACCGTCGCCGGCAATGGCGCACCAGGCATTTTAGGCGATAACGGACCGGCGATTCAAGCGCAAGTGGATCCACTCTCGGTAGCAGTGGATACGCAAGGGAATCTTTTCATTTCAACCACCGAATTTTATATTCGCAAAGTAGATACCAATGGAATCATCACTACCATCGCCGGCCAGGGCCGCCCGGGCTATGGAGGTGACAACGGCCCGGCCAACCTTGCAATCATCGGCCAAGTGCCCGCCATGGTCTGCGACGCCAAGGGAGATCTGTACCTGGCCGATCTTTTTAACGGGTACGTTCGAATGATCGACACCGCCGGCATAATCCATCCAGTCGCCGGCAGCGGGCAATTCGGTTACATAGACGATTTCATTCCCGCCTTGCAAGCAGTGATGTCGCCGCAAGGTCTCGCGCTGGATAGTTCCGGGAATAATCTCTACATTTCGGACCTGACACTCAACGCAGTTCGCGTGGTGGATCTCACTACTATGCTCATTCACTCGGTGGCCGGGAACGGAAACGCAGGTTTCCTCGGCGACGGTGGCACGCCCCTGCTCGCAGAATTAGAGGGCCCGGCGGGTCTCGCTCTCGACTCGAGCAACGATATCTACGTGGCAGACTACGCAAACCGTCGGGTCCGGAAAATTGCGGGCAACGTTATTTCGACGATCGCTGGAACTAGCGACGGCGATGGTGGCCCGGCTACGTCAGCATTTCTCAACTTCCCGCAAGGGCTGGCCGTGGACTCAGCCAACAACCTGGTAGTTGCCGATACCGGAAACTCCATCGCGCGGCGCTTCAGTTTCGGCGGGAGTATTAACACTTTCGGCCAATTGATGGGAGCTCCAGTGGCCGTAGCAGTGGACACCTCCGGAAATTTCTACGTGACGGACGATGAGCCGCTGGTGCTGGAGATCTCGAAGACCGGCGCCACCTCCATTATTGCCGGCGATGCCCAAAGTGGATACAGCGGCGATGGCGGTCCCGCCACCAGCGCCATGATTGCCAATCCTACGGGCGTGGCAGTGGACGCCGCCGGCAACGTCTACTTCACGGATGACACGAATAGCAGAATCCGCAAAGTCACCATTTCCTCCGGTGTCGTCACTACCATTGCCGGCAACGGCAAGCCCAATTATTCCGGCGACAATGGTCCCGCGCTCAACGCGGGATTGGATCCGTTCGATGTCGCCGTCGACAGCCAAGGCAATCTCTACGTGGCCGACTCTTTGAACAGTCGCGTCCGCAAGATTGCGCTGGACGGAACCATTACAACCGTGGCCGGAACCGGCATCGCAGGTTATGCGGGCGACGGCGGACCGGCCGTGGCGGCAGGAATCGCTTTTCCCACTGGCGTGGCGGTAGATGGCGCGGGCAATCTCTACATCGCCGACCATGGCAATGCCGTGGTGCGGCGCGTAACCGCCACTGGACTCATTACCACTATTGCCGGTACTCCCGGACTTTCAATGCCCAGCGCCGGCGATGGTGGACCAGCCGCGGGCGCGCAACTGGACCCCTGGAAAGTCACCGTGGATCCCGCCGGCGACGTCTACGTCACGGATTCGACAAATGATCGAGTCCGCAGACTGACCCTGCTGGTGATCACGCCCGCCAGCATGAGTATCGTCGCCGGCGACAAACAAAGTGGAACCGTGGGGACGGCCTTGGGTGATCCGTTGGTGATAAAAGTTGCGGCAGCCGGTGGCGCGGGAATCCCGGGAGTAACGGTCAACTTCACCGTCGGCCCCTCAGGCGCCGCAACCGTGAATCCGTCGCCTGCTATCACGCTGAATGATGGAACCGTGACGGCAAATGTCCTGCTCGGCATCACGGCCGGGAGTCTCACCATTACCGCCTCTGACGGAATTTCGGATGTGTCGTTCTCTCTGACAGCGAATCCGGCGGTCTCACCGACTGCTCCCGTCATTTCCACGGCTGGGATCGTCAGTGGAGGCTTGAGCGCTCCACCGCTCACCACGGTCGCTCCCAACGCGATCGCGACAATTTTCGGCGATAAGTTTGCACCACCCGGCACGGCCCGGCAAGTAGGCCAGCAGGATCTCGTGAATGGCAAAATTCCGACCAGCCTGGCGGGAGCTTGCGCCGTATTTGGAACCCAGCTCGCGCCAATCCTGGGCGTATATCCCGGCCAGCTCAATATCCAGGTGCCGCAACTTCCGCCCGGCCCGACCCCGGTGCAAGTGATCACACAGTGCGGCACGCCGCAAGCCCAAACCAGCAACGCTGAGACGGTGACCATCCAAGCCACGGCGCCGGAGTTCTTCTATTACGTGCACACTGCAAGCGGGCAGAACCCGATCGCCGCCATCAACGCAGTTACGCACGCGGCCGTGGGCGCCCCTGGGCTAGTATCAGGCGGCGACTTTGCGCCGGCGCAGCGTGGCGATTTGCTGACGCTGTTCGGGACCGGCTTCGGCGCCACAGCTCCGTCGTATGGTCCTGGAGAATTACCCACCGGAGCAGCGCAGGTGACAGCTCCAGTCAGTATTACATTCGGTGGAGTGCAACTAGCGGCATCCGATATTCTATACGTCGGCGTCACCGAGAACGCCGGACTTTACCAGGTCAACCTACGGGTACCCAATCAGGTTCCCGATGGAGACCAATCGCTCGTAATTACGATCGGCGGCGTCGCGTCCCCATCGGGGGGCTTCGTAACCGTGAAGGGCGGCCCCAGCTCGGCAGCGTCTTTGCCCTAGCGCCGGATAACGGCCGGCCGCCCTCAAACTTAGTCCTTTCAGGCCGATGAGCAAGACATGAACCGTCTTGCGCACGGTACTCACACCGCACTCGTTTTCTGTCTGCTGACCGCGGCGGGCGCCGCTCAGGACATCCCTCCGGAAAAAGGGACCGACAGCTCGGCTGCCAAGCCCGAGTCTGTCTTGTTTGAATCGCTTCCGATAGTGGAAGCGGCATCCTTGCACGCTCAGACGCTGCTCGAAGCTCCGGCCAGTGTGACGATTATCACCGACGAAGAAATCCGCGTGCGGGGTTATCGAACGCTCGCGGATGTGCTGGCCGATGTGCGCGGCATGTACGTTACATATGACCGGGCCTACCACTACGTCGGCGTGCGCGGGTTCTCATTGCCGGGCGATTCGAACGATCGTTTCCTGATGATGATCAATGGCCATTCGCTCACCGACAACACGTATGGCCTGGCAAACTTCGGTGAGGACTTCGGGTTGGATCTGGATCTTATCAAACGTATCGAGATTGTGCGCGGCCCATCATCGGCGCTGTATGGAACCAGCGGAATGTTCGCCACCATCAACATCGTTACCAAGTCTCCGGTGGAATACCAGCCGCTGCGCGTATCGGCGGAGCTGGATAGTTTCGGGGAACACAAAGCACAGGTGTCCGGATCACAATATCTCGGCCACGGCGCGAATCTGCTGATCTCGGGTTCCATCTTCAACAGCAGCGGCCAGTCGCCCTTGTTTTTCCCCACCTTTGATACGCCCCAGACCAATCATGGTCTGGCCGTGAACATGGACGGAGAGCGCGGCTATCACGCGTTTGCGAACCTGATCTGGAACAACTGGAGTTTTACAGCCTACTTCAACGATCGGGAGAAGGCCGTTCCCACCGCGTGGTTCGGCACGATATTCGATGACGGCGGCGACCATGTATTGGGCGGCCGCGATTTCGTGGAGGCCAGCTATCAGCGGAGTATGGGGCCGGAAGGCCAGCTCCGCTGGCGAGTCTACTACGACGCGGACCGGTTTCAGGCCCGGCTGGATTTCGCGTTCCCCATCGGACTCGTGGACGGCCGGAATGTGGCCAAAGGCGATTGGATGGGCACCGAGCTCACTTACCGGTTCCGAGTGCCGATTTTCGGATTCCTGACGGTTGGAACCCAGGCAGACTGGGACTTGCGGGCGCAAATAGAGGCCTACAATGCGTCACCGTTTTATCTGCTTTTGGCGAATGTAAACCATCCGGACCGGTCCCTGGCAGTGTTCTTCCAGGATGAATGGAAGTTCTCACAGCGCTGGACATTGTATCTGGGAGGGCGTGCCGACGATTCCAGGAATCATGCACTCGAGCTTACGCCGCGTGTCGCGCTAATCTACCAACCTTCTGAAACCAGCGCCGTGAAGCTGCTCTATGGGCGGTCCTTCCGCAACCCCACTCCATTCGAGCAGTTTTACGGAGAGGGCGTCTCGCAGATTGCCAATCCCGGGTTGGGCCCGGAGCGAATGGAAACTTTCGAGGCGGCCGTCGAGAAGCACCTGGGCAAGAGATTTGAGTTACAAGCCAACGTTTACCACTACCGGATTACCGATTTGATCCAAGCAGTGCTGCTAAGAGGTACGCTCCAGCAATATCAGAACACAAACCCGGTTCAGGCCAATGGCCTCGAAATGGAAGCGAGCGCGAATTTGGGATCGGGATTCAAGATGACCGGAAGCTTGTCGGTGGACAAAGTCTCCGCGGATCTGGGCGATGTCGTGAACGTAAACTCGCCGGCGCGAGTAGGAAAACTGCTGCTGGATTCCCCGGTGTGGCGCCATCGCTGGTCATTGAACGGCGGGCTTCAATATCTGAGCGAGCGGTTAGTGTTGAGCGGAAGCAGGGTCTCCCCGGTGTATCTGACGAATTTCACGGCCACGGGCCGCCTGCCAGGCGACATGGAGCTCACCTTCGGCATTCGCAACGCCTTTAACTACCGCTATTCGGATCCCGCCGGCAGGGTGCAAGAGATGGATAGTATCCAGCAAGATGGCCGGAGCTGCTTCGTGCGCGTTACCTGGGCGCCGGAACGCACCGCGGATGTGGCCCGGGGGCGCGGCGCAGCGAGCAGCCCCGGAAACGAGCCCTAGCATGCGCGCGCGACTCTACGCCGTCGTGGTAATGGCGTTGGGCATTCTGTATCGCCGCGCGGATGCCTTGGATACGCCAGCACGCGCTGACCAGCCCACCGTCGTGATCGTAACCTCATCCGCGGTAGAGGCATTCGAAGAAGCCGTGCGCGGGATTCAACGCGGATTGGGGCCGGCCATCAAAGTAGTCATCGTGGATCTGGCATCTAAGTCACAGCCATCCGCGAATCTGAGCGGCAAGGAAATCCGGCTACTGATCAGCGTAGGCAACAACGCTTTCGAATCGGCCGCGCAATTCGGAACCGCTCCGATACTTGCAACCATGCTTCTCAGGGCCGATCTGGCGGGGACGCGGCTGAGGGCTCCGAGCGACGTGGTCGCGCTGGATGTACCGCTCGGCGACATTCTGGCTCGAATGACCAGCGTGATGCCGGGCAAGACGCGGGCCGCCATCATCCGGAATCCGGATGCGAACAGCGTTCCACAAAACACGCTGGCCGCTCAGGCGAAAACCGCGGGAATGACCTTGAAAGTTCTGGATTGTCCGCGGCCGGAGAAGCTGCTGCAATTGTTTCTTTCGTTGCGCGGGCAAGTGGATTTCGTGGTGTGCCCGCCGGACGGGACGCTCTATAACAGCACCACGGTGCGGCCGCTGATACTGGCATCGCTTGAAAATCGGTTGCCGGTGATCGGGTTTTCCGAAAGCTTCGTTCGCAGTGGTGCGGTAGCAGCCGTTTATCCGGATTATTTCGATGTCGGATCACAGGCCGGGGAGCTGGCCAGAAACTATCTTGCCGGCGGCAATCTGCCATTGAACGAAAAGCCGCGCAAATTGAAAGTGGCTGCCAATCCGCGCGTGGCGCGGCTGCTGGGACTTCGAATTCCGGGCAGGAACGATTCAGAATCCGGAATCGTGGTGATCGAATGAGACTGCCGCGGCCGCATACCGTTTCGCGCCGGCGGAGTCTGCTGATGCAGTCCTCCCTCACGAATCTGTTGGTCGCGCTGTCGGTGGTTGGCGCCGGCATCATGCTGGTACTATGGCGGCAGCGCGCAACTTTCGGACAGCAGCTGGAATTGCGCGCCCAGACAAGCGCCGAGTTTCTGGCCAATCAGAGCGAGTTCCCGTTGCTGATCGGCGACCGCGAGGCATTACAACAAGTGGTCCAGTCGGCCGCAACGCGGGAGGACGTACTGTACGTAACAATTATCAGCGAAACCGGCGAAACGCTGGCCCAAGCCGGACGATTAGTTCCGGCATCCTCAAACCTCCCGAGTAACTCACGTATGGAGATACTGCCCGCGACCATTGAAGTCGCGCGCGAGGTTCGGCAAGGGTCCGCGAACGGACTAACCGATTGGGAAAGCGAGCGCGCGCATTCGAAGCGGCTGGGGCTGGTAAGGATCGGCTTTTCCACGGAGAAGGAGCGGGTCCTGTTCTTGGACTTGGCGCGAGACATCATTTTGACCCCCTTCCTATGTCTCTGCTTAGTCCTGTTCGTGCAGTACCTAAAACTAAGGCGACTGCTCAGCCCGTTGGTCCGGCTGATTGGCTTCACGCGGGTAGTGGCGCAGGGTGATTTGAAGCAAAGGGCGCCGTTGGGTGCCTGGAACGAAGTGGACGATTTGTCGGTGGCGTTCAACGATATGGTGGAGCAACTGGACGCCTCTCGCGGCGAGCTGCTGCACCTGGTGGATCGCGCCCAGGAGGCCAGCCGACTGAAAAGTCAGTTTGTGGCCAACATGAGCCATGAACTACGCACGCCCATGAACGGCATCATCGGCATGACGGAGTTGGCCCTGGACACTTCGCTGAGCCCGGTGCAGAAAGAATACATGGAGGGAGTCAGGGAATCCGCTGACTTGCTTCTGACCGTGATCAACGACGTGTTGGACTTCTCCAAGATCGAGGCCGGCAAGATGAGCCTGGACGCGCAGCCCTTCGACCTGCGGGAATTCCTGGACCAAACCGCGCGAGTGGTCGCGCTCCGGGCGCATCAGAAGAATCTGGAACTGGCGCTGGAGATCGATCCGAACGTTTCCGATTTAGTGATAGGCGATGCCAACCGGCTGCGCCAAGTGCTGGTGAATCTTCTGGGCAACGCCGTAAAATTCACTTCAGGCGGCGAAGTGCTGCTCCGGGTGGAACAGAGAGCTCGAGGCTGCTCGGAGTTGGAGCTTCACTTTCTGGTTGAAGACACGGGGATCGGCATCCCGGCTGAAAAACTGCAAGTGATCTTCGATGCATTCACACAAGCCGATGGGTCCATGACGCGCAACTCGGGTGGGACGGGCCTGGGGCTTGCGATTGCGAAGAAGCTGACTGAATTGATGGGCGGAAGAATCTGGGTGGAGAGCGAACCAGGCACAGGCAGCCGCTTTCATTTCACCGCAATGTGTGAACGCGTCCAGGATGAGCCGCCGGAGCCCCGGCTGGCCAAGCCCGAGGTTCTGCGCGGATTGCGAGTACTGGCAGTGGACGACAACCAGACCAACCGGCGCATTCTCGCCGCGATGCTGGCCGCCGAAGGAGTGGAAGCAACCCTGGCTGAATCGGGAGCGGAAGCATTGCGTCTGTTGCATGCGGCGCAGGCCGAGAAACGGCCGTTCCAGTTGGCGATCTTGGACGCGCTGATGCCCGGCATGGATGGATTCATGCTGGCGGACGGGATGATTCACGATCCGGATTTGACGCAGCCGGTAATCATGATGTTAACCTCCTCCGATCTACAGGGTGACATCCCGCGCTGCCGCCGTCTGGGAATCACATGCCATATGGTGAAGCCGGTATCCAGGGCGGAACTGCGGGATTCGATGCTGCGTGCTCTCGGTTCATCGCCAGCCGAGGCGCCTCCGCCCGAAGAAAAGACCATCGAAAGTTTGCGGCGCCTTTCGATCCTGCTGGCTGAGGACAACGCCATGAATAAGAGGCTGGCCACAAGGCTGCTTGAAAAGCGGGGACACACAATCACGAGTGTCTCGAACGGCCGCGAGGCATTGCAGGCGTTGGAGCAGGGCCGCTTCGATGTCGTGCTGATGGATGTACAGATGCCGGTGATGGATGGCTGGATGGCTACGCAAGCCATTCGCGAACTCGAGCGCGGCACCCAGAAGCATATCCCGATCCTGGCGCTCACCGCGCACGCCATGAAGCGCGATCAGGAACAATGCATGGCAGCGGGCATGGACGGATACTTGAGCAAGCCGTTTCAGCCGGCTGAGCTTTATCGGGCGGTGGAGAAGATAGCTCGGGACTAGGGACTCGGGGCTGGGGGCTGGTCGGCGTTTTGGGTTTCAGTCCCGAGTCCCTAGCCCCGAGCCCCTATCCGGTGGCCCGCGAGAAAAATTTCTAAGACCTCAATCGCCCCAGTGACCTCGTGGAAGCGGAAGCGGACGAGGTCCGCTCGCTCGCCTGGGTTCAGGCCGCGCTGGCGGGAGGCTATGCGGCCAATGCGCGCTGGATTGCGAGTGGCTAGCGTGATGGCTTCTCGAAGATTCAGGCCCGCGATCTGCATTACGTTTTGAAGCGCGCGATCCATGCGCAGAGCTGAGCCGGCTAGCCGCGTTCCTCCTTGCAAACGCACGCTTCCATCGGGGTGTAGCTCGACATCTACTTCACCCAGCTTGTACTGGCCGGGGGCGCAACCGGCCGGCATCACGGCGTCCGTTACCAACAGGGAGCGCTCCAGGCCTTTGGCGCGCAGGGCAACTTTGAGAAATGCCGGCGCGAGATGAATCCCGTCCACGATGAAGCTCGCGGCCAAACGGTCGTCCGCTAACTGATCCCAGATGTAATTGGGATGGCGCGGCAGGATGGCATGGGCGCCGTTGCCGAGGTGCGTGGATAGCGTTGCGCCCGCGCTCACGGCGGCGGCGATTTCGTCCGATGTCGCGCGAGTGTGTCCAATGCTTACCACGATGCCTTCGCGCACCAGAGTTTCAATGAAGCGCGGGGCAGCCGGCCATTCGGGCGCGAGCGTTACTAGCCGGATGTTGCCACGAGCGGCTTCCTGAAAGCGCTGGAACTCATCCAAATCCGGTGAGCGAACCCATCGCACAGGATGCGCGCCCCGGGGTCCGTCGTCGGGTGAAATATAAGGTCCCTCCAGGTGGAAGGCTTCCATGGCCGCGCCTTCCCACATCGCCTCTTTCGCCGCTGCGAGATTGCTGAGCGCACCCGACATATCCTGCGGCGATCCGGTGATTACTGTGGGATAGAAGCGAGTGACACCAGTTTGTAATAGGGCGCGAATGGAACGGGCGATTTCCTCTTGGGTAGCCTGTGGCGAGTTGTAATCAACACCGGTGAAGCCATTCACCTGGAGATCGATCCAGCCGGGCGTAACGTAGATGGAATCGCTCGATCGGGTGAGGACCGGGTCAACGCTTTCAATGAAATCCGAGAAGCGAATCTCGATTTCGTCACCGGTTCCAGGATCGATGCCGTTACATTTCATTGCAGCACCGGTTTATGCACAAGTTTCCCACAGGCGCGGGGAGCTAAGCGTAAGACTCCGCGAGAAAAGGAAACTGTTGAAAACTTTTTGAGGACGCAAGAAATGTATAGCATTTCCCTTCCAGGCCTGATAAAAAAGAACAGATCCCCTGCGAGTGCGATTCTGGCGGGTAATCTCGGGGGAGGTGGCCGTCGGGATCGCACTTGCGGATCGAAGTTTCAAGCCATTGTCCCCTTGCTGACGCGCGGGGCTACATACTCGCCTTTTTGATCCGACCGCCGAGTACGGATTGTTCCGCAGAATCTGTGGCCCCGCACGTGAGTGAGGGAACTAGACCCCCACCGGCACGTTCTTCGCCACTGGCGTGAGCCAGCCGAAGCGATCCGGAACGCGTCCACTCACGATGTCGAAGAAAGCTTTTTGGAGTTTCTCGGTGATGGGTCCGCGCGAGCCTTTGCCAACTTCAATGCGATCCACCGAACGAATGGGCGTGATCTCGGCTGCTGTTCCAGAGAAGAAAACTTCGTCCGCGATGTAGAGCATCTCGCGCGGAACGATGGTCTCGACCACGGGAATGCCGAGCGAAGCAGCGAGCTCAATCACGGTCTCGCGCGTGATGCCGGGCAATACCGAAGCGCCGAGAGGCGGCGTGAAAACCTTGCCGTCGCGCACCAGGAAAACATTTTCTCCGGAGCCTTCGCTGACATAGCCGGATTCATCCAGCGCGATGCCTTCCGCATAGCCGTTGGTGTGGGCTTCCATACGGATGAGTTGCGAGTTCATGTAATTGGCGCCGGCTTTGGCGAGCGCGGGAAGCGTGTTGGGAGCGATGCGAGTCCAACTGGAAACGCAGACGTCCACGCCCTGGGCGAGCGCTTCTTCGCCGAGATACTTGCCCCATTCCCAGCATGCGATATAAACCTCGGTGGGATTGTTCGGAAGAACGCCGACGTCGCCATAGCCACGCAGGACGATGGGCCGGAAATAGCAGGATTCCATATGATTGATGCGCACCAGCTCCGCCATGGCGTCGGCCAGTTCGGCGGATTGATATTTCAGATCGATGCGGTAGATCTTAGCGGAATCGAGCAGGCGGCGAATATGTTCGCGCACCCGAAAGATGGCGGGACCGGAAGGGGTAGCATAGCAGCGGATGCCCTCAAATACAGAGCTGCCGTAGCTGGTGACGTGAGAGAGGACGTGGATCTTGGCATCATCCCAGGCGATGAAGCGGCCGTTGTGCCAGATCTTTTCCGTGGGCTTCAACATAGATTAATTATAGCGATGTGGGGAGGGTTCGCTCGGGATGCGGGCGGTTGGGCGGATGTGCACCGCGTCTTGACGCATCTGGCGACTTTTGTGTTTGGAGAGTACATCTTTGTAGGCGGTTGATTCGTTGAGGAGTTGCGAGCTGGATTGGGACGTTGTGACGCACGAAAATTCACGATGCGTCATGCCGATTCGCGTGATGTTTGGGTTGGCGGCGGTGATGGCGTTTGGTTGGGGGTGGTGTGGCATTGGCTTCCAACGTCAGAGTACAGCCTGCGCTTCGGGTGGGAACGGGGCGCGGCGTGGAAGGGGTTGAGGGTGAAGGGAGAAATAATTCTTGATTGGTTGCTACCCGTGAAGGATCTGCCATAAGTGCGGTGACAAGTTTTCGCGAATCCCGTGTGGGTGCCGCGCAGAGCGCTGCGATGTCATGGCTAAATGAGGAGTCGTTCGAGGGAGCTCGGGCATTAAACCTGGTTCTGCGTTCGGGGTAGCGCTCCCTGCCGGTCGCGGTTCAGTTTTTTTGTGCGGTCGTATAATTTTGCGCCGTCGTTTGTGCGTGGGAGCGGATGAAAATGAGGTGGTGGATTTCCATTGACTTCGTTCATGAAACGGCGTATTTTTGAAATGCCGCTACGCACTCGGAAGCAGCCGCCGTTCCTGCTCGTATCCCCCTCTAAAATTTTAGGAGAAGCAAATGGCAACCGCAGCAATCCCGCAACAAGCCATTCCCGCTCAGGCCGTTGACCTCACGGTACCGAACCCGAAGCGAACTCAGAATTTGTCGCTACCTTTGATGCAAGGATGCGAGTTCAATGCAGAATTCAAGGGTTGTCAGATCATTGTGGATGAGGGCTTTCTGAAGTTCAACCTGGAACTGGCTTCCACGCAGAGTATTCGCCTGACGTTGAACCAGGCCAGCATGACGATGGGCGGCACGTCCGATAATCCGATTACGATTACGGTCAACGACTATACCCTGATACGCAGCGCGGACGACCATAACAGTAATTTCCATGACGTGACTTACACTATTACTTCGCAATGGCTGCACCAAGGCAATAATTCGATACGGATTCAGTTGGATCAGAGCGCGCGGACGCGGATTACGTTCAAATCGGTGGGCGTGCAAGGGATACCCGCCGTATTCTTCGGCGGTTCATGACGGCTGGTGGGACGTGGATAGGGACCGGGGCCGGTGTCCCCATTTCTCTTTATAATAGGGTGTGCGCCGCGCTGTCCTCTTCATTGCACTGCTCCCGTTGTACGCGCAGAACTCCCCGCCTCGCTCGAAGGCGTCGGATTATCCGGCTCATGTTTCGCTTTCCGGCATGGAGATCGGCGCTGAATATCTGGTCCACAGCATTCCGGCTGAGACAGGCTTTTATTTCGCCAAGGAATATCTGGTCGTGGACGTGGGCGTTTTTTCTTCCACGCGCGAAGGCGTGGCTGTAAAGAGCGATCAGTTCTCTTTGCGGATCAACGATGGAAAGCTGGTGCTCAGTCCGGCTTCTCCGGGCACGGTAGCAGGCGCGCTGAAATATCCGGATTGGGAAAATCAGCGGGCGGCGTCGGCACAGGCGGGTCCGGTGATCTATGGCACGCCGCCAACGGTGGGCAGATTTCCTGGAGACCCGCAAGCGCCAGCGCCCGTTCCCCGGCCGGTGGAGGATCCACCGAATCCCAGCGGCAATGAGCCGCGGGCGCCTAAGACTATCGACGAATCCATCGCTAGCATTGCGCTGTCGGAAGGACCTACGAACAAGACGGCGAAGGGCTGTCTGTTTTTCCGGTTCTCGGGAAAGATGAAATCCATTCGATCGCTCGATTTGGTTTACGATGGCGGTGAGGGCCGGGTGAAGGCGACGATTCCGCTGTTTTAGCTGGGCAAGGACTTATGTTGTTTGGGGAACCGCACGATGTTTCGCCGTAGCTCTCGCCAACAGGCAAGCAGGCGTCGGCAGGAGTGCCGACGCGGCACGCAGGAGTGCGTGCATTGCTAACGATAAGAATCTTCGCGTGCAGCGACGATTTTTCAAGCCGCACTCCTCAACTGGTTGACTTGGTTGAGTGTGGTTCGCGCCGCCGTCAGGATGGCTACCAGCAGG
>Ga0116125_1000537_pt1 | contig 17559 bp, 18 predicted proteins | sample June2015DPH_16_1_2_FD_89729 | JGI IMG/M metagenome (GOLD analysis project Ga0116125, IMG submission 89729) | Peatland microbial communities from SPRUCE experiment site at the Marcell Experimental Forest, Minnesota, USA - June2015DPH_16_10 | ecosystem: Environmental > Terrestrial > Soil >...
ATCGGCTACATGGCGCCAGCCCCGCGAAGCGAGCAGTCCCTCTACCATCGACCGTCTATGCCGAAGCGCGGCGACGCTTCTCCGGTGCAGCGGAAGCCCAGCATTCTCATTCCACCCACGCCGGTTATTCCCAAAGCTCCGACGCCACACCCGGTCGCGCAAGCCAGCAAACTGGAGGTCAACCAAAAGTAGCTGCCGCTCAATCTAGCGCAACGATGGAGCATCGAGGCTCACTATACAACCGAGCGAAAGAGTTCGCAGCTCTCGCTACAGCCGGAAAAAGTGCCGACGCATGATCCGGTGAACCGGCAAGTTTCTAGTTTGGGCTTGGTAACAAGTCTCAAACGAAATCAATAAGTGAATGAATGAGGAGATCACAATGAAGGCAGTACGGTTGATGACTTACTTTATCGGTCTGGCAATGCTAGTCACAGTTGGAAGTTCTCGGGCGTACGCGCAATCTGACGTCGACCCCGATCACTACTACGAGATTAGGGAGCCAGAGCCTCAGCCGCCATCCAGGACGAACGTCCCCGGCCAAGCTGCCAAGATACACTACGAGGGTAATTTCACACTGCCCTATAGCTTGCAGTTCAATCGGAGCAGTCTGCCTCCAGGCAAATACTCGATTGCAGTCGACTCCGAGGGAAGAACTGTGCGCGTCACCGTGAGTCGAGGATGGAACGTGCTGGTTGTGGAGCGTATTCGGCCAATACTGGCACGGATTCTACCCCCCTTGATTCTCGAAAGCGCGGCTCGGTTTGGAAGATTTTCAGTGGTTCCGTTGCCGGCGTTCTTGCTGGCAGTGGACGGGGTTGCAGAAGCATCCGTCAGAGACCCGGTGACCAGTTACGTTTCACGCATTAGTTCACAAACCCACAGTGAAACTCTTTTCACAGTGGTGTGAGCTGATGTGTGGGTATACACTGATCACCGTTTCTCGAAGTCAAAGGAGATCCCGGATGAAACCAATCCTGGTCCTTTCCGTGTTTTTGTTCTTGCCAGTTGCAATTTCCCCCGCCAGAGCTGCTAGTGCCGCTAACCAGAACGCGAAAGTAGTGTCCCCTCACGGCCAAGGAAATGTAAGCAATCGCAATATTGCTCCTCAGCCACTGTCAGGACGCGACGATGTGCTCACCTGTTCGCCTGCTCCGTGCGTGCTGCCGAACGTGCTGATTACTGCAAGTCAGTCCTACAACACAATTCTGGCTGCCAATCCTGTAAATCATGCTCAGTTGCTGGCGGGAGTCGACGTGGACTACGGAGGAAATTGTCCATTTGGCTCCGTCAGCGGTGGTGCAACCTGGTACCAGAACCAGACCGACAGATGCGCCGGGGATACACCCTCAATTGCGTACGGAAAGAAGAACACTGCTTACCAGGTGGGAGCAAACTACGAGACTGGTATCTATTTCACTGCAACCACGGACAATGGAAATACCTGGAGCACTGCCACCGAAGCGGTGCCTCAATTATTTTCGTACGGTTCTGTTTCAACTCCATGGCTGGGCGTAGACAATAGCGCAAAAAGCTCTTATGCCAACAGTCTATATATAGCAGCCACTCAGCAAGGCGAGATTAATGACGACGACATATACAGTGAGATCACGGTTTCGTATTCCCGCGATGGTGGGAACACATGGACGATGGAGATCATCGACCCAGTCCAGGTCGAGCCCGAGGTGGACTACTACAGCCGGTTAGCAGTCGCTAGTGACGGGACAGTCTACGTTACCTGGCAGCGTTGCGAAATGACCGGCAAGCACGTTAATTGTGGCGGCACCAAAGCTCACATGTGGCTCTCGAAGTCGACCGATGGGGGTAACACTTGGTCTTCTCCCACTGAAATCGCAGTTGTAACCTTGGTGCCGGACAGCTGTGATTGTGCATTTTATGGCAACTTGCCGCATACCACGGATCCGGTCGCAAACCCACCGCTAATTGCCGTCGACAATAGCAGCGGACCAAACGCGGGAAGCCTTTATGCCGTGGTTTATAACTGGACCGGAAAGCAGATGCAAGTTGAAGTATTCGCATCGCGGGATGAAGGAGTTACTTGGCAAAAGCCGGTGCGTGTGGCTCCTTCATATACGAATGACGAGTTTTTTCCCGGCCTGTCGGTTAGTGCGAGCGGGTTGATAGGAGTGAATTGGCTAGACCGACGCAATGACCCTCAGAACATCTTCTACCAGCCGTTTACTGCGGTCTCAGATGATGGCGGCAAGTCATTCGGACAAAACTATCGACTGGCTAAGCCTCTTTCAAACCCCTATTACAGCTCCTATTCTATGGGCGAGTATACGGGCAATGCATGGGCGGGAAAAACCCTCTTTGTCACATGGCCGGACACCCGCAATGCCATTATGCAAGACTACGTCGGCGGGCTAGTTACGAAGTGAGGAGTTGTGCAAACATTCCAAACCGTCGTTCTCAGAAAACGGAGTTGCAATATGCGTAAGTTCTCTGTACCGACTATCAATGGCAGCTTGTTACTGCTGCTGGTTTTCGCAGGTACCAGCGCGCTGGCTCAAGAGAAAGTTCTGTATCAATTTCCAGGCGGCAACAAGGGAGATGACCCACAATATGGGCTGGTGTTTGACAGCAAAGGTAATGGATACGGCACTACGTACTACGGCGGTACCTATGGCTGGGGCACAATCTTCGAACTGGAACGGTCAAACCGGGGCTGGAAGGAACAGGTTCTTTATAACTTCCTTGGTAGCGACGACGGTTTCGATCCGTCAGGAAACCTGTTGATCGATGCGTCGGGCAATCTCTACGGAACCACATCTGGCGGTGGCACTGGCACCGGATGTTTGCAGGGATCCGAGGCTTGCGGCGGGACCGTGTTTGAATTGGAACAGTCAAACGGCATCTGGAAACACATTGTTCTTTACAGCTTTTGCTCGCGTAGCGGTTGCAGCGACGGCGCCGTTCCGAGCGGGTTAACTCTCGACAGAGCAGGGAACCTGTATGGCATAACCTACGGTGGCGGCCAAGGGTGCGAGTATGGATGTGGCACAGTCTATATGTTGGCGTCTTTGAACGGGGCTTGGAAGGAGAGCGTTCTCCATTCATTCGACGATAACGGTGACGGCTACTATCCCAGCTCGGGTATCGCAATAGACGATGCTGGCAAACTCTACGGAACAACGTCCTCCGGCGGCGGGTACGGTTACGGTGTCGTTTACGAACTGAAGCACGCCAAGCACGGATGGCAAGAGGTCATGATCTATGCGTTTGACGGTTCAACCAATAACAAGGACCCGAACGGAAACTTAACCCTCGATCCCTCGGGCGATATCTTCGGGACGACTACAGGCGGCTACAGTGGATGCACCTACCAATGCGGAATGGTTTACCGGCTTTCGCGTTCCAACGGCCAATGGGGCGAAAGTGTTATTTATACCTTCGACGGAACGCACGGTGCGAGCCCCAACCCTGGATTGGCTCGCGACAGCGCTGGTAATTTCTATGGCTCAACGATTTTAGGGGGCAGCAACGATTTTGGCGAAATCTTCGAATTGAAGCCGGGCAAAACCTGGACAATAGAATTGCTTTACAGCTTTCCGACAGGTACTGTGAGCCCCAACCCCGGCCTGATCTTCGGTCCTGACGGCGACTTGTACGGCACTACGGCCCCAGGAGGCTATGATGACCAATATTATGGCCAGGTATTCGAGATCTTAAAATAGCTGTCCGATTTGTCTCTCAATTGTGTTGGCTTCAGGCAACAGTTCGTGGGGCTAAGTCGAGGAGGATTGCAAATGCAACGGCTAAAGGCCCAAATTTTTCTCGCTTTTCTTGTGTTTCTTGTCCCGTTAAGCCGGGCCCAGAAATTTTCAGTGCTATACGATTTCGGATTGAGCAATGGCGACCCGGTCCAGCCTTCTTACTCCGGCATCATCGCCGAGGGCCGCGATGGCAATTTGTATAGTACGGCGCCGAACTCGGTTGACGACGACGGTGCTGCTTTTAAGATCACGCCGAGCGGAGCGCTCACCGTGCTTTATAGCTTCGATTCCAACTCGACCGGTGTGTATCCCTATAGCGGCCTTGTGCTGGGAAGCGATGGTAATTTTTACGGCACCACGGAATATGCGGGTAGCGATTACGAAGGGACGATATTTAAAATCGCCCCAGATGGAAATCTCAGTGTCTTGTACAACTTCACCGGTGATACGGATGGGGGAGATCCGTATGCTCCACCTATTGAAGCAAGTGACGGGAACTTCTACGGTACTACCCTGCATGGCTCTTCCCAAAGCCCTTACGGTACCGTGTACAAGCTCACGCCTGCAGGTCAGTTTACAGCTCTGTATCAATTCGATCAGGTACATGGCTCCTCACCCTATGCTCCGCTGGTCCAAGGAAGCGATGGCAACTTTTACGGCGTGACCTTGGCAGGTGGGAATTTGAATCTGGGCGTTGTTTTCAAAATCACCCCAAGCGGAACATTGTCTCTGCTCTACAATTTTGACGGCGTCCACGGTTCGCAACCTTTCGGTCCTCTTATCCAGGGAAGCGACGGGAACTTCTACGGGACTACTTTCGACGGCGGCGCCAATGGTTCCGGCGTTATCTTCAGGATCGGATCCAACGGCAGGCTCACCGTCATTCATAATTTCGCAGGAAACGGTGGCGGATTCTATCCTTGCGCCGGTCTGGTCCAGGCCAGCGACGGCAACTTCTACGGCACAACACACAGCGGCGGTATGGTGAGTGCTGGAACGATCTTCAGAGTCACCCCGCAAGGTCAGTACACCGTCCTTTACGAGTTCAATGGAACTAAGGGCAAGTTTCCTCTGGTAACCCTGACTCAGCACACGAATGGCATTTTCTACGGAGATACAAAAGAAGGTGGAACAGGATCTTATTGTTCCGGCAACTGCGGTGTCTTTTTTAGCTTCGATGCAGGCCTGCCGCCGTTCGTTAGCCTAATGCCGTCATCGGGCAAGGTCGGAAGAAAAATCGAATTCTTGGGTCAGGGCTTCATCGGCACAACCGGCGTGTCATTCAACGGAGTCTCCTCCAGTTTCAATGTTGTGTCCGATACTTATCTGACTGCGATTGTGCCTGGCGGCGCAACCACGGGTTTTGTAACGGTTGCTACGCCGAGCGGTACGCTTGAGAGTAACCGCGAATTCCGCGTGACACAGTAGCAAGTTCTGTCTGGCGAATCCAGATTGGGCCAGAAACCAATTACGTCCGCACGACAAAATTAATTGGGGGGCAACGTGCATGAACCGCCGACCGATCGCTAAATTGCGTGAGCCGTTGGAACGTCGTTTAACGGCATATGCCCTGGCTGCGAGCGCATCCGGCATGGGTCTGCTGTTGTGGCCGCAGCCCGCCGCAGCTCGAATCGTCTACACCAAAGCGGATGACCAGCTTCAGATAAATACTCCCCTGCAAGTTGACCTTAACCACGACGGCATCGTTGATTTTTTGCTTGATCTCAGCGTCAGTAGCTACGGAGAGTTTGACATTTCGGTAACCGCAGAGCGAACTAATCAAGTTGCCGGGTATTGTCGGCATCTTTCCCAAGGTTGCTGGGCGTCTGCGCTGCATCCGAACGCTCGCGTTGGAGATAATCGGCGATTCGGTCCCTATAATTACATGCTCTTCGCAGGCTGTTCGGGCACTACGTGCGAAGGGTACGGGCCTTGGAATGGTGTGCAAAACCGTTATCTGGGCTTCCAGTTCTTGATCAAGGGCAAGGTTCACTATGGCTGGGCCCGCCTGAATGTCAGCATTAATCCGGATATAGTCGCCGTTCTCACCGGATACGCCTACGAGACGGTTCCGAATAAGCCTCTCGTCACAGGTAGGACCAAGGGAACCGATGCGATCACGGAAGAACCCCGGACTCTTGGTCATCTAGCTCGCGGTGCGTCAGTTGTTGGGGAATAGAGACCTGCAAAGCGGCTAACTATTTCTCGAATGGAGATGACAAGTGCCCAGCCAAATTTTTCCACTTACTAACAAAACTTTGCTCGTGAGCTTTCTGCTTCTCGCGCTGGTATCGCTCAGCTTGGCCAGAGATCGAGAAAGGACCCTCTACACATTTCCCGGAGGCATTCATGGTGAGGATCCGCAAACAGGAGTTGTGTCCGATAGTGAAGGTAACCTTTACGGCACGACCTACTATGGTGGCATCTACGGATGGGGCACGGTCTTTGAGCTTAAACATTCCGAGAAAGGCTGGTCCGAGGAAGTCATTTACAACTTCCTGGGCAGCCATGACGGTTTTAATCCAAGTGACAATCTCTTGATCGATAAGGCCGGGAATCTTTATGGAGACACCTTTTATGGCGGGACTGGCACCGGATGCCAGAACCCCACAGACGGGTGCGGCACAGTATATGAACTGAAGCGAACATCCGGCTCTTGGAAGAAAACCGTGATCTACAATTTCTGTTCACTCGCTAATTGTCGTGACGGCGCGAACCCCTACGGTATGACCTTCGACAAAGTAGGAAACATCTACGGTACGGCGGGAGGAGGGGTCGGCTGTGAGTCCATATGTGGAGTTGTCTACGAACTACGACGATCTGAGGAGCGCTGGATTGAAACAGTACTGCATGAATTCACGGACACAAACGGTGACGGATTTAGTGCCGAACCTGGAGTGAGCTTAGACGAAGCAGGCAACGTCTATGGCACAACTTGCTGTGGTGGGGCCAATAATTACGGCATCGTGTTCGAACTAAAGCTTTCCAACGGCACGTGGCACGAATCGATACTCTATTCATTTACTGGTGCGACAAATGACAGAAACCCAAATGGTTATCTGACCGTAGACGCCGGAGCGAATGTCTACGGAACTACGACCGGTGGAGGAAGCGGCTGTGAATATCAATGCGGCGCCATTTTTGAGCTGAGCCGATTCCACGGACGATGGGTCAAGACGGTGCTATATACGTTCAATGGCGATTATGGTGCCAGCCCCAACGCTCCTTTGGTTCTGGATAACGCAGGTGCCCTCTACGGATCGACTCTTCTCGGAGGAGCAAGCAACGATGGCGTTGTCTTTAAGCTGCAGCACGACGAAACATGGAAGATAACGGTGTTGCACAGCTTCAGCGGGAACACCGATGGTGCTGATCCCTATGCTGGTCTGATATTTGGTGTGAACGGCGCTCTATACGGTACCACATTGCCCTACGAATCCCAGTACGGAGGCACAGTGTTCCAGGTCTCGCCCAAATAAGGATGCAAAGTAGTAACAGCACCAGATCCTGCAATCGCGGATGACATGCGCCGGCGGAGCAGATTATGGCGGAGATTGATCGACGATCGTCAAGGTTCAAACAACCATCAGTTCATAGGTAAAGCAAGCGACCATACCGACAATCACAACGATCCACGCTATCTTAAACCAGGTCGGCCATTGCTTCCAACTGGCAAGTCGGCCTCTGGTCACGAACGTTGAAACGACCAGCGCGATTAAGGCCAGATCGAGAACAAGGCTGAGCAAGATGGTTACGCGATGCGTCATTTGGACCATCTTACTGCTCATCGGCAACTACTCATCGGCAAACTAGAAAGAGCGCCCCGGCAAGCCAAGAACGCTCTCTCAAGCAGCCCTCCCCCAGAACTGCTCGCCGATAAAATAGATCGTGCGCTGAAGCCTGTAAATAGCACCGGCGAGGTAAAGTCCTTGGCACGGACGGGGTAAGCGGAATAAGTGGCCGGATGGGTATGAGGTGGGTAACAAGAATGAGCGAACAAAATGGGGCACAAACAGCCCACAAAAGCAAACAACAGTGCGGCATCGAACAAAAGCCAGACGCTAAATGCAGCCTTGAACAAATCAGTTTATCCGCAACTCCTCAAGCCTTGGGTAAACCATCAATACATTCCCCAGCACCTTTTCCTGACGGTAAATCGTCTGGGCTTGCAGCTTTATGATTTGGTACTGGTCACGAATCGTTCGAAACGCTGCCGCTAGGTCTTCACGGGTTGGCTGCTTCTTAGACATCATCACGCCCTCTGGGAACCTTTGATATGTGGAAGCATGATGCAGTTGCCCTCGTCACCGGAAGTTGTCACTACTCGTGACACTCAGCTAAATGATAAGGAAGAGGCCGGACGCGACTCCGGCCTGCATTGCAGATTGGTGGCGGGACGGTACTGGGGCGATTGAAACTGACATGGCAACAGTAGGCCGTAGGTCTGGAACGATCGATATACGCGACGCTGTGGGCGTGAGGATTAACGCCTGGACTATCGGCGCGATCTTTCCTCGCCTGCAGAACAAAGGCCGAACGCTGTGGTCCGGCCTTGGGGACGAGCTTGGAGATGAACGGTCGTGAGGGTCCAAATGTCGCCTGCCCCGCGACGCTAACCCATGACCGCTTGAACCGTGCAGCTTCAAGCTAGCGCGAGTGCCTCGTGGTTCGCAATACAGCGAATGCCGTAGGCATGCTCTGCAATCCTATCACCACAGCAATGGGTCGTGATCCGCTGACTGTCGTGTGGGGTCTGAACAAGAGCGTAAAATAGGACCCTCGTTCCGTCCTTGGTTCTGGCGGAAGGATCCGCGTTTTACGTAAAAAGCCGATTCTGGATATCAGCAAGATCGACACAGCGCGAGCATTCTTCGTCATCGTTCGCCACATGGTTGACTCGACTGCTGACCGGATAGCTCCGCATCTGCCGAGCATCGTAGGGTTTCAACATTTCCGATACCACCTCGACGCTGGTCATCCCCGGATCGAGCCACAGGTCGTAGTTGTCTGGATCAAGGATGACAGGCATACGGTCGTAGACGGACGATGTTACAGCGTTTGGAGTTGTCGTCAGGATTGAACACGACCTGATCCACTGCCCGCTCGGGTCTTTCCAGCGATCCCCACAGTCCTGCAAACGCAAACAATTCCCCGTCATTAACCTCAAAGGAGAACGGCTGTTTCGCTTTGCCTCTTCGCTGCCACTCGTAAAATCCGTCCGCTGGGATCAGGCACCTGCGATCAGTCAACGAATCGCGGAACGCAGGTTTCGTTGTCGCTGTTTCCGATCTTGCGTTAATCATCTGCGCACCGACCGATGGGTCTTTTTCCCATGGCGGGATGAGTCCCACCTGAGCAGCGACAATTCACGGCGCGGTTCCTTCGGATTCTGGCGGAGGACCGGCACGGCCTGAGTGGGAGCAACGTTGTAGCGAGGATTCCAGTCGTCTTCGCTTGAGACAGTACTGAAATACTCCTCGATCATTTGCTTCCGACGCGAAAGTCGATAGCGCCCGCACATGAGGAGATTATGGCAGATTCGGAGGAGGGTTTCACATTTAGGTCGTCCTTCGCCGGAAAACAACCTAGGGATATGAGTGTAATCGGGATTTCTCAACAGATAGAAGGCATAAGTCGGGCTCCGGCCGCTCGACGCTCAAGCCCCGAGCGGCCGAAAAGCTTAGTTAGGGCGTGATTTCGTACACCATCCCCGCGCCGTAAGTACCGCCGTTCGGTGTGACGCCGTATAGGTTGCCAGCGGCGTCGGAGATGGGGCCAGGAATCGCGGCGGCTCCATCGCCACTGCCGCCAAAATTGTGGAGCACGCTGAATGTCCACGTGTTATTCGAGTCTGGCGCCATCTGGTAGAGGGTGCCGTTGCCATAGAGGCCGCCATAACCTGCCGTACCGTATAGATTACCCAACGCATCACTCGCCAAAACGCCCTCTGACAGGTCGCCGTCGACGTTCTTCTTGAATTGATGCAACACCTGGTAGCTCCACTTGCCCTCGGCGCTGGGGGTCAGCTTATAAAAGAGACCAGCCGAGTAGGCGCCCTCCGTGCGGGCGGCTCCGTATAGAGTGCCATCCTCGCCAAAAATCAAACCGAAAACAGGTTCAGAGCCGCCTTTGCCACCGCTGAACTTATGGATTATTTTGTAAATCCATTTCTCGTCCGAACCGGGTGTCAGCTCGAAGACTTCGCCACAATTCAGCGGTGGGTTGCTGCACCCTCCGATTTGGTTGCGCGTAGTGCCGTAGAAATTTCCGGATGTATCAGCAATAAGACCAACCCACGGGATACAGCCAGGCTTGTCCATGAACTGGTGAATCACGCTGTAAGTCCAGGTGTTGTTGGAACCGGGCGTCATCTTAAAGACGGCACCACATCCATGGGCGCCTCCGTATGTCGCCGCGCCGTAGAAGTTACCCTTCGCATCAAAGATTGGCTTAGTCCTGGGTTGGGCTCCATCCTTTCCGGTAAACTGATGAAGCGCGTGCTCGGTCCAACTTCCGTCGGAGTTGGGCGTCAGCTCGAAAATCGTGCCCACGCCGTATTGGCCGCCGCCGTACGTCACGCCGTAAAGATTTCCGGCCGAATCAAAGGTTAAGCTCCCCCAGTCTGGATAGCCTCCATCCGCTCCGCCGCTGAAGCTGTAAAGGACGTTCTCTGTCCAGCTTCCGTCGGAATTGGGGATCAGCGTGTAGACCGTACCAGCTCCATAGGTGCCACCGTCAAAGGTAGTTCCATAGAGAGCGCCGCTAGCGTCGAAGATCAGACTGTGGCGGGGACTATCTCCATCAGTGCCTCCGGTGAATTCGTAAAGCACCTTTTCCGCGCCCGCCGCCTCAGCGGCAATCGCCAACATCGGAATCGCGATCAGGGTTATTGTCGCGATCGCTAACCTGGTTGCGGCCATCCAGAAGCTATTCTTTTTCCTAGCGTATCCCACCTTTCCAAGGGGGGTGTTATGGAACAAGCTCAAGCTGGGGTTGAATGCTCTACTCGAGCTGTAAAAACGAACTTCGTGCTTTTTCATTGTCGTCCTCCCGCCGCATCATTGGCATGTCAAATTTCATTACGGTTTGGGTTTCACGGCGGCCCGGAGAACGCTGAAGAGTGCGGGATCAAGGTCGAGGGAAATCCGATATTCTCCGAGTTGCCTTGATTGGGTCTCGCGAGGCGACTTGCATATGAGGCAGAACTCGGAGCCTCGGAACCACGCTACGACGGTGTGACATCGCTTGCGGTGACACCCGTCACTGTTCTAGGTGATGGTGTTGGGAAAGCGAAGGGAAGGTCAACTGCCGAGAACAGGCGGTTACACTCAAACCCCTCAACGAGCGCTCTCGCGATCTTGCGCCGATTACAAAGGTCCGTCCGGTCCCCCAAAAGGCCGACGATCCACAGTTAGTGATCAGCTCGTAAGTCACATTGCGGTGTGCCCTCAATCACTGCCGACTCGTGCACGAGTTGACTAAGCTGATAGGGACTCCCCCCTGGTTCGTTGGTAGCTTTCCACGATCCGGCAGCAGTTGGTAAGCCGCACTGCCACCCGCCAGCAGGAAAATCAGGAGAAATAAAATGCGAACACCTGCAAGATTCCTCGGTGCGGTTTTGTTGGCCTTTGTATCGGCGCTGAGTTACGCGCAAGCCCCTGTTCCTTTCATCAACGTGCCTCTCATGCCTGACGCTACTGCGCCGGGCGGGCCGCAATTCACTCTCACTGTGAATGGGACTGGCTTTGTTTCGAACTCGGTCGTGAATTGGAATGGCAGCGCACTGGCGACTCAGTTCGTCAGCGGTTCACAGTTGACGGCTATTGTTCCGGCTACGGACATTGCCACAGCGAGCACGGGTTGGGTGACGGCGGTCAGTCCTGGGCCGGGCGGAGGAACCTCGAACGTGGGATTCTTCTCAGTGGCCCGCAGCGAAGGAAACTCCGTGGGATTCGGCCTGGCCTCATCTTCGGCCACGGGTTACAACCCCTTTTCGATGGCGGTAGGCGACTTCAACGGAGACGGCAAGCTGGACCTAGCTGTCGCGAATGCGTGCGGAACCGACCCAAATTGCGGTTCCGTAGGCACGGTTTCCATTCTTCTGGGGGACGGCAGGGGCAATTTCAGTTTGGCCTCGTCGCCGGTCGTCGGTGGTTGGCCTTGGTCCGTGGCGGTGGGCGACTTCAACGGAGATGGCAAGCTAGATTTGGCGGTCGCCAACCAGACAAGCAGCACGGTTTCCATCCTGCTGGGGGACGGCACGGGCAATTTCACCCTGGCCTCGTCTCCGACTACGGGTAGTAGTCCAATGTCGGTCGCACTGGGAGACTTTAATGGGGATGGCAAGCTGGACTTGGCGGTGGCCAATCTGTGCGGAACTGACTTCACTTGCAGCGGCACCTCCCCAGGCACTGTTTCCATTTTGCTCGGGGACGGTACGGGCAACTTCGCCCTGGCCTCCTCTCCGGCTACCGGTTATGCGCCCGACTCCGTGGCAGTTGGCGACTTCAACGGAGATGGCAAGCTGGGTTTGGCGGTCGCCAACAGCGGGGACGGCACGGTTTCCATCCTGCTGGGGGACGGCAAGGGCAACTTCACCCTGGCCTCGTCTCCGGCTACCGGTTATCAGCCTTATTCAGTGGCGGTGGGCGACTTCAACGGAGACGGCAAGCTGGATCTGGCCGTCGTCAACAGAGTGAGCGGTACGGTTTCCATCCTGCTGGGGGACGGCACGGGCAATTTCACGCTGGCCTCCTCTCTAGGTATTGGCCAATGGCCCACGTCGGTGGCGGTGGGAGATTTCAACGGGGATGGCAAGCTGGACTTGGTGGTATCCGGTGTTTCTATTTTGCTTGGGGACGGCGCTGGCAATTTCACACTGGCGACGTCCGCAGGTAGTCTTGTCGGCCCACTCGCGGTGGGAGACTTCAACGGCGACGGCAGGCTGGATTTTGCGGCCATCAATGATGTCGAATGGTGGAGCACCGGAGTTTCCGTCTTCCTGCAGGACATCCCATCGGTTACGCTCTCCCCAACAAGCCTCAGTTTTGGGGTGCAACTGGTTGGCACCAGCAGCTACCCCCAGCCTGTGACCTTGACCAACGGCGGCAACCGTCACCTCAAGATCAACAAGATCGCCACCAACAATGCGAATTTCTCTCAAACCAATAACTGCCCTACCGAAGTCCCGGTAGCTGGGCAGTGCACCATTAATGTGAGCTTCAGTCCTACAAGAAGCGGCACGCTCAAGGGAGCCGTAACGCTCAGGAACAACGCTCCCAACAGTCCGCAGGAAGTTCCGCTGACAGGAGTCGGAACCGTGGTGACGCTATTGCCCTCGAGTCTGAATTTCGGTGACCAGAAAGTAGGAACGACGAGCCAACCGCAGACCGTCACTCTCACCAACTACGGCACAGGGGTGGTGAATATTTCCAGCATCCGCTTCGCTGGAACAAATGGTGGAGCTTTCGCCCAGACCAACAACTGTGGGACGAGTGTTCCTGCGGGGGGAAACTGTACCATCAGCGTGACCTTCACGCCTAAGTACAAAGGCTCGAAAGCTGCGATTCTTCAAGTATTCGACAATGGAGGTGCTAGCCCGCAGACGGTGGCACTCAGCGGCACCGGTACGGAGTAAAACGGAGGCAGTTGGGAGTTGGCACAAGTCAGGCTGGAGCACGCCGCAAAAAATTGAAATTTCCAAATTGAAAAATCGGCTCTCGCGGCCCTGGTCACGGCCGGTCTGACGGCTGCGTCGGACAATTAAGAGTCCGCGGCATTCCACCCCAATTGGTAGACTAGGAGCGTCGTGGTCGGCTAGGGTAGCTCCCGAAGAGCGGGCGAATCCCGACCTCCTGGCTACCTTACGCCTCGCCTCAAATGTTCGGGAGGCCACGCGGGAGGTGGTAGGAAGGATTCTCGCTCTTCCAGAAGCGAGACAGGCACGGAAGGGTGCATACCCGAGAACCCATTTGGCTGGGTGGCCGATTCCGAGCGCCCGGTGTTGACGGTCTTGCGCCGAGCTTGGGCAGTAAAACTTGCCGAACTGACGAAGCTACTAGCAAGTCAGGGGTTGGATGCTGGTGCCGGGAACAGGACTCGAACCTGCACGCCTTGCGGCACTGGATCCTAAGTCCAGCGCGTCTGCCAATTCCGCCATCCCGGCGCTTGCTACGAGCGACTAATAATAAATAACTCATCCTGTTTCTTGCCACAACAGCGCGAAAATCTGTTTGAACCGGTGGCACTTATCGCGGCACTTGGTTTTTGCAAGTTTAGCTGCACCGCTTCTCCGTCCTTCGTCGGTCTTATGGGAAGCCTCTGTGACGTCCGCTTCACTAACGATATTGTATCTCTCGAACAGCGCTGCGGTTCGTCCGGCGGCCCAATTAGCTCGGCATGTTGTGGGCAGCATTGGTACCCATTCAATTTCCCTCAGATACAGCTCGGCGGCGTGAAGTCCCGCTTTAGAGTGGATGGGGTGACGAATTTGTAGCGGCAGTTCGTACACGAAACCATCGACGGAAATTAAGCGGGATATCCGTTCGGAAATCGTAACACCGTGACAAGTTGAAAAAGAACTGACTCCGTGGTGGTAATGTGGCGCTGTGACCTAACTCATTTCTTGCCCTTAGAGGCTAAAAAATGATTGTCCAATTCTTGCTATTTGTAATCGCAGTTCTGCTGGTTTCGATTTTCTGGGAACTGACTAAGATTAACAACCGCCTCAAGGCCCTTCTTACTCCCGCAAAACAGGATCATGATTGGGCAAAGCGAGACGCCGCATGACGTCCGGAAGCAACCAAATCCAAGAGCTGCAATTCATCCTTTAAGGCAGCGAAGCCCCGCTAGCAAGACTTGTCAAGATGCCGTAGCGTGACTGCGCTTGCACTCATGGCGGTCGAACTGATATTGGAGATTGGCCTGAGCCATCGACTGGCTTAGAGCCGCCACTGGAACGGTGAATCGCTCGGCGCAGGCCGTGCAGATTGCTATCGCGGGCACCATTGAAATCCACTCAACAACGCGAAGTCGCCGGGGCAAACTTCCATTGGGCTCGATGTTTTCGCCGACGCTCACCGTGGATTTCCAGCTTAGCTGTCGTATCAGCGGAGTTATAACGCGGATGATATCGCCGGAGTTCCATGGTGTCAAATCAGAATCAAAACCTTATTTGCTCAACAAAATAAGTCCAGCAAACCTCGCGGTCCACAATCGTCGCGAAGGTTTCAATTCATTGTTTCCTGGCGGTGTCTGCGTGCTTTGTACCAGCGAGCAAGTTCCACCCGGTTCCAAAGCCCGAGTTTATCGTATGGAACGCACAGGTAGTTCTTGACTACGTGCTCGGCGACGCCAATGGCTTCGGCGATTTCGCTGTTCTTAAGCCCTAAGCAACAAGCTTGATGACTCTGAGTTCTCGTTCGTTGGGAGTGCGGTTGCCATACCGTCCCCCTTTAAGCACCGCGCGATGATATCGGAGAAAGTATGCTTTGCGGAATCGATCGGTCTCGCAGCGTACCGTGCGGAAAACCATACTGCTCGTGACGCGTCCTGATAGATGGCGGCGCCGAACATAAGTCCCAAGCCTTCTTAGCACAGGCGGGTAAGGCCAAAGAAAATGGCCGGATGCTTTGGGGCTATCCGGCCTGAAACGTGATTTGTGGTAGGGGCGATCGTGAGGGTCCGAATGTCTCGGCGAAATTAAGGATGACGTGCCGCTACGCTAACCCATGACCGCCTGCGAACCGTGCATTTACAAAGGTAGCGCGCACATCGGGCGAGAGCAATACAGCAAACACCGTAGTCACGCTTAGTGACAAAGCCTTATAGTTTGTGGGCAAAAAGGGGCAGCCTGAATGGGGGGAGTGACGGGAAGAATGAGCGGTCGTGAGAATCGAATGTCGCCTGCCCCGCGACGCTAACCCATCACCGCTTAACCGTGCGTCCCAAAGCTAGTGTAACTGTTCATCGCTAGGCAATACAGCGGATACTGTAGGCATCTTTCGTGACAAGACGGCAGTCTGCGCAGGATTTCTATGTTCGATCTATGTGGGGGAAGATTGAAATCTCCGAGTGACGACATCGGGAAGTTGCTCTTCGAGTTTCCGCGCCAGCCAGGCTTGCAGTTCGGAGCCCAGGTTGGAGGGCAGGAACAGAAATGACAAACCGGCCTGACCTTGGTCATTGTGCCAACAAACCTTGCAATCCGCCGTAATATCGAGGTGAGGGTCGGGCAGGGTGAACTGGATCTTGAACTCACTGCCAGGCGTCAGCGGAGTCGAAGTGCTCAAGGCCATCCCCTTTTCGCTGATGTTGATTGTCCTACCAAAAATCTCCGATTCTCCTTTTCTGCTGGCGGCTGCCGGCACTGAGATGGGATAACGAAAATAACGGCGGCGTTCCCGCACAATCAATCCGTAAGCGGCTTTAAAGGTGTGCCGGATCGACTCGATAGTCAGAGGTTTTTGCAACGTAAACGCTGACCCACCCTTCAGCGCGGCCGCAGTTTGGGCGCTATTGTTCGTGATGGCGAATGTGATCGCGGTCCGGTTCGAGGCCGAGGCGCGCACACGCTCCAGAAATAGGATGGCTTGATTGCCCAGCGAAAGGTCAATGACAGCGACCTCAAGTTTGCTGTGATTGACCCGGTCGAGCGCGTCCGCGATTTTGCCGCAGACCTCAACCGACAAGGCAAGTTCTTCCATGGCCTCGGAAAGCAGTCGCGTATTCACCGCATCTTCGGAAACGATCAGGGCTTTGCCTACGAGTTTCGAGGTAGAGGTGTCGGTCATTAAGGGGCTCCTTCACTAGGCGGACTTCCGCCTGTCCGATTTGTCGCCTTGTTCTTCTATGGAGGAATTGTCGCCAGAGACGTGGTACGCCGCTTCTCGGACTTGTTTGAGGTGACGAATCTGCTCGGCGTACAGCGCGACGGTAGTTAGGGCTCCAACGCCAGTACCAAGTAGGAAAATCCCTAAAGCGATCCAACGGTCCATGGCATGCGTCTCCGGCACTTTTTCGTCAGCAGAAGTCTGTCTGCCACGAAAACACCATGACGCGCCTCAACCTCTACGAGAAACATTTGACTCTCGATCTATATCTGTGGCGCGCCAGGGTACTTTGTGGCAAAAGCTATGGCGGATGCTACGCGTTATCGGCAATCGCGCATGCAGCTTCCCGTTCTTTTACAAAAAGCGAACAGCATCCGCGCCGAGAATTAACGTTCTGCTTTCCGAGAGATTTCCCTGCAGGTCTGGACTAATAGAGCGGTCGTGAGGGTCCGAACGCCAGCCCCGCTGGCACTTGCCCATGACCGCCAAGGTTCAACGCGAACCGTAATCGACAATAGCCCACACATCGAGCGCGTGGCAATACAGTGTGTACTGTATCGAACCATCCTTGAATAATTGCCTGCGGTTCCGTTTCGACATTGTTCTGACCTACAGCCAAGTTTCAGAAGGCAAATTGGTTAGCGAATCATAACCATCGGCTTTGAGCCTTACTTCCTTCTGTCTTTGAACCGTACTTCTTCGGATCCCCTTTTCTGTTTGCGCCGCTGCCGCTACACTGAATGAGTCATGAATAATCCATCGCAACCCAATATCAAGCTGGTGAATGCCCCTGACTATCGCGAGACTTATGCCAACAGCGTGCAGGTGCGAGTGAACGTCTGGGATTTCTTTCTAGTTTTCGGAACCTTGCAACAACAAACCGAGAGTCAAGTGGAAGTCAAAAACTTTCAGGGCATCTATTTGAGCCCGCAACAGGCCAAGGCGCTGGTGTCGATTCTGCAGCAGAACGTCTCTGGCTATGAGAGCACGTTTGG
>Ga0116125_1000541_pt1 | contig 17490 bp, 17 predicted proteins | sample June2015DPH_16_1_2_FD_89729 | JGI IMG/M metagenome (GOLD analysis project Ga0116125, IMG submission 89729) | Peatland microbial communities from SPRUCE experiment site at the Marcell Experimental Forest, Minnesota, USA - June2015DPH_16_10 | ecosystem: Environmental > Terrestrial > Soil >...
CCACAGGGACGCGCCGTGTTCTCGGTAGTCGCCGAGGATCGACCTCGCGTTGTGCAGCTTGTCGCATGCGGACACGAGCCGGACGGAGTGGGGCGCCGTGCGAACGTGGGCGATGTAGGCCTCTTTGCGTGCTTGCCACGGAGGCTTCGGCTCGACGTCGGTGTCGCTGCACGCCCGCACGATGTCGGCGACCGCCCTTCCGAACTTGTCCTCGATGAGCATGGCCACACGCGAGCCGCCCTGGTCTTCGACGGCGTCGTGAAGCAGGGCGGCGATCGCCTCGTCCTCGGTCGCGCCATGCTCGAGCGCCAGACTCGCGACGCCGAGCAGATGTGAGACGTACGGGATCTGCGTTCCCTTTCGCGCTTGGGAGCGGTGCAGCAGGCAAGCGAGCATCAGAGCCTCGGTGAAACGCGCGGTCAGGGGTTGACGCAGTGGGTCCTCGGCCATGTGGGTTCCTCCCTAGAACGTCGCCGATGGTTTCCGCGAAAGCCTATCCGTTCATCATGGGCTCCGCCCGGTCATCGCCGATACGAGCGCGGCAAAAACCACGTCGCCGTTCTCCGAACCGGTCTTCGCGCAAGCCAGGTACGTGGGCACGGGAACCGCACCCGCTGGCTCAGACAGGGACTTCAGGACGCGGCTGATTCGCTCTCGACGAAACCTCGAAAGGCCGTCGGAGCGACCCAGGGAGCCGAAGAGCCCGTCCACAAACTGGGCGACCTTTCGAGGCCTCGCCGCCGCTGCGGCCGGAAGCACGACGCCGTTCATCAGGGAATGTCGACCCAGTGGAATGACGCAGGAGCCGACCGATTCGTTGTATGCGCGGACGCGCGCCTTGCAGGCGCCGCAGAAGAACGGCGACCACTTCGAGCCACTGTGGACGATCTCCGCCGCGCAGCCACGGCACAGCTCCGCGAAGGTATTGTAGTCGTACCCGTTCCAGGGCGGCTGATCGGCGTCGCAACCGCAGGGCTGCACCCGGTCGCAACGATTGAAGTTGTCGTAGAACGGGCCGCGAAGCGTGAGGCATGCGCGGCACACCTGCAGGTGAGACACTTCCGCCAATCCGACCATGCTCCGACTCCATCGCTCCCCGCAGCGCGGGGCTGGCGTTGGCACCTTCTCGCTCACGCGGAGGTTGCCGAGGCGGTCGCAGGGCCAGGTCCCTCACGCCTCTCTGGATGCAGGGTCATGCTGGGTCCGCGGCCGGCTCATGTCAATCTCAGCCCCGAGCGGCGAGTCGTTTTGCTGGCACATGCGCATACGCGTTCGAGCTTCGCGACTCGAGCGATCGTTCGAGATCGACGACTGAAATGGCTCGTCGACACGCACTGCTGCGGACCCGTGTGCGCCGGACGCGCCCCATCACGTCCTCGCCATCCCTCCGTCCGGCCCGATCGAGGGCGCAGACTTCCCCGTCGGATCTGGGCGGTCAAAAAACCTCGGATCCACCGGGTCAAAAAAGATCGGTTCAGCGTGACCGTCTACACCTGGCAGGGTCCAACACGCGCAACGGCCGAGAGATTCGTGCCAAGTTGCTGGTTGAGCGAGGCCGAAGGCGCGGGCAGACCGCCGGCCGTATAGGTTCGTGGTTCATGACTTTCACGTGGGACCCACGAAAAGCTGCGTCTAACCTGCGCAAGCATTCCGTGAGCTTCGAGGAAGCCGCAAGCGTCTTCGATGACGAGCATGCCTTGGTGCAGCCCGACTCGAACCATGCCGACCGGCTGCTGGTCGTCGGCGAGTCCGTGGGAGCGAGGGTGCTCTTCATCGTGTATGTTGAGGTGGAGCCGGGCGATGCTGTCCGCATCATCAGCGCCCGCAAGGCAACCACTCATGAGCGCAAGGCGTACGAAAACGAATGAGCCGTCAGCGGCGTCCCTCCGGGAGATGCCTGAGGTCGTCGACTGGTCTAAAGCGCGTCGGAACCCGTACGTCCGGGGCCGTCGAGCGCGCATCCTCGACGCGGATCTCGCGAAGGCATTTCCCGATTCGTCGAGCGTCAATGCGGCACTCCGGGAGCTCCTCGCCGTTCGAGCCGTCGTGCGACCGAAGCGGGGTCGAGCTGCGTAGCGTTCGCTCGGGCGAGCCCTGGCGCAAGGCCTCCCAAGGGGAGCGCCCGACGCGGCCTGCCTGATCGACACTCGCGGTCTGGCGCGCGGCGGATTCCAACACGACCGCAGGGGCGCAGACCTCCTCGTCGGAGCCGGGCGTCAAAACGAGTCGGATCCGTGGGCCGAAAAAGATCGGATCCCGGTGGGCAAAACGAGTCGGATCTGGCTGACCGTTAGCACCCGTCGCCGGATCTCCTTCGACCAGGCCTCGTCGTAGCCAGGCTCTGGATGGCGGTCGCGCTCCAGGCCGACGATCAGCTCCGCGATGAGCTCCTCGCGCTCTTCGTTCGACAGCCCGGAGGCCGCAGCCAATGCCTGCTGAACTCGCTCGGGCGCAGCCATATGCTTAGGATGGAACCGCCGTCAACGCTTGTCGACCTTGACGAGCGCCGCGGCGGCGACCAGCGGGTCCGCGCGACCGATGGGGCGCCCCGCGCGCTCAAGGTCCGCGTAGATGCGTCCTGCGAGTGTAGCCACCTCCGTGTCCACGGGCACGACCTGGAGCGCGCTCAGCCCGGACAGGAATCGCTCGATGGCCTCTTCGCGCCCGAGCCTGTGCAGGCCCTTGACGACCTCCATGACCGTCACCGCGCAGATCGTGAGGTCCCCGAGCTGCGCCTGGTACGCCGCCGCCCGCTGCCGGACCGTTTCGTTCTTGCCTTGAGGATCTCGGAGAGGATGTCCGTGTCGAGCAGCGCTTTACGCATCCGTCCGTCTCAGCGGATCGCGCTCCCGCGCCCACATCGCCTGTTCGCAGACCTCGTCGAGGAGGTCGGGCTCGTCCGCGAACAGGCCTACGACAGACGGTGGCACCCGCAAGGCGGGCTCCGCGATGGCGCGCAGTTCGACCGTCAGATCGTCCACGCGGGCACGAACCGGGTGCGTCGGATCGCGCTTCAGAGCCTCGAGGGCCGCTTCCAGTGCGTGCGCGCCGTTCGCCATGTCCGGAGCTTAAGTCGTTTCCCACTAGTTGCCCAACGCGACGTCGTTTCCCGTCCCGTCCCGTCACCCTCCGTCGAGGCGCGGTCGACGCATCCCCCTGTTTTTCCAGGGTCGCGCATGATCCACCGCTCATCTGGGGAGGCGTCAGCAAATCCATTCGATTGGACCTTTCCAACGGCTCGGGTGTCGTAGCCGGCGTCGAACGCGATTGCTGTGACGCCGGCGCGGGTGCGGCACAGGCGCTCGGCGGCGCGCTCAATGCGCGGCCGCCGGTGCAGCTCGAGCGGCGTCCCCGAGCAGCCCGCGGAACACGCGTTGGAAGTGGAACGCCGAAAGCGCGGCCTCGCGCGAGCCCGTCAAGTCGAGCGCCTCGTCGAGGAAGCGCCCGACGTGCTCTAACCGCGCGCACCACGGCGGCCTCGTAGAAGACCCATCTCTCAAGGCCTTCTAAGCCGCGGGTCGCAGGTTCGAGTCCTGCCGGGCGTGCGAAATGATTGAGGATTTTTGACGTCGCTTACTGCGACCCGCAGTAAGATCCGCAGTAAGCTCACCGGCTTCTGGGGCTGGCACGGCGCGCCGATGCGCGCCACGTCGGACAGCGGTCACTATGTCCGGTACAGCGGCGGGCGAGGCGTCCCCCGCGCCGGCACGCGAAGCGAAGTCTGAACCCGAGGTCCCAATGGCAGCCGCAGTCGGCGCTGGCCACCCGCGCGACCTGGGTCAGCGCGGCGAATTTGAACGCCGGCCCGGTTACCGGATGATCGGCGGGGTCGGAGGCACGTTTTCGTCCGATACACACGACGAAAGGTCGAACAGGAGAAACTCGAGGGCCTTCTCCTGGGCTGTGAGGTCGCCTGTCGCGCAGCCGGTCGGAAATGGGGTATGCGTATCGGCGGATACGGAAGCGACGTGAATGCCGGTCTGGACGATGCGCCCGCATTGCTGAGCGGGTGTCGCCGCTTCCTCGATGGGAGTATTCGCCGAGAGGTAGGGTGTCCCCGCGGTGTTCTGATAAATCCAACCTTCGGCGACCCCTGCCATCACCGATGTCGCCGGGTCCTTGACGTTCACGAGGGAAATGCTCCCCGCTACGGCCGACGCGCCGACGTTGAAGAGCCAATTCGACATCTGCAGGCCGCGCGGAAACGTCGTATCGATCAGGTAGGTGCCGTCGCCGCCTGGCGCATACGTGAGTGCGACCGGATCTTCCCAAACGGCGATGGGTGGGAAGGGGGTCTGGCTGTACTTCGTCTGCAGGTCGATCGCCGAGCCTTCGGCGGACGGCTGAACATCCACTTTGCCCACAATCGACCCGCCGCGCAGCCAGCTGTAGTTATAATGCGACAGAAAGCCGCGCCCCCCGTTGTCGACGAACGTCTTCAAGCCCTGCTTCTCGGCCTTCGTCACCGCGCGTCCAGCCGACTCGCTGCCTTGGCACGAGATCACGACGATGTCGTAGCTCGACAAGGGATCGACTCCACTGTCGACGGAGCCTCCGTCCGAAGCGGAGTCGACGCCCGCGAAGAGCTCGGAGAAGGGCGGGAAGGTCGCTCCGCCATCCGAATACGACGAGGTAGGCGTGTCGACGCCGGCCGTGCCCGCGATGTCGTCCACGAACAGGTTGACTCGCCCGGTGCCGCCCGGGTCGGTGAACTCGGAGTCGGAAATGCCGATGCGCCGGAGCAAACACTCGAGCGTGTCCGCGCCGCCGACGGCGAGCGCGATTTTCGGGAGATTGGCGTTCTGACCGTCGATTTGGTTTTGAGGCAGACGAAACAGGGTGGGATCATCGAACGTGTTGTTTTGGCAAGCCTTGACCTCGGGCAACGAGATGACGCGTCGCCATTTGCCGACTTGGATGACGAGTGGAACCGCGGCGCCCGCCGGGACGCCGGTCATCACGAACTGGCCGGTCGCGTCCGTAAGTGCGGAAGCGATGGGGGTACCCGAAACCGGGGTCGCGCAGTTGTCGCACGTCGGTCCGGTCGCGATGGGATCCAGCGCCGTGCTCGGGACGTAGACGGCCACGTTGTAAAGCGGAACTTTACCCGCCGGGTCGTACACTTTGGCCGTCACCGTCGTCGTGGCCCCACCGTCGCATGCGTCGTCGATCAGGCACCCGTTGCCCATGCAAGCTGCCGGTGGGGTGACGCCCAGGCTGCCGCCTCCGCCCGTTAGGTTGCTGTTTCCTGCGGCGCCGACAGTGGCCGAGGACGGCAACGAGCCAAATCCGCCGTCCACGTCGGTGCTGTCGCCGCTCGGGCCCGCGTTCTCCTGTTGGGCGCAATGGATGACCAACGCCGCGCACGCGATCCAGGGGATGCGCAGAATTTGGCTGTTCCGTGGATTGCCTGATCGGGGCATGAGTCGTCCCTCCTACAGTGGATGTGCGCCTGACAGCGCAGAGCGCTCGGCTCGTTCGAAGTCTCGCGCATGTGCGGACGGCGGAAGCGGTGCCGGCAGTCCCCCCGCGTTCCCGCCGTTCGACCGGACCGGCAGCAGCTGCCGCGCGGAATGATCCCTTCGCCGATTCATGGTCGTCTCACTGCGGCCGCGGCACGGGCCAGCCCCGACCGCATGCGATTCCCGCAGGGCTGTCCACTTCGGTCACTTCCGGCGGGGCCGCGAAGTTTGCGCCCTGTCCGGCGAATGTCACATTCAACGTCATGTTCGGCGTATCGGTGTCGGCGACCACATTGGCCGGCATGATGGCTTCGATGAGGACGTTGTTCAGCCTGACGTTCGCCGGGTGAGCTGAATCGTAGCCCTGCAGCGTCACGATGGGCACGACAGGGCCGTCCGGCATCGACCCGAGGACTGCCGGCAGGTTCGTGACCTGGATATCCTTGAAATAAGGGATGAGGGGAGCCGTCGCCGTCTGGGCCGAATAGCGGGGATTGATGATTAGCGGATTCACGACTTCGCGCGCGCAGATGTCGTAAAATGCTGCACTTTGCACGATTCCGGCGCCGGTCGGACTTCAGGCGCACGCGATTGAGGCCCGATCCGGGGGCGCCCCCGCTCGACCGGGTGTCGTCACCGACCGTGATGTCATAGATGTCGACGTCCTGAACGCCGATCCCCGTCGTGCTGCTGCTCGCCGTATCGGTCGCCGTGAGCCCCGGAATGCCCTGGGTCTCGCTGCCGATCACGATGCCGTGGCCCGAGCCAAAGTGGTTGTGCGCGACGACGACGTTACCGCGCAGGCGCGAATCCTTCTGCAGGAGCGTCACGAAGGCATCTCCCATGTTGTAATCGGGTGGCTGATTCGGCGAGGAGGACCGATGGCGTCCCAGAGGTCAGGTTTCGGCGATGCTCCGACTTGTGTTTGTAACCGGAATGACGATCGCCAGGCATAAGGCAGACAGCGCGGCCGCAGGGCGGCCGCAGCCGAGCTCACCGTGGACTCGATGACGACCACGGTGGTGGTCGAGATTGCGGCAGCGGACGACTCGTCTTCGGCGGCACGATCCATGCTCGACGCGTGCAACGTCGCGATGCACCCGGGCCGGTGTGTGTGGAGCTCATTGACGCAACCGCCACGAATCCCGCGACCGGAGTCCGCGCAAGCGGCCAGCGCTGAATGGCGGGGCTCGGCGAGTTCCTGGATGCGTCGTGGATGTGGTCTCGCGCCGTTGGTATCGTCGCTGGAGTGGGCGTGGTGGAAACGCCAGGGGCCACGGACGTCACGGTCCACGTTGTCGCGCGCATTCCGGCCCTGGAGCTCGACGCCGCAGCCGGCTTCCGCATGGCCTGGCCATGAACCCTCCGCGGCAACGACAGCCGCAACCCCCGGAGCGGAATCGAACCGACAGCCCCTCGCGTGGTACGGCCCGCGCCGAAATGCCTGCCGGATGGCCGAGCGGGTACGAACCGAAAGCGAAGGTCGAGACTTTTTTACAAGGTTTGAACGCCATGACGTCGGCTCGACAGGGCGGCGGGCGTGCAGAGGGCATACATGCATCGAAGGATCGCAGTCTCGCTTTCGATCCCGCCGGACGCGGCCGGCAGTCTCGAGGTCCACTCGAATGAACCGTCGCATTCACCGAACCACGTTCGAATCGGCAGGATCGTTCGCGGCTCGCTTGATCCTCGCAGCTCGACATGGATCTCGGATGCATGACTCAGGGGATTCTTCGATGACGCGGCCTGGACCTCGTCGGGTGCAGTACGTACCGATGGCTCCGCGGACATGAACAACCAGAATACATTGAGTATCGGTATGGAGGAGACGGCGATGAATATTCGGTCTTTTGCATCCATCCTTTTGACCTCCGCGGCGACCGTAGGCGGCACACTCGCCGGCTGCAGCAGTAGCAACCCTCCGTCGACCACAACCAACGCGGGAGTGACCAACCCTCCGTCGACCACGGCCAACGCGGGAGCGACCAGCAGCTCCGCGAGCAACCCTCCTAGTGGCGGATCGAGCAGCAGCTTGGCAGGCGCTATGACGACGAGCGCTTCGACCGGCACTGGGACAAGCGCTGCGAGCTCCGGCACGACGGAGGCGGATTCCGGAACGGCACCCACCGAGGCCGGTGCCATGGCCTGCGTCTCGGGTCTGGAGGACAAAGTGACGACGTGCACCGCGACCAGCCTCCAACAGTGCACAAAAGGGTGTGGCCCCGACCTGCCCGCGGGCAGCTCCCAGACTACCCTGGGTACCAAAACGTGTACCTGCACGGCCGGTGTCTACGATTGCGGAGCCTGCGCCTACGAGAGCCCGCTTCCGCTGTGTTATCAGGCAAGCGCCACCGCTTCGATGTGTGCCGGCGGCGTCGCGGACAAACTTCCATGCACTACACCGTGCACCACCGGCACCGGCAACGACGTCTGCACGACGATCTCTGACGCCGGCAAGGCAGAAGACTGTGTCTGCATCATGGCGTCCACGGGGAACGTGTGGACCTGCGCTACGTCGCCATGGTGAAGCTCGGCTCGCGCTCTTGGCGGACGACCCCCGTCGCGGCCACGGCTGTGGTGCTCATCAAGAGGCCGTCGACCACCACGAACAGTCAGGGGGAGTCGCTCACGCCTTCCGGAGCGCACAACACCCGATGGGGTCGATCCCGGCGAGTCGGCCAGCAACGGATACATGGTGTGCAACACGATCAGCGACGGCGACGACCAGATTGCCATCAAGGGCGGCACGTCCGTCGAAAATGTCATGATCGCGCACAACCACTTCGGCTCGGGGGACGGCATGTCGATCGGAAGCGAGACGAACGGCGGAGTTTCGAACGTGAGCGTCCATGACCTGTCGATCGACGGATTGAACACCGGGATGAGCGGCGGTAGCTCGAACGGCATTCGTATCAAATCCGATGCGAGCGTCGGCGGTCCGGTGAAAAACGTCACCTACAAGGACGTCTGCGTATGCACTTTGACGAATCCCATCCTCGTAACGCCGCGGTATTCGTCGGCGATCGGAACGAGCATTCCGGATTACACGGATATAACCATCCAGGATTTCCACTCGGTCTCGAGCTCGGCAACGCCCAACGTCACGACCGATGGATACGACATGTCTCACATCACGAGTCTCACTCTCGACAATGTCGTGATCGACGGCATCCAATCGGCGAACGTGAGCGTGAACAGCGCGAGGGTGACGCTCGGTCCCGGCGGCCTCCACTTCACGCTCTCAGGAGCCGTCGTGACCGTAACGAACGACACGTCGGGAACGTCGGTGCCGAATGCTTGCGCAGGCAAGTTCGTCAGGCTGTGACGTCTCGCGACGGCGCATGCGTCTGCGCTGCAGCGCCCTCGGGTACTTTGAACGCGCGGGTAAGAATCCTGGAGCCGAATCTCACAGGTACGCTTCGGAGCTGTCCGCCGACGCATGCTCGCGCGAGGGTATGGCCGCATCGTGAACGTCGCGTCGATCACCTCCCTCGTCGTGCTGTACGAAGTGGCGGCCTACGGGGCGAGCACGGCAAGCGTCGTAGCTCTCACCCAATCGCTGGTCATCGAATGGGGCGCAAAGGGTGTGTGCGTCAATGCCATTGCCCGGGGATTTTTCGAACCAGTTTGAACGAGCAATTGCTCCACGGTACCCCGCGCGGGCAAGAGCTCCTCATGCGCACCCCGTTGAAGCGATTCGGACGCGTCGAAGAGGGAGCGGGAGCGGCAGTCCTTCTAGCGGCGCCGGCAGCCCGTTTCGTGAACGGACAGGTCATAGCCATCGACGGCGGCTTCCTCGCGAGCGGCGTCAATCAGTGAACCGCAGGCCGAGTTCATCGTGCCTGCGCCGACGCGATCCCGCGCCTTTGGGCTCAACGGTCCGGGCATAGCGCATCAGACATCAGCACAGAGAGGAGTGGAGCGCGTTAATGGTGAAGGAGACAAAGAGTGTTGCATTGTTCGCGATCACAACGCTGGTAGCCCGAGTTGCGTGGCCGCAGACCGCGCCCGCTGCCATCCCCGACCTTCCGGACGCTGGCGCTGCGGACGCGCGCGATGCACAGCAACCGGGAGCCGCTCCCCTTTCGCCCGAGGCGCCGGCCGCCGTCCAGTCAAAGGCAGAGTCGCCCCCCGTCGCGCTTCCGACACGGGAGCGGGCCGCCGAAGAAGCCGCGCCGTCGTGGTTCGCTCGACCGCCTTTGGCCGTGACCGTGGGCCAGGGAGCGCAACGATGGCACGCCACAATCTACGGATTCGTAGAAGCCGACGCGATCAACGACTCGACGCGAAGTTACTCCGATTCGATCGGCAGTTCGCTCGTCGCGCGTAACGAGACCTACGAAGGCAAGGTCGGAAGGACGCAGTTCTCGATTCGAAACACCAGGCTAGGCTTTTCCTTGGAGTCTCCGGTCATCGGGGGAGTTCGACCGTCGGCCATTCTGGAGGCCGACTTCTTCGGCAATCAGCCGAACAGCAGCTCGGAAAGTGCCTACTTCGACAGCCCGGGCTTTCGTCTGCGTCAGGCGTATCTGAAGCTGGAAGACTCCGTCATCGACGTCTGGGCGGGGCAGACGTACGACCTGTTCGGCTGGCAAAATTACTTCTTCCCATGTTCGCTCGAATTTCTGGGGCTGCCCAACGAATCGTTCGGCCGCACGACGCAGATACGTCTCGCGCACACATTCGAGGCCGACGCCGTGAGCGTCGACATCGCGGTCGCCGCTCTGCGCCCGGCCCAGCGCGACTCGGAGGTGCCGGATGGCAACGCGGGAATTCGCCTCAGCGCCAACCATTGGAAGGGCATCACCACCCCCGGCAACGGAGGTACCGCGGCGCTTCCGTTTTCCGTCGGCGTGTCCGGGACGGCGCGCCAATTCAAGGTGAACGCGTTCGAACCGCCGCCCACGCAGAGCTCGAACAACGCCACTGGCTGGGGAGTTTCAATCGATGCGCTCATTCCGATAATTCCGGCGAAGAACTCCGACGATCGCGGAAACCGTTTGACCGTCACTGGTTCTTTCGTAATGGGCACGGGAATTGCTGACCTGGTCGGCGCCGGCGGCGGCGCTCAATTTCCGACGCTGCCGAATCCGGCGCTGGCCAATCCGGCTCCGGTCTACACTCCGGATATCGACAATGGCCTGGTGACGTTCGACAACGCGGGCGTGCTGCATACGATCGACTGGCAAACGTTCATGGCAGGGATCCAGTATTACCTGCCCCCGACAGGACGCGTCATTCTATCGGCGAACTTCACCGAGGCGTATTCGAAGAACATGGCGCAGCTCTTCCCGCAAGGAGGCGCCGAGATCGAACTCTTGTCGAAGGTCGCCAAGCTGTCGCGCTATGCGGACGCCAACGTTTTCTGGGACGTGACTCCCGCCGTCCGCGTCGGAGCGTCGTTTCAGTACACGACCACCGAATATGTCGACGGCGAGACGCCGCGCAACCTACGCTACATGGCGCAAGCGCTGTATTTCTTCTGAGTCACGCCGGCGGTCACCCGCCGTCGACCGATTGATACTGGCAGCAGTAAAGCGAGGCCCGATAGCCTTGCGGGTTCACGCCGGCGACGCCGACGTCGTCCGGGCACGAGATACCGGCGTAGTCCTGGGCCGGCGTGTCGGGACCGGTGCAAGCAAAGCCGAACGAACCCGGAGCACACCCTGGAACGGTGGTATCGAACAGACAGCTTGCTTCCAGCGATACCGACGTGGGGGTGAAACAGCAATAGTTGGTCGTCGTCGTGGCCGCCATTACGACGGTGGGAATGCTGCACACGAGCAGATTGAAGTCTGCTCGACTCTGGTTGGCCCCAAGCTCGGCCTCGGTGGGCAAGGTTTGGTCCGTGCAAGTCCAGGGAACGAGGGTCTCGGCACAAGTCGCGCCCGTGGCCTGTTGGCACCCGTGAGGCAGCGGCTGGGCTCCGCAGCAGTACTCGATCAGGTCGGCTTCTTGGACACCTTCTCCGCAGTATAGTGACGGGTCGAACGCCTCCGGTCGGTCCGAGCCAAGACACTGGTAACCGTATGTCGGGGCGACGCACCCTGCGACGGGATCGTAAACGCACGGTGTTGTCTCCGACGTGCAGCAGAAGCCCGTTCCTCCGCTACTTTGGAGCACGCCTTGATCGGTGCAAACGATTCCTTGCGGGACGCCGTCGACGAACTCGCCGTTCTCGTCGGGCCTTGCACCGTCGTTGCACGAATAGCCGATGAAGCCCGACGCGCACTGGAGCTGCGGATCGGAGTCGACGGCGCACGCACCATCCACGTCGCTCGCATTGCTCGTACAAGCGCCCAGAGCGAGCAGAAGCAACCACGAACCCGCCGACGTCGCGTTTTGCATGTACTCAGCGTCCGAAAAAAAGCGGTTCAATATGTCGGTCGAAGAGATTGTCCGTGACGCAGCGCTCGACGGTCTCTCGCGCCGCGGTCAACGCTCCCTGAAATTCGTCTCCGAGCTCCGCGGCGACCTTGAACGCAACGTGCATCAGTTGGCGAATGTTCACGTTATATCTCGCGCACCTGGGGTCGTGACGCAGATGGTCCGCGAACACCGCTGCGTCCCATCCCGAGACGTGGGCCGGAGACGGCAGCTTCGCATAGTCGATCTCGACTACCGTAGCGTACGGTTTGCACAGTTCGTCGAGCCTCGCGTAGGCATGCGAATAGATTCGCTTTGCCATCCCGAGGCCGGAGGGGCCGGACAGTGCCACGCCGATGACCTCCTCGAGCCAGGTTGTTCCGGCCGTCTTCAAATGCAAGCCTGCGTCGTATTTACCGAGCGCTGCTCTAATGCTTGGGTATAGAGCGAACTTATCGCTGCCTGTATGCACGCTGATTTTTAACGACGCAGGCAGTTGGAATACGTCGATGGCATGACGAATCACCGCGAGATCGGCGTCGAACTCTCGCTCGAATAGGCGAACGTCGCCAACGTAGTCGATTCCCTTCAAGAACTTGCCGGAGAATTTCGGCGCGATGGTTTGCGCGGGGATCTTCTCTCGCGCGAGCGCGCCGAGAATGAAGAAGAGCTCGAACGGCAGCTGTGAGGCGCCGGCTTCGTCGACGGAGACCTCCGTCACGAAGCTCGCGGCGTCCTTCGCAGCGACGATACGGCGATACGTGCGTCCCGCTTCGTTCACGGCGAACAGGTACTGCCGGCCGATACCCTCGAGAACGTCGTCGGTAACTTCGAAGGTCGTTTCGATCCCGGGAACGCGAAACGGGCCGCGGAAAGGCGCCATGTCACGCACGAACGAGTCGATGGCGTCCTCGGATGCCGGTCGGCCAATGAAGTCCGCAACGTCGAGGGTGAAGAAGTTGCTCGACGGGATGAACTCTTCGACCGTCTTGAGCCCAATGTGGTCCGCATCAACATAGTAGGAGCGGTGCCACTTTCCCGCGCGAACGGCGGCGTCGGCTGCCGCGCGCACGTCCGACGGCTTGGTCCCGATGAGCGAGTGCTCGCGATGCGACTTGTTCCACACCGGCACGACGACGACCCCTCGTTCCTCCGCCTTTTGCACGGCTCGCAGCTGCGCGACGCCTTCTCTGCCGAAACGATCGCCGACGCCAATGGAATACCTCTCGATGTTCATCGCATCACCTGTTCTTTTCGCCCGGGCGGCGGCCTCACCGTTGAATTCGTGCATTGCGTCCATCGGCGAGTGCTTGCACCTGCTCGAAGGCAACCAACCGAGCCGCAATGCTTCGTCGACAGTGTGGCCGGTGAGCACCCACAAAAGATGCCCGACGCGAACCCGTCGCCACCACCCACGCGATCGAGCACCTCAAGCTCGCATGCGGGAGACACGTAACGGTTGCCCGCAACCCAGGCGACCGCGCCCCATCCATGACGGGCGTGATCCTCGTGCCCGAGCCGGTCATCGCCAGCCCAACTTCGGGGTATCACCAAAGCCACCCTTGAGGCATGCCCTCCGGAACGGGAAGGGAGGGAAAGGTGCACGCGTACGGCGATGTAGATCCCGAGATTGCGTCCGTTACCGTGACATCGAGACCTACCGGCATGAAATTGACATTCCCCGGGCCGAGCACGATGTTCGCAAACTGGGCGGAAACCGCCTCCGGACCGATGCCGTCTACAATGACGTTGTCGAGCGTGATTGGTCCGGCCGGATAGGCCGCGTTGAACCCTCCCAGAGTGACGACCGGCTGGGTGAGACTGCGACAGGTGACCGCGTGAAGATTCTGGAATGCCATGGAGCCGAAGTTCGGGTAAGATGTGCCGGCAAATAGCGGGTTGTAGGCCGTATTGATCAGAATCGTGTTGACTATGTCGCGGACGCATACATCTCTGAAAGAGACGTTGGACACCGGGCCGCCGCGGCTCTCGTCGGACTTGACCCGAATGCCGTTGAAATCGGTGGTGTCGGACTCCGGAGCTCCATTCCACCGCGAATCGGCGTCGATCGTCAGGTCGTAGACGTTCACGTTCGAGACGCCCGTATACGTCTCGCTTCCAATGGACATTCCGTGCCCGGTACCGAAGTGATTGTGCGCCACGACGATGTTGTTCGCATGGTGGCCGCCCTTCAGAGCCATGTCGTCGTCGCCGGTGCTTATCGTGTTGCAGGCCAGAACACCGCAGACGGCGTCGTTGCCCTCTCCGGGATCGATCCCGTCCGTATTGCGCGCGATATACGGCGACATGACCAGCCCCTGGCTGTTCGTCCACCGCGACGGGGTCAAGATCGTCACGCCCCACACGATGAAGCCGCTACCTGGCGCCGTGCACGTTCCGTCCGCCGCCAACCCGCCGGCCGGAGTGGACGACAGCTTGACGTGAAACTTCGGAGAGTTGTGGAGTGTGATCCGGTACATCAAGTAACCGGTGGTCGGGTTCACGACTTCGATGAGCGACGGGTTCGGCGCGCTGCCGTCGACGGCGCGAAGGGCGCCCGACATTTGCCACCAAGAGTAGTTCTGGCCGACGATTGGCTCGCCGCCCTGGCCGTCGATGACGCCGTCGCCGACGATGCCGGGACTCGTGCCGGTCGCCGTCAGCAGAGGAAAACACCCGTCGGAGTCGCTTACCCCGAGAAGTCCACAATTTCCGTCCCGTTGGTACAGCGCCGGATTGCGGGAGGCGTAGAGAGTCGTCCCCGCATCGACCCACAGGATCGTGCTGTTGACGACGAGGTGCCCGGCAATGAATACGTTGTTTGGGCCGTCGCTCACCAACTTGACGGCCCCCGTGCCACTGCACGCGGCGAGCGCCGCTTGAATCGTTTGTGTGTCCAAATTGCTTTCGTCGGGCGTTGCTTTGTTCGCCGTCAGCGTCTGGCACACCGTCGAGGGGAGCGTGGGCTCCGGCGGAAGATTGGAATCCCCAGCGCCACAGGCCGTCGCCGTTCCGCTCGCGCCGGTAGTGCCCTGCGTGGTCCCGCACACGTACGCCGGCGTCACGACGTCGTCGTTGCTCGACGAGCACGCGGGAGCTCCGGCAACGCATGCCGCTGCGATTCCCGCCGTCACCCGTCTCAACCACCGCAAAGCGTTCTGAAGGAGCGTCACGAAGCCGTCTCCGATGTTGTAATCGAGGAGGACCGATCGCCTCCCAGAGGTCAGGTTCGGCGATGCACCGACTTGTGTTTGTAACCGGAATAACGATCGCCAGGCACGGGGCAGACAATTCGGCCGGAGGGCGGGCGCAGCCGATCTCACCGTGGACTCGATGACGACCACGGTGGTGGTCGAGATTGCGCCCGGACGACTCGTCTTCGGCGGCACGATCCATGCTCGAGGCGTGCAACGTCGCGATGCACCGGGCCGGTGTGTGTTTGGTGGCGATGCGGTTCTCGACGACGAACGCACCGCGGTCGCGATCGTGAAGTGGGAGACCACGACGGATTCCAATGCCCGAATCGATGTGGGGGTGCGTATTCGCGGGCGACACGCAATGGGCGACGCAGCTTCTTTCGTTCTCGCCTACGGATCCCGAGGGCGAGCGATGGCGAACGGTCGGTTTCGCCATCGCCACGACAGCGGCGAAACGGTGACGCACAAGGTTACCGCGCATCGCGAACGTTCGAAGGCCCTCGCCGCCGACAGCGTCGAGCGGCAGACAAAGCGAACGACCTGCTCCAGCCGCCTCGGATCCCACGCGCTTGGCATCTATCCTCTTGGGAATCATCGACCCGGCATGGTGTCGATAAAACGCTGAAGTTCAGTCGCTCGACGCATGAGGAAAAGCGCATGCACGAGCCAGCCGGCGGCAAATATCGATATCGCCGCATAGTAGATGAACAGGCGGCGACGAAACACGCGTTTGCCTATCACGCCGGACGGCGTGGTCGTGCTCGCAACGGCTGTGCATTAAGGGGCCGTTGGCACTGCGCCGTGCTCTGGCACTTGCTGAGCAGGTGAGCGCGACGGGGTCAGATACGGCCTCCCGGGCGGTTTGGCGAGGGGAGCCAGCGGGTGACGCAGGAACGCGTCGCTCCGCGCCGACGTGTCGGAGGAAGCTCCGCTCCCCGACCAATGGACACTTCCTGCCTAAATTAGCGCTTCTGAACTTCGGGTCAACGACCCGCTTTTGGTTATCCAAGCTGATCCAGCACATCGCGAACCGCGCCCACGACTCGGCCTGAGCCTCCTCGTTGGGCCCGTCATGGACGAACTCATCATGCGGCTTCACTTCGGACCGCCGCCAGCGAATCGTTTGACGCAATCCACCGAGATCCGAGCGCGTATGAACGAAGCAGCGCCAGAGGTTGCGCCGTGACGCTTTGAAAACCGCGTCTCGCCCCGCTGCGGCGGATCGCGCCGTGTTTCCTCGAGCTCGATTCCACGGCGTCCGCATCGAACAAGGACTCCATCGAGCCGCCGGGGAGAGCATCGACGCATGTCCAAACCTTCGGCGATCGTCTTCGACATCATGCCGACAGGGCCAAACTACCCCGCCACCCACCTTACGGGCGCCGGGTCGCCCGAGGCCCAGTCATGCACGGCAGCCGCAACCCTTTTCCACATCCGCCCAACCAGCGATTGAGGGGGGGCGCCCCCTAAAATTGTTTCGTCATTTGTGTCATTAATTTTCGCAGGGGCGATCTTGAGATCCGCCAGGCGCCACCCGCCCCAACGCACTTAGACTGCAGTTGTGACGGAATCCAATTCGGGCACACCCTTGACTTGGCATGGCGTCGCCGGAGTGAGTCCCTCATGCCGGACGGATCGCTGGGTCCGACTACGCGCGCTAAGCACAGGCGCAAGATCGACGGCGATGAGCAGCGACAGTTGCACGATCGGCTCAACATGAGCCCGTGCAAGGCCCACCGGTTCGAGGGGTAGCCGACCAGTCTCACCACGCGCGGCCGGACCGCTCAGCCGCGGGAACGACGGTGCACTCTCCCGCACCCAACCGGCACGGCCTTTTAAGTGATCGACTTCACCGCGGCCGCAGCTCGGCGTTCCACGCGCCAGAACAGCGCAAACCCGGCGATCTACACGATCGCCCACCAACGAAGATGACAAAGCAGATTCGGGCTCGCGGCCTTAAATTAGGCCGGCCGTCGTAAATCCCTCGTCCCGAACCGCACGAGCCCCGTGTCCGAGCGTAGAACCCCCCCCTCGAACCCGAACGGAATCGTGTTGCCGCGCACGTCGACCAGGTGGCGGCCGTCGTCGCCGACATCGATACGCCGATCGCCGAGTTGCTGCAGCCCGTGAGCGGAGCGAAAGGTCGCGTGATGCGCGACTTTTGGAACGCAGCGCGATCATTGCGGGCGACGTCGCGTCGTAACGCAGGCGAAGACCCCAAAGCAGAGGCCCGAAACTACGATAATCACAAGACCCGACCAAATGACGTTGCATCACCGATGCCGAAGTACCGATGCAACCTCACTTGCGTACCCGGGGCCAGCAAGACCCCAGCTACGAGTCCAAAAAGAGTTCCACAGACAAAGCGAACGACCTGCTCCAGCCGCCTCGGATCCCACGCGCTTGGCATCTATCCTCTTGGGAATCATCGACCCGGCATGGAGTCGATAAGACGCTGAAGTTCA
>Ga0116125_1000542_pt1 | contig 17488 bp, 19 predicted proteins | sample June2015DPH_16_1_2_FD_89729 | JGI IMG/M metagenome (GOLD analysis project Ga0116125, IMG submission 89729) | Peatland microbial communities from SPRUCE experiment site at the Marcell Experimental Forest, Minnesota, USA - June2015DPH_16_10 | ecosystem: Environmental > Terrestrial > Soil >...
CGCATTTGGGGCAATCGGTGCTCTTGGTGGTGTCCATGATCTTCTTGCGGTCGGCTGTTTTTGCTATCTTTGCGCCTACTGCCATGTGGGTCTCCTGATGTCTCCAAGATATTTTGCGCAGCGCGATCCGCTCGTTCCTAACGCGGATGTTGTGGATGGGTGTTTCCGAAACCCGGAACTTCAACCCGGAATGCGAGTGATCCACTCGGGAAGACGGCGAAGCTGCGTCTTGAATCTCTTCCGTCGGTATTGATCTTACAGTAAGGTGGGGCCGTCTGTCTTGCGGGCCCTGAGGGGCCAGGTCAGATCGTTACGGGCTACCGGCACGGCCGGAAGCCGTTCCCTTTCAAAACCGTTTGTGAAAATTTAAGATGGGCGACCGCTGGGTGGGTCGGTGATGACGCGAGCGATTGGGCCGATACTAAAGACGATTCTGTTTACGATCTTTGTGCCGGGGACGGTGGCGGGGCTGGTTCCGTTCTGGCTGCTGGACGCGTTTCCGCGACCGGGGCCGGTGGCGTGGGTCGGCGTTGTGGTCATATTGCTGGGAGCGGCTATTTATTTTCGCTGCGCCTGGGAGTTCGCGGTGCGCGGGCTGGGGACGCCGGCTCCTATCGCTCCCACGAAATTTCTGGTTACGACCGCACTCCATCGATATGTACGCAATCCGATGTACATTGGCGTGTTCACCGTGCTGGTTGGCGAAGCCGTGACGTTTCGCTCGGCGGTACTGCTGGGGTACGCGGCATTTTTCTGTGTGCCGGTCCAGTTGTTTGTCGTGTTCTACGAAGAGCCGACGCTGCGGCGGCAGTTCGGTGAGTCGTATGAGGAATATCGGCGGTCGGTGCCGCGCTGGGTACCGAAGATTCGGTGAGCTAAGTCGCGAACAGAACGGTTCGCGCGAGCGGGCTGTGGGATGCTAGGAAGGTCCGCATCAGGGCATGCCTTCGGACATGCAGTTGCGGCATCTGCTGAAGCGATGCCCTGATACGAATCTCATCGTTCTCCTCGAATTGTGCTCCTAGAGAGTGCAGCGGCCGTTGACCGCCATCGCTCGCCCTGCTACCGTCGTATGTTTGCCTTCCGGCGTGCGCCCGGTCCTGTGTGCGGCAGACTTATTCCCCTGGATTACATCGCCGGAGTTGGGGACTGTTTCATAAGGAGATATTCATGCCTGCCATTAAATTTCGCGGTGTTGATTTCATTCAGTACGATTCGCTGCTGACGGACGAGGAACGGCTGGTGCGCGACTCCACGCGGCAGTTCATTGAAGACAATCTCATCCCGATCATCGAGGAGTGCAACCGTGCCGGACGGTTTCCGCGCGAACTGGTCAAGCCCATGGCCGAGATGGGATTCTTCGGCGCGTCGCTGAAGGGCTACGGCTGCGCCGGGATGGGCAATGTGGAGTACGGGCTGATGACGCAGGAACTGGAGCGCGGCGACTCTGGCGTGCGCAGTTTTGTGAGCGTGCAGTCGGGGCTTTGCATGTATCCGATTTACGAATTTGGAAGCGAAGAGCAGAAGGAGACCTGGCTGCCGCCCATGCAGAAGGGCGAGAAGCTAGGATGCTTCGGGCTGACTGAGCCGGACTTCGGGTCGAACCCGGGGGGCATGCGCACGCGGGCGAAGAAGGTCGGCAACGAATATGTGATTAACGGCGAGAAGATGTGGATCACGTCCGGGACGATCGCCGACGTGGCGATTATCTGGGCGAAGGTCGAGAACGAGAATGACAGGATTCGCGGCTTCCTGGTTGAGACCGACCGGCCGGGATTTAAGGCGGACGACATTCACGGCAAGTGGTCACTGCGGGCGTCGGTGACGTCGGGGCTGTCGTTGCAGGATGTGCACATTCCGCAGGCGAATCTGCTGCCGAAGTCGGGCGGGCTGAAATCTCCGCTGATGTGTTTGAATCAGGCGCGCTACGGCATTGCTTGGGGAGCGCTGGGGGCGGCTATGTCGTGCTATGACTGCGCACTGCAGTATTCGCTGCTGCGCAAGCAGTGGCGCGATCAGCCCATTGCTTCGCATCAACTGGTGCAGGACAAGCTCACGTGGATGATCAGCGAGATCACCAAGGCGCAATTGCTGGTGCTCCAGGTGGGGCGACTGAAAGATGCGGGCAAGGTGGAGCATCAACACATTTCGATGGCGAAGCGGAACAACGTGTGGATGGCTCTGGAGTGTGCGCGGCTGTCGCGCGACATTCTGGGTGCGAATGGCGTGGCGGATGATTATCCGATCATGCGGCACATGATGAATCTGGAGTCAGTGAAGACCTACGAAGGCACGCATGACGTGCACTCGCTGATTATCGGGCAGAGCGTTACGGGGATTGACGCGTTCTAAAAGGCTTCGCGGAAAATTGCGGGGAGGGCCGACAATTGGAAGCCCCTTGCCCGCCCGGAGTGCTTCGTTTAGGGCCTCTCCACATCCGACTACTGATTCGCATTCTTCGCCAGAGCTTCGCGTAGCAGCATCTTGATATAGGTCTGGTAGCCCAAACCTTTTTGAGCAGCCAGCCGTCGCGCCGTTTCCAGGTCTTCTTTCGGAATGCGCAGCGTTACTGGCTGCGAGGGCTTCGTTCCACGGAGCAGGTTGGCCAGGGTCAGCGGCTGCTTCTGCTTCACGCGCTGCCGGATTTCTGACTCGATTTCGGAACGATGTGCGTCCCACCACGCCGCTTCCTTAGCCTCATTGGAAAACTTCGGAATGACCACTTGCTTCATTTTTGCTTTTGCCATGTTTATTTTTAGCCCCATTGTTCGAGGTATAGAGCCGCCGTCTCTTTGTCCGCCGCCCAGCCTGTGATTGGGCGAATCGCCTCTTGGCGAACTGCAAACACAATGTTCAGGATCCGGCCGGTACGAGTCGCACCGACAGCGATCCAGCGCTGCTCGTTCCCTTCCATTTGGTATTCCACTAGAATGTGATTCCCGGTTAGAACGTCTTCTGCGTCGAAGCAACTGATGCCATGTTTCGCAAGATGAGTTTCGTTCTGCCCGTCCCAATCGAACTCGCGGTGCTCACCCACTCTGCACATTGTACATTAAATGTACATACGTTGTGCAGTCCTTGTAAGTCGCTGTCCGGCCGGGTTTTGCTGACTGCGGGATAGCGGCGTTTCCGATGACTCCAGAGAAGAAGCGACGGGTAGCAACTGCGGTGGGATTTCTTTCGGGGGTTCTGGCCTGTATGGATGCGCTGCGGGACGGGAGAATTTTCTGGCCTCCGGATGTGGTGTGGGAGGGGTTGCGAGGCCCGCAGCGGCTGGAACTGGGTGCGGGGATCGCGCTGATGGTGGTCACGCTGGTGACTTCGGTGGTGCGGGGACGGGTGAGGCCGGAGCGGTAACGCTGCGGGCTTAAAGCCTGCCGGACTGTGCCAGGCGGACAGCCGAAGGCGGCTGTCCCCACATGTTCAGCCTGTTCACTGCATTAGTATCGCTGCGCTCATCGTCAATTCATCCGTACAACTCTTCCAGCAACTCGTAGGCGCGGCGCAGATGGGGTACGACGATGCTGCCTCCGACGACCAGCGCTACGTTGAGAGACTCTTCCTGCTCGGCGCGGGTCACGCCCAGGCGGTGGGACTGGATCGCGTGGTAGACGATGCAGTCGTCGCAGCGCAGGACGGTCGAGGCCACGAGCCCCATCAACTCTTTCGTCCTGGCGGGGAGAGTGCCCTCCAGATAGGTGTTGTGATCGATGTTGTAGAAGCGCTTGACCAGAAAGTTGCCGGCCTTGTCGACGTTGGCGTTGAGGCGGGCGCGGGATTCTGAGGAAGCGGCGTGCGATCTCGCTTTTGTCGGCCACCTGTTTCTTGGTGAGAAGATAGGCCGGTTCTTTGCGTTCGGGGCGCTCTGGCACTGGGCGGTCCGAAGTCACCGAAGGGTCGCTGGTGGTTGTGCTCATGGGCAGAATGTTAGCAGAGAGTCCCATGCCCGAAAACTACTCTTGGAGCTGCGCTCAGAACTATGCTCGACCAAGCGGAAAAGCGGCCGGGCTGCGCCCGGCGGACAGCCGGGGGCGGCTGTCCCCACATAATTCATCGCATACATTACGAAGCGGGCTTGTCGCGGGGGGGTTCGATCGCTAGGAATTCTTCGGCGAAGCGGGGGGCGTAGGCTTCGAGCAACGCCGGTATCCGATGTGGATTGGGCGAGCGCAGCACCAGACCGGCGTGGTGGTGCTTTTTGATGCGCAGGTACACTTCGGGGTCGTTGTAGGCCGAAGTGTCGGGGTCGTCCTGGCGAGCGAGGGAGAGGATCACGCCGGCGTATTCTTCGCGCACGGGCGGCAGGTGGTAGCTGCCGTCTCCGCCGGCGATTTCGACGCGGGCCCACTCGCGCCAGAGATTGAGTCCGGTTGCGGCTTCGACCATTTCGTTGATGTAGGCTCCGCCGACCCGAGCCGCGCACTCCAGAAAATAAAATTCACCGTCGGCGTGGGAGTGGATGAACTCGGCGTGCGCGACTCCTCGCACCAGGCCGAGCGCGGCGATCAGGTCGCGGTTGATGGAGCGCAGGGCGGAGTCGTCCGCGCTTTCGCGAGGAACTGTGAACGTAGTGAAGATTCCGCCACCTTGAGCGACGTTCATGGGAGGCTTGCCGTACCGGCTGACGTTGGAAAAAACGACTTCACTCTCAGACACCACGGAGTCGACGTGGTAAACGTCGCCGGGGAGAAACTTTTCCAGCAGAAAGGAAGACTGCTGGTCGCCGAGTTGTTCGAGCAGGGGCCACAGTTCGGCGGCGGCGTGGATTTTCTTGATGCCGATGGCCGAGGCTTCCTGGCGCGGCTTGAGCACCCAGGGGCCGGGCACGTGATCGAGATAGTAGCGAATGTCGGCATGGTTGACGACGGGCACGAAATCGGGAACGCGGACGTCGCGATCGAGAGCGCGCATGCGCATGGCCAGCTTGTCGCGGAAATAGCGCATGGTGGTGAGGCCCATGCCGGGGATGCGCAGATGTTCGCGCAGAGTGGCGGCAGTTTCCATGTCGTATTCGTCGAGGGCGACGATGCGGTCGATTTTGCGGGAGCGTGCCAGGTGGGTTACGGCCTGCACGGTGTCAGCTAGGGCGATCTGCTCTGGCAGGTAGAAAGTGTCATCGAGACTTTCACGCGGCCAATCGGCGTCGCGCAATTTTTCCGCGGTCAGCAGAATTACGTGGCAGCCCTGGCGCTTGCACTCGCGCATGAATTCCTGCCCTTTTTCGTAGGTCGTGATGCAGAGGAAAGTCAGCGGGCGCGGGTCAGGCATGGGGTCGGTTCCGGATCGTCATCAGATCGGCAATCGTCAATTCCGGATCAGGGATAGGAGAATACCACGGCGAACATGAGCGCGTGTACAGGGGAATGCGCGAACAAAATCGATACTGTGCATCGCATCTTTCCATTCTCGGCGGGATTGCGATATAGTCTCAACCCGGCGTGGAACGGCCGCGTCATCATCATCTCGCATCATCGGCGCAGGGGAGACACCGGCATTCTTATGGGTACAACTCGTTCAGAAGGCAAGGCCCGCATCTTTGGGGAAAACATTGAGAGCGACCTGGCGTCGCGATTTCTGCGCGTCGTGGAAGTGGCCGCGATCGAATCGGCGCGGACCATGGGACAAGGGGAGCGCAAGCTCAGCGATCAGGTGGCGACCGAGGCTATGCGAAGAACGATGGACACGATTCCGATGCGCGGGACCATCGTGATCGGCGAGGGTGAGCGCGACGAGGCGCCCATGCTCTACATCGGCGAGAAAGTTGGCGCCGAGTTCCCTGACGGCATGGAAGTCCCGGAGGTCGATATTGCCGTCGATCCGCTGGAAGGGACGAATCTGTGCGCCACGGGCGCGCCGGGGTCGATTACGGTGCTCGCGGCTTCAGAGCGCGGAGGGTTGCTGAACGCGCCGGACTGCTACATGGAAAAAATTGTGGTGGGGCCGTCGTGCAAGGATGCGGTCGATCTGGATGCATCTGTTGCCGATAATCTGAAGAACATTGCGAAGCGGCTGGATCGCGATGTGGAAGACTTGGTGGTAATCGTGCTCGACCGGCCGCGTCACGAAAAGCTGATTGCCGACATTCGCGCAGCCGGGGCGCGGATCCGGCTGATTGGCGATGGCGACCTTTCGGCAGGTATTGCGGCGGCTGTGATCGGCACGGGCGTACACGCAGTCATGGGCTCGGGCGGTGCGCCGGAAGGCGTGATCACGGCTGCGGCGATTCGCTGCCTGAACGGATATATGCTGGGGCGCCTGGTGGTAAAGCCCGATCAGGAAGAGCGGCTGGCGCGCATGGGAATCAAAGACAAGAATCGCGTCTACGAGGCGGAAGACCTGGCGCCCGGCAAGCAATTGATTTTTGCGGCAACCGGCGTCACTGATGGGGCGCTGCTCAAGGGAGTACGCTTCTTCGGCGAAGGCACGCGAACGTCTTCGGTGATCATGACGCTGCGCACGAGCAAGGTGCGATTTGTGGAGAGCATTCATCTGGAGAAGGGGCCGGATGTGAAGGTAAGATTCTCGTAGCTGGGTCTTCGCTGATCATGGATCATTGGTCGTGGAACATCGAACAATGATCGCCGCGTTGTCCGGTCCGAGAGTGCCTTGATTGAATTCTGGATAGGACTACTGAATGAATCTCTTGCGGGTTGGTCTCGCGGCGCTGGGCGCGTTCGCGGCGTACTTTGTGGTAGGTGGGCTCACCTTTGGCCTAATTCCGTCACTGAAGTCTGAGTTTCTAAAATATCCTGCTGTGTACCGGACGCAGGAAGGGCAGATGAGCCACATGCCGGTCGGAATGGTGGCCATGTTCCTGGCGATCGTTGCTCTCGGGTCGATTTACGCGATGCTCTACCAGAGCGGTTACGGCGTAGCCGATGGGGCGAGTTTCGGGGCGCTGATCGGAGTTTTTGCGGTTGGGTCGTTTGTAGTTCATAACTATGTCAACCTGAACATCGGGCTGAAACTCACCGTCCAACAAGGCGTGGCCTACTTTGTGGAGTGGGTGGTTGTCGGCATTGTAATCAGCCTCATCTACAAGCCGGCCCATTAACCGTTCGGCATGCCGTCAACACGGTTGTTTATGAAGGAATCAACAGGCTCTGGTAGTAGGGTGTTTTATGCCTAGAAGAGTTCTAACGGATGGAGAGATTGCCGTGCTCGCGATCATCGAGCAGGGATATGGACCGCACAACTGCGCGGAAAAAGTGTGCTTCTCGGCGACCAACGAAGCCGTGATCTTCGTCAAATTATCGAACGGCATGAATACGCTGCTGGCGAACCTTTCGGACCTGGCCGCACGGCGCGCCAATGGCACCATTGCGAGCGATGACGAATTGAAGACGAAGTGGCTGCGGCTGAAAAAATGACTTTCCTGCGATGGAGACGACGGACCGATCCTTCCCAGTAAGATCCTTCCTAGAAAAAGTTGCGCGTGCGTGACTCCTCACTGAACACTCGAGCTCAATATCCGCGAAATTGCTACCGGGCATCTTCCTTGCGAAAACTAACAGGCTTTCATATAATCTAGATGATTCATCTAGGTGGATAGGAGTCGTTTCGATGCGAACCATCGGTTTATTTGAAGCCAAGCAGAAGCTCTCAGAACTGGTCGAGCGTGCCAGCGAAGGGGAGCAGATCGGGATTACGCGCAGGGGAAAGCTGGAAGCTTTTCTGGTTCCAGCCCGAAATGACGTGAGTGTGAAAGAAGCGTTTGCCAACATCGACCGCATCCGTATGCGAGCGAAGCGATTACCCAAGGGCATGACCATAAAAGATCTGATCGAAGAAGGCCGCCGGTGAAGCGATTTGTTCTGGACGCTTCGGTAACCCTGGCCTGGTTCATTGATCGCCCTATGGCGCCTTATGCGGCGCTCGTGAAGCAGCGACTGCTCGGTGGCGACCGGGCGGTGGTACCGGCTCTCTGGCAGCTTGAGGTTGCGAATGGATTTGTGGTTGCAGAAAGACGGGGCATTCTGAAGCCGTCCGACACAGCGGAGATCCTTCAGAACTTTGAGCTCGTGCTCGCGGAGCGCATCGAAAACAGCGAGGGATCGATCTCGATGCGGCGTGTCATCGTTACTGCCCGAGAGCTTCGACTTACGGCGTACGACGCGGAGTATCTCGACCTGGCGAGAAACCAGCGGCTGCCGCTCGCTACCCTTGATCGAGGCCTGGAAGAAGCGGCAGTGCAGGCCGGAGTTCCGTTGTTCGGCTAACCTAATGCTTCAACCCGCTACTTCAACCCATCAATTCAATTCACTTACTTCAGGTACTCCGAATCCTTTTTCAGATCCTCCGGGATGGGCGGGAAGGGCGGCCAATCCTGCGAGTAACCTTTGAGCAGAGGAGTTGCAGTCTCGGCGCGCAGCGTGCCATCGTGCACGGCAAACTTGTGGGGATGTCCAGCGGAGTAGCCTTCCCACAGGCACACGCCGGCGTAGGCTCCATCTTTGCGCAGGACGTAGTAGGTCATATCCATGTAGCGAAGTTTGGTCATGTCGCCGTTGTAGTTGCGCACGATGCGTTTGAGAGCGTCCATGCCGGCTTCCTGCGGAGACATGCCGTGACGCATGTTCTCGACGATGGTGTGAGCGCCGGCGACTTTGATGTTTTCTTCTCCGGAGCCGGTCGCTCCGGCTGAGCCCACATCCTGATCGGTATAGCAGCCGGCTCCGATAATGGGCGAATCGCCGCAACGGCCGGGGAGTTTGAAGGCCAGGCCGCTGGTGGTGGTGATGCCCGACATTTCTCCTTTTTCGTTCAACGCCGAGCAGTGGATGGTGCCGGTGGGCGGAAACAGTACGCGACGGATGGCCGCCATTTGAAACTCGGGTTCGATGTCGAGATCAGCGGCGCGCTGCTGCAGCTGCTGAATGCGGTCCTGCCAGAGAGCAGCCTGCCGTTTGGAGTCAGGCGCGGGCGGATGCCAGTGCGGATCGGCGATGCCCGGTCCCCACCAGTCGCGATCGGAATTGAATTCTTTCCATAGCAGCCAGATTTTTCGCGAGCGGTCTGTCAGCAGGTTCTCGCGCGGAAAGCCCATGGCCACGGCAAATCTTTCGGCGCCCTCGCCGACCAGCATGACGTGGCCGGTGTGCTCCATCACAGCCTTCGAAACCATCGAGACGTTCTTGATGTTGCGCACGCCGCCCACCGAACCGGCGCGGCGCGTGGGTCCGTGCATGCAGCAGGCATCGAGTTCGACCACGCCTTCTTCGTTGGGCAAACCGCCCAGGCCGACGGAATCGTCGTTGGGATCGTCTTCCGGGCCTTTCACCACGCGGATACCGGCGTCGAGCGTGTCGCCACCAGCCTTGAGGAAGGCGTAGGCGGCCTCCACATAGGCGTGGCCGTTGTGGGCGCAGATGATGATCGGGCGCTTGGGAGAGTCGGCTGGCGGGGCCGGGACGCGGCTGTTCTCGGCGAGCGCTGCGGGATTTGCGGCGTGTGCTCCTGCGCCAGAAGCAAGGGCTCCCAGCACGGACGTCTTCACAAAATCACGGCGCGAGAATGTCACGGGTCCTCCCGGGTGGATGTTCGCTTACGACCACAAACTTTGCAGGCGAAGCGGGAAGCATATCACGGGCAGTCGAGCTGCGCTCGACCCTTCGGCTTCGCTCAGGGCAAGCTGGCCGGGGCGGCCGTCCCCACATAAACCTGTGGCTTATTATCGGCTGGCGAAGCGGCGGAGGCGGCCGGGATAGGCGGCGCCGGCGCGGCCTAGCTGATCGGCTACGGTGGCGTGAAGCGGCTCCATTTTTTCCGAGCGATAGCGCAGCAGCGCGGCGATGCTGCCTACTTTGTCGAATTCCGCATCATCTTCATCCCTAACATAGAAGGTTTCAATGTCGCGAGAAATCACCTGCGGAAGAATGGCCTCACCCACGTCGACAATTTCATGCGTCGCCCGGCCACAAACCGGACAGAAGCTGACGAGATGGGCATCGAGGTGTCCACAGCCGGAACATTCGACGGCGTGCGCCTGCAGATTTTCTGCCAGCAGCAGAGTCTGCACTTCTCCCAGTTCGAGTGAACGCAACACACGGCGCAGGCCAGTCACGCCGCGTCCGTTGGCACGGGCCTCGCCGAGTGCCTGGCTGACCAGCTCGCGGCGGCGGTCGGCCTGCCAGCGCTCGACAATCTGCTGCGCTTGCGTGCGCAGTTCGTCGCGGGTCACGTGGCCCAGGTCGGCATGGAAGCGGCCGATGAGCGCCTGGCTCACCTTGGAGTGCAGTTGCGGTTCGAGCAAGGAGCGGTGAGCGTCCTGGCAGGCGAGAATCCATTTCTCGAACACACCTTTTTCCAGCAACTCTTTCACTGATTCGGCCACGTTCTTGAAGTGGTGGCGAGCCTCGTCGTCCACGCGGCGCTGGGCGTGACCGCCGTCGTAGCCGGCATAACCATCGCTGCGGCCTCTGCGAGGCAGGGGATGGAACAGATCTTTACGTTCAGTGAGCTCGCCCAGGCGAAGATCGAAGATGCGGGCTCGGTGACGGTCGACCAGCACCACGCCCAGCAGCGGGGACGCGCCCAGCAGGTGAGCCAGCGGCTTGAGATGGAAATGGCGGTCGACGATAAGCTGCGTGCCGGGTAACCTAGCGGGCACTTCGTATTCGCGCCAGAAGTTTTGAGCGGCGCAGGCGAACACAGTTTTGCCGTGGGTTCCGTTGCTGCGCAATTCGCCCGCCAGGCGCAGAATGCGGTCCAGGTCGGCGCGGGCGCTGTCTTTCTTTTCCTTGCCTTCTTTGGATCGGACTTCTTTGGCTCGGATTTTTTCTGCTCGGAGTTCGGGGCTTTTAGTTTCCAGACTTCGGGCGGCTTCGCGGACGAGGTCCTTAATGAGAATCGTGTCTTCCTTGTGCGCCTTGTTGCGGGGGGTAGAGGGCTGGAAATAAAAACTGAGGGCGGAGGAGTTCTCATCCTGAAATTGAGCTAGCTCCCGGAATTGTTCGCGAGTAATGGTCATGGATCTCCCCAAAGAATTGAGATTGGATCTAAGCAGCGCCGGTCGAAGCCAAGCGGCCTTGAAACTGCCTGGCCAACCCAGGCGCTTTACGCAGGTGGTCGCGTGCAGCAGAAACGAAAGCCAGTACCCGTTCGGAAGGCAGGATGGTAATGGCGGCAATTTCATCGACGCTGAAACCCTCGAGGGCGTGCAGGATGAAGCACTCGCGCGGGCCGGAGCCCAGATCGCGGAGGGCGGAGGCAATCAGGCGCAAGAGTTCATCGGAGGCCATGATCTGCTCCGGTGTAGCCACGCGGGCGTCGGCGATCACGGTGGCGCCGGTGATGGATTCGTCGGGCTGGTGAAATTGCAGTTCAGACTCGTCGCTGGCTTTCACGTTGCGCGGGCGGGCCGAGTCTTCCAAAGGCATAGCGTTGCCGTTGCTCTCGTCAGTGCGCGAGAGTTCGTCCAGAGCTCGCAGCGCCAGCCGGTAGAGCCAGGGCTCAAGCGCCAGGCGTTCGGGTTTTTCCTGACTGTCGCCGAGGGCAGCAGCAATGGTTTCGTCAATCACTTCTTCTTTCGTGATGCTATCGGCTGCGATTAAATCCTGGGCTTCGCGAAAATAGATTTCGCGTTCGACGAAGCGCTCGAGGCGGGCCAGGTTCACGTTCACATAGGAGCGTACATCGTCCGCGGAAATGATGGGCGGGAAGACGGCGGCCAGGGTTTGTTCGAACGGGACCTGGCGCACCGGGGCAGCGGGCCGGGCACTGTCACCACGCTTGCCGCGTTGCCACTTGTGCGATGAGCGCAGGATTTCCTTGTGCTTGTTGAGCTGCTGGAGAAGATCTTCAAAGGCGATCTTCACCGCGGCGGCAGCGGTTGGGGCCGAAGCCTGCACCGCCATTTGGCCCGACGGCAAACGCAGGTTCAGCGAAACGCTGGTACCCTCGCGGGCAGAGATTTCCTCGACGGTGCCCTTCAGGTGAATGAGTTCGGGACGAAACACATGCAGACGTCTTTGCAGTTTTTCGATCTGGTGTTGGATGTCTTTTTCGAGGGCGGGAATTCTATGAAGACGATAACTGAAGTGAACGTTCATTAGCGCCTCGGCCTTGCTAACGAAGTGCTCAACCAAGTTGCTTTCTAAGCTGATTGTACACCCGGCGGAAAGGTGGCAATCGGAGAATTGAATGGCTAGCAATTAAGGTGATCGCCTTTGGGAATCCGTTGCATAAAAAACAGTCTGCGGGGCGGTTTGCAGGCGCCAGAGCCGGCACGATATGATCCGGGTCCTATGACCTGGGCCAAATTTCTGCTGTTGGCAGTACTCTCCGCCGTGGCCAGTGCACAAACTGTGTCTTCGATTGAATTGGAAAGCGCTTATTCGGACGCGCACGCGTTCTATCTTGATTTGCACCAGAACCCTGAACTTTCGTCGCATGAAACGCAAACCGCGGCAAAACTGGCGGCGCGCTGGCGCAGTTCCGGATATGACGTGACCGAACACGTGGGGGGGACCGGGGTGGTTGCCATCCTGAAGAATGGGCCTGGCCCAATCATCATGCTGCGCACGGAACTCGATGCGCTGCCGGTGGAAGAACAAACCGGGCTGGCTTACGCGAGCCAGGTACGCACGAAAGATGATGCCGGGCACGACGTTCCCGTGATGCACGCGTGCGGGCATGATCTGCACATGGCGGCGATTCTGGGCACGGCCGAGATGATGGCGCGCAGCAAAGATACCTGGCATGGAACGCTCATACTGGTTGGCCAACCGGCGGAGGAAACGATTGCGGGCGCCAGCGCGATGATCCAGGACGGCTTGTTCACGCGGTTTCCCAAGCCCGACGTCGCAGTGGCATTGCACGTCGGCAACGCGCTGTCCGCGGGGGCGGCCGCGATTACTCCCGGGGTTTACAACACGAATTCAGATTCCGTGCGCATCACGATTTACGGCAAGGGTGGGCATGGGGCCATGCCGCAGACCGCGATTGATCCGATCGTGATCGAGGCGCGGACCATTCTGGCGTTGCAGACGATTGTTTCCCGCGAAGTCAAACCAGGAGAAATGGCGGTGGTGACGGTCGGCTACATTCAGGCGGGGACCAAGAACAACATTATCCCCGACCATGCCGAAATGGGGCTGACGATTCGAACCCGCAAGGATGATGTGCGGAAGCAGATTCTTGCCGCTATCACGCGCATCGCCAAGGCAGAAGCCGCGGCGGCCGGCGCGCCGCGCGAACCGTTGGTCGAACGCTACGAAGGCACGGACCTGGTCTACAACAATCCAGCACTGTCGGAGCGGCTCAGAGCGCCGCTGGAGACTGCGTTGGGAAAAGATAAAGTTGTGACTGCCGAGCCGATCACGCCGTCGGAAGACTTTTCTTATTTCGTCGAGCAGGGGGTTCCCGGTTTTTATTTCAGTTTGGGCGGAGCTGATCCGGAGAAGTTTGCGCAGGCCAAGGCGAATGGGACTGAGCTTCCGTCAAATCATTCGCCGTTTTTCGCTCCGGATCTGGATCCCGCGCTGCATGCTGGGATTGTCGCGGAAGTTGCGGTGCTGCGGAACTTGCTGAACACGGCGCCAGAGGAACTGCGGAAGTTAACGGCGGGTTCTTCTCACTAAACCCCTCTTTCAAGCCTTGTCATCCTGAGGAAAGCGGAGGACCTATGCGGTTTGCCTGCAAGTTGCAGAGGTCCTTCGCTTGCCGGCGTTCGCTTCGCTTCCGCCTTGCTGCGCTCAGGATGACAAGCAGACCTTCGATGTGATGGCGGGGGCGCAGCTACACCGCGACTGTGACCGAGGTCTCAGTTCGCGTGACGGGACGGTAGAGGGTGTCGCGCTCGATGGGTTCGCGGCCAGCGGCTCGGATCAGGCGTTCCAGCTCTTCGCGGCGCATGCCTTGCGGGGTGGTCGCTCCGGCATCGTGGTAAATTTTTTCTTCGATGACGGTGCCGTCCATGTCGTCTGCGCCGAAACGCAGCGAGATTTGCGCCATCTTCGATGTGACCATCTGCCAGTAGGATTTGATGTGCGGGAAATTGTCGAGCACCAGGCGGCTGATGGCGATCTGCCTCATGTCGAGCATGCCGGTGGTTTTCGGCAGGTGCTGCAGCGCGGTGTTTTCAGGATGGAAGGCCAGCGGGATGAACGTCTGGAATCCGCCGGTTTCATCTTGTAAGGTGCGGAGCTTGAGCAAGTGGTCGACGCGGTCTTCGTCATTTTCGACGTGGCCGTAGAGCATGGTTGCGTTCGACTTTAGTCCGATCTGGTGAGCCAGTTTAGCGGTTTCGAGCCACTCGCCGCCGTCAATCTTGTGGTCGCAGATGATGTGGCGCACGCGGTCGGCAAAAATTTCGGCGCCGCCGCCAGGCAGTGAGTCAACGCCCGAGGCTTTCAGTTGCACCAGTGTCTCGCGGATCGAAAGCTTGGCCCGCTTCGAGAGATACGCTACCTCGACCATGGTGAAGGCCTTGAGATGCACTTGCGGAAAGCGCTGCTTCAGTCCCGAGCAGAGATCGAGGAAGTATTGAAACGGCAGGTCGGGATGCAGTCCGCCGACGATGTGGAATTCGGTGACGGCTTCGGTGTATCCGGAAGCTGCGGTTTCGAAAGCCTCTTCGAGCGCCATGGTGTAGGCGCCGGGCGTATCTTTCTTGCGGCCGAAGGCGCACAGGCGGCACGCGGCCACGCATACGTTCGTGGGATTGATGTGGCGATTGACGTTGAAGTAGGTTTTGTCGCCGTGCATGCGCTCGCGCACGAAATTGGCCATCCAACCCACGGCGAGAATGTCACCGGCGCGGTAGAGGGCGAGGGCATCGTCGGCAGTCAGGCGCTCGCCGGCCATCACCTTGGCATGGATCGGAGTGAGGCGCGGGTCGTCCGTTTGAAAAACATGGGTCTGACCGGTGTGGGGCGGGAAAGCGTGCGTGTGAACGGCGTCCGATGAGCGTGTGGCAGACATCCTTTTGATGATATCGCACGGCGACGCTGTCTGCCATCGGGAAGGCGATACGGCCTGGAGGTTAGGATCTAATGCGTAACCACCACCCGATCCTGAATCTGCGAGTATTCATCTTCAGACAATACACGCCGCGTCACCAGTTGATGCGTGTTCGCATAGGGTCGCTGCGCGATAATCCGGGCTGCCCGTTGTGCACTGATGCCCGGCAGGGCGGTCAGGTCATCCTTCGATGCTTTGTTCAGGTCTACCGATCCCTTGCTGCTCAGTCCTTCTCTGACGCCTTCGGCCATCGCCTTGGTGTCGCGTTTTAGTTCGGACGTAGCTTCGGCGGTCTTCTCGCGGAGCTGGTCGGGAGATTGATTCGGGGCGCAGGCGGCGCAGGCGGCAAGCATTGAGCCGAGCAGAACGAGATGGACGAGTCGGTCGGACATGTCTCTCGGATGCCGTCGAGGTATTTGCGGTTGGCGCGGAGCGTAGATTTTAGTTCTCGACGGCCACTTCCGGGCTTGGACCTGCATCCTAATAAGCGATGGCTAATATCTGCGCGACTTCGACTTCAGGACAAGCTGAAAGAGAGAGTCTATGAAGAGCATTCTTACGGCTCCAGCATTCATGGCAAGACTTATGTGGGCAACGACGTGCACAACACTGTTCGCGACGCTGATGAGCGGAACCGCGCTGGCGCAAAGCGCGCCCCCGTCATCGACGGATCCAGCCCGGTCGCAGGCGCCCTCTCCGACGGGAGCGGTTGCGAATCAGACAGGCCAGCCGCTCAGAATCGCACCCGGCACCGTGATTCCTGTCGAGTTGACCAAAACCATCGACGCGAAGAAGGCCAAGGCCGGCGACGAGGTGTTGGCCAAAGTCTCCAAGGACTTGAAGACCGCCAGCGGCGAGATAATCGTTCCCAAGGATACGAAGGTGGTAGGACACGTAACCGAAGCGCAGGCGCGGAACAAGGACCAAAAAGAATCCGAGGTTGGCATTGCGTTCGACCACGCTGTGACCAAGAGCGGCAACGTGCAGTTGCCGATGTCGATTCAGGCGATCATCGTCGCTTCAAGCAATCCTTCCGACAACGGGGGTGGCGGATATGGCCAGACCGGACCCGCTACAGCGACATCGCCGATGAGCAACCGCAACGCCCCCATGGAAGGGCTGCCCCGTCCGCCGTCGCCGAGTGCGGTTCCGACCGGCGAGAACAACCCGCTCCCGCCGATTACCAGCAGCACCCACGGTGTGATTGGAATGCCCGACGTGAAACTCGAGGAGACGACTCCGAACGCAACTCGGGGATCGGTCGTAACTTCAGAAAAAAGTAATGTGAAGCTGGAGAGCGGCACCGTAATGCTTTTGCGGGTCAACGAGTGAGCGCGCGTAACTTGCTAAGCCGATGCGGCGGCAGCCCGGGACTTCACAGGTTCTTCCTGCGTCTCGGCGGACATGAGGCGATTCCAGAACAGGATGGATGGCGCGACGGTCGCGATGGTCGTTGCCCAGGGAACGAGCGGCGAAACCCAGAAGACGCTGGTCGCGAAGCTTAGAAGAGCCATCCAGAGCAAAGTCACGAACGTACCGAACAGGAAAGCCGTGCGGCGCACGCTGCTGCCGAACGGCAGCGAATAAGTGCACATTGACTGCACCATGAGCGCAAAGGGGAAGGCGACGACCAGATCGACGAAATAGTGCTCGCCCGTGCCCAGTGTGGCCATTACGGTAAGAATCAGGAACAGCATAGCAATCGCGCGTATCCCGCGCGCCAGGCCCTTCGAGTTCCACCACACGAGCAATACCCAGGCGGTATGCAACGACGGCATGGCGTTGCGCACCCCGCTGCGCAGGATGGGCACTACGTTCATGCGCATGACGTCGGCAATGGCCGGCGGATGAAAGGGATACGACGCTCCAAAGAGAGCTCTTGGTCCGATTGCCGGCAGCATGTTGTAGAACAGCACTCCCACCGGCCCAGTGACCAGAAACGCCAGCATGACCGCAAAGGCCGCTTCCCTTCTTTGGCGCAGTTGCGCCGCGTAGACCAGGGCTAGCGGCAGAGGTAGCGCGATATAGATGACGAGACAGACGAACCGTACCCAAAGGTGCGTCCAGAAAAACTGCCCCATCAGGAAACTGAACTGCACCCGCAGACTGCTATCGAAGGAGTACAGGAAGAGGTCGAACGTTTTCGGATGAAGCTTCTCTGTGATGTCGAGCAGCGTGCTCGCCATGTATTCCGAACCAACGAAAAGAACCGCGGGCAGAAATCCATAGAGCAGGAGCTTGCGCTCATCGCCTTCCGCCCAGATGGTATGCGCGCCCAGCACCCCGAGAGCGGCCAGGCCGACGAATGAAAAACCGGCCATGAAGATGGGCTTAAAATTCATCACCCGGTAGTCGAGCACCGCGAGAACGAGCGCGCCGGTGACAACTAACAGCAAATCGAACCAGGACCGGCGCAGCATTGCCAAAATAATCAGGGCGCTGGCCAGGGCGAGCGACAGAAACGCCGAGGTCATCGCGTCGAGGTAGAACTCGCGATTGAGAGAAAGCGCGAGGATTACGGCAAAGA
>Ga0116125_1000548_pt1 | contig 17397 bp, 14 predicted proteins | sample June2015DPH_16_1_2_FD_89729 | JGI IMG/M metagenome (GOLD analysis project Ga0116125, IMG submission 89729) | Peatland microbial communities from SPRUCE experiment site at the Marcell Experimental Forest, Minnesota, USA - June2015DPH_16_10 | ecosystem: Environmental > Terrestrial > Soil >...
CCCCGAAATATTGTCCGTTCGAAAGTCTGGCGATCACGTTCTCGGCGCCGTTTTCCTCTCGGACGACCGCAAACTCTCCTTCGTGAATGAAATAGGCGCAGTCACCTTCTTCACCTTGGCGAAAAACCACTTCGCCCGGCTCAATTTCCTCAATCACAAACAGGCTGTGCCGTCTGAGGAACCGATAGGTCGCCACTCCCAGCGTAGCTAGCACCGCCAGCATCGCCAGAACCGGCCCGATCGTAGAAAACAGGAACAACGTTCCGCCGGTGGTGTTCCTGAGGAATTCCAGCGCGAGGATAAAGATGATCAATGCTAGCAGCTGAGCACTGATAAGCAGCATTCGCGTGCCAGCGGAGTTTAGCTTGAACGGTTTGATTTCAGTATCTTTAGTCATGGCTTGGAATTTTGCGCCAGGATGTGCGCTGGGTTGGAATCAGCATGACACTGCATGCAAGTCGCCTGCCCGGAAAATAACGCGTCCTTATAGTCCTCATGCGAAGCGAGCCACTTGGCCGATCCTGCGTGGCATTTCAGACAATCGTTGTTCGGATACGGATGGCGCAGTTTAATCGGCAGATGGAACGTTCGAGTATAGTACTTGTATACATCGTTGAGCCCTTCTTTTTTTGCTTCCACTGTGCCGAACAGGCCGTAGGAAGTATGGCAGCTGTAGCATTGATCGTCTGGAATGTAGCGGTTCTTGAAGTGAAGCGCAGCAAGACTATCGCTTTTGGGATTCTTCATATCGTCCACGAATACCTTCATCGTGACATGGCACGAAGCGCAGAATTCCACGCGTTCGGCCCGTTCGAAGACCAGAATTGTTCCCACCCCGGTTATGAGCAGCGGGAAGGCAACCGCGCCCGCGATGAGCAAGCCCCAGGATACCGGCCCCACCGCCGCACCGCGGTATTTCAGCAGGCTGTAGGTTACAATGCCGACCCCCAGGATCGCCAGCGTCACCAGCACGCGCGCCCCCACCTGTTCTACCGGATCCTGCTGGAAACGAGCTGCTTCCTGCTGGGCGGCTGTGGCAAAAGGAAAGAGGACCAAACCAACCGACAGCAGCGCACCGAGCCTTCCGGCTGCGGAGGATCGTCTGCTTGTTTCGCTTGTCCCGCAACTTCTACTCATTTGCCATCCTCCAATTATTTGAGTGTTTGCGCATGGCATTCTCCACATGTATCTGCATACGTGTGGCAAGTAAAGCAGCTCCGTTCGTTCAGCATCGCCAGTTGCGCGTGACCGCCCGCTTTGAATTGCGCGAGCGGCATGTGGCTGGCCGGCGTCTGATTATGGCATCGGCTGCAAAATTCGGTTACGTGGCAAGTGGCGCAGGTCGTTCGATCCAATGCCGCGTATTTGCCGTGCACGTCATCCTTCCAGCGGGCCGTGTGCGAGACGGGCATCATGACCTCATGGCAGCCCAGGCATTGCTGCTGGCCGACCGCAGATGGTGCCACATTCATATGGCAAACGAAACAGGCAGCGCCCGGCTTGGAGGCGGCGTCGGCGTGATGCATCCGGAATCCCTCGGTGTGTGACGCCGGCTTAACAATGGCGGAATGAATCTCCGGCATAGGCCCGGATTGCTCGTCGTTGTGGCACACCTTGCAATTGGACATACGGAAGTTCGCCGCGAGGCTCTTCGACAAATCATGGCAGTTCACGCAATCCACCATTTTCGGCAGCGTGGCGTCGCCCAAGCTTGTGCTGGAGGTGATTCCGTAGTGGCAGGTGGTGCAATCGAGGTGATACCCCTGCCTGTCCTTGAAATGCACAGCGTGGGAAAACTTTATGTGCTCGTACTTTCCTGAAACAGCGTAGGAGGCGAGCGCGCGGTGAATCGTCGCGGCGCTGGGATTTTCAATTTCTTCCGGACGATGGCATCCTCGGCAATCCGCCGTTGTGGATTTTTCGCTCAACAGAGGTTTCATGCCAGTTTTGGAATGGCAACTGGCGCAAACTGTGTGATTCCCAAATGTCGCGAAAGCGCCGTCGTCCTGAAAGTGATGGCAGAAGGTGCAATCCGCGCGGAATCCGGTGCGGGCATCCACTCGTTCGTGCGGATCAATGTGCTTCGCATGTGAAAAATCGAAAACAATTGGCTGCCGGTCTTTAAAGCGTGGATAGGGCAGCAGGTCTTCACTGCTGCTCGGCGGAAAGACCGAATGGCACTGAACACAGATTTTCTTCTTGATGTCCTTATTAAAATCGTCATCGTGGCAGGGCGTGCATTGATCGTGCCCCGGACGTTGCAATACCATCGAGCCCTTCTTTTCCGGCACGTGGCAGGCATCGCAATCAAGGCCGGCCTGCTTAATATGGAAATCGTGCAGATAAAATGGGGCGTCAGCGGATTGGGTGGGCGCCTTCGTGGGCGCAGGCGTTTGCGTTGGTGACGCTGCTTGATTTTTTGTCGGCGATCCTGCTTGATTCGCCGCCACGGCCGCCGTCAGGCACACACCGGCAACGAACGCGCCAGCCAAAAGGTTCCGCATGGCTCCCATTCAATAGCTCCACAGTATGCCGAAACGGAATGTCTGGCTGTTCTGAATGGCCGGTCGAAACACTGGGAAGTCCGAATCCAAACCGTAGTCGAAAAAGCAGCGCGACTTGGGATTCAGGACGAAGGACGCATTTGCCAATACGCCCTTGTCGCGGGCATCGCTGATGGTGGCGAACAGGTCGCGGAAGTTTAATTGCCTGTAGTAGCCGCCTGCCCTCAGGTGCAGGCGCCCGTCCATGAAAGTGCGCCCGATTTCCACACTGACGTCCTGAGTCTGCGTTGCACCGGTCGTGGCCAAGTCGTCGAAAGGGGTCGGCGTCACAGGCGTCGTCGGAATCTCGGAATTTTGAATGTGATATCCGGCGAAGAGGTCGATTTTGTTCCAAGGAAAAATCTGCGCATTGGCACGATAATCCTGAAAGGACCGGTCAAACGGCCCGGTATTGGTTGAGCTCGTCAGCGCTCGCACCCAGACGCTGCCCCCCAGGCGCAGCTTGGAGTTGATCGCGCGCGAAGCATCAATCGTAAATTGTGTGTACGGCTGCAGAGGCATCAGGTTCAGACGCGTGAGCGTATTGAACGTATCCTGGTCGTGCACGGGGTATGTGTAATCGAAGAAGTAGTCTTTGTCCGAAAGCTTGGCGGCAAAACCGGCGCGCAGCGACGTCTTGCCATCGCTCGGATTCCACATCACATCAGCGCTGAAATCCGTCGGCGAGCTTCCCACCATGCGATAGCTGGCACCGAATAACCAGGAGCCGCCGATTGTCTGGCGGTAACGAAAAAGATTGGTGCCCTGGACGTAATACAGCGTGTCGTATTCGAAAGTGGCGTTTTCAGTCAATCGGAACAGGAAGTTCCCGCCGCCAATGGCCCGCTCCCGCGGATCCGACCAGAACGTAAACCGCCGTCCTCCAAACAGCGTCCAGGAGAATTTCCGACGGTTCATCGAGAACGAAGCGCCGTCCATTTGCGCCAGCTCAGCTCCATACACATCCTGCCGGCCTAGTCGTAAGCTGGTTCCAGAGAACAGGCCGTCCGTGGGTCTCCCGTTGATCTCAATAAAACCGGTTAGTAGTTCCAGGCGGCGATTGGAGCCGGTGGTATTGAGAATGTCCAGCTGCGGCGACGCGTTCGTCACATGCGTCAAATCCTGTCCGTAAGCAAATGAAAAACTGGAGTTGACGCGGTCGGATAACCAGCCGCGCGTGCCCCAGTTTAAGAAGTCGTACATCAGGTTCGTACTGGATTGGAAAGCCTGCGGATAAGGAATTCCCGCGGGATTAAATACGGTCGTGGGGGGAGCGTTGATCACACCCGTGGCGGTCGGAAGTCCACTGAAATAAGTCTGCGTGTGAAGGTACTCGGTGCGCGTATTCATGTAGAAATGATTCAGAAAGTCGCCCGCCGGAGTGGGTTCGGAACGAATTTGCGCGGCAGTCAGCGCCGCGTCCGGTGTGTTCTGTGGAATCGTGTTCTGCAGCAGGTTATCCCAGGCGGCGCCGATATTTTCAGCAGCGCGATTTTCCGCCTGGTCATCCGTGAGACTGGCGCACGGCAGCGCCTTCGCTCCCGCCAAGAAGTACAGCATGGCGAGACCGGTCGCGCACCGCCGCGATGTTGCTCGAAACCGACTTGACACTCGAACCCCTCACTGCCGTTTAGCCTGTTAAGAGCCTACTTCTTCACCGCCAGGGTGTGAATTTGGTTTTGTGCCAGCGCGATGCGCCACGGATAGTCGTCGCTGTGCCACTGCGTCGCCTGCAGGTACGCTTGCAGCTCGCTCGCCGCCAGACTATTCTGCCCTGTCGCTTCGTAAACCTGCGCCAGCTCCCAATGCACTTTTGAGTTGTTCGCCGTATCTGCCGTGAGCGCGGTGAATTGCGGCGTCACCGGAGAAAGCGCCAGTTCCGCCTGGAACGCGGCCACGGCGTTGGCATATGCTTGAGACTGAGTCGTTGGATCGGTGGCATTCTGCGCTTCGATCACATAAGTTTCTGCGATTAACGTGTTCACTCCCAACCGTTGCGGGTCAATTTGCAGCACTTCCTGGAATAGCTCGATCGCGCTGCTGGGATTCGTTTCCCGTTGCAAATATCCGAGGCGCAGACGCACCGTAAACATGCACGGAGCGGGAGTCAGTGAGGTTGGAACGTTCCCGTTCACCAGAGTCGCCGCCGTAACGATCTGGCAGGTTCCGTTCTGGAGGCTATTCATGGAAAGCGAGGTTTGGTAGTCGGTAGTCGCGTCGGGAACGTCGTCCATATCATCCTGGTAATGCATTCCGCGCTGCAGGTACTCCCAGGCATTCGACGGCGTGGTAATGTTCAGCAAATTCCAGTCAATCTTGCCTTCGAAATAAAATGGATTTGGTTTCGGATAATTGGGATTGCTGCTCTGAAACTCTCCCGGAGTGTAACCGCCACTCTGTGCGAAGACCGAGACCAGCAGCACGGCAAGCCCAACCACGACCAAGATTGGAATTCGGTAAGGTAGTTTCATGGCGTCAAGTTCACCGTAAAATCGTCCGCGGCGATACCTTTTACATTCTTCAAGTACGTGTCAATCCGCGCCTCATCCATCAAATTCAGGCTGTGTCCCGTTGGCCCGCTCGCACCCGTCACTCCAGCAATGAATCTCATGAAGAGCGGTGGAAAATGCTCGAAATTAATTTGCGCATGAACGTGGAGGGGCCCCTGTACCGTCACGCCGATCGCTTGCAGTTGCTGCGTCGTGGGGAGCTGGATTTCGTAATTGTAGGTTCGCGGATGCAACGGCTGCAATGAACGGAAATTATCCACGGTGTTTGCCAGCGCCGCCTGGAACGTTTCTTCGAAGTGTACGCCTTGCGCCAAGACGGGCTTCCCCGTAGCAGCATCAATGCGTCCTATCGCTTGGCCGGGAAGGAAGATATGAGTCAACTCGTTCCGGAAAAGTACCAGTCCTTCCTGCGCCCCCTCAAATAGACGCGCGTCCGGTCCATCATCCGGACCCGCTTCAAACACCACGTTGTTGCCGCCATTGGTCCCGGTCCCGCTGGTGTAGGTCGCGGTAAATGAGCCGGGGTCAACGATTGCGTGCAGATGCTCGAGGTCTTCGTCGTCCAGATTGCCATCAGGTGCCGGCTCGCCGGTATTCGGATGCGGTTTGTCTACCACATAACCGGACTGGTAAAGCAGGAATCCGTTGGCATCGGTCACGTTCAACTGGACGTACACCGTGCGTTCTTGCGAGAACCCCGCCGGCAGCCGGTGCCCGGTCAACGACACTGCCTCCAAGCGTACTGTGAAGGTCTGACCCAGCTGCGCTGTTGTGTCCGTCTTGCCCAGACTGATTCGCGCCGCTGCCATCATCAGGTCCTGCCGCCGTGTCGCCAGTCCGTTTGGCACGCCGTGCGTGTCGATCCCCATCCCATAGGGATCCGGGTAGTTGGGGCCCAGCCGCGCGCTCAATTCAGTGGGTGACATCAGTGGTACATCCACCCCCGTGAAGTAGTGCTCCACCACTTGCCGTTGCTGCAGCGGAGCATTGTCGGCCGTTGCAACTCCTGGCACAGCTGCGTAATCGGTGGCGAACACTCCCGGCGTCGGGCTCGTCACCGTCATGTCTCCGACCTGGTAGGTGGAAGTGCCGGCGTAGGGGAACAGCGACATATGGCAGTCCTGACAGCGCACCAGGTGGCCGAACGGATTATTCGTGCCGTTGTAAGGACCGATCTGCCACTCCGTGCTCAGATTTTCCAGGCGGAAGTAACTTACGTTTTGCCCGCCGGGATTCATGTTGTGTTCTTCAGCCGTCAGGTTCCGATTGGGAACGCGTACGTCGTGGCACGTGTTGCAAAAGCTTCCGTTGGTGAGGAACGCGATCTCGCTTGGATTGCGGTTCGCCACATGGAAATTGTTCTTGACCGCCACTGGATCCGAGAAAGGACCCGTTTTCAATATCGTTTGACTCAGCAGTAGGCTCATGTTCGCGAACCCGTCCATCTGAAAACTGCGATTCAAATCGGGGCCAGCCTCGTCGTGGCAGGAATCGCAGGTAATTCCCGCGGCGCCCAAGGACGGTTGGGCGCCCGACGGCGGATCGCCACCCGGAGCGGGCGGCAATAGCTGATTTCCGTTGGCATCGACCATCACGTAATCCCGCAACGGCCGGAACGCTTGAGGCTGAAAACATTGCTGCCCCGCGGGCGGAGCGGGATTGCATGTGCCCAGGCCTGCGAGTTGCGGAACTTCCCGGGTATTCGGGTTGTTGCCCAAGAGCTCAATGTTTGCGTTGTGGCAGGTAAAACAGAAGCCTGCTTGTACCTGCCGGGTTTCCGTCAGGACCGGCGATGTAAACATATTGGTGTTGAGTAGCGTTCCATCCGGCAGGACGATGGTGCTGTCCGAGTACACCGGCCGCAGCAGACCGCCATTCACCAGATTGCCCGCCGACTCCAGTCCGTTGAACAGCGGACTCACGTTTCGGTAGCCCGATTTCACCGCACTGTGAAGTTCGTTGTATTGGCGTTGATGGCAAGGCAAGCAGTTCTCTGGCGGCTGGAAGGTTTGCGGTAGAAAAGCAACTTGCGGCGGATTTGGCACGCTCTGAACGCTCGTGCCGCAGCCCGCTTCGACCAAACCCACGAGGGATACAACGAGACTCGTTGTCAAGATTCGGAAGCGCACGTCTCGGTCCTATCGGGGAAATATGCGCGAAAGCCTATCTCAAATTTTTATAATTTGCAAACTTTCCGTCTTTAGGACCCGCCCGGAGCGTGATGGCCATATCGGCGACTGCGTCAAGGAGCTATCGAACTCATGCTGCAACCACCGCACGGGCGGCTTGTCGTGATGGCGTGCCATTCATCGCAGATCGGAACCGAATTCGTATCCCATTAGTGCCGAAGCCTCGGCGTCCTCGCGGACTCGAGTGGTGCAAGGTCTCGGGCTTCTAGAGATTTCCCGTCTCCCAGTACTATTGCGCATCTCGGCCAACATATTAAGTGCACCGATTGGCCTCTATCTTAATGCTCCAATAGAAAAACAGACGCCAATCTGCCTCGACCAGAGTCGCCCGAACCTAGCACTCCCGTTCACGACGAAGGTGTATCTCGACTCTAGACCCGGAGTGAGGGCCGTGGGCTAGAAAGAGTGGCCCGGACGTTCGGGTATTGCGTTATCGAGAAGGCACTCAACTTACGCTTGAACAATCGGAGCGTATTCTCGCAGGCCAAAAGGTCCGAGGAGCTAGACCGGATGATGCGCTAGAGCTCCTCAACTACAAGAAGGCGTTTGAATTGGTTTCAGGTTACTTGGAGAGCGGCGAGCCGATCACTGAGGCTTTGATACGCCAGATTCACAAACGCCTGGTTCAAGGCGTGCGTGGAAACAAGGCGTCACCGGGAGAGTATCGCAAAATTCAAAATTACATCGTCAACTTGCGCACAGGAGAAAAGACATATACGCCACCGCCACCGCTCGAAGTTCCGCAGATGATGTCCGACTTTGCCTCGTGGCTGCAGAAGGACACACAAATGCATCCAGTCATTGTGGCTGGCATTGCTCAGTTTCAACTCGTTCACGTTCACCCCTTTGTTGACGGCAACGGACGCACGGCGCGTTTACTTTCTACTCTTTGCCTCTACAGAACAGGTTACGATTTCAAGCGGCTCTTCACTATCAGCGAGTATTACGACCGCGACCGGCCTGCTTATTACAAAGCACTTCAGGACGTGCGCGAGCGCGGGATGAATATGACGGGCTGGCTCGAATACTTCACAGAAGGCTTGGGTGCGCAGATGCGGGACGTTCAAATGACTGCTGAGCACGTCATGCGCAAGGATGTGATTGTGGCGAGAGCCCGGAAGGGCGGTTTGAAAGAGCGGCCCGTCGCGATTCTCGGTTATCTGCTCACCGCTGGCAAAGCGACACTGGCAGAATGCGAAGAGGAACTGAAGATGAACAGAAGAACGCCCCAGCGCGATCTCAAACTGTTGGTTGAAAAGGGCCTGGTCCGCGAGATCGGCACCGGTCCCACCGACCCCACCAAATACTACGAGCCGTTACTGTGACAAGCTGTGACAGCTTACTGTGACAAGCTGTGACAGACGACTGTGACAGCACCTGGTTGGGTGTTGGCCGCGAATGGATTCGGAAGCTGTTGGTCGATCTGAGAAGCTACGGCCAGGTGACTTGCCTCGGCAAGCGGCTTGCCGCACGTTGGCGCAGCGACACGAGTAAGGGCAGGAACTCTAAGTGAGGGTAGCTTCCGGCGATTTTGGAACACGCACTTGCGGCAGCAGCACTGTCCCCCCGGAATTTTAACGTTCTGGATGGGACACGCCGACCCGTCTATGAGCAGCCACTACGACCGCAGTCGCGAGGATGTACAGTTCCGACGGGACGTGGCGAAGGCAATGGGGCTTGGATTCCAGCTTCCCACTGCCACTCTAACGGGCGTTATTGGGCGTCAAGAAAAACAGGTCGAAGCGGAGGCGGTCACTTGCTAGTTCCGGTAAACATTGGGTGAAATTTGGTAGGGGCGGTGGGGATCGAACTAAGAGCACAGTTGAAGGCGCGTAACTTATTGATTGCATTAATCGAGATAAACGCCAGAAACCTCTAATTCGCCCAAGTGAGGTACACGGCAGGTACACCGATTCGAAAGCGGGCTGGAAGGCCGCGGCCAGTGGTGCAACTTTCCGTTTTTGACAGATAAAGCTAGCGTAGACGACCTTAATCTACTTCTGCGTTTGTGGGTGATTGCGGCTAGTAAGAAAATCCAGGATAGATGAAAGCGCCCCGAATACTTTCGGCGTCGTTCGATGAGACTCCGCAGGCGCGCACCGTATCGTACCACTGGCCAACTCCTGCCCGCGTGTTGGCCATGATGTTCTCGGCCTCTTCTTTCTGCAAGAGAAAGCGGGCGTGTTGGGAAAGAATATTTTTCGCGTTTGCGAACCGGCCTTGATCTCCGCATACCAAAGCCAAATCCCGGCGGTCCAGGCTGACTACAGGGGAAGGGGTGAGGTCATAAGCCGGCGACAGTGCCCAATCAATGTTTCTGGCGAGGAATGCGTGGTTGCGCGGATGGTCGTCAAGGTTAGAGATAAGGGCATTGAAGCAAATGCGGCGGAAGAGTTCCCGCGCGTCTTTCTCCGGCTCCGCGACGATGCGGCGCAACTCCTCGACAAGGAGCACGTACGACCATCGCTCTCGTGCGTCATTAGTTTCGTCTGAGCGCAGGACGGTGAGCCCGCTTATCATGCGGGCGCGTGTATAGCCCTCAGCATTCTTTTCACGGTCAAAACGTTTAACGAGCAGAACGTCTTGGCCCCCGACAGTCTCTATTCGGTTTTCGGATACATTGATCCCGCATTGTCGGGCAAGCCGGAGCATTGCGTACTCAACACGCGCATAGTTCCACCGGTCATCCGGCCGATTGAATTTCGCCATCCAAAGCCCTTCATTATCTTGAACGACAGCTTTTGGGCGAGCGCCGCCCATTGACGTGCCGAGTAGCATCAGTTCTTGAACTTGGGGAGCCGCGGGATCCGAAGGAATTTCGTTTTTAATTAAGGCGTCGGCGAGCCCCTGAAGTTTGGCGATGTCGAGCGTTTGATTGAATTTTCTGAGGGGAGCGGGCGGTACATAGTTAAGCCCAAATCCGAGCGCACCTGCATGGTCGTCAGGTGAGTCAAGGAGGTAGTCCATTTCTCCCAACACCGTCTTACCAGCGTGCTTTTCGATGACGCGGCGTCCCCAGTAGTCTGGACCGGCGTCGCGCAGGGCGCCGAAAACGCCCTTCAAATGCACGGTGCGGTAAGTGGTGTTGGACAGTTTCAATTCAATCGGATCGATTGCCACTGCTTCACGATTCTGGAGGTAACTTTGGCCGTATACAAAACGGCCAAGAGGTGTGCCCGATCCTGTCTGGTCCAGCACAAACTTTCCGGCGGTGATCGCCGAAACTTTGCCCGGCAGTGTGATATAGACGAAACACTCCCTGGGAGAGTTAGAACTCATTGTCAATACCTCCGCTCTTAATACGGGCGCGCTTGCCTTCTTTGGCAGCAGCTAGTGCAAGGCCTTCCTTGTCTGTTAGAGGGTCCGCGAGCCTTTCGATCGAGTCGAGCAGGTCGTATGCCCAGAGCAGTGCAGCATAGACAGCGACGCCCGTTGATGCTTTGCCGCTCTCGGCATCTCGGACGGCGCGCGGTCCGGTCCCAATTCGCTCAGCAACTTGTTGGATGGTTTGATCGCGCCGCAGCCTCGCCGAGCGAAGATTCCGGCCGACGTTCTTTAGCGCCTGTTCAACCGGGTAAGGCAGTGCTTCGTACAGCCGGTTACGCGCAACCATGTTCCCTCAAGAGCACGTTAAAGGTCGTAATGTGCTCTTGAGAGCATCGCACTTCTCTCTCTAGATTTCAAGGAAAATGCTCTTGAAAGCACATTAAGGCGGATAATGTGCTCCGCTACCGAGGCCTTCCCCTCAAAGCTCTCTTCCGTAATCCTGCGCTTGGCCTCGACCGTCCAACTTCGCCGTCTCTTAACCGAAGTGTCCACTTATCCCTCGTGGGCACTTCTTTAGTTTTAGTGCCCACGAGCACCATCACTTATCTACACACACTTCGTACAGACGGTTCAAAGCGAACGCTTACGGAGTTCTTGGTGTCGTATGATCTCGTGCGCGGAGTTAGGGGGCAGGTCAGAGGCAGCCTGTTCTTCGGCTTCGGGATCACCCGCAGGCGGTGAACTCGTGGTCGCGGGTTGAACCCCAAAAACTAGAAAAAACCAGGGGGACTTCAGAGCGCGCGGATCATTGGTTACGATCGGAAGCCCGGGGCTCATACAGCTCTATTGGAAATCGGAATTGCGGGACTTTACGAGCGTCGTCCACATCGGCTGACGAAGCACAGAAAGCTGTATGACCCAAGTGCGCTTTGCAGCGGTCGCGAACCGCTTTGAAGGATTCCCAGCTCGCTAGGTTGTCATCTAAACCGGCAGTGAGTTTTACGACGACCGCACCGTTCGGTAGCTCTGTCACCTGTTGGGCCGGAGTGCTCAGAAGCCGCTCCCTGCCAAACAAAGGGACGTAGGGCCGACCGAATACTGTGAACCAGAGGAGGTCCGGAAGACACTTCATTAGCTTCGGGGAATTGTGCTGTAAAACTGTCATACTCCATAGCACCTTCGCGAATCCCTCTCGCTGGACCCGTTGCTTCATGTAATCAACGTTGCTGCCGGGTTTTGTCGCAAGCAGCTCAAGCCGTTCGACTAGCTCATGTTGAGTAAGAATATGCGCCGCAGCATAATCTGCCTCAAAAACTGTCGCGACTTCACGTACAAAGTCTCCAAACGAATCAATATCTTCTTCCCGCTCAGTTTGAAATCGCAATAGACCAATGATCGAGTGTTTTGGTTTTGGACTAGGAACCATAAAGTGAACATTGAGCAGCACGTCCGGGTTGCGGCCCTCGGCGATGAAGCTAAAGTGTCCCCACGCCTCTAAGGCTTCGTCAAGACTATTAGCGCCAAACCGGCCACTCAGCGGTTCCGAATCGCCGAGCCTACTTGGGATATGGTTGGGAAAGTATCTTATAAAGATCTCCAGGAGCTTACGCCCTTGGAGTTTGGAGGTTAGACGATTTGGTACGAGTACCGTGCAACTCAATTCGATCATGGTATTATCCCGTCGATGCCGACCCCTAGTCCAAACTTCAGAATCATAGTAAAAGGAGGAGCGGGAGCAACTCAAGAAGACTCTCACCAGTCGTCAAACCAATCACAGTCCCTGCGGCGATGTCGGCTACCGCCACCTCTCCTCCAGTCGCCGCGACGGCGGCAGTCACGGTACCAGCGACTTCCGTAGTGGGCGACACGATAACGTATAAGGGAGGCTCGGTCTTTCACGGACGAAGAGGTACGGAGGATCATCGCCGGTACGTGCGAGCCCCTGAGCACAATTGTCGCGGTTACAGCCGTGCTCGGCCTACGCATCGGTGAGACACTCGCGCTCCGTACTTTCGACGTGGACTTTGCAAATCACGTCATTCGCGTGCGCCAAAGTGTTGATTCCGCTACTCGCACGGTCTGCGGTGTGAAATCGAAAGCAAGCAGCGCAGACCTGCCGATGTCCACAGAACTAGAGGTACGGTTGCAAACTCATCTCCAAAAGCACGATCACAAAAACGCGTAGCAGAAGTCCTATTGCTTTCCAATAGGGCCTGTGTCACCCTCTCTATGGCTATCCCATATGAGGGTCGGCATATGACTGCTGCCAAATCGGATGTTCGGCAGGGCACGCTAGCCCTGATGGTTCTGAAAACGCTGCAAACCATCGGGCCGCTGCACGGCTACGGCATTGCCCGACGTATCGAACAGACGAGCGGCAACCGTTTGGTGGTCAATTATGGAACGTTGTATCCCGCGCTTTTGAAACTGCAGCAGGATGGCTACATCTCCTCGGAGTGGGACGTCTCGGACAACAATCGCAAAGCGAAGTATTACAAGCTCACGCGCGCAGGCCACAAACAGGTTGAAAAAGAAGTCGGCGAATGGGAGCAGACCAATGCGATTCTGGCCCGGTTCCTAGCTCCCGATCAGGAAACCCAATGAGAACACTACGTGCTTGGTTCTTACGCGCGGCTGGCTTGTTCCACAAGGAGCGACGTGACCGCGAACTCGCCGACGAGATCGAGAGCAATCTCCGGATGCACATCGACGACAACGTTCGTGCCGGCATGACGCCTGCCGAAGCGCAGCGGCAAGCCATGCTCAAGTTCGGCAGTGTCGAGTCAGCCAAGGAAAGCTACCGCGATCAACGTGGCATTCCGCTGCTCGAATCGCTGTGGCAGGATGTCCGTTTTGGCCTGCGCATGTTGCGCAAATCTGCCAGTTTCACTGCCCTCGCGATTTTGACGCTTGCTCTGGGCGTGGGCGCTAATGCCACTGTCTTCAGTTGGGTCCGCACACTGTTGCTAAATCCCCTTCCTGGAGTCGTGGCTGCAAATCACGTAGTGGCTCTGGAAACCCTCGCTCCGGATGGCAGCTGGGAGCCCACCTCCTATTTAGATTTTCGCGACCTGCGGGACAACTGCAAGTCGGTGCAAGCGATGTCCGTCACAAAGCCTATGGCGCTTGCCGTTGGAGATACCGAAAGCGTCGAGCGCGTTTGGGGTGAAGCAGTTTCGGGAAACTTCTTCGAAATGCTGGGTGTCAAGCCGGCTCTCGGGCGATTCTTCTCCACCGCTGAGGTTGACCAACAGCAGAATGCACGCCCGCTTGTAATCCTCAGCCACGCCTATTGGCTCAGCCACTACCACGCCGATCCCGGCGTCATCGGCGCCTCAGTACGCATCAATCATTTTCCCTACACCATCATCGGTGTTACGCCGGAGGAATTTCACGGTTCGATGCCGGGGCTTTCCTTTGATGCGTGGGTGCCCGCAACAATGTATGGGCAATTAGCTTCCACGGGCGACAACACGCTCCTCGATCGCAAGTGGCGTACGTTCCGAGTGCTTGCACGACTCGCTCCGGGCGTTTCATTAGGAGAGGCGCGCGCCGAGGTAGTGTCGCACGCGAAAGACATGGCGCGCGACGACGCCAACACCAATGAGGGCATGAGCGCGACGCTGCTTCCGATGTGGGAATCTCATTACGGAATCCAGGGGTCTATGCTCGGTCCGCTCGGCATCCTGATGGCGGCCTGCGCCCTCGTTCTGCTGATTGTTTGCGCGAATCTCGCCAACCTGCAACTGGCTCGCGCGACTGCTCGGCAGAAGGAATTTGTTCTCCGCCTCTCGCTTGGCGCGAGTCGTTCCCGCTTGATTCGGCAGGTTCTCACCGAGTGCTCGCTCGTTGCTGTCGCCGGCTCGCTTGGTGGCATCGCGATCGCTTCTTGGCTCAAGGGAACTTTGGCATGGTTTTTGCCTCGTTCTTCTGTGCCGGCATTGGGTCACGTGCCTCTGGACATCGGCGTGCTGTTTTTTGCGATTACTTTAGCATTTGCCGTGGCACTGGTCTCCGGACTTGCGGCATCGCTGCGAGTCATCGGTAGGAATACGGATGAGATGCTCAAAACGGGCGGACGCGCTAGCTCCAGCGCTCACTCCAGCCGGTTGCGAGGCCTGTTGGCAACATCAGAGATGGCGCTCGCTGTCGTCGCGATGATTGCTGCTGGGCTGCTCTTGGAGAGTTTCCGGAATGTAAGCAAGATCAGGCCGGGATTCGACGCGCAACAAGTCGTCGTCGCTCAGCTCGATTTGTCAGCTGCCAGCTATGACGCGCAACAGGCGAACGCATTCTACCAGCGCTTGCAGCAAGAGCTTGAACGCCAGCCCGGCGTCACCGCCGTAAGCTACGCCGATTACGTTCCTCTCAGTCTTTCAGGCGGTTCGTGGGAAAAACTGGAAATTCGTGGCTATGTTCCCACGCCCAGCGAAGATATGGACATCTATCGCAGCCTGATATCCCCCGGATATTTCAACCTGATGAAAATTCCCATTTTCGAGGGGCGTGACTTCCGATCGAGCGACGACATGAATGCGCCGCCAGTCATGATCGTCAATCAGGAATTTGTGCGTCGTTTCATCGGAACTGGGACTGCCGTCGGCCGACAGGTGCATGGTTGGGGAAGCTGGTTCACGATTATCGGAGTCGCCGCGGACAGCAAGGTTTTCCGCCTGAATGAATCTCCCGCCCCGTATTTCTACGTTCCGATGCGCCAGATCTACAGGCCGGAGATGGGGCTGGCATTTTTCGTTCACACCTCGGCTTCCAACGATAGCGCCCTTTCCACGTTGCAGCGTGAAGCGCGCGCCGCCGCCCCGACAATTCCGGTCTTCGACGTCATGTCTCTGAGTGACGAAATCTCCGTCTCGCTTTTTACGCAGAGAATCTCCGCCGGTCTTGTAAGCGTTTTAGCCGGCGTGGCCCTGTCATTGGCCGCGCTCGGCCTCTTCGGAGTCATGACGTACTCCGTGGCCCAGAGGACAAACGAAATCGGCATTCGCATTGCTCTTGGCGCGCAGCGCAAACATGTTTTTGCCATGGTGCTCGGCCAAGGAACTCGCGTCGCTCTGCTCGGAATCACCATCGGGACGCTCGCCGCGTGGGCTGTGACGCGCCTCATGATCGGCGCACTCTACGGCGTGAAGCCCGGAGACCCCGGCACTTTTTGCGCCGTTTCGCTGCTCTTGCTCGCTATCGCGCTTCTCGCCTGCTACGTGCCAGCGCGCCGCGCCATGCGCGTTGACCCAATGGTGGCGCTGAAATATGAATGATTTCCCCGGGGTTTGCTGCGCTGCGCCTCGGTATGCACGTACACCTGTGGGAGTCTCGTCGAAAATTATCCTCAGTCCATGCGGCCAAGTCCGGGTACGTCGCGTTACCGGACAAGTGCCTCAAACTAATCACCTGACATTGTTCCGTCCGGTTGTCACCCGTGCCGCCGAGGAAAACACAGAAACCGGATCATCAGACGAATCTGCCCCTTTTTGCCCCCGCGTGTTTTTGCTAAGTGCCTACCGGCCAGAAGGATGGTTGGTAGGGGCGGTGGGGATCGAAAATTCTACTATACTACCAAAGCCCCACAAACAGCGGCGTTGCAACCGCTCCTACCAGACAATCACTACAAACACTACAAAAACGCAAGGCGTTCAGTCCACTTCCGGATCGTGGCGAAATAATCCACCTGGGTGCGGGTTATTTCAGTGCGACGCCCAAGAAAATCTATTTGTACATTTAATTGGGACAACCCCAATTGAGGCCGCTAGTCCGGCCAATCAAAATAACGGCTCCAGATTACTCGGCTTAGCAGTCGTTACAGCCGGTGTTAGCCACGTTGGAAATACCCGTCACCGCCGAAGTCTAAAGGCCCACGCGAGGGGAGTCAAAGACAACTGGGGTTAGCGTATGGGCGCGCGAAAAAGGGACCACCCCCTGCGCCTTCCGTTTCGACAAATGCTGCGAGGCTGCCACACGTGCGGTAGAGCGCAATGGGAATTTCATTTTTTATTGCGGGGCAATTTCAGCGACGACGCACCGCCTTTCAGGCCGATTGACGAGTGTCGTACGCTGGACGTCCCACTCCAACACTCTGGGGACGATTGATAAATACGAGTCATTCCAATCCATGATCTCTAGCGCGGACATTAAATGCGTCTCGATTCCCAGGCATCGGCAGCATCATTCCCCGCATCAGGTGATTTTCTAAGTTTCGAGCATAGTATCGCTGGAGGACGTCTAGCATGCGGTGAGCGTACAAGAGGAGTCCGGAACCCGCAGTTGAATAGATTCTCAACTGGCCACCATCGGCTAAATATACTTGCGATTCTTGACCGTCAGCATCGATTAGGAAATGCGCAATGCCATTCCGCAATTCTGTCGTCCGACCGAAAAGATCGTTGGCGGTGTGAATCCCCACTAGAAACTCAGGTCGGAATCCGAGTCGCAGTAACTCCTCCCCGTCCACAGCGGGCTCTGGAGGCAGTCGCTCTTGCACTCCGAACTCTGCCGCCTTTTCACGCAAGAATCTTCGAATCCTTCCAATTCCCTCATAGACCTTCCACGCACACAGCAGGCGGTAAAACGGACTACTAGACGTGATCGCCTCTCGGTACAACGCGTCATAAGGTGCGAAAATAGGTCGTTGCAGTATCCCTCCCAACGGTCCGAAGCGCACTCCCGCGCGGCAAGTCAAGATCAGTTCGTAGGCTAGAACACTGCCGTCAGCCGGTGAGAGAAGTTCCAGGCGCTGCACCGTAAGAGGCATCGGACTATTTCGCGCAAATGCATCAAGCAAAGCATTTATGGGCTGGCGGGCTTGACCTGCCCGAGTTTTTGTGCCACGGCGAATGAGAGAGTTTACATTACAACCTCATCCGACAAGGGTGCAAA
>Ga0116125_1000549_pt1 | contig 17324 bp, 18 predicted proteins | sample June2015DPH_16_1_2_FD_89729 | JGI IMG/M metagenome (GOLD analysis project Ga0116125, IMG submission 89729) | Peatland microbial communities from SPRUCE experiment site at the Marcell Experimental Forest, Minnesota, USA - June2015DPH_16_10 | ecosystem: Environmental > Terrestrial > Soil >...
GTCATTTTCGAGGTTCGGGCCCCGGCAGCGACTCCCGAACAGCTAAGCGCGCTGCGAGCCAAGACCGAGCAGTATTGCGTGGTGATGCAGACCCTGGAGCATCCTCCGAAAATCGAGAACCGGTGGAAGCAGTAATGCCCGGAATCAGTTCGTAATCCGTTAGTTTCCGAGAGAGGTGAGTTCTATGAATCGGCGAACTCTTCTGCTTCTTATTTTGCTGTCTGTGGCGCTCGCAGCCTCATCCGCGAAAGACAATGGCGTGCCGCAACTGCAACCCCGCCCCGCGGAACCTGCGACCACGGCGCCGAGCCCGGTCAAGCAAATCTTCCTCGACGTGCAGGTTACCGACAAATACGGCACGCAGGTTCGCGGCTTGCAAAAGCAAGACTTCACCTTGCTCGACGACAAAGAGCCGCATGACATCCTCTCTTTTGAGGCCGTGGATACTTCGGCTAGCGGCGATCCGGGCATCGAAGTCGTGCTGGTCATCGACGCGATTAACGCCGGTTTCAATGCGGTCGCCAACGAGCGGGATCAGGTCAAGAAGTTTCTGCTGCAGAATGGTGGCAAGCTGCCCGTGCCCATGTCACTCATGGTTTTTTCGGACAAGGGCGTGGAGGCTCAAAAAGATTCCACTCGCGACGGCAACGCGCTGGCCACGCAATACGAGCAATACCAAACCGGCCTGCGCACCATCAATCGCTCGCAGGGCTTTTACGGAGCGGAGGAGCGCTTCGACAAGTCGCTCAAGACGATTCATTCGCTGACGGCATACGAGGCTACGCGCCCCGGAAGAAAGCTGGTGATCTGGATCAGTCCGGGGTGGCCTTTGCTCTCGACCCCACGACTTCATCTTTCCAATAAAGACCAAGAGCATTTTTTCGCCATGATCGTGGCCGCCTCCGCCGAACTTAGGCAGGCGCGGGTCACGCTGTATGTGGTCGACCCGCTCGGCCTGGCCGATTTCAGAACAGCAAGATACTTCGAGGAGTTTGTGAAAGGAGTAAAGTCGCCGGGGTATGCGCTCCCGGGCGACCTGGGCTTGCAGGTGCTGGCCGTGCAGACTGGAGGCTTGGTCCTTGATACGACCAACGACCTCACGACCTCAATGGCAACTTGCGCCGCCGACGCGACTTCTTATTACGTTTTATCCTTCACCCCGAAGCGCGCCGATCAGGCGAACGAATATCACTCGGTAAAGATCAACCTCGACAAGGCTGGACTCACCGCGCGCACTCGGACCGGGTATTACAACCAGCCGTGACGCGGGGCACAGTCTCGGGTTGCGCAAAGTCAAAATCCCACCCCTTCGGCTTCGCTCAGAGCAGGCTCTAGTCGCAAAGGCCGCGACTAGAGTGGGGCGCCCTCTAGTTTTCTTCCGATTGAATCGGCCACTGAACTTAGTGGAATGGCGTCACGATTTCCAGTCCGTCGATCTCGCGCGTGGGTTGCCATTTTTTGGCTAGTGCCTCAATCTGATTTTCCTCTGGCGGCGTCATCCTGGCGTAGCCGCGCTTCCGGCAAAGTGGAGGATCTGCCATGGGCATGCTTCTGCGTGCGCGGAGTGCGCGGAGATCCCGCACCCGGCGGAACTGCGCCGGGTTTCGGGATGACGCCCATCACGAAGCAAAAAGCTTGACCGGGGTGGGGCACGCTCAGTCGGAGTAAAATCACCCCAGTGCCTGGTGAAACCGCACCTCCGAGCCAAGCCCCGCCACCGAGCGAGAACCCTTGGGCCAAGAAGGTTGGCCCGGTGGGGACGATTGCGCTGCTGCTGGCCAAGGGCAAATTTCTGCTGACGGCGCTGTTCAAGCTGAAATTTCTTTTGAGCTTTGCCGCTTTCATCGGACTTTATTGGGCGGCCTTCGGGATGAAGTTCGGCATCGGCTTTGCGGTGCTGATTCTGCTGCACGAGATGGGACACTTCGTCGATATCAAGCGCCGCGGCCTGCCCGCCGAGATGCCGGTGTTTCTGCCCGGGCTGGGAGCTTACGTGCGCTGGCAGGCGCTGGGCGTGCCGCTCGAGACCCGAGCCGCGATCAGCCTTGCCGGCCCGCTGGCGGGTTTTCTGGTGTCGGTTGCCTGCGCCGCGCTGTGGTGGCAAACGGGAGATCCGCTGTGGGCGGCGCTGGCGCGTGTGGGCGCAGTGCTGAATCTGCTGAACCTGATTCCGATCTGGGTCCTCGATGGCGGGCAGGCGGTGTTGGCCTTAAGCAAAGTGGAGCGCATCGTTTTGCTGGTCGCCAGCCTTGCGCTCTGGCTGCTGCTGGGCCAGAACATGTTCTTTCTGGTGGCGGTAGCCGCGGGATATCAAGCTTTTTTCGGCGGAGATTATCCGGCGCATCCGAGCGTTGGGATCACGGTTTACTTCATCGCGGTGCTGACCGCGCTGGGGTTAATGGTCCAGGTGTTGCCGGCGCATGCCCTGGGGGCGCGCTAGCGCGCTTCACTTCGGCGTCAACCTAACCCGCAGAGTGGTGCCGAGCACGCGCGTGGCGACAGCGCCTCCGCTGGGATTGCGCTGAAGATAGTAAATATCCAGAAAGAGGCGGCGATTCAGGCGGGCGCCGCCGTCGGCCTGAAAACGATACTGATTCCAGCTTTGATTGGTGAGATTGAAGAGGATTTCGTCGTCCGCGAAAGCGTGCCATTGATCGTGCAGGCCGAACGGCCAATCCACGAGAAAGCGATTGCGATAACGCACCGGAGCCGTGGGATATCCGATGAGCTTTTCGAAGCGATTGCGATCCGTCATCGAGACTTGCCTCACGTGGAATGCCGGTCAACGCGACCCAAGGAAGATGCACTTCGTCCGAACGCTGCGGCAGGTCGGCGAAGAGATAGCCGCCGGTTAACAGCAGGTTCCCGCGCAGCGGGAAGTCAACCAGAATTCCGGTGGCCGCCAGTTGTGGATTCGGCAGGCGGGTGTCGGTGCGCGCCAGGAGCGGTACCAGGAACTCGACGCGCGGCCAGGCCGCGCTGATATCGACTTCATTCCACTGCTGAAAATCTTGCGCGGCCGCCGGCGCGCTCAAGAGCAGTAGGCCAAGAAGCGGAATCAGGGCTCGCATCGGACGATTTGAACTGACGGTCGAGAGACGGGCGTCGTTCTCATGCCTTCGCCATCTCGAAGACGATTCCGAGGGCTTGTTGCGCCTTCGCCTGGCGCAGATCGCCCGCCAGTTCGCCCGCCAGGGTCATCACCGAAACCGCATTCGCTCCGGCTTTCGTCAGGCGGAGCAGGGCCGCCTGCTCGGTGCGTTCGCTAATGCCTCCGCAGGCATCGAGCACGATATAGACTTGGTAGCCTTGATCGGAAGCGGTGAGCGCCGCAAGCTGCACCGCCAGCTCGGTAGCCACTCCGGAGATGAGCAGGGTTTTGCGTCCCGTGGCTTTGATCGCCGAAACAATTTCGCCATTCAGGAAAGAATCGCAGGTGGTGCGGTGATGAGTGGGCAACGGGCCGAGAGCTTGAGCAATCTCTGGAAGCACTTTCGCGGGGCTTCCGTCTTCGCCCTGAATGCCGGAGACGACGGCGGGGATTTCGAAAATCTTCGCCAACCGGGCGAGACCGTGAACTCCTGTTTTGAGGCGGGAAAGAGGATTGGTTCGCGTGAGCTCGACGATGCCGGCCTGCAGGTCGGCGAAAAGGATGACGCAGTCCTGGGGATTGATGGTTGACTTCGACGATGCCATGAAATATTCCCTTTCTTTTTGCGTTACAGGTTCGTGCGTTATGGTTTCTTAAGCGCAGTGACGGCGAGCGAGGCCACCCGTTGCTGCACGCGTGCGGTGATGAAGCTGGTTTCTTCGCTGAGGATGCGGAAGGAAAAAGTCGTCTCGCGCGCGAGCATGATGGCGCCCGCGATCATGGCGAACACACCGACGGTCCCACACAGAAACGCCAAAGCAAAGCTGAACCAGAGTGCTGGCGACGAAGCCCGCAACCGCGGTATAGAAGCAGGTCAGGGCTCGAACGATGAGCATAGTGCGGGTTTCTCCGGCCTCGAGTTGGCGAATGCGCAGGCGCAGTTCGGCTTCTTCCAGGGCCGAACCTCTTTCCACCGCATCGGATAAGGCATGCATGCGATCGATGGCGCGGCCGTAGCGATTGCCGGTGCCGAAAAGCAACACGCACGAGGCGTTGGTGAGAACCGCGGGCGCCGAGATGAAGGTCAGTATGGCGAATGGGTTAGTGGGAAAATCCAATGTCAAGACTCCTGGCGCCGCGGCGCATCGTAGAATGTCTCAGCGAACTTTTGGCGGCGACTGTTCGAAGATAGCCCCAGCGCCTGGGGTTGGGGAAGAACGCACAATTTTGTAAGTCGGAGCAAGCGGATGAAGGATCACTTTGGATGTCCGGTGCAGGCAACCTTGAACGTGCTGGCGGGAAAATGGAAGGTCTTGATCGTCTGGCATCTGTCGTTCGGCTCGCGCCGCTTCGCGGAGATCCGCGATTTGCTGCCGGGAGTCAGTGAGAAGGTGTTGACGGCGCAATTGCGCGAGCTGGAGCGCGATAAAGTGATCAGCCGCCAGGTCACCGAGACGGTGCCGCCGCGAGTCGATTATGCGCTGAGCGGCGCGGGCGCGGAACTCGTGCCCATTATGGAAGCAATGTGTGGCTGGGGAACGAAGCACCTCGGCGTGGCTCCTACCTTGCCTCGGGCAGAACCGTTTCAACTCCCAGAACGGCACGCGGAATAAAACTCTTTTATGCGGCGCATCAGCTTTTTCGATTGGCGAGGGTGCTCGGCTCAGGGTATTCTTCCCGGTTGAAACCCAGCCCATCGATTGCCGGTACTATTAGCACTTAGCAATTGGCAATTGGCAATTAGCCAAACCGGCTAAGTGCCAACCGCCAATTGCTCAATACTATTCTAGTGGATCATCAATTTAGGAGACTAAAACTACATCCATGCCCAACGAACTGCGCAATTTCCTGGCTCTTACCTACGACGAACTGGAAGAACTGAATCTGAACGCGAAGGAGCAGCGCAGGAAGCGGGTTGCCATCCATAAGATTCAAGAGGAGCGGCTGAAGTACTTGACCGACGAGAAGCGGATCAAGGCGGTCACGGTGATGTTCAGCGATCTCGAAGGCCGGCTGCACATGCTGGATTACGATAAGAAATTTCTCATCAAGAGCTGGGACAACCTGACCTTCGACGGCTCGTCGATTCGCGGCTTCACGGCGCAGCGCGAGAGCGATCTGCGGCTCGGCATCGACTGGGCGGCTTTTTATTGGGGCCCCTCCGATGTCTTCGGCTCGGGCAAGGTGCTGGTATTTGGCGAGGTCATTGACAAGGGGGGAACTTCCTACAACGCCGACATTCGCGGCGTGCTCAAGGGCTATGCCGCCGACTTGCACAAGAAAAAAGGTTACACGCTGAACGCGGCCAACGAGATCGAAGGATTTTTATTCAAAGGGCCGGACGCCGAGCGGCACTACCACGAAACGGGATCGAAGTTCGAATACGTCAACACGGGCGGTTACTATCACTCGCTGCCGGGCGATCCGCTGCGCACGTTTATCGATACCACGGCGGAAGTGCAGCGCGCCATGGGATTCCAGAACGAGAAGGATCATCCTGAAGTCGCGCCTTCGCAATTTGAAATCAATTATGGTTACGGAGAGGTGGTGGCGGCGGCGGACCAGATTCAACTCTACAAGCTGATCTGCCGGCAGGTGGCGACCAACATGGGGCTGACGGCTTCGTTTTTGCCGAAGCCGGTGGTGGGCGTCAACGGCAGTGGCATGCATACCAACGTTTCCATCAGCGAAGAGGGCAAGAATCTTTTCTGGGACGCCAAGGGCGAAGAAAAGTTGAGCAAGATGGGCTGGGCTTTTGTGGACCGCATCCTGACCCACGGCAACGATATCTGCCTGCTGCTGAATGCCAGCGTGAACGCCTATCGGCGGCTCGATCCGCACTTTGAAGCGCCGAACCAGATCAAGGCTTCGGCGGTGGATCGTGGCTCCATGATTCGCATTCCCATCGGCAACGAGAAGAGCATGCGGGTCGAGGTGCGGTCGGTTTCTCCCGACGCGAATCCTTATCTGGTGATGTATTCGATCTTCAAGAGCGGACTCGACGGCGAGACCTCGAAGATCAAGAACCTGCGCCAGGCCGAGCGCTACTTGCCGGATAATATTTACGACGCGCTGGCCGACTTCCGCAAGTCGGAGTGGACCACGGAGATTCTAGGCGAAGACGTGAAGGGCCGTTATGCCGACTTGAAGCAGGCGGCGGCGGACCGCTGCCCGCGCTCATTGGGAACTTTCGTGAAGGCTCCGGAGGTGCAGTTCCATCACGAGGTTTACAACCAGTTCCTGTGGAATATGTTTTAGAACTTTGTTTGCCGTTTTCAACCGCCAAACGCCCTGACCGGAAGGCTGGGGCGTTTCCGTTTTAGGCCTTAGTGCAAAGGCTAAATGCAGCGATCCTCCCCCATGCTTCGAATATCAACCGCACCACGTCGGATCTCACCGTCACCTCGTTTCTTTTCGGGGTCCGTTATTCCCGGCGCCACGGAAAGCGCCGGTTGCCCTTCGCTCAACTCCTGCTCGGCGGCGCTCACGCCAACGGAGGGCTAACTCCCGCAGCTTCGGGCTTGGCGGGATCGGAAAACTTTTTCGCCTTGGCCGTGGGAGGCGGCATGGATATCCTCCTGACCCGCAACCTCGGCTTGCGCCGGTTTCCGACCGATTACTACCTGACCCGATTCTCCAACGGGAGCAACGATCATCCGATCGCAGCCAGCGCCGGCGCCTCCCTGGGAGGTCGCGCCGTAGATGTTGCCATCGCTCCCTACCAGCAATTGGCCTGCGCGATAAAGGCCATCGTTGCAGTAGAGCCCCGAGGAGCAGAACTCATGCACGACCTGGAAGGCGGAGCCGTGTTTGTTGGTCTTGGTTGACCCGAAATAATACCCCGTAGCCGAGGAGCCCCGCGTCTGCCCTCAGATGAGCCCGCCTTCGATGGTCACGCCCTAAAGCTTGCCGTCGGGACCTTCGATGAGTGAGGCCGGGAGTGAACTGTTGGCGAAGTTCTTCTTGGGACCCGGAGTGAAAGTGTGCAGCAAGCTGAATTTGCCTGCGGGCGTGGGCGAGAATACAGTGCCTCCGAAGAAAAAATTCCTTCTCGATTGCCGACAAAACAGGCTCGATCGCCGCTTTCAGGCTTGGCCGCTGTTAGTTCGCGGGTCCGGCGAACAGCAGCAGATTGCCATCCGGATCTTTGACGACGAAATTCCTGGCGCCCCAAGGCTGCTTTTTCAGCCTCTGGTGGAAGGCGACACCGGCGGATTGAAACTCAAGAAACAGCAGCTTGATCTCGTCCGCCGTAGCGACGGTCAGAGATGCCGACAACAGTTCCTCCCGCTCGCGGAGCGTCGACTCGATTACCGGCGGCTCGACGCACTTTAGCTCGACGCATCTTAGATTGAGGCGGGCGGCGTCGCGTCCCACTTGGGCGTAGTAGGGAGGCTTGCCGTAACTGAACACGATCGTAAAGCCTAACTTCTCGAAAAATTCGCACGATCTCTCGATATCGGTGACAAGGAGTTGCGGCTCGGCGGCGACAATCGTCGCTTTTGCCTTGGGGGGCGGCGATTTCGCCTTTTTCGGCGTGGTCGAAAGTCCAGCTTTCAGGGCTTTCCAACTCTCGCAGCCTTGCTCTTTGGCTACTAATTCTTGCGCGTCGGCGAGCCTGAAGGTAGCGGCAAGAATCGCGGAGTCGGTCATGTTCAGGAAGCGCGGTAAATGACGGCGGATTTGTGCGGCGACGGGATAGTGGCGTTCGCGATGCCAGCACAAGATGAGCTTGGCTTGTTTTTTGAGGTTCTCGAGATTGGGCATGCAGGCCTCCACGATGAGATCGTAGGTGGGCATTGCCCTTTGGCGTGGTGCCGTTGCATCCTACATGCGCCACTTGCAGTATCGGCGACGCCGTCAGCAGTTGTCAATTGAGAAGAACGTCGCGTGAGAAGAACGCCGCGCTAATACCGCTTCTACACACGGGTCTGAGCGAAAGTTCCCTGGGAGCGGATACGCCAGGAGGCCGAGCACCTTGGGCAATCCATCTCCTATGCCCCGTTTATCGGCGTGGTCCCGCCCTGGACCGAGGACGCGCAGAAGAAGGCGAAGCCGGAAAGATGCGAAAGAAAAACAACGATGGAATTCCCATGGGCAGATCTCTTCCCCGCGACCGCGTGCGGAGAACGGATCGTCTCTTTTTTTTCTGCCCAGCGCTCTTACCTTGGCGGCAAGCCTGCGTCGAGGCTGAACTCGGTGCCGTCGGAGGGTTGTTCCCCCCGGGGAGAAAATGAAATTTAAAACGATTTCGTAGGCTCCGGTCGATCGAGTGATCCGAAAGATGGAAGCAAAGGGCAATGTCCAACAATGGTGCCGCAGAGATTGCCGTCGTAACTCCTGGATGATTTGCTTGGCGCAGGGGCGGCGAACTCTCGCGTTTATATGCCCAAGAGCGATGAGCAGGTGTCACGAAGATGCAAAATTTTGTGTTTTATTGGCGCCACGGCGGGCGCATCCCGGCACTCGCGCAGCGCGTGCTTTTCCCCGTCAAAGGAAACGACAGGGATCTCTGGGCTCGATGCCGAATGTCTTGGGCAAGTTCGGCGGCTCATAGCTGGAGTCGACCTGGAGCTTTTCGCTCACGGTTTCGTGCAAGACAGACCCCTCGGGAATAACTCGGCTCGCGCCCAACGGGATGCGCCACTTCGCCTTTTTGGCGACGGAGTCGTAGTAAGAGTGGGGAAGGAATTCGAGAATCCACCACGCCGTGGTTAAAGAGTTATGCTCCTTGGCAGCCGGGTTGGGAGTAACCGGGGGCGGAGGGGGAACCCGGCCCAAGACCCGGTCGGCCACTTCAGGATCGATGAGGAGGCCAAATTGAGTGGCCTCGCACAGCATCCACTCCAGGGCGATCTGCGAGAGTCCACTTTCCGCCGGGGCGTAGGAGCCGCCCACATCGGAGTGGACGCCGGCGAACCAGACCTGCTTGATATTCTGGCCGGGAAGTTGGCTGCCCCAAAGATTATTGCGAAAGTAGCAGCGGCGTTCGTCGATCGATACGGCATGCCGGCCATTGGCCATATCCGGATTTTGCCCGGTGTAAGGGAGCTTTAGAGGATCCCACACCCAGCCCACCGAGCTGACCGTGTCCCACACTCCCACAAAGTGCAAGGGGCAATGGCGGCAGAAGGTCGCCTTAAATCCTTCGGCCACTTGGAAGGTGTGGGTCATGCCGGCGGCATCGCGGGTTCGCTTGGCGTAGAGTCGGATGACATAGGGAATCAAGCCATCGTTGCCCGGGCACAGCAATCCGAACATGTGCAGCACGCCGCCCAGAGCCCGTGCCGTATAAGCGCCGCGGCTGAAGCCGAAAAGGTAGACATGATCTCCTTCTTCAAAGGTATTCATCAGGTAGCGGTAGGCGTCGCCGACGTTGGCCAGAAGACCGGCCCCAAAGGCCAAGCCCATCACCACCGACCAGGCACTGCTGATCTTGTTATGCGCGGTTGGGTCGCCCATGGTGCCGACTCCGGGATGGTAATAGCCGATCTGGCGGCGGCCATCGACGATGAGCGTGCTGTAGAGTTTGACGACGTTGGAGTTGTGGTCGCCGAATTGGTTTCCGGTGCCGTCGCAGCAGATGACGATGTTCTTGGCCACGTCGCCTCCAAAATTTCCGGAGCGGAAGCTTGCACTGTCACCCAGGGTTCGAAGGGGAAACGGAGTCTACCACAGGATGCCGCGAGATCGAGAGCGGAATTCTCCTTGTTCCGGTTTCGTAACAGCCTGATACTCTGTACTACGGAATATGTCAGACCTTGCATGAGCGCCCCTCCCACGATCTCAACCCAGGGCCTGACTCGCCGCTTCGGCGAGTTGCTGGCCGTCGATGGCGTGAACTTGCAAGTTTCTCCCGGACAATTTTTTGGCTTTCTGGGACCAAACGGCGCGGGAAAATCGACGACCATCAAGATGCTCACCGGCTTGCTGGCGCCGACCTCGGGGCGCATCGAAATTCTAGGGCTCGATCTCACCGCGCATCCCGTGGAGGTGAAGCGGCAGATTGGGGTCGTGCCCGAAGGCATGGCCTTGTTTGGCAGGCTTACAGGAGCTGAGTTTCTGAACTTCGCCGGCCGCATGTATGGCCTTGACCGCGAAACTGCGGCGAAGCGCACGGTCGAATTGCTCGACTTCATGCAACTCGCCGATCAGCCGAAGAAACTGGTCACGGATTACTCCCATGGCATGCAGAAAAAGCTGGCGCTGGCGGCGGCGGTAATTCACGGGCCGAAAGTTTTGTTTCTCGATGAGCCGTTCGAAGGCGTGGACGCGATCGCCGCAGGCACACTGAAGGCGATGCTGCAAGGCATGATCGCGCGCGGGGCCACGATTTTTTTGACTTCGCACGTGCTCGAGATCGTGGAGCGGCTGTGCAGCGATGTGGCCATTATTCATCACGGAAGATTGGTGGCGCAGGGTTCGCTGGAAGAATTGCGCGCCGGAGTCGAGGCGCAGACTGCGGCGGTATTGGCTGATGGATCGGGAAATGGGGCGCCCTCCGGGGCGAAGATGACGCTGGAGCAGATCTTCTTGCGCACCGTCGGAGGCTCACGGCCGGCAGAGCAGGAGCTATCGTGGCTGGGATGATTCGCTGAAGCTAAGCCGACGGAAGTTGCGGGTTGCGGCGCGCAGGGTTGCCGGGAGGAGGAATGGGATCTCCAACTTTGGCCGAGACAACAGCACGTGCTGAAAAGCGGCAAGCTGCGCCCGCCTGCAGAGTGTTTTACGACGGGCAATGCGAAATTTGCCAGGCTTGCGTGTCGTGGCTCAAAACTCTCGATCGCGAAAACCAGACGGTCTGCCTGCCCATCACTCCATCGGCTTTGTCGGCGTGCGATTCGCGGCTTAAGCTGGACGAGTGCTTGCGGCAGTTGCATGTGGTCACCCCGGAAAATGAAATTCATGCCGGCTTCGATGCGGTCACTTGCCTGGCGCGTTTATTCCCATCGACCCGTCTGCTTGGATTACTGGGGGGGTGGTTTCCGTTTCGCCAGGCCGGGCGGCTATGCTACAGTTTCGTCGCTGCCAACAGATATTCCCTGAGCAAATGCCGCGGCGGGGCTTGCCAGGCGGCGAAGCCGGAGGCAGTGCGCCGGCAAGCGAAACTTTCCGCGTTCTGGTCGTGCTACACGCTAGGCTTCTTGATCCGCTTGCCATTGGTGATGCGGGCGGCCATCCATTCGGCCGCCGAGCGGGTGCGCATTTTCGCCCGGACTCACCATCGACGCCTCGACCTGCTAAACGGCAAGCTGACGGTTTTTTTTCTGAACGGCTTCTTGCCTAACAGCGTGCCGCTCCTCTTCGGCGAATTGTTCACGGCCGTGGTTTACGACGGAGTCGCCATCGACCCCGGCTCGCCGAAGATGCGAAGATCGCTGGCAGCACACTTGCGGCGAGCGCGGCCGAGGATTTCAAAAATTATCGCGACCCACGCTCACGAGGAACATGTGGGCAACCTCAATTGGCTCTCCGAGCGAACCGGAGCATCCGTCGGGGTTTCGGAAATGACTGCCCAATTCCTGACGCCATTCAAGAAACTCCCCTGGGTGCGCGCGACCATCATCGGGCAGCCGCCGAACCTGAAACAGCCGTATCACCTTCTGGGCGAGACCGAGGCGACCGATTCCGGCTGGCTGCAGGTGCTGGCGACTCCCGGGCACTGCGACGACCACATCGTTCTGTACGATCCCAAGGAGAAGCTGCTGCTGGCGGGCGACGCCTTCATGGGCAGCTACTTTGCGACTCCGAATCCCGACGTCGACAGCTTGAAGTGGCTGACCAGTCTCGAGCGCCTGATGGAACTCGAGATCGAAATCCTTGTCGAAGGACACGGCCACATTTATACCTTGCGGGCAGACATTCCCGATTTTCCCGGCGTAGTGATTCGCCAGGACCCAAAGGTTGCCATCGCGCAGAAGCTGGAATATCTACACTGGCTGCGCGAGCAGATCGAGGTCGGATTGCAAGAGCAGCTTCCGGTGCGGGTCATCGAGGCCAGTTGTTTCCCCTGGGGCCAGCGCACTTCGTGGGAGGGTTGCGCGACCGACGAATGCATCCGGCTTCTGAGCCTCGGGCATTTCTCTCGCACCGAGCTGGTGCGAAGTTTTGTTCGCACCGGCCCGGATGCGCTTCCCAGCGTTTACGAAATTAGGATCTCGGTCGGCGAGTGATGCAAAGGCCGCCTACAACGATCGCAGGAAGTCGAGAATGCTCTGCTGCTCTTGCGCAGACAGGCTGTGAAACCTACGCACCACCTGATTCGCCTCCGATCCTGGAGAAGCATGCTGGTTGATCGCATCGAGTAAATCCGAACTTCTGCCGTCATGCAGGAAAAATAATCTCTGCCCAATCCCCCACAGCGGAGCGGTTCGAAATTCGTCCGCAGTGGCCATGCCTTGATTAATCCCATCCGCCAGGTTGCTGCCCATGTGATGCAAGGCAAAATCGGAGAAGGGATGATACTGAACGAAACTCATTCCAGTGTTGATGGATTGCGATGTGGTTAAGTTTGACGAGTGGCACAAGGCGCAGCCGGTCTTTTCAAACGCCTGGCGGCCGGATGCCGTAGTGCTGGTCGAAAGCGCGGGCGTTGCCGGAGCCGAGAGCCGGATGGCGTCGACGAATGCATCTACGTCAGAGCCGCCCGCCTGAGAATGCGTGTCTTCCGGAGTGGCATTGAACATGCAGCCGTTGATCAGGTTGCGTTCGTTCGGCATCACATCGTTGCTGATGCCCATCTCGACGTTGTAAGCTTCGCCGGCAAAAATGGTGAGCGACTTATTCTGCGCCTTCCAGCCGAACTTCATAATGGTGCCGTCGTTGCCACTGAGGTTAAATCTTCCCGCAATACCGAGATGCTGCCTTTGGTCAGCCGTGCTGTTCAGGTTGGCCTGCAGCGCAAAATCGGGCGTGTTCTCGACCAATCCCAAACCAAAGAGCGGCGTGGGAATTCGGAAGATCACATTGTTCGCCGCCAACTGCGCGGGGAAATCAGGTTGGCGGAGGTTGCAGCCGGGAGCGTCGGTGCGGCCGGCGATGGTGAATAAATTGTGTACTCCGCCGTCGGGAGTTCCGTCCGGGTTGTGAACGAATCTCGCTTCTCTCACAGGACCGCTGGCGGTAATAAACGGCGGAATGATATTCGTCGCTCCCATCTCAGCCGCAGCCGCGATCTGAGGATTGGGCTGCGGCACCTGCGGGCTGGTCGGGCTCGGACTCGTGCCCAGCGTGGCGGGCTGAGAATGGCAGGAGCCGCAACTGGTGCTGTTGAATCCCGGCCCCAGGCCGCCGTTGCCCTGCGGCACGTCAGGCACGGGTTCATCTTCGATGAACTGCGAAATGCCGTTGGCAAAGGCAGCTTGCTCGGTCGCATTCAGGGTGGGATAAAATCCTCCTGCGTTGGCCGGACCAGGCCTTGGGCCTGGATCTCTTGGCCCATCACTGGCGACGCTGGCTGTAATCAAAACGAGCGCGAGCACAAGTGTTTTCAACCCGAGCATGGTCTACTCCTTTGAGTTTCGAATACGCACATGCAAGTCGTGCAGGCACACTCCCGGCGTTAACGCCGGGATCGTTATGAAGCGGCGCAGGCTCGCGAACCCAGTGGGCTGGGGTAGCCATGAGAACGGGAGGCAGATTAATTTTGTGCGTTCGCTCGGCCAGAAGGATCATCGAGCGCAGGCCAGAGTGCGAGGGCGCATTTTCCATCCGCAGGCTGGGAGATTAGAAAACTATGAAAGACAACTTAGTACTGAAACAAAGCTCCGTCAAGGGCCGGAAGTGCACGCATGATTCCTCGCAGGTACACCAAACCGGGCCAGCAGAAGGCCATTCGGCGGGAGGCCAACAGTACAACGAGCGCTCGCGATTTATGAGATAGTGCAAGGAACATTTTCGCGAGGAGTGGCGATGGGTGAGGTCGGGAACACGACAAGGCAGCGCGGCCAACTGCGCGCTATCGCGTGGCTGCGCTGGCGGCTGTTCGTGAACGCGCTGCGCTCCACGCGCGACAAAATGGAATTGCTCTCGCAGATCATCGTCGGCGTGGCCTTCGCCATCGGCGGGCTCGGCGGCGCGCTCGGCATGGGCATCGCGGCCTACTGGATGATCTCGGCGGCAAGGCCGGGGCTGCTCGCGCTGCTGTTCTGGTTCGTGACCATTTTCTGGCAACTCTTTCCGATCATGGCGACGGCCTTTACCAATAATCCCGATTCCAGCGACTTGCTGCGCTTTCCTCTTGGTTATCGCTCATATTTTCTGGTGCGCTTGGCCTATGGATCGTTCGATCCAGTAACCGCCCTGGGCAGCCTGTGGATCCTTGGAATTCTGCTGGGTGTGGTGTTTGCCAAAGCCTCGTTGTTGCCTTGGACTCTCCTCGTGCTGCTCACCTTCGGTGCGTTCAACTTGCTCTTCATGCAGATGGTATTCGCCTGGGTGGAGCGCTGGCTGGCGCAACGCCGCACTCGCGAAGTGCTGGGCATTGTGTTTGTTCTGCTCATGCTGAGCCTTCAACTCATCGGGCCGCTGACAGGATACTTTGGCCGCCGCGCGGGGCCGGGGGTTCGGAGATTCGCTGATGCGCTGGCCTCGGTGCAGGGGATTTTTCCTCCGGGCCTCGCCGCCGATGCCATCGCGCAGGGTTTGTATTCGGAATTTAAGATTGCCTTTAGTTCGTTTGGCCTGCTGTGCGCATTTCTTTTGATCATCGGGTACTTCCTGCACGTGCGCTTGCGGGGGCAGTATCGTGGGGAAAATCTGAGCGAGGTTGCCGCTGTCTCCGCGCAGCCGCGAGATCGGTCGCTGCGCCTGGGTTGGGTGCTTCCCGGATTCGCCACGCCGGTGGCGGCGGTCTTCGAAAAAGAAATTCGTTATCTCTCGCGCAGTGGCCCCATGCTGCTGACTTTGATCATGCCGCTGTTTGTGCTAGTGGTCTTTCGCCTGGGACCGATGAGCGCCGGGCACCCCGCGCGCGGCTTTCTCTCGCGCACCCCGGACACCGCCTTTCCCGCGGCTGCCGGTTACACGCTGCTGATGCTCACGAACCTGGTCTACAACAACTTTGGCGGAGACGGAGGCGGCATCCAGTTTTTTTACGCGTCACCGGTGCGCTTTCGCGAGATTGTACTGGCGAAAAACCTTACTCATGCCAGCATTCTGGCCGTGGAAACGCTGATCGCGTGGATCGGCGTGAGCTACCTCTACGGCCGCCCCCGGCTCGAAGTCGTAATCGCAACGCTGGCCGGCCTGCTCTTCGCCGCGCCGCTGAATTTTTCCGTGGGCAACCTGCTTTCGCTCTATTCGCCGAAGAAATTGGATTTCTCCCGCTTCGGCCGGCAGCGCGCCGCGCAAGTCACAGTGCTGGTCAGCCTAGGCTTGCAGATCGTAGTCGTGGGCCTGGGCGCAACCGTATTCTGGATCGCCCACCACTACGGAAATTTCTGGATTGCAACGTTGATATTGCTGGCGCTGGCGGGAGTTTCGCTTTCGGTCTATTTCATGATTCTGAATCGTGTGGATGGCATCGCGCTGCGGCGGCGGGAGACGTTGATGGCGGAGTTATGCAGAGCGTAACGGCTGCCCTAGGATGTTACGTGGCGCTCACGCGAATTTGAAAGCTACAGGAGCTCGTTCGCCCCGATGGGGCCAAGCGCGATCAGCCATTCTTTCCCAGCCACAGGTGCCAGAAAAATAGGGCGACATAACTGGCGGCCAGAAAAGAAAACAGCAGGGTTAAGAGAGCATGGCCTACGGCGAATGCGGGGCCCTTGGGCCAGTCGGTGTGCGTAAAGTAAATCGCATCCACGACAATTCGAGTGCTCCAGTACACCCCGATGAATGCGGCAAGTCCCAGCGCAGCGCGATCACCCCGGAGCAGTTCCGCATGCAGCGCCAACGTCAGAGTGCCAAAAGCAACGATGGTCAGCACCGTGAATCCGCCCTGAACCCAGAGTAGTTTTCTGTTGAGTGGTATCAATGGCTGCAAATCCTGCTTCCAGTGGAGTCGATACGGCACTTGGAAGCTGGCGAAATAGAATCACAAAGTGCCCTGCACCTGCCCACCATAGGTCGATGTCGAAGAGCCGCTGCACGAATGGATTCGTCATAACGCGTGAATCGCCTGCATGAACGGCAGTATGACACGCAGCACAAACCATGGGTGAAACAGCCCAAAGACGGGTACCGTGAGGAACACGGCCATGAAAAAACACCCCCGGGACCCCTGCCCGAGCCCCCAGCGATGGCCGAAGCACGAACGCTCGATGATCACTCCCGCGCCTTGCAGCAAGAAATATAGGGTCGGCAGGCCATAACCGGCGCGAGCGGGCAGCGAGATCACCAAATCGTGGATCACGCCAGACACCGCGAAGACCAGCAATCCAGCCATGTTTGGGCCCAGCCTTCGATAGAACGGGCGAAAAATGAATTCATGAGCAAGTTGACGGAAGCCGAGGTTCCAACGTTTTCCCCAGAACTCTGCAAGTGACGTCGAACGAAGTGGCGCAGACATGATGGGTTCGGCTTTTACGCCGAGTCTCTGCCACAGCAAGGCGACGATCTGAAAAGTCCCGAAGTGAAGCAGAAGGATTAGACCGACCATGCCGATCCACCCGCGTAGAAGACTTTGGGCTTGCGGAATGGATCGAGCCACTCCCCAGAGCAAGGATGCTCCAACCATCGTTTCTAAGCTTGCCTTGATCCAGTTTGATGGCGCTGGCGGCACTACGGTTTGTCTCGCGTCTAGAAAAACATCGGCATCCATTCCCGGCCAAGCCAAAAGATAGGCCGCCGAGCGCCACGCGGAATGAGCGATTCGCAATCGCGCTTGCCACCACGTCAACCACTTCAAGCTGAAATAAATCGCGAACGACAAAATCCACATGAATACCCAAGGCGCGAACCGATCGCGGCAAGCTATCGCCGTCAAGGGCAAGATCGAAATAGGAAGGCAACCCCAAGTCTCATAGCCAGAGTTGTGGCGGTCGCTCGAATACACACTGATCTTGTAACAGATGTCTTCGCCGGAAATAAGTGTCGATGAGGTGATTCGCGGCCGATCTGACAGCGGAAAATGCTGATGGCCGAATCGTGCCGGGGCGGGGCACCGGTGTCAAAACTTATCGCCATCGATAATCAACGGCATTGATCCCCGCTCAGTTCCCCAAAAGCCCTCAACGTCCATCAGATGGCAATGGCTGCCTTCTTGGCCAACGGACTCGCTCAGATCCGCGCA